>Ga0070708_100001988_pt1 | contig 15745 bp, 15 predicted proteins | sample KBSK5503metaG_FD_65469 | JGI IMG/M metagenome (GOLD analysis project Ga0070708, IMG submission 65469) | Corn, switchgrass and miscanthus rhizosphere microbial communities from Kellogg Biological Station, Michigan, USA - KBS K5-50-3 metaG | ecosystem: Host-associated > Plants > Roots >... | reverse complement strand
GTGATCGGCGTCTTGAGCTCGTGCGAGGCGATGGAAAGAAACTCATCGCGCGCCTGAACAGCGCGTTTCAGCTCCTCTTCAGCGCGCTTCCTGGAGGTAATGTCCTCGACGACCGCCACCGCGTGCCAGGGCCGGGAATCGCTCCCGGTCACCCCGGACACGGTATTGTTCACCCACACTTCTGACCCGTCGACGCTCAGGAAGCGCTGCTCGATCACGAAGCTGTGCTCGCCGGCCGCGATGCGTTGAAAGATCTTCGCCATCGGCGCCGCGTCCTCGGGAAGAGCGAATCCCTGCATCGGAAGGCCAATGATGTGATCGAGCGGTCGCATCAGAATGTCGCAAAAACGCTGATTCGCGGAAAGCACGCGGCCCTCGAGGTCGGTTTGCACGATGCCGACCGCCACCTGGTTGAAGATGGCGCTCAGGCGTCGCTGGCTTTCCTCCACCCGCGCCAGCGCTTCGCGCCGTTCCTGGCGAATGGCGAGATCGCGCCGGCCGCGCTCGATCGCCGGCCCAAGCCTGGCGAGCCTCCCCTTGACGAGAAAATCGTCCGCACCCGCCTTGAGCGCCTCGACCGCGGTGTCCTCGCCAATCGTTCCCGAAACGATGATGAAGGGCAGGTCGACCCCGCTTTCCTTGAGGACGCGCAAAGCAGCGGTGCCGCTGAATTGCGGCAGCGTGTAATCAGAAAGGACGGCGTCCCAGGTCTCTTCGGAGAGCGACGCCCGCATCTGATGCGCGGTCTCCACCCGCTGATGTGAGACCCGATAGCCCACGCGGTCCAGCTCGCGAAGCAGAAGCACGCAGTCCGTCTCCGAATCTTCTACGATCAGTACCCGCAACGCCTTGGCCATCGAACGGTCTCTCCACCACTACGAACTTTCCACTACCTGTCGGGGGCACTATCAAGTCCCGCCCTGCGTCGGTGTGCTCCAGCGGAACCGGGACAGCGTGTCGAACAAATTATTTACCGGATGTCTGTGAATGGTTGTCTAAACGGGTCTTAAAGATGCGGTGAACAAAGCCGATATGTCTTTTTCTCTATCGCGGACCGCCACAGGCGGCGCCGAGCGCCCGGCGGAGCTTCCCGACCTCGTCGCCGAGCAATGCATGCGTCTGGCGCGCCTGGACGAAATCGCCCGCCTTTGCCAACTGCTCGAGGCGAAGCGCGACTTCGGCGGCTCGCACCCCGCACAGGTTTCCGGCGGAGCCCTTCAAGGTGTGCGCCGCCCGCTGGAGCAGGTCGCGGTCGCCGGACTCGATCGCCTGGCCCATGTCCGCGAGCAGGTGCGGGGTCTCTTCACCGAAGAGGCGAGCAAGCTCGCGCAGGAACTCGACGTCACCGTCAACCACCTCGGCCAGGCTGGCCTCGTCCAAGACCGTCCCGTTGATCGGCGCCTTGCCTGGGGTCGTCGGAGGCGGGGGATGCTCCCGGGTCACCCGGTCGATCTCGGCAAACAGGACGGGAGGGCGGATGGGTTTGCTGACGTAGCCATCCATGCCCGCCGCCAGACACCGCTCCCGGTCGCCCTTCATCGCGTGCGCGGTGAGCGCGACGATGGGTGCCCGCCTCGGGTTGGCTTCTTGAATCTTGCGGATCGCGGCGGTTGCGGCAAAGCCATCCATCTCGGGCATCTGCACGTCCATCAGCACGAGGTCGAACTGAGTCTCTTCGTAGCGCGCCAGCGCCTCCTTTCCGTTGTTGGCCAACACCACCGCATGTCCGTTTCTCTCGAGGAGTCGCTGCGCGACGCGTTGATTGACCAGGTTATCCTCGGCGACGAGTACCTGCAGCGGGGATCGCAGCTCCGCCCCGGAAGACGGATCGACCGGAGGATGGTTTGGCCAAAGTTGCGCTTTCCCCATCGGTTTGCCGTTGCCTTCGAGCTTCAAAGACAGCTCAAAATGGAAGGTGCTGCCCTTGCCGATTTCGCTCGTGAGGTGAATCGTCCCGCCCATCATCTGCACTATGCGAGTGGAGCGACCTGGACCGCGAGCGCGATACCCTTTTCCCTTGCTACGACGCCGAGCGGCTTCATCCGCTCATCGAGCATCCCGCGCAGCTCGAAAGGCCGTGGACTGACCTCCAACTTTCCAGCTTCGATGTTGGAAAAGTCGAGAATGTCATCGATGACCTGGACCATCGCCTCCGCGGAGGAAAGCACCGTCCGCGCCTGCTCCTGCTGCTCTGTCTCCAGCTTCGATTCCAACAATAGGCTGGCCATGCCGATGATCCCGTTCATCGGAGTGCGGATCTCGTGGCTCATGTTGGCGAGAAATTCGCTCTTCGCCACGCTCGCCTGCTCGGCGGCGGCCCGTTCGGCAATGACCCGACGGATCGAGCTCGCCATTTGATTGAAGCTCATGGCGAGCTCACCCAGCTCGTCTCCTTCCGCGTCCGTCACGCGCGTTTCAAGATCGCCACCCCCGACGCGCCGGGAAGCGTTGCGGAGCGCAATTACCCGATTCGCCAGCCGGCGCGCAAAAGCCGCGGAGAGCAGAGCCGAGACCAGGGCGAAGCAAAGGATCGTCGCGATGCCCCAGATCATGAAGCGCTGCAGCCGGCGCGCATCCTGGAGGTGATGGCTGACCCGCTCCTCGGTGAGCGTCCGATGTTCTCCCAGCAAACGGGTGAGCTCATTGTAGCCGGCGGTCATCCGCTGCAACCGCGGAGTCAAGTCGGCGCCGGACTTCTTCTGGATCATTTCCTCGGTGGTCGCGCGAGCGACGACGTAATAATCGTGGATCGCCGTGCCGAGCTCATCCAGGTTTGTACCTTCGTTGGTCGCATTCTTCCGTCCCTTTTCAACTCGGGCGAGGATCCGGTGGGTGAGCTCATCTGCGCTTGTTAGCTGATCGCCATCCTCCATCGCTACCGCATCTTGAAGGGAACGCTGCAAGTCCGCGAGGAGCCCTTGAAGGTCGCGGCTCAGCTCGAGCGCCGGCGCCAGGCCGATCTCGAACTCGAGAAGAAGTCTCTCGTTGCGTTTGCCGGAGGAGTAGGTGACGCCGAGCAATAATAGAAGGGCGAAGGTGACGATGACCGGCAGAACGAGGATCTTCTCCCTGAAGTTGAGCGGGCGCACTCAGAGCACCTCGAGCACTTTGACCCCCTCGGTCGAGGCCTTGGGGGACAAATAGCCAATCGCACCGGCGTTCTTGCGCACGTAGGCGAGGACCTCCTGATCGCCATCCTTCTCCGGGGGAGGGACGTCCCGTCCGGAAAAGACGCGCTGCTGCCAATAGGCGCGGATCGCGGTGCTGGATTTGCGGTGGATCTCCCGGTTGAAGCTCTCGCGCACCGCCGATCCCTCGGGTTGATCGACGGGGAGGACCCGTCCGAGCTTGGGCCACTCGGAGCTCTTCTTGAGGAAAAGGTCGGAAATCTCCGGGCGCGAGAGCGAAGGGACCGGATTGCCCTCGTTCACCACGACGATGAACCCGGAAAAGGTTGATTTGGCGTCGTGGGTCGGATCGCCCATCAGCATGGCCATGAGGAGGAGGTATCTCATCGGCTCAGAAGCTGAATTGCATGGCGAGGATGACCGCCAGGGTGTCGAGAAGGACGGCGCCGTCCCGGGGTACGACGCGCACCTGCGCGCCGGTGACCGCGCGCTCCGAAAGGCGGGCCGTGATCGCCAGGGCGAAGTCCCCGCTGTTGAAGCTCCCCGTCGGCTGCGCAGCCGAAAAGCGGTTGTTGTGGTTGCTGTCACCCCAGGCCCAGCTGCCGAACCCGTCGATCGAGAGCTTGCCGTCCTGGAAGTCGACGGCACCGGCGGACAGAGGCAGGACAAGCGCGAACAGACAAAGCATTCGCCGGCCGCTATCGATGGTCATTCGAGTGCCTCGTCATTCCCGGTTGCGTGCTCGATGAAGAAGTTCTCGGGGCCGACTCATTCCATGCGCCAGCCACGCGCAATCACGGCTTCACTATTTCAAAGACAAACATTCTTCACCAGCCGCCGGACAGCGCGAGGGAGGTGGCGCGATCACACCACGCAAGGTCGAAAATCGACTACACCTCAAGTCAGAAAAATTTGTCTGGTTAAACCTCGACGTATGGACACCGCCCCGACGAGACGACATTGCGCGGTTCATCCAGTCGATCTCACGATTGATAAAACATGTTTGATCTCCAAAGCTTCACGCTTACCCAGATGACCGTTCTGGGCTCGTCGCTGCGTAAGATCGGCAACGGAGCGGAGAGCACGGAAGAGGCGAGCAACCGGATCGTCCGGCATCTCTACGATCAGCTGGGCTCGAAGTAGACCGGCCAAAGAGCCTGTGTGCTGGTCAGATTGTTCAAGACCCACCCCTTCGCTCAATTGGACGAAGGGCTTCGCCGGAATGCGCAGGCGATGTTGCATGGCGCGCCCGCCAGTCCGGAAATGAAGTGCCTGACCCTGCTGGCCACCGCCGGAGAGCGACCGGAATGGAACTCGAGGGCAGGGGTCCAACGGTCATCGAGCCATCCCTTTGCCCAGCGAGGAGGCGATTGAAAGCGTGCCGATGATCTCCAGGCTGCTGTCTCAGTTGGGGCTGAGCGCCAGCGCGCTGCTCAAATCAGACTCCGCGCTGATGCTGGACACCGGGCAGAGCACCTTCAACGTTTTCCACGTGCCGGAGGCGGAAGGAAGCCCCTGTGTCCCGGCTCAGAAGGACTTCGTCCTCCTCCATGGCGTCAAGTCGGTTCTCGGATTCGGCGGTCTGCTTCCCCTCGGGGATCTCTTCGCGGTGATCCTGTTCTCTAGAGTTCCCATTCACAAGGCGACCGCCGAGCTCTTCAAGCCGCTCGCCCTCAGCGCGAAATTGGCGATCGTTCCTTTCGCCGGGCGCCGGGTGTTCACCTTTACCGCCAGGTTTGATGTGGCCGGCCATCGTCGGCGATGAGCCGCGCGCCGTTGAGCTACTCGCGGCGCGGTTGACGCACGGTGACGCCTGCTGCCCGGTGGTCAAGATCGCCTGCACGCGGTGTGCGGTAGATGGCTCGGACAGTCTGTTGCTGGTGAACTAGAATCCATAGCGAATATCCTTTATTGAACATGGGGCTTAAGCATCGGTAGCAGGGGGCTGGGTATGTCCGCCGTTCCGGTGATGGCGACCGATCGGTCTGCCCGTCTGGTGCGGGTGGCGTTGTGACCTCGCCCAACAAGGAGGCGGCGAAGTTTCGCGCCCTGCTCGAGGCGGCACCGGTCGGCATGCTGATCGCGGACGGGGCGGGGCGCATCGTCCTCGTCAACGCCCAGATCGAGAAGCTGTTTGGCTACCGGCGGGACGAGCTGTTGGGAAAGCCAGTGGAGGCCCTCATCCCCGAGCGCTTCCGCTCCGTTCACCCGGTCCACCGCAGCAACTACTTCGCCGAGCCGGTCTGCCGCCCGATGGGTGGGATTGGTGTGCCGCTCAATGGCTTGCGCAGCGACGGGACGGAGTTTCCCGTCGAAATCAGCCTGAGCCCCCTGGAGACCGAAGACGGCCTACTGGCGATCACCGCGATCCGGGACGTCAGCGAACGCCGGCGCGCGGAAGAGGAGAAGGGAAGGCTCTACTCCGCGCTGCAGGCGATCGTGGAGGATCTCGAGGGATCCAACGAAAGATCGAGAGCGCTCGAGGAGCTGAAGACGCGATTCTTCGCCAACATCAGCCATGAGCTGCGCACGCCCCTGGCGTTGATCCTCGGCCCGGTGGAGAGGCTTCTGGGAGCCGATGGTCTTCGCGTCGATCAACGGCACGATCTGGAGATCATCCGGCGCAACGCCGGCACGCTGCTCAAACACGTCAACGATCTTCTGGACGTCGCCAAGCTCGAGGCCGGGAAGATGGCCATCGAGTATTCGGACGTGAACGTCGCGGCTCTCCTTCGTCTGGTCGCCGGCTACTTCGACGCGATGGCCACCGAGCGGCGGATTGCGCTCTCGGTCGAAGCGCCCGACACGCTCTGGGTCCAGGTGGACGAGGACAAGCTTCACCGGATCTTCTTGAACCTGCTCTCCAACGCCTTCAAGTTCACGCCCACTTCGGGAAAGATTCGCTGCTCGCTCTCGGCGACCGATGACGCTCAATTTCGCATCGAAATCGGCGACAGCGGTCCCGGGGTTCAGCTGGAGAACCGCCAGGCCATCTTCGAGCGGTTCCATCAAGTTCAGGTCGAGGACGCCGGTCACCACCTGGGCGGGACCGGCCTCGGGCTGACCATCGTCCGGGACTTCGTCGCCCTCCACGGGGGCAAGGTCTCCGTGGACAGCGCGCCGGAAGGCGGCGCCCTCTTCGTGATTCACCTGCCCTTGATCGCCCCCGCCGGCACGACGTTGCAGCCGGCCCAGATCTCCTCGGCGATGCCCGACGCGACGGCGGGAGCTCTTCAAGAGTTGTCCGTTCAAGCGGAGGACAATCCGCCGGCGATCGGGCGCGGAGAGGCGTCGGTCCTGGTGGTGGAGGACAACGCCGAGATGAACGGCTTTCTCCGGCAGTCGCTCGCCAATTACTACCGGGTGGACGCGGCCTTCGACGGGCGGGACGGTTTGAACAAGGCGCTGGAGAAGAAACCCGACCTGATCATCACCGACATGATGATGCCTGGATTGAACGGGGAGCAGCTCGTCCGGGAAATACGAAAGCATCCCGATCTGCAAAACATCCCCATCGTCCTGATCACCGCGAAGGCCGATGAGGAGTTGAAGCTTCGCTCGCTCCGCGAGGGCGCCCAGGACTACCTCACCAAGCCGTTCTCCTTCGAGGAGCTGCGGGCGAGGGTGGGGAACCTGATCGCGATGAAGCGCGCGTGCGACGTCCTCCAGGCGGAGCTCGAGACCCGGAGCGTGGATGTGGAAAGCCTCGCCCGGCAGGTGACGATGCGGACCCGCGAGGCGAAGACCGCCCTCGCGTCGATCGATGTGGCGCGCCAGTACGCGGAGCGCGCGAGCAAGACGAAGAGCGAGTTCCTCGGGATGGTCTCCCATGAGCTGCGCACGCCGATCACCGGGCTCCAGCTTCACCTGCAACAGCTGATGCGCAGCCACCAGTTCAGCCTGAGCGAGAAACAAAAAAAGCTGATCCGGCGGATGTCGGCCTCGACCGGCCGGCTGATCGCTCTCGTCAAATCGCTCCTGCACTACACCAACATCCAGAGCGGGCGCATCGCCCCCGATCTGGCGACGTGCGACGCCGGCGAGATCGCCTCTTCCGCTCTGGAGGAGATCCGGCCGCAGGCGGAGCAGAAGGGGCTCGCGCTCCACCTGTCCATTCCGTACGACTTGCCTCCGGTGAAGAGCGACCCTCTGCTCCTGCGCCTGATCGTGGTCAATCTGTTGGTCAACGCGGTCAAGTTTACCGAGCGGGGCTTCGTGGAAGTCGAGCTGGAGCACGTCGCAGGCGCCCACCAGATCAAGGTCAAGGACACCGGAGCCGGCATCGCCCCCGAGAATCGGGTGCGCGTCTTCGAGCCGTTCGAGCAGGTCGAGCCGGTGCGCAACAAGCACCTGCCCGGGATTGGCCTGGGTCTGGCCCTGGTGAGAGAAATGACGGTATCCCTGGGTGGACACGTGGTTCTCGAGTCGGAGCTCGGCACGGGAAGCACTTTCACGGTCATCTTGCCTTCGGCAGTGGAACATTCGGCCGTTGCAACGGCCGGGTAGGGGGGTCGCCGCTTGATCGCACCGATATTGGTCGTGGAGGATGACGCGGACATCCGCTCCGGCGTCGCGGAGGTTCTACGCGAAGAGGGATACGACGTGGCCACCGCCGCCCACGGAGCCGAAGCGCTGGAGTGGCTCCGCACCGGGAATTCGGCCTCGTTGATCCTGCTCGATCTGATGATGCCGGTGATGGATGGGTGGGAATTCCGCGGCGAGCAGCTCCGCGACGCCCGCGCGGCCCGAATCCCGGTCGTCGTTCTTTCCGGGGCGGGGGACGTTGGCCAACACGCCTCCTCGCTCGGGGTCGATGGCTTCCTGGTCAAACCGCTCAACCTGGGTGATCTGTTCGGCGCCGCGGAGAGGTACTGCAAAGGTCCCAGCGCGCCGAAAACCGACTCGACCACCGGCGCGTAAGCGCAAGCCCGCGGAAAGGGCAGGGCGGCTGAAGGCAAGCCCGCGCCTGCCGCACTGGGGCTGACGGCTTTCGAATCCCGTTGTCGAACACCCTGCCGGCAGCTGGGAGGACCGCCGGCTAGGAGCCGATCGTGTTGTCGACGACATTCAGGGTGATCGTGTTGACCGTGTTGAGCGTGTTCAGGGTGTTGACGGTGTTCTGCGTCCCGGGGTCGCAGGCGACGAGGCTGTCGCACAACCCGTCCTGACTCGCCGTGTCCGGTTCTCCGCCCGCCACGCTACGCAGCTGGACGGGATTGAGATTCCTCAGCCGCTCCCTCCGGAGCACGAGACGCTTCTTCTGCATTGTGGTTCCACCCTTCACAGGGGCCATCGTTGCGCCCTGTCCGTGGATGCGGATATCACAGCCGATACATTCCGCAAGGGCGCAGTCCCCTCCGTGTCTCGTTGTTGCCTTCCCGTTACGTTGGTCGACGCGGCAGCTCGATCGGCGCACCGTGCGGCGTGTCGCGCGCGGCCCGGTCCCACGCCTGTTTCCGGGTCGAGAGCTCCTGCGCCGCGACCAGACCCTTGGCGGCGACGATCCGCTCGAGCGCCGCCAGCCAGTGCTCGTAGTAGCGACTACCATCGTCGCTCTGGCCCGGCGCCCTCGCCCCGGCGATTTCCTCCGCCAGGTAGCTCGCCCATTCCTTCCAGGTAAAGCATCCGCGCTGATGCAGGGCGACCGCCATGCCGAACGCCTGCGCCTCCCAGGGCGCCCGGAAGACGGGGCCTTCCGCATCGCGCGGGATCGCGGGCAGCGCTTCGAGGTCGACCGCGCTCATGCCGGTTCCAGATAGTCCTCGAAGAGGTCGACGTAAATGGCATCCCGTGGACCGGCGTCCGCGCCCCAGAGCTCGCGGCCTTCGAAGCGGACGCAGTAGCACCGCGACGCGATCTTGCGTCCGCTCGCGGCGTGGGCATCGGGGAAGATGAAGGCGCCGTGGTGGCGTTCGACGACTCCCTGCTTGTCGCGCGCGTAGCGGGGAAGCCGGGTGTGCCCGGTCGGGTGGAGGTTCTTCGTCCGCACCCGGTCCCCAGGCTTGAAGCGCGGCGGCGTCGGAGGCTCGTCCATCCGCGCCGCCCGGCGGTTGCGGAGCGCCGCCCGGACTTCCTCCGGGCTGATCGCCTTCGCACCCGGATCGCGCCCGGCCGCCTTGCCCGAGGCCAGCTCCGGCGCGGTGACGTACCCGAGCTCGAGGAGCAGCCGCTCCGTGCCCCAGATCCATTTCTCGTAGTAGCTCGATTGGAGGTATGCCGCCGGAGGTATCCGCTCGCGGGCGTGGCGGGACATGTCCAGGTTCCACCGCCCGGCACCGGCGGCGATCGTCAGCGCGAACGCGCGGCGCTCCCAGTCGTGGTGGAACACCGGCTCGTCCGGCTCCGGCTCGACCGACCCCAGGCCATGCATCCCGCCCATGTCGTGCACGCCGTTCATCGCCCCGGCGTCCTGGCCTTCGCCACGCCGATCATGGAATCGCGCGTTACCAGCTCGGCGAGCTGCGATTCGGACATCCCGTCCGTCCCGGCCGGCCGCTCGGGGATGACGAGGTAGCGCAGCTCGGCGGTGCTGTCGAACACCCGGACCTCCACCTCGTTGCCGAGCTCGAGGCCGAATTCGAGCAGCACGCCCCGGGGATCGATGACCGCGCGCGAGCGATACGGCCCCGACTTGTACCAGACCGGCGGCAGGCCGAGCACCGGCCAGGGGTAACAGGAGCAGAGCGTGCAGACGACGACGTTGTGGACCGCCGGCGTGTTCTCCAGCGCGATCATGTCCTCGCCCTGCCGGCCTATGTACCCGAGCTCGGCGATGGCCGACGTCGCGTCGGCGAGCAGGCGCTTCTTGTACTCCGGGTCGACCCAGGCGCGGGCGACCACCCGCGCGCCGTTGCGGGGACCGACTTTTGTCTCGTAGGTGTCGATGAGGAGGTCGAGCGTGGCCGGATCCACCAGCCCCTTGTCGACCAGCAGAGACTCGAGGGCGCGGACGCGAAGCTGGACGTCCGTCAGCGGCGATCCGTGCGGCCCGGGCCGGTCGTCATGGTCATGGTCATGGTCATGGTCGTGATCATGGTCGTGATCAACGTTCGGGTGATGAGGATCGGGTTGGCCCATTGCCTCGCTCGTTTCCTTGCGACCCGGCATTCGTGGCACATCCGGAGAACCCCGCGCAAGTGCTTTGACGGCGCCGCCGCGCAGTCCGGGCAAAGCGGGCAGGCGAGGTCCGGATTTCCATTGCCTCCCAGGGAATCAACCGGCGCCATGACTTCCCGGGTCATGGCGGCTCCTGCCTCCAGCTACCGGGCGCGCCTTGCCGGCGCGGGCTTTGCCGGAAGAGCGCGGGCTTTTGAAATGCGCGTCCGGTCATAGCCGACACGGCGGTCTTATTTGCTTAGTTTCGTATAGCGCCGCTGCATTTCGTCGGTGGAAACGTCCTCGATGTGCTGCCCGATGTTCCACTCGTGACCGAACGGGTCTCGGATCCGCCCCGACCGTTCGCCGTAGAATTGATCTTTGGGTTCGATGACGAGCGTCGCGCCTGCCTTGACGGCCCGACTGATCGCCTCGTCGCAGTTGTCCACGTGAAGGTGGATCGTCACGGACGTCGCCCCAATCGTCTGCGGGGCCTGGATCCCACACTCTGGAAACTCGTCCGAGAGCATGAGGGTGGCCCCTCCAAAATCCAACTCGGCGTGACCGACGCGTCCAGTCGGCTCAGTCAGACGGAACTTCTCTTTGATCCCGAATGCTTGCTTGTAGAAATCAATCGCCTTGGCCGCGTCTTTCACGTGCAGATACGCAAACAGCTCCTGGACCTTCATCGTTGCCTCCTTGGCATGAAGCACAGCGTGCCAGCGAGACTGTCTGCCCGTATTGAAAGAAATTTACCTCCTTGGCTCAGCTCGATCGGATCGGCACATGATTCGTCCACCAAGGCGCGATCTCGCGATACCGGCCAGGAGGGATGCCCGCAAATTCGAGGAACTCACGGTTGAAGTGGGATTGGTCGCTGTAGCCCGCCGACAGAGCTAAGTCGGCCCAGGAGCCGTTATTGGTCGCCGCTGCGACGCCCAGGGCCCTCTGGAAACGGCGAACCCGGCAGTAGAGCTTTGGCGCCAGTCCCACCGCTCGACGGAACAGCTCGATGAATCGCCGGTGGCTGTACCCAGTCTCGGCGACAACTTCGCGAATGCCGGCCGCCGCCTCGAACCGCTGCAGGGCTTGTGCGACGGCGGGATGGAGACCTTGTACGGTAGGTAGACGCTCCGTCAGAAGCGACTCGAAGACATCGAGCTGCTGCTCCGGATCGCCAGCCTCGAGGAGGCGTTCCCGCGCCGTTTCGGAACCTCGACCCCAGAGATCGGAGAGTGGCGTGTGCCTCAGGGCCAGCTCATCCGCGGGGACACCCAACAAGGGTGCGGCGGCGCCCGGAAATAGCTACGCGCCCACCGAGTGCAATGGGTGCGAAATGTCCCGCACATAGAAGGTAGCGCGGGTCCCGCCGACCACCGCGTAATCGACCCGATGCCCAATCTGATCATCGACATCGGCGAAGACTCGAAGAGGGTGATCGAGGCGGAAGACCAGGGACGTTCCTCCCGTCGGGAGAACCAGCTCGCGAAGAGCCTGGTTGTCCCGGCGCGGCATTTCTTCGCCCGCCCAGAGCGTCTTCACGAAAGGCCTCAGCGCTGGGCGGGGCGTACGACGAACGAACATGCGATCGACGATTGCCTCGTCGAGCGCCCCTGTCAACCATCGCTTGACTTCGCTCAAGTGGCGAGCCTAGAGCGTCGGCCGAAGCGCCGTCGGGAGGGCCCTGGGATGACAAGCGGATCGTGCTCCCCCGGGCCTTTCAATTTCAGACAGCCGGAACAGTCGTTGAGAGGAGAAACCCTCATGCGTACACCCGCTCGCCCCACTGGCTCGACCCGGAGGTTCCCCGCTGGGCATTGGCTGACCATCCCTGCAGCGGCCGTCCTCTTGCTCGCCGCTCGCCCGACCGAAGCCGGCGAGGAGCACGAAGGACACAGAATGTCCTGCGCCCGATTGACGGGCCTTCGCTTCGAGGGAAACACCACGGTGACCGCGGCGACCAAGGTAACCACCGGGACCCTGACCACGCCCACCGGTCAGGTGCTGACCGATCTACCGGCGTTTTGTCGCGTCCAGGGTCTGAGCAGGCCATCGCGCGATTCAAACATCTATTTCGAGGTCTGGTTGCCCACCCGCACCTGGAACCGGAAGTTCCTGTCCTCGGGCGAGGGCGGCTATGCCGGGGCGCTCAACTACACCCGCCTGGGCCTGGATGGCGGCCTGGATGAGATCGTCAGAAGGGGCTACGCCACCGCGTCGACCGATACCGGCCATGTGTCGACCGACATGTGGTGGGCGATCGGGCACCCTGGAAGGCTAGTCGACTATCTCTATCGCTCCAAGCACCTGGTCACGGTCGCCGCCAAGGGGCTGATCCAGGCGTTCTACGGAAGGCCTGCCTCGCATTCCTATTTCAATTCCTGCTCGAACGGCGGACGGCAGGGGTTGCTCGAGATCCAGCGATATCCCGAGGACTACGACGGAGTCGTCGTCGGCGCGCCGTGGAACTTTCAATCGCACTCCAACGCCGGCTTCGTCTGGAACGCTCAGGCGATCAGCGCCGCCGGCGCCGCCATACCGGAGTCGAAGCTGCCGGCGATCAACGCGGCGGTCCTCTCGGCCTGCGACGCCAACGATGGTCTGGTGGACGGCGTGATCGCCGATCCGACGACGTGTGACTTCGATCCGGCGGTGCTGCTTTGCCCGGGCGAGGAAACCGATCAGTGTCTCACCGCGCCGCAGCTCGAAGCGCTGATGAAGATCTATGCCGGACCCTCCAATCCGAGGACGGGCGAGCAGATCTTCCCGGGCTTCGCGCTGGGCGGAGAGGACGGATGGGCGGGCATCGTGACCAACCCCACCGCGTCCGGACTGGGCCAGGGCTACTTCGCGAATCTCGTGTTTCAGGATCAGGATTGGGATTACAGCGCCTTCGATTTCGACGGCGACATGGCCTATGCCGATTCGACCGTCGGCGTTCAGGGCAACGCGGTCGAAACCGACCTTTCGGCGGCGAGGAGAAGAGGCGTGAAGATCATCCAATACCACGGCTGGAACGATCAGACGCTCCAACCCGCCTACAGCCCGGAGTATTACCAGTCGGTCGTCGAGACGATGGGTGGGCTGCGCCGGACGCGACAGTTCTATCGGCTGTTCATGGTTCCCGGAATGAGACACTGCTACTTCGGCCCCGGCGCGACGAGCTTCGGAGGGGTCGGACAACAGATCGCGCCTTCGCGCGATCCGATCCACGACGTCCAGACCGCGCTCGAAAGATGGGTCGAGCACGGAGTTGCGCCGAGCAGAATGATCGCCACCAAGTACACCGACGACGCCCCGGCGACGCGCACCATCCGGCTGACGCGACCGCTTTGCCCCTATCCGCAAGTTCCCCGTTATCGCGGATCAGGCGATCCCGATGACGCCCGGAGCTTTTCTTGCGGCGCGCGCGAAGGCGAGGGCGAGGGCGAGGAGGAATGATCGCGCCGTCCCGCCTTCCTCGACTGGCGCCGGCGTAGGCATCGTCAACCACTCGTCACGGCCGGACGTCTCGACCCGGTGATCGGGCGGTGGATGGCCTTTCAAGCATCATTCTGTTAGGCGTTGGATCGAGACATCCAGCATTGAGCAATGACCCTTTGCCTGGCGCGTTTTGTCTCTTCGGGGGCGGAGTCCGGGAGGCATTCATGCGTCGACTGTGTCGCAGTGGTCTGTTGCTCGCCGCTGCATTGTGGGCTGCCCCTTGCTCAGTTCAGCGCGGTCCGGAGCGAGCGAATCCATTGTTGGCCGAGGTCCCGGCAATCGGCAACGGCGAGGCCCGCCACCCCGACGATGCCGAGCGACTCGCCGTCTCGAGCCCGCCCGAGGACTGGTTCCTGTCTCAGCGACTCTACGGCAGGGGCGTGCCGCCCGGGGCGTTGGCCCGTGCGGCGAAGCAGGTCGCGGCGATCGACCGGCTTACCCCAGCCGGCGGCGGCGCGGTGGGCGCTGCAACCTGGACTTTCGCAGGCCCCACCAACATCGGCGGCCGGGTGTTGGACATCGCCGTGGATCCGCAGCAGCCGGACACATTCTACGTCGCCGCTGCCTCGGGCGGCGTGTGGAAGAGCGAGGATGCAGGCAGGACGTTCAGCAGCCGATGGCCGGACGAGCTGAGCCAGGCGATCGGGGCACTGACCATCAGCCCGGATGGAACCCTCTACGCCGGCACCGGCGAGACCGGGCCTGGGGGCGGAAGCATGACCTACGGCGGGACGGGCCTCTACCGATCCGCCGATGGGGGCGCAACCTGGCAGCTGTCGGGCCTGCCGGACCCGTCTCGAGTCGCCCGCATCGCCGTCGACCCGAGCGATCCCAACCGCCTCTTCGCCGCCGTCTCGGGCGACCTCTTCAATCCGGGCGGTGAGCGCGGCGTGTATCGGTCGAACGACGCGGGCGACAGCTGGGAGCGCGTCCTCGCGGGAGACACGCCGACGACCGGCGCGGCCGACATCTCGATCGACCCGACCAACCCGGACCGCATCTTTGCCACGCTCTGGGATCACCATCGGGCGCCCGACCTGCGAAGCTACAGCGGGCTGGGCTCGGGCGTGTATCGATCCGTGGATGGCGGAAGCACCTGGGCGCGCCTCTCCAACGGCCTGCCGCCGCCGTCGGTCAGAATGGGCCGGATCGGCCTCGGCCTCGCGGCGTCCGATCCCTCCCGGATCTACGTGATCGCGAGCCAATCGACGGAGCGCTCTCCCTCGGATGGCGTGTTCGAGGGATTCTACGTCTCGAGGGATGGCGGGGACTCGTTCGTTCTGCTGCCTGCCGCTGGCAACCTGGTCGGCTCACAGGCTACGTATGGGTGGTGGTTCGGGAGGGTCTGGGTCGATCCATCGAACGAGGACAGCGTCTGGGTCGCGGGCGTGCCTCTACTCCACTCCGCGAACGGCGGTCTCAGCTGGGTCGATACGCCGAGCGTCCATGCCGACCAGCACGCGCTCGTCTGGGATGGGAGCGTCGACGGTCGGATGTACCTCGGGGATGACGGCGGTGTCTTCATCACCAACGACGGCGGCCGCAACTGGCTCCGCTCAACCTTCGAGCCGTGGACGCAGCTCTACAGCGTCGATGTCAGCCGAAGCGACCCGACCCGGATCGTCGGCGGGGCGCAGGACAACGGGGTGAACCGCTCCTATCGGGGAATCGGAGGCGGCGACCCCAACAGGTGGAACGCCTACGTCGGAGGCGACGGACTGGCTGCCCGCATCGACCCCTCGAACCAGAACAAGGTCTATGGATGCTTCCAGTACGGGTCTTGTCTTCGCTCGGTGGACGGCGGAGAAGGCGCCATCGGGTTCGGGCCGGCGATGTCTGAGCGGTGGAACTGGTTCAGCCCGGTCGAGCTCGATCCCACGACCCCGAGCACCCTCTACTTCGGCGGAAACATCCTCAACCGCTCGACGGATTCGGGGGCGAGTTGGAGGGCGATCAGCCCCGACCTCACCGGCGGGCCGTCCCCCGATCCGTCGTATCCGTTCGGGACGATCACCACCGTCGCCGCGGCTCCCAGCGAC
>Ga0070708_100001985_pt1 | contig 15758 bp, 14 predicted proteins | sample KBSK5503metaG_FD_65469 | JGI IMG/M metagenome (GOLD analysis project Ga0070708, IMG submission 65469) | Corn, switchgrass and miscanthus rhizosphere microbial communities from Kellogg Biological Station, Michigan, USA - KBS K5-50-3 metaG | ecosystem: Host-associated > Plants > Roots >... | reverse complement strand
ATTGAAGAGGAGCTGCAGCAACTTATTGACGAGCGCTCGAACCCGTGGGGCGTCACGGTGCAGTCAGTGGAAATGCGCGACGTCATTATTCCGACAGCTTTGCAGGACGCGATGTCGCGCGAAGCGCAGGCAGCGCGAGAGAAGCAGGCCCGGATTATCCTGGGTCAGGCTGAAGTTGAGATCGCACACTCTTTTGAGAAAGCGGCGCAGTCGTACCAGAACAACCCAACCGCTTTGCACTTGAGAGCAATGAACATGTTGTATGAGGGATTGAAGGAGAAAGGCGCCTTGATGCTTGTACCCAGCAGTGCCGTAGAATCGATGGGTATGGGCGGATTGATGGGCGCTGCGGCACTACGACAGCAAGTACTCACAGGAAGCGAAGAACCGCCCGAATAAAACGGCGAGAGAACAGGCGGGAGAAAAGGCGGCAGGAGCAGGATCAATGCGGGCATTTGTTCCTGCTCCTGCCTACTGCCCCTGCTTCCTGGTTTTTCTAGAGCTCTGAATCAATCCGAATCTTCATTCTCTGCAGCACCTGAATATCTTCTTCAGTCAGTTCCAGCGTGGTGTCTTTACTTTCATCATCGCCTCCCGCATGGGGACGCAGACCAATCTCCAGCCTGAGCGTTAGCTCCATTTCGTATCCAGCCTCTCGCAGACGTTCGATGGCTTCAGCGACCTTCGTCGAGTTCTCGACTGATTCGTTTATGGCGGTTCCGATTTCTCGAACTATCTCTTTTGCGTCGTCGTCGATTTCCAATTGCGAACGCCTTCTTTTATTGAAGTATACAGCTGCCGTATTCGTCGTTGATATGCTACGCGAGCGATCAGTTGAGGGTCAACACCCAATTGGTCAGTGTAGTGGTGCAGTTTGCCGCTAAAGGACGCCAATAACTTGTTCCGATGCGCTGCGGTGCGAAATAGCTCGTACGTCAGGATGATTTTCCCTTTCACGTTAAGCGGTTGAAGTTATAGACTGTCTCAAACTTTAGACGGAGGACATAATTTGCTGATTCGCTCTGGAATAAAAGTGTAATCAACGAACTGAAACGTTCAGGTTAAAGCACATGTACGGTACCATCGGGATTTTGACTGGCGGAGGAGATGCTCCCGGCCTAAACGCGGTGATTCGGGCGGTTGTCAAGACCGCAACGTGCGAGCATGGGATGCGCGTAATTGGAATTGAGGACGGGTTTGAAGGACTGCTTGGCGCCACCAAGACTCGTCTCCTTTCACCGGGGGAGGTGCGCGGTCTTCTCCCACGCGGAGGAACAATTCTGGGCACGCGCAATCGGGGCAAGTTTGTCGAGCGCACCGCGAATGGCGTGCCCCGAAAAGCCGAAGACGTCTATCAGGAAGCACTCAGCAACATGAGAGTCCTCGGAATTGAGGCTCTCGTTGTGTTGGGTGGCGAAGGCACGCTGAGTATTGCCACTGAATTTGACAAACGTGGCATCCCGGTCGTCGGCGTCCCCAAAACTATCGATAACGATCTTGCTTGCACTGAACTCACATTCGGTTTTGTCACTGCGTTGGACATCGCGACCGAGGCCCTCGACCGCTTACACACAACCGCCGAATCTCATGACCGCGTCATGATTTTGGAAGTCATGGGCCGGCATGCAGGCTGGATCGCGTTGCACTCAGGCATTGCAGGCGGGGCAGATGTAATCCTGATTCCTGAGATTCCATTTTCCATTAGCGCAGTAGCCGAGAAGGTGCGTTCACGCGATGTGTCGGGATCAAATTTCAGCATTATTGTCGTGGCGGAAGGGGCGGTGGAAATCGGCCACGACCTAATCTACCAGGACACGGGTGATGCGCTTCATGCCCCGCGGTTGGGGGGTATCGGGTTATATTGTCAACGTGAGTTGGAAGCCGTTGCCGGCAGAGAAACGCGCTGCGTTGTACTGGGCCACCTGCAACGCGGTGGCAGACCAAATGCTTTCGATCGAATGCTCGCGACGAATTATGGCTCTTGCGCGGTACGGGCTCTGGCAAACGGTGAGAAAGACGTAATGGTGGCTTTGCAAGCAGGAGACGTGGTAACCGTTCCAATTTCAGAAGCCATCGCAAACATTAAGACAGTGCCACCAAACGGACAGCTTGTGCGTACGGCGCGCGATACAGGTATCTCTTTTGGCTCTCCGGATGAGGCCAGGAATCACAAAAGACTGTAGCGTACCGGGTAAGATTGTAAACTTGGTGTTAAGGCTTTTGCTGGGTCACAGGAAAGGGTGAAACGTTGTCGCAAGTAATAAAGGATAAACTTCAGGCAGAACTTGACGAACTGGAGGCCGAACTGCGCGTCCATTTGCCTAAAGAGATCAAACGCGCGCTCGAGTTTGGCGATCTTCGCGAGAACTCGGAATACCGCGCCGCACTTGATCGACAAAATATGGTCAAGGCCCGAATTGTAGAGCTCAGACAGAGAATCAGCGAGATCGCCTCAATCGATCCAAGAAAGGTGCCTCGAGATAAGGCCTCATATGGGTCGACGCTGGTTCTCTACGATGCAGAGAAAGATGAAGAGGTCACTTATCGTCTGGTAACACCGGAAGAAAGTGATCCACAGGCCGGACTGATCTCCACTACTTCCCCGGTTGGAAAGAGTTTGATGGGCAAACAGGTAGGCGATGAAGCGGTGGTCCGAACACCTGCCGGAGCTCGCAATTTTGAGATTAGACAGTTAAGAACCTTGCACGACGAGTTACCACCAGTCACTGAGTAGCGGCTTTCACACTGAGACTGTAAAGTTGGAGAAGTTTTGGGCATAATGCTCTGCAAAGGAGTGAGGTAAAAGAATGTTTGGGGCCAGCATTGGGCGCGCCTGCCAGAGAATTATCGATGCGATGGTCCGTTGGCTTGCACACGGACACATCAACCCGAACTTTCTTACGGTTATCGGTGTTGCCCTGAATGTCGGTTGTGGCCTGCTTTTCGGGTTAGGACACTTCTTCGCTGCAGGAATCGCACTGATAGTTGCGAACTTGTTTGACATGCTTGACGGTCAGGTGGCGCGGCTTTCAGGCCGTGTTACGAGATTCGGCGGATTTTTAGACTCTTCATTGGACCGGCTGTCGGACATGGTCGTCTTCGTTGGTCTAATGGTGTTTTACGCGCGCAACATTGAATCTCACTCAACTCTTAACGTTTTTCTCGCGGGCGCCGGATTAATGGGGTCAGTTATGGTAAGCTACGCAAGCGCCCGGGCGGAAAGCTTGATTCCCAAATGCGACGTAGGCTTTCTACGCCGGCCGGAGCGTGTAGTTCTCTTTATCATTGGAGCATTAAGTACTCACCCGGGTTCGAACAATTTCTTTGCGAATCGGATGCCGGCTGTTTTGTGGGTGCTTGCCGTTGGTTCTTACTGGACCTTCGCGCACCGCATGTATCACACGTGGCGAGAACTAAGCAAAACGGACGCAGAAATAGAGAGCGCCGAGGCGCAATCTTCGTATTCACAAGCCAGTAGCGGCGAGCGCCGAGCTGAACAAAGATTGGTACATAAACCCGGTTAACCCAAAACTAGTCCTACTTCAAATGACATCCCTCTCTTTCTCCCCTTCGAGGTACATTAAGTGACGATCTGCCCGTGTTGCGGCTTTAAGTTTATTGGGAATCTGAGTAAGGGCTGTGAGAATTGCGGCTCCTGTCCTGTGGGCGAAGCACTCCCCAGACCGCAGCATGAATTACCTTCTTATGGGCGCTCACTTGTCCTGGTAGTCAGCGGCTCATTGGTTGTTCTGGTGTTCGTCTCCCAGACAATCACTGCGCTGTTCCAACATAAACCTCGTTCCTTTGGATTCTGGTCATGGGCAGCCGCGGGGGAAACGGCTGCCTGGCGTCTCAAGTGGATTGCGATTCCCGTGATGTTTAGTTTGCTCTTGATCGGACGTACACTCTATCGCTCAATCCTCTGCTCACCCGAACGTTTTTGCGGCGTCAAATATGCTCGAGGCGGGTTGCTGGCATCGGCTCTGGTGGTTCTCCTCATTGGGACCCTGGTTGGTGTCACCGTTCCAGCGCGCTTGCGACAGCGCCAGATGGCCATTGAGGCTGGTATTCAAGCTCAAGGTCTCGCATTCGAGCTGGCATGCTTTGAGTACAAACTGCGGTTTGGAAAGCTGCCCGATCAAAGCAGTCTAAAGGAAGATCTCTTAAGCCTTCCGGATCCGGATGGTTCAATTGCCGCAGCCTTGCGCGACGTGGATGTTAACGGCTATACACCGCGCGCCGATGTTGCGTCCCTGCCAATAAAGCAGAAGTCGTTAGCTTTACGTGGCGCCGTTATTCGCAAGGCCTCATTGAATTCAGCTACTGACGATGCGCAAGGCGCGGGACTGTCGTACACAAACTATGAGCTCCGTCTCCCAGGCGAGGACAAGATTTTAGGAACTGACGACGATTGGGTCTCACGCGATGGCGTGATCGTCAGGGCCGCAGATCTTGCGCGAGGAGCCGCAAGCCGAAAAGCCTCAACCAACACTGTGAAACGTTAGCGACGTAATGTCGTTTCTAAATCTCTTCCGCCACAAACAAGAAGACGAAGCCTCACGCATCACCCGTCTATCAAAAACAGGACGCATCGCCGAAGGCACGATCCTGGATGTGATTACCGACGATAAGGGCCAAGTTACCCAAGTCTCCTATACCTATACACTCGCCGGAGTTCAATACGAATCATCGCAGGAACTGAATCGAGAGCAGCAGCAACGTGCCGACGACTACGCTCCGGATACGCGCATCGTTGTCCGCTATGATCCAAGACAGCCTGCGAATTCGATTGTGGTTTAGTCAGTGGTCAGTTGTTTGTGCTTTGTGCTTTGAGCTTTGTACTTTGTGCTTTGTACTTTGTGCTTTGTACTTTGTACTTTGTGCTTTGAGCTTTGTACTTTGATTAAAGTAGACTCTGGCGTCGAAGCCAGCTGAAAGTGTGGTGCCTACAAAGTTCAAAGTACCAAGTTCAAAGTACCAAGTTCAAAGTACCAAGTTCAAAGCACAAAAGGTCAAAGTTCAAACAACTGACTACGGACCACTGACAACTGACAAAATCCCATGTTCCGCAAAATCCTGATCGCCAACCGCGGCGAGATTGCCGTCCGCATTATTCGCACCTGCCGCGAGTTGGGAATATCACCTGTCGCCGTCTATTCCGAAGCGGATACGGTGTCGCTCCATGTCCGGCTTGCTGACGAGGCAGTCTGCATTGGAACTGCGCCCTCAACCGAGAGTTATCTGAACATAGAGGCCATCGTTGCGGCGGCAGTCAGGACCAACTCCGCAGCAGTTCATCCAGGGTACGGCTTCCTCGCAGAGAACGCTGACTTTGCGCGTGCGATAGTGGCAGCCGGCTTGACCTTCATCGGTCCCACTCCCGAAGCAATGGACATCATGGGTTCAAAGACAAGTGCCAGACGTGCCGCCATGGAGGCAGGAGTCACGATTGTTCCAGGCACAGTTGAACCACTGTTGTCGTTTTCTGAAGCCAACGACACTGCCAAGAAATTCGGGTTTCCCGTAATGTTGAAAGCCGCGGCGGGCGGTGGGGGCAAAGGCATGAGGCTTGTCAGGTCCTCTGAAGAATTGCTTCCCGCGTTTGCAACCGCTCACGCAGAAGCAGCTGCCGCCTTTGGCGACTCATCACTGTATCTCGAGAAAGCAGTTGAGCGGCCGCGACACATCGAGATACAAATCTTTGCTGATACGCACGGCAACGTAGTGCATCTCGGTGAGCGCGAATGTTCGATTCAGCGGCGCCATCAAAAGGTAATCGAAGAATGCCCTTCTCCAATCAACGATCCCGATCTGCGCTGGCGGATGGGCGAGGCCGCAGTGAAGCTCGCGCGTGCCGTAAACTACACCGGCGCCGGGACAGTCGAGTTTCTCGTGGCTGATGCTACTCGCGACTTCTATTTTCTTGAGATGAACACCCGGCTCCAGGTTGAGCACCCTGTCACCGAGCTTGTCACAGGATTAGATCTGGTCCGCGAGCAATTTTCAGTGGCAGCAGGGCACGAGCTTTCGTTCAAACAAGAAGATATTCGGTGGCGTGGACACGCAATTGAATGCCGGATCTATGCAGAGGACCCACAGAACGACTTCCTTCCTGCACCCGGAATAGTCACTCACTTGCAGGAGCCTTCGGGCCCCGGCATACGCATCGACAGCGGTGTCCGTCAACATTCAGAAGTCTCCATTCACTACGACCCGATGATCGCGAAACTAGCTGTCTGGGGACGAACTCGCAACGAAGCCGTCGATCGTTTGCGGCGCGCGCTCGATGAATATGAAGTAGCGGGGATTACGACGACACTTCCCTTTTTTCGCGAGATCGTAAGGGACACTGAATTTATTGCTGGTCGACTGGACACGGCTTTTATCAACAGGTTCAATGCGCGCAGGGCCGCTGCGACTCCCGATCAGTCGCAGACTGCCGATTCTGATGTCGCACTAATCGCTGCCGCGCTTCACTACGTCAAACTTTCTCGCCGGACATCGCTGCAAAATGTCGCTCACAGTTCCAATAGATGGAAGATGTCGGGCCGGCAGGCTCTGCTGAACGCTCGCCAGGACCTCGTGCAACGCACGAAAATCTCTTCGAAACGAAAAAGATAATGAAATTGAGGGCCCAACTCGAAGATCAAGAACACGATCTCGTGATTATGTTTGCGGGCCAACGAGTGACCGTGGAGATCGACGGTCGTTCCTATAATGTCGAAGTTCATGAACCTGAGGACGGAAGTTATTTACTTCTTGCTGATACACGGGTTTACGAGTGTCGTGTTAACGCCTCGGCTGGCTCGCGCGAAATCTTTGCGGTGAATGTTGGCCGGCACAGCTATAAAGTTACGGTAATTGATCCCAGAAGACTGCGCGACATCCAGAGTTCTGGCCGGCATCAACATGGAGCTGCGGAAATCGTCGCGTCGATGCCTGGCAAAGTTGTGCGCGTGCTGGTAGAGATTGGCGCCAAGGTCGAAGCCGGTACTGGCATCGTCGTGGTTGAAGCGATGAAGATGCAAAATGAACTGAAATCACCAAGGGCAGGTGTTGTGGTTTCACTGGGCGTCTCCACCGGGGCAACGGTGAATGCGGGCGACCTGCTTGCGGTTGTCGAGTGAGGGAAAAGGATGAAGGCGGAAGGATGAAAGCGACTGATTTGAACGACGACTCCAATTCCGAGCTCATACACAGCACAGTGCTGTCGGGTCCCAACGTTCCGCCTTCATCCTTCATCCTTCCGTCTTCATCCTTCAGAGTCCTCCTCTGGGACATAGACGGCACCTTGATTCACTCATTGCGCGCCGGTGGTTACAAAGACTACTTGATTCCCGCGGTCGAACACGTTTTTGGTACGTCCGGACGATTGGCCCAAATGCGTGTGTCCGGTATGACCGATTTACAGATAATTGCTGAAGCACTGCGTGACGAAGGGATTTCTCATGAACACTTGAGCGAGCGAGTCGATCAACTACGAGAGCGCTACATGATAGAAATCAAAAGAGTCACAGGGAATGGTGTGAAATTCTTTGCAGTCCTTCCGGGAGTGCTTGAGCTTCTCGAAACAGTCGTAGCGCATCCGCGTTACAGTTCAGCGCTTTTGACAGGTAATATCGAAGCGGTGGCGTACTGGAAAATGGGTCTGGTAGGTCTTGCTGATTTTTTCACTCTGCCCGGCGCTTTCGGCGACGAGTCGCACAATCGCAATGACTTGCCGGCGCTGGCAGCTGAACGCATCAGTAAGCATCTGCAGCTGGAACTCGAGCCTCGGCAATTCATCATCATCGGCGATACTCCGAACGATATCGCGTGCGCGCGACATTTCGGCGCACGATCACTGGCCGTTGGTACAGGTCGTTTCTACAGTGAAGACGAGATTCTTGCTTGCAAACCCGACGCTTGGTTGCGGGACTTGTCCGATACTAAATTGGTGATAAAAACGCTCGCTGGGTTGTAGCGATCAAATCCGGTGGAAACCCTTCAAAATATCGCGCGTCTTGAGTCGCAGGATCACGGGGCGGCCATGTGGACAAGTGGTGGGTGAAGATGTCTGCAAAAGGCGATCTATCAGCCAGCGCATTTTTTCCGGCGCGAGCGGCATGTTCACCTTGATTGCGGCGTGACATGCAAGCGACGCAGCGATCTCGTCGCGCAAGGTCTCGCGAGCGCTCCCTTTCTTTTCGGCGTCGACCGTATCGAGCAGTTCGGAAAGCATGTTGCGCGCTTCACCGGCAGGCAGGTCGGCGGGAGTCGCCTTGATCGCTACGGTCCTTCCTGACAATCGCATTAGTTCGAAGCCATAGTTTTCCAATTCGGGCGCGAGGCCATCAAAGACCGCGGCCTGTGCGGGAGTCAGATCAAACGTCTCCGGCACAAGCAACTGCTGGGATTCCGAACGTCGTTCCGCTTCGAGAGCGCGATACTTATCAAACAGGATTCGCTCGTGGGCCACGTGCTGATCTATGAGCAGTAGCCCTTCATCATCGGTAGCGATGATGAAACTCTCTTCGAGCTGGCCCAGCGGACGGATGTTATTAGATAACGACTCGGGCGGCACTGCGCGAGCGAATTTCTCAGCGGAGTTGAGCGGAGGCATTGCCGTGTTCTTCGGCGTTAGTTGTGTGGAAACTGGATCCTGAACACTCGCCGCACCGTTCTCAGAAAGCTCTTGCGGCTCGGGTTCACGGACTGCTTCTTCGACAGATGCTATGAGCGATGCAAAATCAATCCGAGATTGTTGCTGCTCGCTCCCCGAGCGAGCGGATCCGTACTCGTTGATAATCGATTGCTCAGTTGGTCCACTCTGCACCGAGAGCCCAGATGCCGACATTGCAGCACTCGCCGCTTGTGTCTGGTCGGAAGTATTCGACGGCGTATCTCGTTCATCGCGCACGTAGCCGGCGCTCGCTAAAGCGGCTTTCACTGCTTCACGAACTGCGTCAGCTACAGCTGATGCCCGTCGGAAACGCACTTCTGTCTTCGCCGGGTGAACGTTGACGTCCACTTCTTCCAGCGGCGTCTCCATGAACAAAAGCGCTGCCGGATACACTCCGTGGGGCAAAATCGAGCGATAGCCTTCGGAAAGCGCACGGCCAATCAAACGGTCACGCACAAATCTACGATTGACGAAAAGGTATTGCGAATCGCGCGTGGTGCGCCGGTCCCGCGGCGCTGACACGTACCCAGTAATTCGTGCGACCTGAGATTGTCCACCGTTAACTTCCAAAAGATTATCCAGGAACTCGGCGCCAAAGATTTGATACGCACGCTCGCGCAGATTTTGCGCCGGAGCTGTGCGCAACACTTCCCGCCCATTGTTCGTAAAACTAAAAGCGATTTCCGGATGAGCGAGTGCGTAATGGGTAACAAGATTTGTCAGATGAAACGTTTCGGTAGCTTCTGAACGCAGAAACTTACGTCGCGCAGGAATATTAAAGAAGAGATCGCGCACGGCTACCGTTGTGCCGCGCGGGTGGGCTGCATCTTTAACGTCGCGCATGCGCCCGCCTTCGATGGTTACACGCGTTGCTGCGCCTGCAGCTTCCGTGCTGGACGTCAATTCAACGCGCGCCACGGAAGCAATTGAGGCCAATGCTTCACCCCGAAAACCAAGCGTCGCAATCGCGGCGAGATCATCGCTCCCGTGGATCTTCGAGGTAGCGTGGCGTTCGAAAGCGAGGACGGCATCGTCGCGCACCATTCCTTCGCCGTCATCGGAGACCTTTAGCAAACGTCGGCCGCCGGCTTCAATGTCGATGCTTATGCGAGTGGCGCCGGCGTCAATTGAGTTTTCGACGAGTTCTTTTGCGACGGAGGCGGGACGTTCGACAACCTCGCCTGCGGCTATCTGGTTGGCGACGTGATCGGGGAGGACTCGGATTCTGGACATTTGGGGTGGAGGTTATTTGAGTGCTTAGACTAAACGTTCTTCTTTTCTTTGTACTTTGAGCTTTGTACTTTGTTTTCTAGCTCCGGTTGCTTGTTTGAATCTATGAAGCTACGTTCGACTGAAAACAAAGCACAAAGGACAAAGCACCAAGCTCATAAGTACACTATCTGGTGCTCAGTGCTACCCAGATTAATCGCGTTATATATCCAATCAATAACGTAAGTGCCATGGCGGGCCAGCAGAGATGCGATATTGATGTGGCGTTCCTGTAACTCCTTGTTCGGGTAGAGCTGATCGAAAGCCCTCTGCAGCTGGCGAAGCGCTGCTTCGTCCCGGCCAATCTGCGCCCGATGAAAACGAGTGCGCAAACCTTCGAGCTGGTAGTTAATCTTTCGTCGCCCGGTTTCTAATGCGCTCGCAAGAGTTGGATCAATTGTTTCCAATTGACGTCTGAGGTTGTCGAGCTCCTGATTAACGTTCTCTTCTGACTTCGTGAAAAGCTTTGCCGTGGCCGCGCCCAGATGTTCTTCAACCACACGCGCCACGAGGGGCTCCAGCCCATCGAAAAAGTCAGCGAGGCTGAGGCCATATCTTTCAAGCAGGCGACCAGTGTGGCGTTCGATCATCGTCAGGCTCGAACGAGGAAGGATCGGCGTGGCTGGTCTTCCAAGCACTCGATACACTTCCGCGGTTTGTGCGAAATAAGCAATCTCAGCTGCACCACCATAGTAGGCGATAGTGGGCAATAGATAATCCTGCACCACTGCCCGCAAGGTAACATTCGGACTAAACCGTTCCGGCGCTGCCAGGGCCAATTCCGCTAGCTCGTCAGCTGAATATTCTTCGTCACACTCTTTGGCCTTGTATTTTCCATTATCGAGTCGAAGAACCGCATGGCGTGCTCCCTCCCGATCATGAAGAAAAAGCGGAAACGAGTTTGCGGAGGCCGTCACCTGCGCATGATATCCGGCAGTTTCCAGTTCGCGGCTGCGCTTTTCGATGGCGGCAGCAATCTCGGGCGCCCGGCGCGCTGCTTGGGCATAGAGCGGCGCAGCAAGGTTCTTCAACTGAAGATCCAGAGGGTCAAGAAAAATCAAACCATAGCGCTTGAGCAAGGATGTCATCATGCAGGCAAATGCCTCGGCGTAGGAGCGACCAGGTTGCCATGCACTACGAACCAGGGCCAGCATGTCAGCAGAAAATTCAGAATTTGGCAGTAGCGCGAACAATCGATCCACTACTTTATTGATCGATTCATCGAGCGCAACCCGCCCGACTGGTTGTCCTTCACGATGCAACTCGGTCGAGACTTCAACGCTTGCGAGCCGGCAATCTCGCCCGATAAATTCCGCGCGTGCGACCTCCGCAAAGTCGTGATCTTCAGCGGCAATCCAGAAAACAGGCACAGCCTTGGTGTCGCGCTGGCTAAGACAGCCGGCAAGTTTAACCGCTGAGATAGCTTTGTAGATTGTATAAAGTGGTCCCGTAAATAAGCCTGCTTGCTGACCGGATACAACCGCAAGACAGTCTGAATCACGCAGGAGTCTAATGTTTTTTTGAGTTTCCTCGGCCGCCCCCCAACCCAGGTTCATTACCTCGAGTGCGTCGCAAACTTTGTTTCGATCGACCTGATGTGCGGCGAGGACCTCCGCAGCGCGCATCGGCAACTCATGATGAAAGCGTACTGCAGATGGATAAAACTGCCTCACCGCTAACGGGTCGCGTAAATAGTCGAGAAAGAGACGAGACTGGTGCGGTATGCGTTCGAAAGAGAGGGTTTCGACTCGCAGACCAGACTCTTCAGGTGTGCTGTAACAAGCGGCTTCGGCAGTGCTCAAGTTGGTTTTGACTCCTGTCGCACCATTCTACGCACGATGTCGCGGTTGTACCAGCGAAGGCACTGCCAAATTCAATTCCCCTGCCGCGTGTCGGTTGTGAATCAGAGGAACCCTCTAGTAGTTAGTAGTGACCTGCGCTTTACCACTCAAGCTCTTCACTGGGACCGCGGGCGGCCCGCCCGCTCCGAGCACCGCAGGTGCGAGGGACCTCGCCAAGTATTCAACTTCAGATGTTATTTTCGCGCTGCGGGCGGGCCGCCCGCGGTCCCAGTGAAGAGCTTGAGTGGTAAAGGCTGCTAAAGGGCAGATCTGATTTCTGATTCCTCAGTAAGCGAAGCAAAGGTTGCCCTTGCTTCTTCAAGCAATCGCGCAATTTCCGTGCGCGCGGTCTCATCAGGCGACTGCAGTGGCGCACGGACCGCACCACCCTTGTAACCATTCAGGTCAAGTGCCGCCTTGAGTCCGCCAATCCCAAACCGCGTTGTGACAGCAGCGGTCAGCGGAGTGAGTTTCGCTTGAAGAACCGCCGCTCGCTCGTCCTCACCAGCTTCGAAGGCCTTGAATATCCCGACACAGATTTCCGGCACCGCACAGCCAACCGCAAGAATCCCCCCCGTTGCGCCGGCCTTCAAGGTGTCGAGTAAAACGGTTCCATTGCCCGTCATCACGTTGAAGTCGTCCGGACAGAGTCTCACCGTCTCTTTAAAGCCTTCGATATCGGCCGAACTGTCCTTGGCGCCGACGATGTTCTCATGCTGACTTAGACGCGCAATCGTCGCGGGCTCAATCTTGACTCCCGTTAGAGCGGGCATACTGTAGAGGAGAACAGGAACCGGAGAGGCATCGGCGACTGCGGTGTAAAAGGAGATAAGCGAGTCTTGGGTAATTGCTGAGCGATAGAAGTACGGGGTGATTACCAGCACCGCATCTGCTCCGAGGTTCGCTGCTTTCCTGATTTCATCGATCGTGCCACGCGTGCTTTGCTGCCCCACGCCGACGATGAACGACATCTCCCTGGACACTTCGCGACGGGCTACCTCGATTACCTGAAGATATTCGCGCTCGTCGAGGTGCACTCGCTCACCTGTGGAACCGAGAATAACGTGGCCGATAATGCCTGTTTTATTCAACTTCCGGATGTTCTCCACTAGAGCCGACGCGTCAACATCTCCCAAACTCAATGAGGTTGAGGAGCCAATGGAATTCAACTGGAAAGGCGTTGTGAGGGGCAGCAGGAGGCCACGGAGTGTGTTCACTGTCTGTTCCGATTCATGAAAGGATACCTATCTATGCTTGTCCGTGCAGCTTGTCAGCGCAGAATTATAACTATGCCTCAAGCGGGGTGGCAACGTCGGGTAAGAAGCTTCTGGTTTGTAAAAGGAGTGATCTCCTCGTGATCCGATGCTTACATACTCAGAGGAACAGGATCGCATTCCTGCCTAAACCAATCAGCAAAGCCGGCCATCTAGAATGGTTTCAATTTCGACCATAGGGTGTCCCAGTTGAAGGTGAAACCAAAATTTCCTCTGATTGTTTTTTCTTTCACCAACTCCGTTCGATTTGCGAAAGTGACGGATACTGGAAACTTCATCCCTAGACCTCTTACGGGAATATTCAGCCCAAACTGTCCTACAGCGATGTCGCCTTTCGTATGGGGAGCAACTACACCTGTTGCGAGCGCAGCATTTTCGAGGAGCCGCTCGTATCGGCCGCTGAACCAAAACTCAAACTGCCCTTCGCCGACTTTGAAAGGAATATCGACCTGGCCGGCAAATTGAAAGTCACGAATCCTCTTCGTCCTTGGACCGTCTGAAGAGGTCAGCGGCCGCGAATGGAAAAACGTCAACGAACCGTTTGCCGTGAGATCGATACGCCGTCCAGCGCCGCTAGCAGCGATGAAGTTGAAGTTAGATGTGTCTGGTGCGTTAACTTCGCGCTTGTTGTTGTATTCGAGTGTAAATATTCGTCCCTTGGCAATCTTGTCTAGAATTTCGTTCTTCTTTTTTGCGTAAGCGAGAAACTGTCTGGCAAAGCTAGAAATTGAAGATACTGTCTCGGGCCTAAGCAAATCCACTGGCAAGAGGTCTGCGCGTTCCCTCAGAATCTTCGCATACTCATTGATTCTCTCCACATCCGGACCTGACGTATCAACGATCGCGATCTGCTGATTGGTCTGTACTAACCAAGCTTGCAAGGCAGGATCGTTAAAAGATTCCGGGCTGTCCGATGTTCCAAACGAATTGATCGATAGCGTAGTAGCGTAGATTTGCTGCGCGAGCTTTATGCCCTCATCTGCCATGAATTTTTCCCACTCAGTTTCGTATTTCTTGAGACGTGGGTCACGTTCATTGACAAATTCAACGCGTGCCGAAACCGCCGACAACTGCTGTTTGTCACCAGTGAAAACGCCAGGCTGATTTCCCCGATTAGTATCGAATGTTAACCCCACCGACGTTTTCCGCAGGAAATTCATGACCGGATCTTTTTCAGCCTCGCGAAATCCGGTTATGAAGCCTTTCTTTTCAAACATGTTGAGGACGCCTGCGGGATTCAAGCGAAAAGTCACAGTAGTATCGCTACGCGATTCCACTGCACCTCCATTCTCTACGGCCAGACCTAAGAAGTAAGGTACCCCACCCTTTACCACGAGCGAAGTTGTGCCCGTGCTGTTCGGTCCAGCTCCGACTTGTTGATCTGTGCGGCGCTCTTGCGCTTCAGTCACAAGAGCGACGAATGATTCGTCGCCGTTGGTCTTTAAGAGTTTCGCAATCAGTATCGGCAGCAAATCTCCCTTATCTCCAGAAAGCAGTATCCTTCTAGTCTTTCGCTCATTTATATTCGCAGCCAGCTCGCAAATGGCAATATCATATTTCGACGGCAATGCAATATTAGGATCTCCGTCCCCGGTGCAGCCGGGTTGTGGGAGGGTGCTTTCCACTACAGCGTCGGGCGCCGCTGCTTTCTTCAAGCCGCTTACAGCAAGATTCTTCACGACAGTCTCAAAAGCCTTTTGCTCCTCGGTCGGTGTAGGGGCGGGGCTAGGCTTGTGAGTAGGTACCAAGGCGACAATCACATTGCCACCCACAGCCTGATCGAGTGCCGCAACTTCCGAACTAACGTCTTGGAGCTCGGTCTCGAGGGCCGCAACGTAAGACTGGATCTCTTTAGTTGACCGAGACTTCAGATTAATGATCTTGCTTTTTATTGCGCCTCTCTTCTCTACTAATAGATCCCGCAGTTTCTTCCGTAGACTAGTCAGACTAACGAGGTAATCGGCTTCGGCTCGAGACCCTGGTCTCGGCCTGTTCTCTATCATCGCCTCTATATCACTTCGCCATTGCTTGATTTGGCCTTCGTCATCAAGCAATGCTGGCTGTTGCGCAGGCGTCAAAACAACAAGAAGAGAAACTGTGAGCAGCAACCCAAAAAGCACACGTGCATTTCTGGTCTTCATAAGACTTATGCCTCTTAAGAAACATTTGACTAAAGGAAGAACCGAAAATCTTTAGTAATTACCAAACCGTGGCGCTGCCAAACGTGCACACACTCATGATTAGCTTCGTTATCGACAGTTCTTAGCACTACCGTGAACTTTCCATTGGGGGGAACAGAATCCAAATTCAGCTGCAAAACTGTCGGATTCTCAGGACCAAGTTGGAACTGAATTGGTCGACCGGGAGTTAAGCTGCGCTGCTGACTGTGTACCGTATAAGAAACCAGTTGAACCGTATTGATTGGTTCAAGACTGATACTAATGCTGGCGGTTTCACCCTGCTGGCCTGAATACCTTAGATCGTCATGATCAAGCTCATTCATCTCCTGTCGTCTCCTTCTCTGCGAATGGAAAATCTAGTGAGGGTCAATTGTGCTGGATATATTTGCGCCGCGCGCCCCGATGCTGCGATTTACCTAGCTTTGCCTCAAAAGTCGCACCTAGCTTAAGTAGGATCTATTTTTGGTTCGTGTTGGTTCGTGTGATTTCGTGGATCGTCCTGTTTTTATGGAAGAAAAGAACGATCCACGAA
>Ga0070708_100001984_pt1 | contig 15761 bp, 19 predicted proteins | sample KBSK5503metaG_FD_65469 | JGI IMG/M metagenome (GOLD analysis project Ga0070708, IMG submission 65469) | Corn, switchgrass and miscanthus rhizosphere microbial communities from Kellogg Biological Station, Michigan, USA - KBS K5-50-3 metaG | ecosystem: Host-associated > Plants > Roots >... | reverse complement strand
GCGGGCGTGAGCGCCTTCCCTGCGATCAGGTTCTTGATCAGCGGCGCGGCGTCGCCGTTCTTCACGCGCTTCAAGCGGGCGCGGAAGTTGTCGAGATCTACCGGCCGGCTAGGGTCTTCGGGCTCGGTCTTGATCTCGGGGGGCGGAACGTCGGCCTGCACGAGCGCCGCGGGGCCTAAGAGCGCTTCCCAGTCAAACACGTCGCCCCGGTGGTTGCCTGTGGCGTGGGGCGAGTCTTCACTAGGCTTGCGTGGGCCGAAATAGAGACGACCTGGATCAGCACAACGTTTATCAGCGTGCTTGTTCCATCCAAAATGCGCGCTGAGCTTCGGCCAATAGACCTTTGACCACAGCTCGGGACAACTCAACGGAAGCGGTTTAGCGAACGGAATGATGATCCGAAAGCTGTGGAGCCCGTCCTTCAAATGGCTGTGGGTGTTGTACCAGACGTGGGTGATGTTCTGGGCTGTGAGCTTTTCGGTTTCGATCTCTCGCGTTCCGTCAGGAACGTGATCGAAATCTCCCACGAACGCCGTCATCGCTTCAACGTTGACCGCTAGCCTGTGCGCTTTGTTGCCGCCACAGTTCGCGCCGTCGCCGTTGCAGATCTCGGGACACGGGCGGAACTTTGCGGGGATGAAACCGGGTCCGGTCTTCTCCCCAACTTCATGAAGGCTGAACTCCTCGATCAATTCTTCAAGAGGAATGCGCCCGATCGAGAATTCGGGTTCAAAGTAGGCTCTTTCAGATGCAACGACCGCAAGATCTAGATGAAGTTTAAATGCCTCGTCCATCGCAAGCCCCGTAGAACTTCGCGGGGTTCACGTTCCCGACTGAGCATGCCCGTTGATCACGTTGCGGGCGAAGAAGGGTGCTGTTACAAACGTCTTTCATTTGTCGTCTTTCTGGCTCCGCGTTTTCGTTCTGGGTTCGAACGCGGGGCCTTTTTTCTTTGTTTAGGCAGGTTCTGCGAGCCGTCCTGCTTCCGCCTCAAAACGCTTCGCCTGAAGCGCCAGCCGCTCGGCGCGCTCGGCCCGCAGCCGATCAATGTCTGCGCGCCGGTAGACGCGATGACCATTTTGCAGCGTGAGCGCTGGAATGACGCCCGCGAGCGTCAGCTGCCAGAGGCGAGATTGGCTAAATCCCAGGATTCGAGCAGCGTGGCCGGAGCTAAATAGAACGTCTTCAGTTGGTTGATTCATGAGGCCTCTCAGCGTGTCTGATCTCTTGGACGCGCGAGGGGTGTTCCCTCTTCGACTTGCTATTGTTTTATTAAAATCTTTCCGAAAAAACTGTTAAGCGGTTTAGGCTGCTACTGATTGGGTCAGAAGCGACTGCCGACACGCGGCTGACGCGCTTCGAAAAACGAGACCGGTTCCGGCGGTTCTGGCTACGCCGCTAGTCCGAAAAAGGCTGTACGCTTTTTTATAGGGGCGGGCCGCGTTTGATTTGGATCCTTTACGGCGTTTTACGCTGCGTATTTGTCGGAAATTCCCGAAAATACGTATCGTGAAATCAACGGCCGAGCACTGGACCAGGTGATCGGCCCGGACCGGGTGAGGGGGTACGATAAACGCTTGTATTTATTGTATTGGACCGGGCGGACCGATGGACCAGTCGGTTTTCAACACATATAGGGATCCTTACATGGGTAATGGGATCCCCATATACGATCACTCTTTATAAATTAGATGCTTACTATCCGGTCCACTCGGTCCACCCTGTCCAACGCAATAAATACAAGCGCTTAAATTGGACCAGATGGACCGGGTGGTACAGGTCGTTTTAAAAAGAGCGCCCCGCGTCCCAGCAGACCCCGCCCGAGAGCCTTAATTTCGCCGGGTGCGCATAATTCAGGCGCGAATTCCTTTTTGCCGCTACAATTCCACACAGATCCGACATTTATGCCATACATCTTCTGAAGTTTCTGACATTTATGTCCGTCCAAAGGCATATGAGCCGCAGTTCCTGCATATCCAAGGGGCTGATCGAGACTTTCCTCGCCCTGCAGAAGCAGCGCGTAACCCCCAGATGGCTGCGCGAACAGGCTAAATACATGTCGTGGTGGCTTACGAAGCTGACACCCGACAAGGAGTCGGGAGCGGGAGGTCCACGCTGGCCCCTGACGGGCGGATCGTTCCCTCTGCGCGTATCGCTGGCCCTTCAGGGCATGCGCGCTCAGGGCGCCCGCCTGGCGGTCCTTGGGAGGTTCTGCAGCTGGTGCGTCCAGTCAGGACGGCTTCAGCCTTGGGAACATCCCCTGCGAGATCTCCCACTCTCTTTTTTTGAGTCGCCCGACGCAGTAGCTGAAGGCGTGGCTAAGTGGTCGAACCTCCGACGTCGAGCAGTCAAGGCGGAGAACACCCACACCCCCAGCCGAGTCTCCCGCGGGAAGCACCCCCTCGGCCACCCTCGCGTCGAATCCCCCCTGCCCTACCCGCGGGCGACCACTGGAAGCCTCTGAGTCCTCCCGCACCCATCTAGCAGGGGTTTGGGTCGGTCCGAACCCTTGTCAGCTGTACACGGATCGAGCGGTTCGTGTACAGTTGGGATGTGATGAATCCCAGCGAATCCCGAAGAGGCAGCCCGATGAAGCCGACCAAGACCAACCAGCCGCTTCGTGTCGTGGGCTACGTCCGCGTCTCGACCGATGAACAACACCTAGGTCCCGAAGCCCAACGGGAGGCGTTGGCCAAGTGGTGCGCGTCCAACAGCGCCGAGCTGGTGGCCGTCTTCGAGGATCGGGGCCTGAGCGGCGGTCTCGAACTCGACAAACGCCCTGGCCTGCTGGCTGCGTTGGATGGTCTTCGCACCCACGGCGCTAGCGTTCTCCTAGTCGCAAAGCGCGATCGCCTCGCCCGCGACGTCCTGATCGCCGCAATGGTCGAGCGCCTTGCTGAGAAGGCCGGCGCGCGGGTTTGCTCGGCAGACGGCACGGGCAACGGCGACGGTCCTGAGGGTCAGCTCATGCGAGGCATCGGGGACCTGTTCGCCCAGTACGAGCGCGCGTTGATCCGGAGCCGGACCAAGGCGGCCCTGGCCGTTAAGCGTTCGAGGCGTGAACGCACGGGCACCGTACCCTTTGGTTATCAGCTCGGGGCGGACGGAATTCATCTGGATCCGTGCGAGACGGAACAGGCTGCGATCGAGGCAGTCCGGCGCTTGAGGCAAGAAGACTTGAGCATCCGCGCGATCGCAGTCCGCTTGAACGAAGAGGGCTTTGCGGCTCGTGGGGTGCGTTGGCACGCTACCTCCGTGGCCCGTTTGCTAGAACGAGAAGCGGCATGAATGAGGAACAGGTTTCGATCCGCCTGCCCAAAGCCCTACTCAAACGGGCGGAGAAGCTCGCCGCCGGTCCAGAGCACGATGCGCTTGGCGTCACTCGGGCGGGCGTGCTGCGCCTCGCGTTGCTGCGCGGTATCAAGGCGCTCGAAGCGGAAAACAACCGGAGCGCATCTCAGCAGCGAGGCAGAAGGTAAGGCGTGTCGATTAGTCGCGGAGGCTTACCCAAGAGGACTGCTCGAAGATCGCGGCGCTGAAGATCGAGGGGCGCTCGGTACGGGAGATCTCGGGTCGCGTTGAAGGTGCCGAGGGCTACGATCGGGAGGGCGCTGGCTCGGCCGCTGAAAGCAGCGTAGGGTCGGGCCGAAGATCGGGTCCCATCCGGCCGAAGCCGGGTAAGCCGTTCGCAATCCAGCAGATCGTTTTCGATGCTCAAGCGCGCCGCTTAAGGCACGGCGTAGATGTAGGACAAGACGCACATAGTCTGCGTGCCCAGCGCTTGTTTTCCACTTGCTATCCGCGTACCCCATGCGTATCTTACGCGCATTCAGAGTGGGCTTATTGACTGAGCCTATACGGTCTGAATCACGGTGAATCAGGAGTGGGATCGATTGGACGAGCCCATAGACCTGAACAAGGGAGCCACCATGCAGAAGTCAACGGGTGAAAGAGAAAAAGTGCGGCTGAGTTTGGAAGTCTCGACGGAACTGAATCAGACCTTGGAAAAGCTCGCGGAGAAGACCGAAAGCGGCAGCAAGACGGAAGTTCTTCGAAAGGCGATCGCCCTCATGGAAGTTGCGATGGGGGCGAAGGATCGCGGCGAGTCCGTAGGGTTACTCGATAAGCAGGACAAGGTGTTGACAAAAATCGTAGGCATTTAGGGGGAAGGCGATGGGCGGTAGCGCTCCGGGACAAATAGACCTCAATACGGTGATTGCAGCAGGGCACACCCTGTCAATCACACGTGAGGAAAAGCCCGAAGCGCTCACCGCCCGCTTGGCGGAAGCGAAGGCCGACAATGCACAGAGGCGATGGAAGGAAACAATCACCTTCCTCGCGGCGTTCGTTGTCGTCGGTTCGATGTTCGCGGGCGCTCTCTGGGTATTGATGACGAACGCTGACCCTTTCCTAAGAACGTGGGCGGATAGAACCGTCACACTGATTGGCGGGGGTTTTGTTGCTTTCCTTGCGGGAAAACATGTCAGGTGACGACGAGGAGAAAACGCAATGTCGAAAGAGGATGGCGGGGACGACGGCGAGATCAATTATTGGCCCAATATGGAAATCATTCCGAATCCGCTCTACGGACCCGTTAACCTTCAAGTCCGCGAGAAGTGGGTACCAATTCTGGACTCGGGTGGAAACGTCATAATCGGTGGGCATAGCGTTGTAGGCGGGGAGAGTTACGTTTCCGGCACGGTCCTCAAGTACCACGGCGCCATTGCGGTCGATTGGGCGTCTAGATGGGAAGAGACGGATCGCCATGAGTTCATCTCGGACTGTCCTTACTGTGGCAAGTCACAAGAATGGATTCGAACTTTTGAAACTCTGGGCGACCGATCACGCATGATCGTAGAGATGCCCTGTGATTGTCTCGCAAAACGCGCTGCGGTCAGGGAAGAAACGAAGGGACCGAGGCTCAAGTGCGTTGGCGGAAACCCAAAGGCACCAAGGAGTCGGCGCAAGGGGAAGATGAAGATCGCTCGATAGGCGATCGCCTACTTCGCCCCGCTCGTCCGTAACCTGTTCAGTTCCGTCCGCAACCGATTGACCTCCGCGATCAACTGGCTGATGCCCTTGACCACGTCGTCCGGGATCTTTTTTTCCGCAGCGAGACGGATGACCTTGGCCTCGAAGGCGGCGACCTCGATGGAGTTCATTAGGCGCTCGGTATAGCAGGGCGGCGGGACAGACCCAACCGCGATCGAACCCTCGGGGGCCGGGTGAGATCGTCACTGTCGTTACGGGAAAAGCATCTGGCCGGCGCATCGTTTGTTCAAACACGAAAAAGATCGCTCGCCTTCGAAGATACCTTTTAGCCAGAACGTCCAAGGGGGCATGAAAGACATTCAATTACTCTCAGGCCCGGATGTGGCGAAGACTCTTGGCTTGAGTGAACAGACTGTGTCGCGTCTGGCTAGGCAGGGTCGGATCAGAGCCGCGATCACTACTTCATCCGGCTGGCGCCTCTTCGAAAATGCAGAGCTTGAGCGCCTGAAGCAATATCTCGACTTTAAGCGCTGCTCGGCGAGGAGTGCGTAACATGGGATTCCTTGGGGACCTATTAAGCTCTAAAAACCGCTTCAACGCTGAAGCCAAGAGGAACAGTTTTCAGGCCCAGCAGGCCAACCTGACGCCACAGGAATACGATGAGCTGATCAAGAAGTCTCAATCCGGCCTGATGGACACCGGGGCCGATGCCAATCAGCAGCAGAGCCGCGGTCAGGAACAGGATTTTATTAGTGCCCTTCGCGATCAGGCTGCCGGAAAAGGCCCTTCTCTTGCTCAGGGTCAGTTGCAGAGCGCCAGCGAAGAAGCCTCTAAGAAGGCCGCCGGTGCGATTGCTGGTGGCCGAGGTATCGATCCCGCTCTCCAGATGAGAATGATTGCCGATCAGAATGCCGCCGCGCAACAGGGTCTCGCTAAGGACAGCGCGCAACTTCGTATGCAAGAGCAGCTCGGAACTCAAGGCATGCTGGCAAACGCTCTTCAGCGGGCACGATCGCAAGACCTCGCAAGCCAAGCCCAAGCCCAAGGCACCAGCGTTGCGGCGCTGCAGACCGCGGGGGGATTGGAAGGCGGTCAACAGGGACGAACCCTCCAGAACTTCCAGCAGACTCAAGGGATGAACGCAGACGTCGCACGCGGAAACCAGCAAGCCGAGCTGGATGCGCAGCATATCAACGCCGATGTTGCCGCCGGAAATCAAAGGGCTTCAAACGCCATGACCGGGGCCCTCGTTGGCGGCGCCGCGTCAATGCTGTCGCTGTCCGACGAAAGAGTAAAGGCGGATGTTCACAGGCTCGATTCCGAGGCGTTGCCGGGCGTGCCCGAGGCGGTTTTCCGCTATCTCAACGAGCCCGAAGGCACGACGCATCGTGGCGTCATCGCGCAGGACGTCGAGGAGAAATATCCGGAGCTAGTTTCACGAGATGCGCACGGGATGCGAAGAGTGCCGGCCGGTTTAATGAAATACGCCGACGGGGGTCGCGTCGGGGCTGGGTTGAGGACATTTGCCAACGCATTGCAGGAGCCCGATGACAACCCTTATGCGGAGTCGTTCAACGCGCTCGGCGCCGCGATCGGTAAGAAGTTGTTCGCGGATCCCTACGCGGCTGGCGCCGCGGACCTAGCAGAGAGCCGCGCGCGGAACGTCGACAATGCTGCGATGTCCAGTGGCTATGCACACGGAGGCCTCGCGGTGGACGATGAGCGACGGGACACCGTTCCGGCCCTATTGTCGGAAGGCGAGATCGTCCTGCCGCGAAGTGTTGCCCTTTATCCCGACGCACCGGAGCGAGCGAAGGAGTTCGTGGCCGCGATCAAGAAGGGCAAAAAGCCCGCCAAAATGACCAAGGGCGGTGAGGTCGAGGGTGGCTATGGTCTCGTACTCGCGCGTTTGAAAAACATCCAGGAACGCATCGCGCGTCTGGAAGCGGAAGGGTAGAACATGGCTCTTCAACCCTACCAGCTCTTTGATCTCGGGGCTTTCTTCGTGGTCGCCCCTCCCGACGAGAAGCCGTTCCGCGTGTACAAGACCAATCTCGACGCCGAGACCATCACCCAGATCAAGAAGTTCGCGACGGGCGATGTGAAACGAATCTTCCTGCAGTAGGAGGCATGTCATGATGAATCTCGAAACAAATGCCTATACATTTTTGCTCGACCTGCAGGGTAAAGTCTGTGCCATTTGCAAGCGCGTCGACAATCCCGGACATCAACGCTTTCAGTTAGACATCGATCCGCGGACGCACGAACTGCGCGGGATGCTTTGTTGGAACTGCAGCTCGGCCCTGGAGAAGATGAAAAATGATCCACGGCTGCTGCGGCGCGCCGCGGCCTACCTTGACGGAAGCATTTCTCCGTACGCGAGCCTTAAGGAGTAGCGGTGATGAACTTGAAAAACGTCAAATTGGTTCACGAGTCCGACGATCATTTCTACGTGGACGACGGTAAAAAGAAACCCTTCCGGATCGCGAAACACGGGCTGCCTGCCGAAACGGTAAGGAGCATTCAGAAACATTTTGCCAAAGGCAAAGTAGTCAGAAAGATGGCCGAAGGCGGGGACGTTCTTGGCGCGGACATGATCGGTATCCCTCCGACTCCTGAGACAACGCCACTGCCGTACGAAGGCACCGACAGAGAGCCCAGCACCCTCAGCCAGATCGGGGAAAAGCTATTCGGACAGGAAGTCCCAGCGATGTACGATCCTAACGCGCGCCTGCCCGAACCCCCTACTCCGAGCGCAGCCTCTTCACAGCCGGAAACCGCGCGGGCTGAAACTTTCATGCCTCAAGAGCGAAGAGCGACTCCGCAGTCCGGCACGGGCGGTCCGACGACCCTGAAAGAATTTTCCGACGGCCAGAAGCAGGAAGCCGAGAGCTTGAAGGCACAGGCCGATCTCGCCGCCAAGCGCGGCGCCGAGCAAGCACAACTTTTGACGGAGCACCAGAAGCGTCTCGAAACCCGTTACGCCGATTTGGATTCGCAGGAAACCGACCGCAAGGAGAGACTCGCTGCAGCTCAAAAAGCCATCGGGGACGGCAAGATCGATCCAAATCGATTTTGGAATTCGAAGTCAGCCGGAGACAAAGCGCTCTCGTACATCTCCGTGATCCTTGGCAGCATTGGTGCCGGGTTTGCGGGCGCTGCAACAGGCACTCCGGGAGTCAACATGGGGGTTGAAGCCCTCAACAAGCACATCCAAGCCGATGTTGATGCGCAGACGAAAAACCTGGATTCAGCTCACAACCGAGTCAGGGAGTTGATGGAAGAGGGTCATTCAATCGCCCAGGCAAGATCGCTCGCCACATCGGAACTGCAAGGCATCGCAGCGACGCAGATGGAAAGAATGGCGGCGCAGTTTCTCGGCCCCGAAAAGCGGGCTCAACTCGGACAGCAGATCGGTCAGCTCAAAACGCAAGGCGCGCTCACTGCGGAGAAGGTCACTCAAGAAAGGCGGCATCTCGCGCAGCAGGATCAGATCATCAAGCTGAAGCGAGACATGGTGCTGGCCAAAGCGCAGCAGCAGGTAGGACCGAGCGCCACTGCTGACGAAGTCAATAGGCTCACAAGCAGGCCGCCGCAGATCGGCACGATGGACGCGCTGCTAAACAAGGTGCATCTGTCCCCGGCGACCGACGACGCCGTCGAAGAGACGATCCCCCGCGTCCTTGCGGCTTGGAAGATCAAGACAGGTGGCCGTCCACCATCCGATGACGAGAGGCTCGCAATCAAAATGACCGTGAATAACCTGGCCTCGCCGATCGCCTCAAGGCGCGAGCGCGCCCGAGACTTTATTAGAAAGATCGGGCTCGATGCGGCTGCTAAGGCTCGTTTGGGTGGGTTCAAGCAAGCCGGTCGATCACAATCTGTCCCCGATGATTTTGGCGAGGATCTGGACTAAATGGGCTCGCCATTCATCGCACCAGGGGGTGATTTCGTAACCCTGGCAGACGCGGATGCAATCAACGCGCCTTCGCTAGGCTACGTCCCAGCCACTCCGAAACAGATCGAGGATCACGAGAAAGAAGAAAAATACAGTACCACCGGGCAGGTATTGAAGACATTCGGTGAGTCTGCAGCAGACACGGCAACTTTCGGACTTTCGACTCTAGCCGAGACCAAGCTATTAGGCGTTGATCCGGAGGACATCAAGAACCGCGAAGAGATCAACCCCGTCGCTTCGGGCGTTGGAACAGCCGCGGGAATCGGTATTCCGATGTTGCTGCCGGGCGTAGGCGAGGCCGCTGGCATCAAAGCGCTCGGGACGATCGGTGAGCACACGGCGCCAGGTCTCATTGCCAAGGCCGGCAAGGCCGTCAGCGCCGCGGCAGGAGAAGCCCTCCCCGAGGCTACCAGCCTTTTAGGTAAAGCCGCGGTCAAAGCCGCGAAGATCGGCGCGGGAAGCGCGATCGAAGGCGCATTCTATAGCACCGGTCACGTCGTTCATGAAGCTGCTTTAGGTGATCCCAACCTCACAGCACAAAACGCAATCGCTCAGATCGGCCTCGGAGCACTCCTGGGTGGCGGACTGGGCGGGGTGGTCGGCGCGGGCGAAGAGCTGCTGCCGGCCGCGATCAGGAAGGCAAACGAAGCCCTTGGAGCCGCGGCCGAGAAAACAAAGGGCGCCTACGCGCGAGCGTCGTGGCTGCACGGGAAAACCCCGGAAGAGATCGAAGAAATTCTAGCGTCCGGTGGGAAACGCAATCTCCTGACCCCAGAATTCGCGAAGGAGCACGCCACAGCGATCGGGCAGGCAGACGAGGCTCTGGAGCACGCCAGCAACGTCTACCACGCCCAGATCAAGCCCGGGGTCCGCGAGGCAATGCTCTCCGAAGTCGATTCAGGCAAGGCGATCGGGCAGGCACAAGAGACCATAAACGACTTACGAGCTTTCGCCGAGGACGTCAGAGCCAAAGAGATTTCGCCCAAATCCTATGCGATCAAAGCAGAAGGGCTTGCTACTGATCTGGAGCGGGCGCTCAGGGGTGAGACCAATACACATGCCATCTTCGAGAAGCTAGATGACACCAAACGGCAGCTGTATCAATGGTCGAAACCTATGCAAGACCCCGCCGCGAACGAGGCCGCTCAGGGGATAGGGAACATCTGGAGTAAGACAAAGCAGGGTTTAGAGAGTCCAGAGGTTTGGGGCAAAGCAGGGACGCAGCAGGGCAGGTTCAACGCCGCGTTTAGCACGTATCAAGACGCCCGCGAAGCGATGTTGAAACAGTTCGCCGACAGCAACGGCAGGATCGACGCCGGGAAGGTGGCGCGTGGGTTCAAAAAGATCGGAGACCCCGCTGCCGGTGACTTGCGCAACGAGGTCGTGGACAATTGGCAGACGGCCTCAAAGCAGTTAAACGACGCGATCGCAAAGGCCCACACACAAACCTCGACCGGCGACTACGATCCAAAATCTGTTGAAGCTGTCATCAACAAAAGCGGCGACCTTGAGCAGCAGGCCCGAAAGCAATCTTCTCTGCTGCAGTCGATGACCGAGTCCGGGGGCGGGCACGGCGGAAACTCGCTGATGGAATCGGTGCTCGGTGGAGCGGCACTGGGCCATTTTTTACCAGGGGCGGGTCACGTGATCGGCGGAGCGCTGGGGCCTGTGCATGCCGCATATAGCGCCCTAAAAAATCCGAGCCGCATGGCCGAGATCCTCGGGCATTTTGAGAGGATCAACACCAAAATCGCCAACGCGATCGAGGGATCGGCCGGAGAAATGCTCTCTGCTCCGGCGAAGCTAGCCGAACGCAGAGCCGGCAAGGTCGGCGCCCAGCTGGCAGGCGCATCGGACGTTCAGGCGAAAATTAAGGAGATCCAGACCCTCTCGAATCCTGACGTTCTTTCGGACAGAGTCGCAAAAGCCACGGAGCATGTTGGCGCGCACGCACCAGATACCGCCCAGGCGCTCCGAGTAGCGGCCAGTACTGCGGTCGGCTTTTTGGCTACGAAGATCCCACAGACCAGCAAGATCGGCGCATTTGGCTACGAAATCAAACCCAGCAAGGCCGAGCTGAACAAATTCGATCGCTATCATGCGGCCGTGAACAAACCCCTTTCAATTCTAGAGCACGCAAAAAGTGGCAGCGTGAGCACCGAAGAGATCGAAGCGGTGTCAGCAGTCTACCCTCAGCTGATGAAACAGATCCGGGCCTCGGTGCTAAACAGCGTTGCAAACCATAGGGGCGATCCGATCCCCTATCAGCGCAAGTTGATGCTCTCGCAACTCTCGGGAGAACCGTTCGATTGGACCATGACAGGTCAGGGGATCGCGTCGCTTCAGAGCCTTATGACAAAGGCGCCCGTTTCCCGAGCGCCGCCCCCCGGTCAGCCTCGTGGCAGCAAGGCCGGCGCAGCGAAAATCACAACGCCTAAGCGCGCGATGACGCCAATGCAGGCCGCGCAAAGCCCGGATCGCAAGTAGTTCGAAGAAAAACCGGTTGGCAATCGTCTTAATTGAAGACAGGAGAAACGCATGCCCGCAACGCCAGAGAAACCAGACGCCGAAAACGATCTACCTGAGTTGCCAAAAGACGCAAGACGAGACGTGTTCGTCGGCCCTCGAAAAGGCTTGTCCTGGGATGTTGGACGTAACACTTACGTCCCGGTCCGCCCGGCCCTTGCACCGCCAGTGATGCCCAGACCAGTCAGCGACTCGATCCCTAAACCTAGGCCACAACAGCCCGGGGAGCGCTGGGACTCGGGTCTGATGAGGTGGGTCTAGACCATGGCGTTATCCGCAACTGTTTCTGTGTCCCCGTCAACGGTGCTCCCAAACCAGGCATTCAAGGTATCGCTGGTGATCTCGAACTCCGGACCTGCAGCGGTCAATATTTTAACCGTGCTCCCGAGCATGTCTGTCAGTGGTGCCCTCCCGGATTCTGATTCGGATGCTAGCGGTTCTGTTTCGATCCCGGGGGCTTCTTTGATCCCCGCAGGAGGTTCATTATCGATCAGCTGGTCGAGCGTCGTCTACGCCCCCCAAAGTGGCTCGGGTAGCGCAAATCCGGCATCCTTAACCTACAACGTTTCGGCCCTGATCACGGCTTCTGATGGATCCGTGTTCAGCCCGGCCGCTCCAGCGGCCCTAACAGCAAACGCCCCGGTGTACTAATGGCACAGACTCAAAAGCAGGAACTATTGACCCCATCGGAAGTCGCGCGCGAGCTGGGCTGTGCGATCGCATCTGTCTATTGGTGGGATGCGCATGGAGTTTTTGAGCCTTCAGCGCGAACCAGGACCGGTCGACGTCTTTATGATTTGGAGTCGGTCCTAAAATTCAAAGCCGCAAGGCAAAGGTAAATCATGTCTACAATTCTAAGTCGTAACTTCTTGATCACCTTCTTGGAGAAGGTCGCGCTCGAAGATCCAAACAGACCGGAAGCGATGCATGCGTTGAGCGTGGCCCGAAATACCCTGGATCACGACGGCGCGACATGCTCCGCGGCGGACTGTCGAAACGGCGAGGTTCTCTCCGATGCCTGGTTGATCATCGAAGGCTCTGGCGCTACTTGGTACCTCTGCAGTCAACACAAGCAGGCCGCGATCGCTCTTTTATTTCCAGACCGGCCGGGATTTTATGGGTCGGGCGTTTTCGGTGAGGGCGTCTATGGAGACACGGGCGCATTTGTTCCCGTCGAGGAGAATTAAATGGCTAACACCCCCAACATGAACCTTGCCCTGCCGGTGCCGAGTGTCACCGCCGGGCCTCTCTATGGCGTGATGAACAACGCGGCTCTTTCCCTGATCGATTCTCACAATCACACTCAGGGCCAGGGCCTCCAGGTCCCGACCGCCGGGCTAAATATCAACGCCGACCTCGGCCTCAACAACTTCAACCTCACGACTCTGCGATCCAGCCGATTCACCAGCCAGAGCGCGGCGCTTTCCGGCTCGCTGGATCTCGGCTGCGTCTATGTTGCCGGCGGAGACCTCTGGTACAACAACAGCGGGGGAGCCCAGATCCAGATCACCAGCGGATCTACGATCAACGTTGGCAGCGTCGGCGGTATCTCGGGCCTCGGCGGAACCGCCGGAGCGGCGACATTCAATTCAACTCTGGGGACCTTCATTTGGACCCAGAACGCCAATAGGGCCGCGAACCTGGACTGCGGCAACATTCTTCTCCGTAATCCTACCGGAACAAACAACCCCGCGATCGTGATCGCGGCCCCCAACGGGGTCACTGCCTATACCCTGACTCTCCCGGCCGCAGTTCCTTCCAGTAACTCGCTCTTGCAGATCAGCAACACTGGAGTCCTCAGCGCTCAGCCCTGGAACGTGGACGCAAGCGGAAACCTCAACGCCACGGGCGCAGGGCAGTCGTACGGTGCCAACGTTCAGAGGGCGGGACAGCTGCAGGTAGGAACCACAGGTAACGCCCAGCTCAATCTCTTCACGAATAATCTCTCACGGTGGGCTGTGCTGTCTACAGGCGAGCTGGCGGCCCAGGGCGGCAATAGAGCCATTCAGAACGTGCTGAATCCGGTCAATGCTCAGGATGCCGCAACGAAGAACTACGTTGATACGGCCAGTTACGTACCAAAAGCCTTCGCGTCTCTTGGAATGGATGTCCGTGCCGGCGATTCCCAAGTAACCCTGGTCAATAATTCCACCGACCAGAAATTTACCTTCGCAGCGACCCAAGCCGTTAGCGGTGGAAACATCACCAGTGACACTGTCGGGAGAATCACGATCAACGTCACTGGGCAATATTTAGTCTCAGCTGCTATGGCTTGTGTTCAAGGTTCGGCTGGACAGGTGCAATTATTTATCTTCAGGAACGGGGCTTTTGCCCGGTCCGTTGGCCGGTGCAGTACTACGGCGTCAATCGCTGGTGAAATGATTCTGTCGCTTAACGCGACCGACTTCATCGAGATGTACTACAACAGCAATGCCCTCGACACGGTCAATGAAGCGCAGATGAACGTGATCAGATTGGGTTAAGAAGGCTCGGCGGCTCTGCGTGCGGTCGGGGGCAACTCCTCATCCAGCGCGTCGAGAGATCGGGAACGGCCATCCGGACTTCTTGATCACAGACCGTGAAGCGTTTCTCCTTTAATAACCGCGGTTGTGGGCTACACCAATCATGTCCTGGTACCGGTAGATCTTTTCCTCATAACCCTTGGCACTCCAACCCGTGTGCAGGGCGTTGGCATTGCCTGTGGTCTGGTACTCAAAGTAGTGCAGCATCTCGTGCGCTAGGTCGCTCTCATCAGCCGTGACGTCAATTCTACAAGCGGTCCGAGTACACCTGAAGGTGCCGCTAACCTGGTCGCTGACGCCACGTTGCACCCAGCTCTCATCCGCGACCCGAACAGTCACAGGAGGAGCGGGGCTCAAGTACAGGGCCCCGAGGGCCTCCCGTGCCGCGTCTTGGGCCTGAGCCTGGGTAACGACTACCGGAAGGCTGGTCAAGTGAGCACAACTAGCCAGGAACATCAGGGAAAGAATCTGTATCAGGCGCATCATCGGTCCTCCAGGGAGTGGATTGCTACCGATGAGTGTACCGATGTTATACGGACGTGTAACGTGAGTCAGACCGAACCCGGTAGGACACTGGCTTGACCCCGGTCCGACCGGCGTATAACCTTAGGGTATGAAGCAAGACGAGTTGATCGCCCTCAGGCTGAATGCGGAACTGCTGGAGAGGCTCGACGACTACGTTGCCGAGCTGCAGAGGACCGAAGCCAGGTTCCAGATCACCCGTTCCAGCGCCATCCGCGACCTGATTGCGAGGCTGCCTGTCCGTAGACCCAAGCGATGATTCGAAACGCAGCGAGCCCGAGCGCCTGGGACAGGTTAGGAAGCGAACGGGGTGCCCTGGGCAGGGATCACCCTCGATCGTCGTTCCTGGGGCAACGTTGGCGGTCGGTGTGAGCCGTTCGAGCGCGCTTGGCCGGGGTTTCACGCGGCAACACGCGCCAGCTGGGGTCCGAACACACCCTCTGATTGAAGTCGCGCTCCGGAAACAACTGCGCCTTCAGGGAATCAAACTCAAGAACGCGGTCGGACAGAATCGAAGGGCCATGCGCTTAATTGAACCAGCTACCAGTGACCCGCGAGGATTTGAGGAGCGCTTTGGCGGCCGAACTCGGTCCGCTACTCCGTCGGCTGGGCAGGTCCGAGCGAAGGCTTCTATCGAAGCGTGAAGCGGCCCGCCGTCTCGGGATCGATCGCGGGACGACCCTTCAGGATTTGATCCGCTCCGGTCAGGTAAGGACCGTCATCCTCGCGGGGCGGGTGAAGATACCGGCCGGCGAGATCGAACGGATCGAAGCTGGCGTTGACGACCCGCGACCCCTCCCTGCCGCCAGAGAACGAGAGCCACGAGCCCGCCGAAGCACAAGTCCGGGTCAGGCTATCCGCGCGCTCAAGATCACGTGATTCAAGCGACCACAGGAAGCCTAGGACGGCTTCGGACGCTAAGAGTGCCCCCCTGGCACGGATCGGGGACCGATCGTCGTTCCTAGCTGAACCTTGGCGTTCAGTAAGAAGTTTCGAGGGTCCGAGTGGACCGAAGCGCCCTCGATCGTTCAAGTCGTCAGTGCTGCCGAAGCGGTCTCTGCGTGCCTAAGGCCGAGCTTCTCGCGAAATGCGGCCAAGCACAGGAACGCGCCATTGACTTTTATGACGTGGTTTACGCAACGAGGCGCGTGGCAGTGCCAGCAAACGAACTCCGTTTCCCGACCGCAAATGGAGCCCCGTCCATCCCCTCTTTCCTGCTTGTGCGCGCAAGACATGTTTTC
>Ga0070708_100001983_pt1 | contig 15764 bp, 16 predicted proteins | sample KBSK5503metaG_FD_65469 | JGI IMG/M metagenome (GOLD analysis project Ga0070708, IMG submission 65469) | Corn, switchgrass and miscanthus rhizosphere microbial communities from Kellogg Biological Station, Michigan, USA - KBS K5-50-3 metaG | ecosystem: Host-associated > Plants > Roots >... | reverse complement strand
TTACACGCTGAACGAACTGCCGCAGCCGCAGGTGCTCTTCACGTTCGGGTTGTTAAACTTGAAGCCCGCTCCCTCGATCGTTTCGATGTAGTCGATCTCGACGCCTTCCAGGTACATCGAGCTCATTTGGTCCACGGCAACTTTCAAGCCGTTGAAATCTACGACTTCGTCGGTATCGTTGGTCTGGTTCTCGAATGCCATGTGGTACTGAAATCCGGAACACCCGCCGCCGACCACTGCCACGCGAAGCGCCGTCGGCACTGGGTTCTGCATCCCCATGATTTCCTTGACTTTAGTGCTTGCTGTTGGGGTAAGACTAATCATGATTTCTGGGCCTCCGCCGCGGCATCTGCCGCGGAAATTCCTACCCAATTAGTGTAGCAGAAAAGGAACTATAGTTCATCTTCTGGAATTTGTCGCTGTTGCCTCAAGGAAACTCTCTTCCCTCGCGTACTTCGACAACCCGAACTCCATCCAATACAATTAGATGCATCTATGAGACACAAGGTCACGCTTTTGCCGGGCGAAGGCATCGGAACGGAAGTTTCTCGCGCGACACGGCGCATTCTCGAAGCCGCTGGCGTTCAGATCGATTGGGAGGAGATCGACGCACGCGCCAACGGCGCTGGCCCCAGTGATACAGGACAAGTTCTGAATCAAACGGCAGTCGAGTCCGTGCGCCGCAACGGCGTTGCACTGAAAGGCCCCATGGCCACCGCCATCGCGGGCGGGGCGCCCAGCGTGAACGTCGCACTGCGCAAGACCCTCGATCTCTACGCGAATCTTCGGCCCGTCAAAAATCTTCCAGGACTTAAATCTCGCTTTGAAAACGTAGACGTCGTGATCGTCCGCGAAAATACGGAAGACCTTTATTCCGGCCTCGAACATGAAGTCGTACCAGGAGTCGTTGAAAGCCTGAAAATTATCACGGAACGCGCTTCGACACGCATAGCCCGCTTTGCCTTTACACACGCCAAAAAAGAAGGCCGCAAGAAAATTCACGCCATTCACAAAGCCAACATCATGAAGCTCTCGGACGGATTGTTTCTGAGGTCCATTCGCGCCGTTGCTGCCGAATTTCCCGAAATCGAATACCAAGAGATGATTGTCGACAACGCATGCATGCAGATTGTTCTAAATCCGCAGCAGTTTGATGTCCTGCTCCTGCCGAATCTCTATGGCGACGTGATGAGCGATCTTGCCGCAGGGCTCGTAGGTGGTCTGGGAGTTGTTCCCAGCGGGAACATCGGAGATAACGGCGCGATTTTTGAAGCGGTCCACGGCACGGCGCCGGATATCGCTGGCAAGGGCCTTGCGAATCCAACCGCTCTCCTGATGAGCAGCATCCTGATGCTCGATTATCTTGGCGAACGGTCCGCTGCCCGTCGCATCGAAACAGCCCTTGAAACCGTTTATAGCGAGGCAAAGCACACCACTCACGATGTCGGCGGCAAAGCCGGAACAGACGAATTTACTGAAGCCGTAATTGCCGCGTTGCCTTTGCGAGTGAGCTAGGATTTTTTGTTCAGCCGTGGATTGGCACGTAAAGCTGGTACACCATCCAGTAGACGATCACTCCGGTCACGCATACGTAAAACCACAGTGGCAGCGTCCACTTCGCAATCACTTTGTGTTTGTCAAAGCGCTCCGTCAACCCACGTCGCAGCGTAATCAGAATCAACGGCACAATCACGATCGCCAGAATCGTGTGCGAAGTCAGCAGCACGAAATACACCGGGCGAATCCACCCTTGCCCCTGAAACACCACATGGCCTACACGATGGTGGTACACGAGGTACGACACGAGGAACACGCAGGAGACCACGAACGCTGAAATCATGAACCGTTTGTGCGCTTCGCGCTTCCCTGTACGAATTGCGGCGTATCCACCGGCCAAAAGAATTCCGCTGGTTCCGTTGAGCGTTGCGTTTAACGCGGCATGAGAGAAGGACATTTATGATGTTAGAAAAACTCTCGAAAATTCTACCTTGCGATTTTGTCGTACGCCATCAAACCGAGCAGAATCGGAATATGCAGAATCGTCGCATGCATCAGCCATTTTGCCCGCACGTTCGTCTTTTCGCTGGAGGCCCACAGGCAAACCTGCACTAGCGCTGTACTCAACACCAATGCGCCAAAAAAATAGAGTACCCCGGCTAGACCAAGCACTGACGGCAGCACGCTTACGCCCACCAGCATTCCCGCGGTGATGATGATCTGGCGAAACGTTCGCGTCCCGTCGCGGTCCACCACCGGCAACATCTGAATTCCGGCGCGCGCATAGTCTTCGCGATACATCCACGAAATCGCATGGAAATGCGGAAACTGCCAGAAAAACAAAATCAGGAACAGCAGCCACGCGCCCTTGTCCAATCTGCCGCTTGCCGCTACCCAGCCAATCATCGGAGGAATCGCGCCGGGAAACGCTCCCACGAAGGTTGCCCACACCGTGCGCTTCTTCAGCGGCGTATACGCCAGCAAGTAGCTCAGGCAAGTTACCACACCCAACAGCGACGCCATCCAGCCGCCCACCAGCCACAGGTCCGCGGCACCGGCAATCGCCAACGCCACGCCAAACGATAACGCTTCTGCTGGCTGTAACAAGCCGCTCGGCAACGGCCGCGAAGCTGTTCGCCGCATGTGGCGGTCAGATTCGCGTTCCATGTAGTGATTTAGCGCCGCTGTGCCCGCCGCGATCAGCATCGTGCCAAACACCGTGTGCACGAGTTTCAGCCAGTCCACCGGCCCGCGAACGCCCATGTAAAATCCGGCGCCGGTCGTTATCAAAACAAGGAAAGAAACGTCCGGCTTGGTCAGCGCGACGTACGCGCCGGCGCGGCTCATCAGCGTGAAATTCGTTGAACGAAGCGTACTCATTCGGTCGCAGTCTGCGGCCGGGACGGAACCGCAACCGTTCCCCGGCGTGGCACGAGACGATAGCACATCAGCACAACCAGAATCGACGATGCAAACACCAGCGCACCAAAAACCGTGTGCACCACCGTCAGCACCACCATCGCCGGCATCGGTTGCGGAGCATCCTGCGTCACCAGACGCGACCAATACGCCGCGCCTCCCAGCAAAATCTGCGTGCCCACCATCGAATGCAGCAGTGTCCGGCCAAACGTCAACTCGCGTGAAGAATCAAAACGCCGCCGCAGCACGGCTGCCGTCCAGATCATCACGCCCAAGACGACAAACGCCCCCACGATATGCGGCCAGATCGGCGCGTACTGATGGCGGAAGCCTGCACCAAGAAAAACTTGAATAAACATTACAACAGCGTTAAGAATCGCGAGTGAATGAATCGAGATTCCGCCTCGATCCTCAAACATTTCATGCGAGTCAGTCCACCACTTGCTCGTAAAAACCGCCAGACACAATATTGCGCCAAACATTATCTGAGCAAAGCACGCGTGCAGTACTGGCAGCCAGTAGTGAAGCAATCTGATCACGACTTCCCCGCCCAAGATCGCTTGCGCTACAACTCCGCCTACTGCAGCCAGTGCAAACCAACGCAGCCACCGCCGCTCCTCGCGGAGCCAGATCACGACGGCTTCCACGGCTAACAGAATTCCCAGGACGCCGGCGATTACGCGATGGCTGTGCTCGTAAACAATTCCGCCGACCATCGGTGGCGTAAACGTTCCATACGACGTCGGCCAATCTGGCACGGACAGTGCAGCTTCGTTCGAGGTGACGAGCGCTCCCGCAACCAGCAATAGGATCGTCCAAAAGAAAACAAAAACGGCGAAGCGGTGTACACCCCGGTGATAAATCGCTTTCATCGATGACTTTCCAGAGAAAAATTATACTCCAGCACGCTTCCCGCGTGCACTTCAGACCGCCGCGCGCAGTTGCTCTTTTTGATCGGTACTTCCCACCGCTTTCAAAACCAGGTCTTGCAACGCTGCTATAAACAGTGCCGAGTCGCCGACCGCGGGCATCATCCGGAAACGTTCGATTCCCCACTTTTTCGCATCGATGCGTCCGTCGATGTTGATTTCGTGCAGCGTCTCAATGTGCTCTGTAACGAAAGAAATCGGCACCACCAGCATTTCCTTCACGCCTTCACGGCCCAGGTGCTCCATCGTCTCCAGAAACGGCGGCTCGAGCCACTTGGAGGGCCCGACGCGGCTCTGATAGCAAAGCAAATGTGTCTTCGGCCAACCCGCGTACGACCTCGCCCCGGCCTCGCACACGAGGCGAACGGTCTCTGCAATTTGCTTGGGATACGGATCGCCCTTTTCGACCAGGCTCATCGGCAGGCCGTGTGCGCTGAAGAGCAGGTGAATCCGTGAACTATCGAGGAATTGCCGCAAGCAAACGCCAACTTTTTGCACTAACGCCTGAATGTACGATGGATGGTCGTAAAACGATTCGATCACTCGCTCTGGCGGTCCACCTGCTGGACTTCCATAAACTCGCCGCCACTCCTTCATGCTACTGAGCGTCGTCGCGTACGAATAGTGTGGATACAGCGGTAACAGCACTACTTCGTCGAGCGGCTCTGCGCCCTTCAACGCGGCAACGGCATCTTCCGTAAACGGCTTCCAGTAACGCATGGCTGTAACAACAACGGGATCGATGTATGGGGCCAGCGCTGCGCGCAACTTCACTCCTTGACGGTCGGTGAGCAACGCGATCGGGGAACGCCGTCCAATCATGGCGTAACGCCCAGCGACTGGCACGGAACGTTTTTTCGCGATGTAGCGCGCCAGCGGCCCGCGCAAAAATCCCAGAGGCCCCATCGGAATAATGTCAGGATCGAGAAAAAGGTTTCGCAGAAACGGCTCGACCGCTTCAAGCGAGTCAGGACCGCCCAGCTGAAAGAGCACCACGCCGACGCGCTTCTTCCCTACCAAGTTACTTCTCTCCCGTCGATCTCGATGTGGACTTTTTCAGCCGTTCGACCTCGGCGCGCAAATCGTTCGACCGCTTCGCGATGCTCAAATAAAAACCAAAAAAAATCGCCCAGCCGAGTATGTACGCCCAGAATACGCTGTCGAGATTTTTCACGATGCCTCTGCCTCCCGGCGTAACACCTCAACTTCGCCTCTCAGTTTCTCGAGCGCGTAACGTTCTGAAATTAGGAACCACATGAATAGATGCATCGCAAGGACCGCAAAATAGAACGTCGGACGCATTCCCGGAGCAAGACCCGAATTCGGGCCCCCCATAATCACGGGCGCAGGATGCTGCGTTCGCCACCAGCGAATCGCACCAAAAACAATCGGCACGTCAATGAATGCAAAAATTCCAAACAGCGCGCTCAATAACGCTCGGCGGTTCGGCTCTTCCACGAGCGTGCGGAGTAGCAAATACGAAATATAGAGGAGCCAGAGGACAAACGTGGAAGTCAGTCGCGCATCCCAGGTCCAATAGATTCCCCATGCCGGTTTCGCCCAGATCGGGCCGGAAATCAAAACAATCGTGGTAAATGCCACGCCAACTTCCGCGCATGTCACGCCAAGCCAGTCGTACTTCTCATTACGCTTCCAGACATAAAGCAGGTTACTTGCAAAACCGATTAAAAACGCAGTGAGTCCGGCCCACGCACAGCTCACGTGAAAATAAAAAATACGCTGCAAGTCGCCCATGGTTCGTTCTTCGGGCGCTATAAAAAAAGAGGCGTACGCGGCGGCGATCACCAGCAAGACAGCCGCTGCGCAGAGCACGACGCGTTTCGCCATTCCCGCCTATTCCTCCAGTAAATATTCGCCGAAAAGCCACAGCGCCGTCAAAAATACCACGTCAAACACCGCCAGAAAGCCGATTCCCTTCCATTGCATCGCTGGGTCGGCCGACATCAGCCCCACGGTAACTTCCGTGCTGGCCACAAGAATCGGCGCAAGCAATGGCAGCAGGAGCAGCGGCAGCAGCAGTTCGCGCATTCGCGCTTGTGCGGAAATCGCCGCCAGCGCCGTGCCCGCTGTTGAAATTCCCAGACTGCCGAGCAAAAATGTCAACAAAATCCCCGGCAACTGCCCCCGAAAGTTCACGTTAAAAAGTGCCGCGAACACCGGAAGCATCAAGAGCTCCGTGAGTAGAAGAAATAGAGTATTCGCGCCGATCTTCGCCAGAAAAATTGCGAACGGGTCGCTTACAGCAAGTCGCAGAGCGCTCAATGTGTCGTTGGTTTGCTCACGCAGGAAGCAGGGCTGCAACATCAGCGACGCAGCAAACAGAAACGCAAGCCACAGCAGTCCCGGCCCAAATCGATGCGACTCATTCGTAGTGGGATCAAACGTGAAACTAAACAGCACCACCACGATCAGCACAAACACAATCGTGGTGCTCAGCAGTTCGCGCGAGCGGAACTCTGTCCGCACTTCCTTGCCCAGAAGTGCCGCCGCGTTGGAAAGCAGTCCCATTCAGCTGCCCGTGAACGAAAGCACCGATTGGAACGTCGTTCCGGCGCGCGTGTCCGCCACCACGCTTCCCGCCTCGAGCCGCACGGCGCGCGTCGCAAGCCGCGCCACCTCAGATTCGCCATGCAAACTCATGACAATGGTGCATCCGCTATCGCGAAGCGTCCTCAAGCGTCCGATCAGCCATGTTGTCGCCTCGGGATCCAAGCCGGTAGCGGGCTCGTCAAACAGCAGAAGTGATGGATTGGCAAGCAGCGCACGTGCAATCGCAACACGCTGCCTCATGCCGCGCGAAAATGTGCGCACCAGCGAATCCTTGCGCTCGCCAAGACCCACTTCAAACAGCAATTCCGCCACGCGTTCTTTGCGCTTAGTCACCCCGAGCAATTTCGCGAAAAAAAGCAGGTTCTCTTCCGCAGTCAGTTCGTCATAGACCATCGTCGCGTGGGCAACAAAGCCGGTGTGCGGATTCTGATTCTCAGTGCTTTCAGAAAAGGAAAGCGAGCCTCGTGTGGGCCGTGTCAGGTTAGCGGCGATTCGCAGGAGCGTGGTTTTGCCCGACCCATTGCGCCCCGCAAGCGCTACACATTCGCCCGGAGCAATCGTCAGCGTTAGGTTTCGTAACGCGTACACGGTGCCGTAGCGCTTATCTACCTTTTCGAATCGCAGGCCGACCTTGCATTCTGCAGGCGAGGCCACCGTTCAGCCCCGGACCAGGTCTCGCAGCACTTGCTCTGCCTGGGCGCGCTCGCGGGAATACTCTTCGTCGCTAATGGTTCCCGCCTGTCGCCTTAGTTCGAGCCGGAACAATTGGTCCTTCAGCGCGTCCAGACTGTTGCTCGTTTCGCGATCAATCGAAGCGAGCGCCTCTCCGTTTGATGCCGTGCTCGACGCCTTTTCTGTCGAAGTTCGCGCGGCCTGTGGCTTGGAGATAGACACCGCGGCGGTACTCTCTGGAGCGACAACGGTGACCGCGATAGGCTTCCTCGCAAGCAAGATCGCCGCCAGGATGAACAGGACACAAAATCCGCCGATGAGCGGCCATTTCAAACTGTCCAGGCGTCCGGGGACTGACTGGATCGTCGCTGCTGCGTCACCACCCTGCACGTTCTCCGCGCGCCCAGGTGCTCCACCGGGGCCACCAGAATTCGCAGCCGAAGGCGCAGGCGCGGTTCCAGAAAGCGTGACAGTAATCATCGCCCCCGCCGCGACGTTCGACCGTTCGTAAATGTTCATTCCCTGCTCTTGCCCGGCCATTTGCAGACCGTCGCCCGTCAATTGCACGCTCGGAGGCGCAACCACCAGTAGGCGCCCGCCGCCGTACGCAGTCGGCAATTTTACAGTCGCGCTGTTATTCGGGTATGGGACTTCATACGAGAGCCGCACTTCGCTTTCTCCCGGACGAAACGCGAACGCGATGGCGTATTTGTTTTTTCCTTTATCGATTGGCGCTTGCACTACCGGCATTCCAGAAGGCCCTGACGCCGCAATCTGTTTTAACTCTGCTTTGTCCGGCAGCACCGCTTCAAAATTTCCCTCCGTGCGGAAGAACGCTTGCGGCGGCTTGGAATCGTTCTTGACTCCATACTCCTCGCCCACAATCAGCGTTGCTCCATTCGGCTGAAAAATCACCACGTGCGACGGAACGGAGATCGTCTTCGCGTCTCCCGTCGGCTCAAACACCTCCACGCTTACGGAATCTTTTCCTGGCGGCAGAGGCTGATGAAAATTCACGCCCTTGTACACTGCGCGCACTAGCATCGGCTGCGCACCAATGTTGGGATTGTCGAAGCTAAACTGCCCTGCGGCGTCTGTCTTCGTGTTTGCAATGGGCTGCATTCCACCTTGCAATTGAATCAGGATCACTTCGACGCCTGCACCCGGCTTGCTTGTCGTTCCGTTGTTCACCGTGCCATGAACGGTTCCCGCCCGGCTGGTGCCTGCGAATCCAAGAAGCGCCAGCAGCGCCGGGAGACAGCCAGCAATCCGCCTCATCGAGGGCCTCGCTCGGCAGCCGGACGTGGGCCTCGCGGACGCTTTACGCCGGCATCCGTGACCTGATCGATCTCCGCCAGCACCAGGGCCGCCTCCGTCTCCATGGCATTTTTCATCGCTTCGTAGTCGTCCTCGGAATATTTTCCGGCGCGGTATTCAAACCGCAGGTCGCGCAGGTTGTCGTAAATGGCGTCACGGCGTTCCATCAATTGATCCAGTTTCGAACGGTGTGGCGCCAGGTCGGAAGCATCAGGTTGAATGTAGAAAATAAAAAGAAGTGTCGCCGCAGCAAGCGCCAGGCAAGCGCCAAGCACTGCTCCATCCGCGGAACTAATCATCAAGAAAACCGCGAGCGGCACCGCGATCAACTCACTCCTCCGTCTCGCGCTGCGCCTGCTCGCGCGCACGCGCCAGGAGCTCCGGCGAAACACGCACTCCGTTCGCGCTCGATGCGGCCGCCACAGCGACCGGCCGCTTTCTCCAGCGCTTCATCACCACGATCACCAGCGCCGTGCCTCCCAGCAGATACAGAATCGGCATCAGCCACGCCACCAAACCAAAGCCGCTTTTCGGCGGCTCGACATATGCGAGCGGACCGTATTCCTGAATCATCGCCTTCAGCACTTGCTCATCGGTCATACCTGCAGCGATGTGCGTGTCGATTTCCTTCAACATTGTTTTCGCGGTGTCGCACGGACCAGAGTACGCTCCACCCACGTGATAGCACTTCCCTGCCGCTTGATCGCAGCCGTTGCACATGCACTTCAGCTTGGAGCCAATCTGGTGCGTGCGATCGCTCTGATCGGCAAGCAATCGCTTTGCGCCCGGCGGCATCAAAGCCGCGCAAGCCAACAAAACTCCAGCCGCGATTCGCGTCCTGTTCTTCATGGATTAATCGTGGCCTTCCCGAAGCGTCACCTGTGCGGGCCTGATTCCACTCAGTTCCCTGGTCGCCGATGGAACTTCCGTCCGCGCCAAAACCACAACCGCCGCGCGAGTCGGCACCAACGCGACAATCGTACCCATTACCACAACCATTCCGCCCCACCACACCCACTTCACCAGTGGATTGATGAATACATGAATCGTCGGCAGATTGTTCTGCGGATTCATCCCGGCATAAACAACGTACAAATCTTCGCGTAGCGTCGAGTAGATCGCTACCATCGTGCCGGATTCCTGATTCGCCGGAAAATTCCGCCGCTCCGGATAAAGCATCATTACCGGTTTTTTGTCTTTCATCACCTCCACGATCATGCGATCGGCGACGTAGTTCCTCTCCTGCTTCCGATCCATGCTCTGCAGCAGGAGCTCATACTTGCCAATACTGATCGTTGATCCGATGGGGAGTTCTTTTTCTACTTCCTTGTTGAACGCTTGTCCGGCCAGCCCGATGAAAATCATCACCATGCCGAGATGCACGATGTAGCCGCCATACCGCCGCGTGTTACGCAGCGTAAGGTCCACGCACGACACGAGCCAAGACGCGCTCGATCGCGCCTTCACCACCCGCGCGCCCCGGTAGAACTCCTGCACAATCGTCGTAGCCACAAACACGCACAAGCTGAAGCAGATCAACGCGAACATTTCGCGTACGCCGAGAAAAAATCCAATCACGCCGCCGAGAAGTCCTGCCGTGACTGGGCCACGAAAATTGCGCTTCATGCTTTCCGTCGAAGTCTTGCGCCACGCGAGCAGCGGGCCAACTCCCGTCAAAAACATCAGCAGCAAACCCAGCGGAATATTCACCTTGTTGAAAAACGGCGCGCCCACGCTGATGCGCGATCCCGTGAACCACTCTGAGAAAACCGGAAACAGCGTTCCCGATAACACCGCAACGCACGCCACCAGCAAAACCAGATTGTTGAATAAAAAGCTCGACTCGCGCGACACCAGCGAATCCAGCTGGTTCTCGCTCTTCAAATAATCTTTGTTCTTGAAATATGCCGCCAGGCACACGCCCAGAATGATCAGCAGAAAACCGACAAACCAATTTCCGATGCTCGATTGGGCGAACGAGTGGACCGAACTGACGACGCCACTTCGCGTGAGCAGCGTCCCGAGGATGCACAGCATGAACGTCAAAAATACCAGCCAGACGTTCCACACCTTCATCATGCCGCGCTTTTCCTGCATCATCACCGAATGCAGAAACGCTGTTCCCGTCAGCCACGGCAGCAACGAGGCATTCTCAACCGGATCCCATCCCCAATAGCCGCCCCAACCCAGCACTGCATAGGCCCAATGCGCACCCAGCAAAATTCCCATCGTCTGGAAGCACCAAGCAATCATCGTCCATTTGCGCGTCAGGTGGATCCACTTCTCGCCTGGATACCGCGCCAGTAGCGCCGCCAACGCAAACGCAAAAGGAATCGTGAATCCCGTGTACCCGGAATACAAATTCGGGGGATGAATCACCATCTCCGGATATTGCAGCACCGGATTCAGTCCATTGCCGTCGGCGCGCGCTACCAGATCAAAACTACCGGCCGCGTTCGCTACGCCTAACGCTTTGAACGGGCTAGCCACAAAATTGCTGATGGTCAAAAAGAAAAGCTGCACGCCCGCCAAAATCACACCGACGTACGGCATCAACTCGCCATTTTTATTGCGATAGGTCAGCAGGACAGAAACAACATAAATCGCCAGTAGAAAGCTCCAGAACAGCAGTGAGCCTTCCTGGCCGGACCACAACGCGGCAATTTTGAAGAATGTTGAAAGATCGCGGTTGCTGTGCGAAACAACATACGCAACCGAGTAGTTGTCGGTGAAGAAAAGATAAACCAGGCTGAGCGTCGCGGTAAAAATCAGTCCACAGACGGCGATTCCCGCCTGCCGCGCACTCTTGATAAGCAACGGATGCCGCGTGATGATTGCGGCAATCCCTCCGACAAAAGCATACAACGCGCACACAAACGCAAGAATTAGCGCGAAGGAACCAAATACATCCATGCAGTCCCCGTCTTTCCCCCAAAATTCTTCTCGGTCAGAAGCAGGCGGCTACATCGAGCTGCGCTGAGCCGTACCGGAAGGTTCCGTTGTCGACGAATTGGCCGGTGTATTGCCGGTTGTGGTCTTGGGCGCAGTGTTTGGTGCCCCGGGCGCCGCTTCGTACTTCGACGCGCATTTCGCCTGTACGTGCTCCGCGACGAATCTGCCTTCTCCAGTCGGACGGCCCTCAATCAGCGCCTGTGATTTGTCCACGAACGTGTCGGGCAACGGTTCACTGCCAACGTAACTCACGGGAAGCGTCTTGCCTTCCCCCTCCAACACAAAATCCACCCGCCCTGTCATGCGATGAATACTTCCAGCCTGCACCGTGCCGCCAATGCGCATCCTCTGCGCGCGCTCTGAACCCTTCAATGTGTCGAGTTCCGCCAGCGTATGGTAGTAGGTCTTGCTTTCTCCGTACCCGAGCCACGCAAGGCTCGCCATCGAGATGACGATAATCCCGATGCCGATTCCAAACTTGGCGCGCTTCTCCATGCAGAACGACTCCCTCAGGCTCGACTTTTCTTCATCCTATCACAACGCTTGAAGAGGCGCGGTCAGTTCTTTGGTCAGCAATCCGTCACCAAGTTCGTTCCATGCAAACGGCCTGCCTTCGCGCAAGAGTAGCGTCGCCTCAAGGTTCGCCGCTGCAAGTTGGGGAACAAATTCCGTAAGTTCGCTTCCAAGCAGCACGACCCGCTTGGGCTTCAACGACCGCCGAATCCTAGCGATCGTCGCGGGAATACGTTGCTGTAGCGCTTCCCTTCGTGCCGTAGCCGAGTCGTTCTCCTGCGCACACTCCAGAACATATGCCAAAACGTAGCCGCGGCGCTGAAACTCGCTCAGCGCGGCTTCCACCGTGCGTCCAGACACCTCTATCCCCAAGGCACGCAGAATCTCGGCGCCTCTTCCGGCAAATTCCCCATCCGCCGAATATAGATACTCAGTATCCGCCTCTGGGCCAGTCGCAGCCAGAAACAGCGCCTGTACGTGGATCGGTCGGTAGCGCGTCATGTTCTCAAGGCGCTTTAGCCGCTGCGCGATATGCCCCGGCCCTGCGGGCTGCCCGCACCCGTCACACAAAATCTCTGATGAATGCCGCATATGGGAATCGTAGAGCAGACGTCAGGCGAACGCAATTTTGAGGAGCACAAAGCCACCAGGTGCCGCGCCCTTGGGTTTCAGGTTTCCTCCGCTGGCGGCACAGTCTCAACTTGCGTGATGGAAGGGCACAGAACGCGGCGACGTTCAGGGGTTCAGCAATCACGAGCTACCAATCACCAGTTCACGGCTTACGGCTGGATCACGGTTTCGTCCTGCGGCAACTTCGCCCGCAGACACCACTTCAGCTCCTGGCTGAGTTCCGTGATCTCCATTCCCGGCATCACAATGAACTTGCACGCCAGCATTTCGCGCGAATCGTCGTCATCTGGCAATTGGCAGGTTACACGGCAATACTGGCAATCCTGGTTCCAGCAGAATCGCCCGTACGGAATTGTTTCCGGGCTGATGAACTGAAAGCAGCGCAGCAGTGAATTGCGCTCCGGCACTTGAAACTTATTGCCCAGCAGCGTGATCTCGACAAGTTTTTCATACGGACGGAACGGTTCCGACATGACTGAAGTCCAGTTTCCGCGGGGGAATGCGTTGCTGGGCGCAACTCCCAGGGTTTGAGGGTTTGTACTTACAAACCCTGAGCTGGAAGAGGGCATTGCCCGCATGCTCGTTTAGGAATTCAGGCTAACGCTTCGTCATGCGGCACGACACTATTTCCTGCCGTCGCGTTCCCTATCCGCTACTGGGAAGTACTCCACCTTGGAGTTGATCGATTGGATGTAGACGGCGAACGAAAAGATAACGAATGCCGGCCGGATTCGTCAATTCACCGTCGTCCGATGCTTTCACGGCTGTAGGTCGAAGAACTGTCCCATCTCTCGGAATTTCTTGTACCGTGACTCCAGGAGATCCTTCACAGGCGTGGCCGAAAGTTCCGTAAGCTGCCGATCGAGGACTTCATCCAGGTATTGCGCCGCAGCGTCGAGATCGGCGTGCGCCCCGCCCTCGGGCTCTTTCACGATCTCATCAATGATGCCAAGTTCCTTCAGGTCCGTTGCCGTGATTTTCATTGCTTCGGCTGCGGTTTCTGCCTTTGCAGAATCGCGCCAGATGATACTCGCGCAGCCCTCCGGTGAAATCACCGAGTAAAAGCCGTTCTCAAGAATGTTAACCCTGTCGCCCACCGCAATCGCCAGCGCTCCGCCCGAACCGCCTTCGCCGGTCACGGTCACAATCACGGGTACCGGCAGCCGCGCCATCTCGCGCAAGTTCCGAGCGATGGCCTCGCCTTGACCGCGCTCTTCTGCATCGATACCGGGATACGCTCCTGGTGTATCCACAAACGTCAAAATCGGGCGTCCAAATTTGGCAGCCAACTGCATCACTCGTAGCGCTTTGCGATATCCTTCCGGTTTGGGCTGACCGAAGTTGCGGATCACTCGCTGCTTCGTGTCGCGCCCTTTTTGTTGGCCGATCACGGCAACTGGACGCCCTTTAAACTTTGCCAGCCCCGCAATCAACGCCCGGTCGTCGCCAAAGGCGCGGTCGCCATGTAGCTCCACGAAATCCGTAAACAGAAGGGGGAGATAATCAGTCAGGTAAGGACGTTGCGGATGCCGTGCAATCTGCGCACGTTGCCATGGCCCGAGGTGCGCGTAAAACTCTTTACGAAGCTCCCCCACCTGTTCGCGTAGACGTTCCAGCTCGGCATCCGCGTCCACATTGCCGGCCAGTAGCTTCAGATCGTCAACTTCCTTTTCGAGTTTCTCAAGCTCGCGTTGGCGCGCTCCGGCGACGGTGTCTGCGGATTTTTTCTTTTCTTTAACTGACATGCGCTCCCCTAAGCCGCTGCCACCTTATCGCGAATCCGCCGCACCGCTTCCGTCAATTCTGGAGTGGCCTTCACACGCTGCTGCGATGGTACGACGGCAACCGTCCCGTCTGGTGACTCCAATTCAAACACAACTTGGCTCGCTCCGGGTGCTCCGGAAAACAATTTCTCCAGCAGATCCAGCGTGCCCTCATTCATTGAAGCGATCGGGACCCTCACGCGAAACTCTTCCTGCGCGGCAGCCCGTTCCGCAATGGCGGCAATTGGCCGTGCCTCTTGCAGCGATAGCCGTGTCCCCGCTTCCTCAATCTGCACTCTGACCTTTAACAATAGCGGAGTTCCCGGCTTCAGAGTTTGTTCATGTTTGGCAAAACTTTCCGGGAACGCCAGCAACTCCTGCACACCGGTCATGTCCTGAATTGTAAAAATTGCCCAGCGCGCGCCCTTCTTCGAGCGCATTGGCCTAACGCCCACAATCAGCGCGGCCACAGCAATCTCTCTTCCGTTGCGCTGCCCCTCAACTTCTTCCAGGCGTACAACGTTCCATTCCGCTAGCCGCGAAGCATATTTCTCCAACGGATGCCCAGAAACGTAAAAGCCGAGCATCGCGTACTCGCTCGCAAGCCGTTCTTCTTCGCTCCACAGCGGCGCGTCTCGCAACAGGAACGGGGCTGTTGCCTCCGTCGCACCACCTCCAAAAAACAATCCATGCTGGCCGGAGTCCCTCGATCGTGACGCCCGCTGGAGCGCAGCCAGCGCATCGTCCACCGAAGCCGCCATCGCCTCGCGGGGCCCAAGTGAATCCATCGCGCCAGATTTGATCAAGCTTTCGAACACTCTCTTGTTCAAAAACCGCGGTTCGATACGCTCACAAAAATCGTAGAGCGTTTTAAATTCCCCACTCGAAACTCGCGAATCACGGATCGCCTTGGCCGTGTTCTCTCCCACGTTCTTAATCGCTGCCAGGCCGAACCGGATCGACTCTCCCACTGGCGTGAAATACAAATCGCTCTCATTTACATCCGGCGGCAAGATCGAAATACTCATACCGCGCGCTTCGTTGATGTACTTTACTGCCTTCTCCGCATTTCCCGTTTCGGATGTCAGCAGCGCAGCCATGAATTCCACGGGATAATGCGTCTTCATGTACGCCGTCTGGTAAGCAAGCAAGGCATACGCGCAGGAGTGCGACTTGTTGAAACCGTAGCCCGCGAACTCTTCCATTAAATTGAAAATCCGTTCGGCTTTCTTCTCCGGAATCTTGTTCTTCGCGCATCCATCCAGAAATTTCGCACGCTGCGCAGCCATCTCCTCTTTCTTTTTTTTGCCCATCGCGCGGCGCAAAATGTCTGCTTCGCCCAGCGAGAAGCTCGCCAGCCGATTCGCAATCTGCATTACCTGTTCCTGATACAGGATCACACCATACGTTTCCTGCAAAATGTCCTGCAGTTGCGGCAGTTCGTAGCTGACCTTGGTCTTCCCATGCTTGCGGTTGATGAAGTCGTCGATCATGCCGCCCT
>Ga0070708_100001982_pt1 | contig 15769 bp, 9 predicted proteins | sample KBSK5503metaG_FD_65469 | JGI IMG/M metagenome (GOLD analysis project Ga0070708, IMG submission 65469) | Corn, switchgrass and miscanthus rhizosphere microbial communities from Kellogg Biological Station, Michigan, USA - KBS K5-50-3 metaG | ecosystem: Host-associated > Plants > Roots >... | reverse complement strand
CGTGACGCCCTTGCCCCGGGTGATGAACCCCTGGATCGGGTCGCCCGGGATCGGGTGGCAGCAGCGGGCGAACCGGACCAGCAGGTCGCCGACGCCCTTCACGCGCACGCCACCGGCGCGTGCCGGCGACGGCGGCGGCGCCGTCGTCGGCAGCGTCGACTGCGTGTCGTCGACGACGCCGAGACGCATGACCACGGACTGCGGGCTCACCGCGCCATAGCCGATCGCCGCGAGGAAGTCGTCGATCGAGTCGTAGTTCAGCTGGCGCGCGACCTCGATCAGCTTCTCCTGGCCGACGGCCGCCGTTGATGTGCGAGCGAGGCGGCGCAGCTCGCGATCCAGCGACTCGCGCCCGTGGACGATGTTCTCGTCACGCTCCTGGCGCTTGAACCATTGGCGGATCTTCTCGCGCGCGTGCTGGGTCCGGACGAGGTTCAGCCAATCGCGAGAGGGACCATGGCCGGCCCGCGTCGTCACGATCTCGACGATGTCGCCGTTCTTGAGCCGGTAGTCGAGCGGGACGAGTCGGTTGTTGACCTTGGCGCCGATCGTCCGGTGGCCGACGTCGGTGTGGATGCGGTACGCGAAGTCGAGGGGGGTGGCGCCGGCGGGCAGGTCCTTGATGTCGCCTTTCGGCGTGAACACGAAGACCTGGTCCTGGAAGATATCGAGCTTGACGCCCTCGACGAACTCGGTCGCGTCGCTGACGTCGCGCTGCCAGTCCATGAGCTGGCGCAGCCAGGCGAGCTTGGCGTCGTACTCCCGCTCGGCCTTGGAGCCCTCCTTGTACCGCCAGTGCGCGGCGATGCCCACCTCGGACACCTGGTGCATCGCGTGGGTGCGGATCTGGATCTCGAGGGGCTTGCCGTCCATGGCGATGACCGCGGTGTGGAGCGACTGGTACAGGTTGTTCTTGGGGACGGCGATGTAGTCGTCGAACTGGCCGGGGATCGGTCGCCACAGCGCATGAACGATGCCGAGAGCCGCGTAGCAGTCGCGAACGTCCTCGACCAGGATCCGGATCGCATAGACGTCATAGATCTCGGCGAACTCGGCGCCCTTGCGCTGCATCTTCTTGTAGATGCTGTAGATGTGCTTCGGGCGGCCGGACAGCTCCGCCTCGATCCCGGCGGTCTTCAGGCGGGGTACCAGCTCCGCGATCGCGCGTTCGATGAACGCCTCGCGGCCCTTGCGCCGGGTGTCGAGCAGCTTCGCCAGCTCGCGGAACCGCCCAGGCTCCAGGATCTTGAACGCGAGGTCCTCGAGCTCCCACTTGACCTGCCAGATCCCCAACCGCTCGGCGAGCGGGGCGTAGATCTCGAGGGTCTGGCGCGCGATCCGGAGCTGCTTCTCCGGCGGCAGCGCGGCGAGGGTCCGCATGTTGTGGAGCCGGTCGGCGAGCTTGATGAGCACGACGCGGATGTCGTCGGCCATCGCCAGGAACATCTTCCGGATGTTCTCGGCCTGCTGCTGCTCGTGGGACAGGGTCGAGAACTTGCCGAGCTTGGTGACGCCATCGACCAGCTGGGCGACCTCGCTGCCGAACGCGTCCTCGATGTCGGACAGGCTGTATTCCGTGTCCTCGGGGACGTCGTGGAGGAGCGCGGCCTGGATCGCGACGGGATCGATGCCGAGGTCGGCGAGGATCTGCGCCGACGCGATCGGGTGCGTGACGTACGGCTCACCCGAGGCGCGCTTCTGGTCGCCATGGGCCTCGATCGCGAACGCGATCGCCCGCCGGAGGGTCGCGATATCCGCGTCGTCGTCGTACTTGAGGATCGACGCGACCAGGTGGTCGCCGGCGGTTTCGACCGCCGACTTCCGCCTCCGGCGCGCGGGCGCTGCCGGCTCGGCGACCGCCCCAGCCGTCGCACCATTGCGCGGCTCCTTGGCGGCCGCGCTCAGTGCTGCCTTGGTCGTGGCAGCGCCATTCCTGCGCTTCGCGGGCGGTGACCGATCGACGACCGCCTCGGCGGCAACGCGTCGCGAGCCCTTCCGCGCGGGGTGCGCGGCCGGGACGATGTCGGCGGGCCGCTCGGCCCGCGTACGCGGGGCCACCATGGTCCGAAAAGTCTACAGGGCCGCCAATTCCTGTTCGGCGGCGTCCCGATCGCTCCAGGGCTCCGGGCCGTTCGGGCCCATGTTCCAGGTTTCGTGGCCCTTCCCGGCGAGGAGCACGACGTCGCCCGGCTTCGCGCGCCGGAAGGCCTCCGCGATCGCCTCGCGGCGGTCGCCGATGACGAGCAGGTCCTCGTCTCGTTTCTTGCCGGCCTTCGCGGCGCCGGCCGCGATCTGCTCGTAGATCGAAGCGGGATCCTCGCTCCGCGAATCGTCCTCGGTGACGATCACCAGGCGACTGTGCCGAGCCCCGGCCTCGCCCATCAGCGGCCGCTTGCCGACATCGCGCTCGCCGGACGCGCCGAACACGCTGATCACGCTGCCGCCACGGGCCTTCGCCAGGTGCGCGAGCTCGCTCGCCGCAGCGTCGATCGACTTCGGGGTGTGGGCGTAGTCGACGACGACCGTGAACGGCTGGCCCCGATCGACGAGCTCCATCCGGCCCGGGACACCCGGGAATCGAGCGATGGCGTCGACGACCGCCCCCATGTCGAGGTCCCAGCCGACCGCCAGCCCGAGCACCGCGAGCGCGTTGTGGGCGTTGTACCGACCCGGGATCGGCAGGCTCACGCCGAGCGGTGGATCGCCGCCGATCTCGACCTCCAGGCTGGAGCCCGTTGCGCTTGCATCGATATGCACGAGTTGAATGCCGGCGGGGTCGCTCGCCCCGTAGGTGATGATCCGGGCGCCGGCGGTCGCCGCCGCGTCGATGAACCGCGGCGCGTGCTGGTCGTCGACGTTGATCACGGCGATCCCCGGCCGGCCGCCCTTCGCCTCGCGCGGGAGGCGCGAGAAGAGGCTGAGCTTGGCGTCGCGATATGCCTCGAACGTGCCGTGGAAGTCGAGGTGCTCGTGCGACAGGTTCGTGAAGATCGCCGCGTCGTAGTCGACGCTGCCGACCCGCTCCGCCGCGAGGCCGTGCGAGCTCGTCTCCAGCACCACCGCGTCCTCGCCGACGTCGCGCATCTCGCGCAGGAGGGCCTGCAGGTCGAGCGCGCCCGGAGTCGTGTTCGGCTCCTCGTTGCGCCGCAGCGCATCGCCGATCCCGATCCCGATCGTGCCGATCAGGCCGGACCCGAGGCCCGTCGCTTCCAGCGCCGCGCGTGCAAGGAACGAGGTGGTGGTCTTGCCGTTCGTGCCGGTGATGCCGACGGTCAGCATTTCGCGGCTCGGATCGCCATACCACCACGCCGCCGCGGAGGCGAGGGCCGCGGCTCCCCTTTCGACGACGACCTGCGGGACCCGGACACCGTCGATGCGTCGCTCGACCGCGATCGCGACGGCACCTCGCTCGACGGCCTGGCCGACGTGGTCGTGGCCATCGACGCGCAGCCCGCGGACGGCCACGAACAGCTCGCCGCGCGCGACCGTCCGCGAGTCATCGGCGATCCCGGACAGCTCGATCGCGGGAGCGTCGCCGCCGATCAGCCTGCCCTCGCCCCGCCAGCGCTCGATGAGCTCGGCGAGCGGGCGGTTCTGCCGCGCCGCGGTCATGCCTCCGAGCCGGGTGCTGCGGGCAGCGCCAGGTCCTCGCCACGCAGCCGCCGTCGGCTCGCCCGGTACAGCTGCCGGCCGCGCTCGGCGGTTCGGAACGCCCTCGCCCCGACCGTCGACAGCGGCAGGTCCCACGCCCCGACGTAGCTGACCTCGCGACCGCCGAAGCCTTCCTTGAAATAGTCGATGCCCGTGCCGATCAGGCCCCACATGTCGTACGCCGTCGCGCCCATCTCGCGCGAGGTCCGGATCGCCTCCCACTTGAGCAGGTAGTTCGCGCGCGATTCCGCCCCGGCGCCGGTCATCCCGCCGTACGGCTCAACCACCGTCCCGCCGCAGCGGACGAGGAGCAGCACCGCCTCGACCTCGTGCGCCTTCGACTCCGCGAACAGGAGCCGGCTCTCGCCGGTCGGCGCGAAGGCCTCCCAGACATCGCGAAATGCACCCGAGGATCGCAGCGGAAGCGCGGTGCGCTGGGAAACCTCGCGCATCACGCGGTGAAAGGTGTCGAAGGCATCCTTCTCGACGGCCGGGTCGACGTCGCGCACGACGACCTCGTTCGAACGGGCCTTGTTCACGTACTGGCGCCACTTCTTGCGCAGTCCGGACCACAGGGCCGGCTCGTCTCCGGCGAGATCGACGATGCGGGTCCGGCGCGGCTGCATATCGTGCGCACGCCGCCAGCCACTCCCCTCGAGCGCGGCGCGGACCTCGGGAGCGTCCTCGACCTCGGGGTCCATCCGCAGGAGCGCGGCATGGTCGAGCGGCCCTCCCTCGTTCGCAGCCGCCCGGACGAGCTCGAGCCAGGCGTCGTGCGTTCCCGCGTTCCAGGCATCCGCGAGCGGGCCGCGAGGCGCATACGCGAAGGTCCACGGCATCACCGGGATCGGCCGGATCAAGACCTGCGCGCCGAGAGGGCCGTGTCCCCCTCCCTGGCCGCCGACGTGGGCGGCGGACCATCCCGTCGCGGCCTTGACGCGCGCCCACGCCGACGTCTGCAGGTAGGTCGCGTGCGCATTTGCACGAACGTACGCGTCCCAGGTCTCCGCTGTGAAGGGTGTTCGGCTCGGCGCCTCGGTCATCGAGCTCAGCGGCGAAGCGACGCGAGCTTGCCCAGAACCCGGCCGGCCAGGCTCGCGATTGGCCGCATGGTCTTCCGGTGGGCGCCGGTCAGCTCGACCCAGCGAGCCCCGAACGACTCCTTGAACTGGTACATGCCATAGGTCGGATCGCCCTTGTCCGGCTTTGCCCGGAAGGTCGCCGTGTCGACTCCGCCCAAGTCGACGGTCGTGCGGCGCTCGTCGAGCGCGATCTGGATGCCCCGCCAGACGAGGAGTCGGACCGCGCCCGGGTAGTTGCGCCGAAGCTCGGCTCGGTCGCCGGCCAGCGAGTAGGTGAGGCGATGGCCGTGACGGTAGAAGCTGGCACCAGCGACCGGTCCATCCTCCGGATGCTCCGCCTGCAGGTAGATCGTGTGGCCCGCGGCGATGCCGCGCCGGGACCAGTCGAGGAACTTGTCCTCCGACGCCAGGGCAAAGCGACGCCGGACCGCGGTCGCGTCGAGCATGCCGTAGAAGGTGCGGAGCATCGCGTCGACCGTCTCGCCGTCGCCGAGGTCGACCGCGTCGAACTCCGCGAGCAGGCTCGCCGCCGCATCCTCCTCCTCCCGGCCGCCGCCGGCGTCGAGGCGCCGCACGCGAAGTCCGTGCCGATCCGCCTGGCGGATGAGGTTGCGCGTCGTCGCGCCGAACGAGGTGAAGATCGTCTTCTCGTCGCTGTTCGGGGCGTCGTCGGGGCCGAGGCGGACATCCATTCGGTGCCGCGACGGCTGCTCCTCGTCCGTCGGCTCGAAGCCTGCCTCGCGGAAGAGCTCACCGAGGGCAGTCGCGGCCGGCATCTCGCCATCGACGGTCAGCGCATCGACGCCCTCGGCGGCCAGGAGCTCTGCCGCGGCGCCGGCGCGCTGGGCATTCCGCATTGGGTCGACCTCGGGGATCGGGCCGCGGCTGGCGTATGCCGTTCCACCGCCGCGCGAACCGCGGGGGCGTCCCAGAACGAGCATGCGGAAGCCGTCGTCGAAGGCCAGGTGCCAGGTATGCCAGCCGTGTGTGGCCCGGTAGTCCGCCCAGGCGCGCGACTGATAGACATGACCGTTCGGCGAGGCGACGGCGTGCGCATCCCAGTCCGCGAGCTCCTCGGCGGTCGCCAGGTGAGCGGGGACGGGACCGTCCGCCGGACTCGATTCCGGCGCGGGCTCGGTCGCCGGCGCGGTGGATTCGGGCGGCGGCGCCGGCGCTTCCCCTCGGGCAATCGCCGCGGCGCGGACGAGCTCTTCGATCGGCGGAAGTGGCCGGGCGGGCCGCCGATGCGTTGACTCGCGGGCTGCCGTCTCAGCTGGTGCTGTGTCGGCAGGGGCTGTCTCGGGGGGTGCTGTCTCGGCCTTGGCGGCCTTGGCGGCCTTGGCGGGCTTGACTGCCTTGGCCGGCTTGGCGGCGGTCCGGGTGGTACGGGGACCGGTGGATCGGGACCGGGCGCGCGGGCTCACGCCGGCCGAATCCGGGCAAGGGTGTCAGACATCAACCGCATGATGAGGCCGAGCTCCGGCACCCGCAAAGCCCGCGCCAACGCGAGGTAGGTCAGGCCGCCGAGACCGCCGCCCACGACGAGCTCGGCCAGCGCTCTCGTCGAAGACCCGAGACCGGCCATCGCGGGGCCTGCGACCGCGACCGTGCCTGCGGCAACGAGACCCGCGGCGACGGCCGCGATTCCAGCGGGGATCCCGGCCTGGAGGATCGGGGCCGGATCGAAGGCCGGAATCTCGCGCCGGAGGAGGATCGCCAGGAGCGTCGCCTCGATCGTCGATCCGAGCACGATCCCCGCGGCGATGCCCGCGAGGCCCCAGCCCAGCACGTTGACTGCGAACCAGGCGCCGCTGACGTTGAGCACGACCGCGAGGATTGCAGCGAGCGCCGGTGTCCGCGTGTCGCGGTTGGCGTAGAAGGCGCGCACGAGGATCGTGTTCAGGCCCTCGCCCGGGAGTGCGAGCAGGAGGACGAGCAAGGTCCCGGCGACGAGCGCGACGCCGTCCTGGGTGAACTTGCCATGCTCGAACAGCAGGGTCGCGGCCGGCCCTCGGAGGGCGATGCCCAAAGCGACCAGCGGGAGGATCAGGAACGCGATCAGCCGCAGCGCCCGGGACATCAGGGCCACGAAGTCGTCGATGGCGCCCCGGGCCAGGTCACGCGACAGCGTCGGCAGCGCGACGATGCCGAGCGGCACCCCGATCACCGACAACGGGATCGAGAACACCGTGAACGCGAACGTGAACGCCGTCACCGAGCCGGTGGCGAGCCCGGACGCGAGCGCGGTCGCGACCACGAACGTGATCTGGCCCGCACCGAGCGCCGCGGCACGCGGGGCCATGAGCCGCAGGGCCCGGCGAACCTCCGGGTCGCGCGTGTCGAGGTTGGGCGTGAACCTGAAGCCCGCGCGGGCAAGCGGCGGGAGCTGCACGAGCAGGTGCCCGGCGGATCCGGCCACGACACCGACCGCGAGACCGGTCACGCCGAGGCTCGGGGTGAGGAGGAAGGCCGCACCGATGATCGCCAGGTCGTAGACGATCGGCGCGAGCGCCGACGCCGCGAACCGGTTGTGCGCGTTGAGCGCGCTCGTTGCCACTGCGCCGAGGGCGAGGAACATCGGGGCCAGGAGCATCAACCGGGTCAGCTCGATGGTGCGCTGGAGCTCCTCCCCGGTGAAGCCCGGCGTGATCAGCGGCATCAGGACGGGCGCCGCAAGCCAGGCGATCGCGGCGAGGATCACGAGCCCGACGGTCATCAGGCTCGCGATGGTCGAGACGAGATGCCATGCGCGGCTCGTTCGGCCGGTGCCGAGCTCCCCGGCAACCATCGGCACGAGGGCGGCGGCAACGGTGCCCGCGGCGACGAGCTGAAAGATCAGGTCGGGGATCCGGAACGCCGCAAAGAACACGTCCGCGCCGGTGCCCAGCGCGCTGCCGATCACGACGACGCGCACGTAGCCGAGGAGACGCGCGACCAGGTAGGCGCCCGAGACGATGAGGCCCGCCCTGGCGAGCGCGAGGCCGGCTCTGCCTGCCATCGCGCCGCCCGGCTCGGTCAGGTCCGGCTCGGTGAAGCCCGGCTCGGTCAAGCCCGACCTGTCTCGGGCTGGCGCCTGGCGCGCGGGTGGGCGCTCGAGTAGGCGGCGCGGAGCCGCGCCGCGGACACATGCGTGTAGACCTGGGTCGTGGCGAGGCTCTCGTGCCCGAGCAGCTCCTGGACGACCCGCAGGTCCGCGCCGCCGTCGAGCAGGTGCGTGGCGAAGGAGTGGCGCAGGGTATGGGGCGAGACGCCCTCCGGGAGGCCAGCGCGCCGGCACAGGCGGTCGATGCGGTAGCGCAGGCCGCGCACGCCGATCGGCGCCCCCTCGTGGTTCAGGAAGATCGCATCCGATTGGCGCTGCGCGACGCCGGGCCCCCGCCGTGCCTCGAGCTCCGACCGGGCCGTTTCGAGGTAGGCCTCGAGTGAGGCGATCGCCGGCCGCCCCAGCAGCCCGATGCGCTCCTTGCGGCCCTTGCCCAGCACCCGGATCTCACCGCGGCGCAGGTCGATCGATGACAGCTCCGCGGCGGCCAGCTCGCTGATCCGCAGGCCTGCCGCGTAGGCCACCTCCACGATCGCCCGATCGCGCACGGCGAGCGCGACCCCGAGCGCCGGATCCCGCCGCCCGGGCGAGGTCGCCGCGGCCTCGTCGGCATCGATGACCTCGAGGAGTCGTTCGATCTGGTCGACCTCGAGGACGCGTGGGAGGCGCCGCGGGAGGCGCGGCGCGGCGATGGAGCCCCACGGATCTCCGGCCGCGATGCCGGCCCGCGCCGCATAGCGATGGAACGACCGGATCGCCGCGAGGCGCTGGCTGACCGAGCTGCGCGCGCCCGAACCGACCAGGCGCGCCAGGTATGCGCGCAGGTCCGCCCTGGCCGGCGTCCGCCAATCGACGCCCCGCTCCGCAAGCCAGTCGAGATAGGTGCCCACTGCCGTCGCATACGAGCGAAGCGTGTGCTCGGAGGCGTCCTTCGCCCGCAGGCTCAGGAGGAAGCCATCGAGCGGTCCGGAAGCCGGCAAGGAGGCCGAACCGGGCATGCCGGCTCGAGTGCCCGCCGCCGTGCCCACGTCGGGTGCTAGCCCGGCCGCCGCGTCAGGAGGGTGACCTTGTCGAGGCGCGCTTCGTGCGCGTCGAGCGCCGCCCCCCGGCGCGGGCCCCGCCTGGTCGTCGCCCGCCCGTTCCATTGCTGCCGCCGCGCCGCGCCGGAGCGAGGGCGCTCGGGTCCGGCGGCCCGCCGGCGAGGCGCAGGCCGACGACGGAGCCGGCACTCGGCACCTCGATCAGCGCGCCGTCCTTCAGGCATCGGAACACATCGCCGAACTTCGCGACCGGCCCGCCGTCGGCGTCGTGGAGTGCGCCGATCGGCTCGTGGTTCGTCGTGTAATCGCACTTGGGGTAGTTCGAGCACCCCCAGAAGACGTTGCCGGTGCGCCGCGCGCGCCGCGCGACGAGCTTCCCGTCCTCGTTTTTCGGACAGACGACGTCGAACGGCAGCTGCTCCGGCGGCGGCGGACCGTCACGCCGGATGAAGTCGCATTCGGGGTAGCGGTCGCAGCCGACGAACGGCCCGAACCGCCCGCGCTTGCCGACGAGCGTCCCGAGGCCGCACTTCGGGCACGTCTCGCCTGTCCCCTCCTGGGGGGCGGGCTCGTCGCCCGGGAGCGGCCGCGTCTCCTTGTGCTCGGGGTACTCCGAGCAGGCGAGGAACTGGCCGTTGCGGCCGAGGCGAATGACCATCGGGTGCCCGAGCGAACACACCTCGTCCGTGAGGATCTTCGGACGCTGCGTCGTTCGCCGCTTCTCGTCGACGAGCGCCTGCAACGGCGGATAGAACGCCTGCAGGAGCGGAACCCACGGGCGCGTGCCGTTCGCGACGGCGTCCAGGTCTTCCTCCATCTTGGCGGTGAACGCGAGGTCGACGTAGTCGCCGAAATGCTCGACCAGGTAGTCGGTCGCCATCTCGCCGACCAGCTCGGGGTGGAGCCGCCGATCCTCGATCCGGACATAGCCGCGGTCGACGATGGTCGAGATCGTCGCCGCATAGGTCGACGGACGGCCGATGCCGTTCTCCTCGAGCGCTTTGATCAGCGACGCCTCGGTGAAGCGCGGCGGCGGCTCGGTGAAGTGCTGTGTCGTCGTGACGTCGCGAACGTCGGTGTCGTCGCCTTCCTTCAGCGCCGGGAGCCTGCCCTCAGCGTCGTCGTCGGCCGTCTCGCTCTCGTCGCGGCTCTCGTCCCGGCCCTCGGTGTAGACACGGGCGAAGCCGTCAAACAGGACGCGCGTCGCCGAGGCGCGCAGGCCGTACGCGCCCGCCTCGAGCTCCGCGGTCGTCGTCTCGAGCTCCTTGGCCTCCATCTGGCTGGCGAGCGCGCGCTGCCAGATCAGCCGATAGAGCCGGAGCTCTTCCGGCTTCAGGAAGCGAGCCAGGGAGTCCGGGTCGTTCCGGAACGACGTCGGCCGGATCGACTCGTGTGCCTCCTGGGCGCCCTTGCTCTTCGTCTTGTAGACGCGGCCCTTGGGCATCGTGTACGGCTCACCGAACCGGTCGCGGATCACCTCGCGTGCCTCGCCCATGGCGACGCCGGCCATCGCCAGGGAGTCCGTGCGCATGTAGGTGATCAGCCCGACGTGGCCGTCCGGCGTGTCGACGCCCTCATAGAGCCGCTGGGCGATCGACATCGTCCGCTTCGGGCTGAAGCCGAGCTTGCGGCTCGCCTCCTGCTGCAGCGTCGAGGTCGTGAACGGCGGCGCGGGGCTGCGCTTCTGGGTCTTCGTGGCGATCGAGACGACCTTCGGATGGAGGGTGCGCAGGGTCTCGGCGTGGTGCTCCGCGAGCGTGCCGTTGTCGACCTCGAGCGGCCCGCCGTCGATCCGGACCAGCTCCGCCTCGAACTCGTCGCCCGCCTGGGTTGCAAGGAGCGTGCGGAGCGTCCAGTACTCCCGGGCGACGAACGCATCGATCTCGCGCTCGCGCTCCACCACCAGGCGGACGGCAACCGACTGCACCCGGCCGGCGGACAGGCCGCCGCGCACCTTGCGGGAGATCAGCGGGCTCAGCGTGTAGCCAACCAATCGGTCGACGATGCGGCGCGCCTGCTGGGCATCGACAAGGTTCGTGTCGATGCCGCGCGGGTGGGCGAAGGCGTCCCGGATCGCGCCCTGGGTGATCTCGGAGAAGGTCACGCGGCGGGTCTTGGCCTTGGGCACGTTGGCCGCCTCGGTCACGTGCCAGGCGATGGCCTCCCCCTCCCGATCGAGGTCGGTCGCAAGATAGACCGTGTCCGCGCTCCTGGCTGCCTTGGCGATCGCGTCGACCTGCTTGCGCCGGTCATCCGAGACGACATAGTCCGGCGCGAAGTCGTGCTCGACGTCGACCCCGAACTTGCCCTTGCCCGGGTTATCCGGCAGGTCGCGGACGTGGCCATAGGAGGCCAGAACACGGTAATCGGGGCCGAGGTAACGCTCGATCGTCCGCGCCTTGGCCGGCGACTCGACGATCACCAGGTGCTTCGGCATCGCGGCGGAGTATACGCAGGGTGCTCTTCGCGGCCGCTTACCCGCGGATCACGCGCGGATCACTTGCCGCTCACTGCGGCATTCGCCCCGAGCTTCGCTCAGGCTTCGCGGACGCGCCGCAGGAAGTCCTCGTCGATCTCGAGATCGTCGCCCTCCCCGGCCGAATCCGATGCCGCCGCAGCGGCCGCCGCCCCGGCACGCCCCGCGTCGTCGGCGCCGGTTGGCACCTCGACGAAGCGGACGGACGCCATGGGGAACGCAAATGTCGAGTCGGCGAAGTCGATGAAGACCGGCTTCTTGCCGTCGAGCGAGCGAACGTTGGTGCAGAGCACCGCCATGTCGCCCGGCTTTGGCTCCTCGAGGAGGTCGACTGCCAGGGGCTGGTCGTTGAGCAGGTGCAGGATGGCCCGGATCACGGCGGGACCATAGCAACCGGTGCGTCGCGGCAAACCGGGTCGATGGTCCTGGGTCGAAAACGCCGCCGTGTGCGTCAGGCCGCTTTGGGATCTGCCGCGGCGAGCGAGCCGATCGGCTCGTAGCGCCCGTGCAGCGGCCGCGCGAGGCCGACGGCCTCGAGCCGGGTCAGGGCACCGAGCACGGCGCCGACGCTCAGGCAGGTCACCGCGACGATCTCGTCGACGATCACCGCACCGTGCACGAGCGCCTCAGCGACCGCGAGCATCGCCGGGTCGCGGCCCGAGAGGACGGCCTTCGCCGATGGCAGGCGCACGGTCGATCGCCCGCGGCTCCCGCGCGCGCCTGGGTCAGATCCGGGTGCCCCTTCCAGGGCGGCCACGCCCGCCAGCCCCAGGTCGTCCAGCAGCTGCGGGATGCCGGACACGATCTTCGCCAGCCCGTGCCAGTCGCGCAGGAAGCCGTTGCAGCCGGCGGCGGTCGGGCTGTCGATGGAGCCGGGAACGAGGAAGCACTCGCGACCCTGTTCGAGCGCCCACGAGGCGGTCACGAGCGCACCGCTCCGTGCGCCCGCCTCCACGACCACCACTGCGTCGGCCGAGCCACTGATCAGGCGGTTGCGCTGCGGGAACGTCCCCTTCGTGGGCTCGACGAGCGGCGCGTACTCCGAGACGACGGCCCCGCCGCCCGCCACGATCGCGTCGGCCAGTCGGTCATGGGCGGGCGGAAAGAGCCGTTCGTGCCCACCGCCGATGAACGCGACCGTCGGCACGCCTTCGGTGACGCACGCCGCATGCGCGGCGCCGTCGATGCCGATTGCCAGACCCGACACGACGGTCGCTCCCGCCCTCGAAAGCGCGGTGGCGACGCGGCTTGCGATCTGCCGTCCCGCGGGCGACGGCCGGCGTGTCCCGACGACCGCGACCACGCGCTCGCCGGCCAGAGCGTCGAGCGAGCCGCGGACGAAGAGCGCCGGCGGCGCGAGGTCGATCTCGATGAGGCGCCTTGGGAAATCGGCGTCGCCGCGAGCCACGACCCGAAGACCGCTCCGCGCGATCTGGTCCAGGAGTCGCGTCCGATCCGCGGCCGCCGCGGCGATCGCCTTCGCGACGGCGGGCGGCATCGCTCGCCACGCACCATCGGCAGCCGTGCTGCCCTCGACAAGTGCGGCCACGCCGCCCGGCCCGCCGGCCAGGTCCAGGACCGCCGCCGGCGAGCCCACCCGGTCGACGAGCCGTCCGATCGTGAGTGGGCCGAGGCCGTGGACGGAGAGCAGGACCGCGATGGCCTCGCGATCCTCGTCACGGAGCCGTCCCTGCCCGCCAGACGCGCCCGCGAGGGCGCCCGTGCGCGATCCGCCGCCGATCTCATTCGGGCCCACGCCCATGCCGAGCATCGATCAGACCGCCAGCGCCGACGCGTGGCGCGCGGCCGGTGGACGCCAGCGCGCGGCCTCCTCGAGGTGCTCCACCTCGACCGCCTCGGACGATGCCAGGTCGGCGACGGTCCGCGCGACGCGCAACAGGCGCTCCGTGCCGCGGCCGGACAGTCGCTCGGCATCGGCGAGCTCGGCAAGCCCGTTGCTCGTCTCCGGCCGGAGGCGCGCGATCAGACGGAGCGCGCGACCACTCACCCGGGCGTTCAGCTTGGCGCCCGGTCGCGCGAGCTGGCGCGCCCGTGCGGCCGCCACCCGCGCGCCGACGACCGCGGATGACTCGGGGTCCTGGCCGCCCACGAGCGCGGCAGCGGGCATCCGGGCGAGCGTGACCCAGACGTCGATCCGGTCTCGCAGCGGCCCGGAGATCCGCCCGACGTACCGTTCGGGCACCGCCTCGGGGCACCTGCACCGGCTGTCCTCGCCCGCGTAGCCGCACGGACACGGGTTGGTCGCGGCGACGAGCTGGAAGCGCGCGGGGAGGGTGACCGCTCCCGCGGCGCGGACGATCGCGACCCGTCCGTCCTCGAGCGGCTGGCGCAGCGCCTCGAGCACGTCGCGTGAAAACTCCGTGAGCTCGTCGAGGAACAGGACGCCGTTGTCGGCGCGCGTCACCTCGCCCGGCAGGAGTCGCGGGCCGCCGCCCACGATGGCCGCGTACGAGCTCGTGTGGTGTGGCGCGCGGAAGGGCGGCGTCCGGACGAGCCCGCGGATCGGCCCCTCGCCGGAAACCGAGGCCACGATCGTCGCCGCGAGCGAGTCCGCGTCGGAGAGAGGCGGGAGGAGCGTCGGAATCGTGCGGGCGAGCATCGTCTTCCCGGTCCCGGGCGGCCCGATCATCAGCAGGCCATGCCCACCGGCGAGGGCGACCTCGAGCGCGCGACGCGCCTCGGCCTGGCCACGAACGTCGGCGAGGTCCGGCGGCGGGAGCGGCGGCGCGAGCGCCGGCGCGGGCCGCCCCGGCAGCCCGGACACGGGCGCGAGCTCCACCCGCGCCGGCTGTGTCGGTGCGGCCCGTCGCCGCGACCGGAGCGCGTCGACCGCGTCCGTGAGCCTCGCCACGGGAACGACCTCGAGGCCATCGACGAGCCGGGCCTCGTCTGCGCCATCTACCGGCACGATCACGCGCCGAATGCCGCGCCGCGCGAGTGCCGCGACCATCGGCAGGAGACCGGGTACAGGCCGGATCTCGCCCCCGAGCGAGACCTCGCCGATCAGCGCGACGCGTCCCGCCCGAGCCGTGAACTGCTCCGAGCCGATCAGGATCCCCATCGCGATCGCCAGGTCCGCCGCGGAGCCGGTCTTCGGGACGTCAGCCGGCGCGAGGTTCACCGTGATTCGGCGCGGTGGGTGCACGAACCCGCTGTTGCGCAATGCGCCGCGGACGCGCTCTCGCGCCTCCCGGATCGAAGCATCGCCCAGGCCGACGATCGTGAATCCGGGTAGCCCTGGCGCGACGTCGACCTCGACCCGGATGACGCGCCCGTCCAGCGCGACGAGCGTTGCGGACAGCAGCGTGGCCAGCACGCTGCGGACCCTATCGACCGCGACTTATCTGCCGCTCACCTGGGCTCCACGTGCGGCGCGACCGAGCACCGCGCGGTCGAGTGCGAGTTGGACCTACCTCGCGCGCGCCGCTCCCGCGCGAACCGCACCAGCGCCCGCACCAACGGTGGCCGGCAGCTGCGGCGCGAACGTGGCATCGATGCTGTGAGCGAGGTCGACGATCTCCTTCGCCAGCGGCGAATCGGGCTTGGCGTGCGCGAAGGGCGCCCCGGTGTTCTGGGCCGAGATCGCCGTCCGGTATTCGTTCGTGATCTTCGTCTCGAAGTCGCGCTTCAGTGCGCTCTCGGCCGCGCCGACGCTGATGCCCGTGAACGCGTTCGATCGGTTGAGCACGAGCTTCAGCCGCTTCGGGTCGAACCCGATCCGGCGCAGTGCTTCGAGCACCAGCCGCACGTTCTTGAGGCAGGACAGGTCGGCGGTCATCACGATGTGGACCTCGTCCGAGTGGTCGAGGATCGAGAGCGCCAGGTCGCCGAGGCGCTTGTCCACGTCGACGATCACGTAGTCGTACATGGTCCGGAGCATCGCCAGCACGGATGCGAAGTTCTCCGGGGTGACGAGGTCCGCCTCCTCGGGGCTCGTCGGCGCGAGCAGCAGGTCCACGCCCGAGTCGTGCTTCACCAGCACCCCTTTGAGCATCTCCGCGTCGAAGAGCGGGGCGTTCACCAGGTCGGTGACGCTCTTGCGGTCGTTGCCGAGGTCGAGGAACACCCGGTGATCGCCGAACTGGAGCACCGCATCCACGAGGGCGACCTTGCGGTCGAGGCTGTTGTGCAGCGCGATCGCGGAGTTGATCGAGATCGTCGTTGCCCCGACGCCGCCCTTGGCGCCGTAGAACGCGATCATCTTGCCGAGCGGCGGTCGTGACCTCGCGGCCGCGTCGGCGCCGGTGAACCGGGACAGCAGCCCGCGCATGCGGGCGAGCAGCTCGGCCTGGTGGAACGGCTTGACCAGGTAGTCGTCGGCGCCGGCACGCAGGCCTCGAACCTTCTGCTCGACCTCCTTCTCCGAGGTGAGCATGATGATCGGCACGTGGCTCTTGCCACCCTCGTCCGACCGGATCCTCTCGGCGACGCCGTAACCATCGAGCTTCGGCAGGCT
>Ga0070708_100001981_pt1 | contig 15771 bp, 10 predicted proteins | sample KBSK5503metaG_FD_65469 | JGI IMG/M metagenome (GOLD analysis project Ga0070708, IMG submission 65469) | Corn, switchgrass and miscanthus rhizosphere microbial communities from Kellogg Biological Station, Michigan, USA - KBS K5-50-3 metaG | ecosystem: Host-associated > Plants > Roots >... | reverse complement strand
CCACCCGTCCGGAGAACCGGTACAGTCGCAGCGTGGCCGACTCGGTGCTCACGCTGGATGCTCCCGCGGCAGGACTGCGGCTCGTCGTCTGCATGGCGGCCGGCGTGTCGCGCGAGGCCCGCGCGCGGCATGCCTTGACGCCCGGGAGCGGCGCGGCGCTGGGTCAAGGACTCGCCGCCGCGCTCCTGCTCGCGGCGCACGAGGGCACCCGCGTCGACGTGCAGCTCGAATGCAACGGTCCTCTGCGCGGGCTCCTGGCCGACGCGGACGAAAGCGGCGCGGTGCGCGGGCTGGTGCGCGCGAATCCTCCCCGGGGCGCGGCGCACGGCGCGGAGCTGGAGCGCTTCGACGCCCGGCCGCTGCTCGCCTCGCCCCACGACGAACGCGCCGGGATGATCTCGGTCCTTCGCGCGCCCTCGGGGCCACAGAGCGCGCATCGCGCCGCGTTTCCCTTCGCCGGCGCGGACCTCGGGGCCGCCCTCACCCTGGTCCTGCGTGGCGAGCGGGAGCAGGGCGGAGAGATGGCGTTGGAGGCGCTGGTCTCGGCGCGCGAGCCGTTGGCCGCCGTCGCGGGCGTCATCGTGGCTCCGCTGCAGGCCACGAATGCGGAGGTCGCTCGCGCGCTGGGGAAGCCGCTGCGGCAAGGAGGTCTCCTCGCCGCGCTCCGAGGAGCCGACCACGCCCGCGCGGTGGCCGACCGGCTGTCCCGCGCGTTCCGCCTGGGCGCGTTGCGAGCGGTCGCCGAGGTCCAGCCGCGATTCGCCTGCCGCTGCTCGCGCGAGCGGGTGGTGCGGGCGCTGCGGTCCTTGGGCGCTCCCGAGCTCGACGACATGGCGAAACGGGACGGAGGCGCCCGGCTGACCTGCGATTTCTGCAACGCCGCGTACACGTTTTCCGCGGACGAGCTGCTGCGGATCGCTCAACCCTGAACCAGCCGCTTGAGGTTCTGCACCGCGTGGTGGAAGTTCACCTTCGCGTTCACCTCGGTGATCCCCAGCGTCCGGGCGATCTCGGCGAACGGCAGATCGCCGTCGATGCGGAGGAGGAGCACTTCGCGCTGACGCCTCGGCAATCTGGCCACGGCCTCGCGCAGCCTCCGCTGGTCCTGCGCCCGCGCGATGCGGTCCTCCGCGTCGGAGGGCGTGGGTTCCGGCTCTCGCGCCTGCGCGTCCTCGGAGCGCTCGAACCGGGCGATGTCCCGCAGGTGGTTCTTCGCCAGGTTCACCACGATGCGGAACAGCCAGGACTTGAAGGTGCCACCGCGCCAGCCGCCGGCCCGCTGGCTGGCGTTGATGAACGCGCGCTGGGCCAGGTCTTCGGCGTCGTCCAGGTCGCGCGCGAACCGGCGCGCGATGGCCAGGACCGGCCGCTGGTAGCGCCGGACGAGCGCCTCGAACGCCCGGACGTCGCCCGCGCGGAATGCGTCGAGGAGATCGGCGTCAGTCGGGTCGTCCATCCGACGCATCCACCCTAAGCGATTGGCGGGCAAAAAAGCGAGGGGCGGGCCCCGCCACAGGCGCCTTCAAGGCGCTGCGAGTCCCGGAAAAGAACCGCGGCCGCAAGCGAACCGCTTCGCGCTGCGCTGAAGACAGCCGGGAAAAAAGGCGACGAGCGGCCAATTTCCCCGGACGGGCATGGCAGCGGCCGCGCAAGCCTCGACTAGACTCCAGACGTGGAGATCGTCCGTGCCATGCGTCTTGCGAGCCCCTCCTCGGCGGTGTTGCCGCGGCGAGGGCATGGATCGGCTCCGTCGGGCTGCGGGTCGGATTCGCCATGGGCCTGACGAACCCGCTCATGACCTGCCTCCGAGTCCTGGTGCTCGAGGACGAATGGGTGGCGCGCAACTACCTCGTGCGCCTCATCGAGAAGACGGAGCTGGCCGAGGTGATCGGCGCGGTCGCCAGTATCGGGGAGGCGCGGGAAGTGCTGGCGACGCTCCCGGTCGACGTGGTCTTCGTCGACGTGCGGCTCTCGTGCGGAGAGAATGGTCTCGAGCTCATCCAGTCGCTGGCTGCGCCCCTCGACGGGCACTCGTGGAACGGCGTCACGCGCCCCTTGTTCGTGCTGGCCACCGCCTTCGGCCATCATGCCTTGGAAGCGTTCGATCTCGGTGTCGCCGACTACCTGCTGAAGCCGTTCAGCGAGGCACGTGTGGAGCAATGCCTGCGCCGGCTCCACGAGCGGCGGCCGAACGCCGGTCCAGGCCCGCTCCGCGTGGTCGCGCGGCGCAAGAAGAACCTCGTCTTCCTCGACCCGGCGGAGATCTGGGCGTTCGAGGCCTGTGACCGGTTGAGCTTCGTGCACTCGCGTCAAGGCAAGTTCGACATCGATCTTTCGCTCGCCGCCATCGAGGCCTCCTTCGGCCGATCGCTCATCCGCGTCCATCGCAACTGGCTCGTGAATCTTGGCTTCGCAAGGGAGCTGGAACGAGAAACCGGCGAGACCATGCTTTTCGTCGGCGCGTCGATCGGTGACGAGAGCCAGGGCATCCGCGTCCCCGTCTCGCGCGATCGCGCACAGCCGCTGCGGAATGCGCTGCTGGCGAACGCGACCGGCGTGCGCCGGTTCTAGGCCAGCACCAGCGGTACCGGTCGGCGATCCACGACCCCTCGTCACGGCGGTCCGGCCCTTCGTCGGATCCGGCAGCCCTCCTCGTATCCCGCTGGTATTCCAACCAGATCGGAGGGGAGTGGAGAATGACGGGTCCAACAGGCGTGAGGACGATCCTCGTGGTCGACGACGATCATTCGATCGTCGAGCTCCTCGCGCTGTTCCTCGAGCTGGAGGGCTACGCCGTGCTGACCGCGTCGAACGGCCGGGAAGCGCTGGAGCGAGCCCGCCGGACCGTACCGGGCCTGATCGTCACCGATCAGAGGATGCCGGTCATGACCGGGGCAGAGTTGTTTCGCGCCTTGAAGAGGAGCCCCCGACTCCGCCAGGTGCCCGTCATCCTGATGACGTCCGCCCCGCCGGCGTCAGCCCGCGATCTCGACTGGGCGGAGCTCATCCGCAAGCCTCTGGACCTCGAGCACATCTCGCGTGCCGTCCAACGCGTGTTCAGCGAGGCCGGTGAATCGTCCGCGCTGGGTTGATCGTCGAGGCGGCGACCGGCAACGGCGCGCCGGGCGCGAAGCTCAAGGATCGGCGCTCACCCAGCCACGAACCACGATCAGCCGTTGCGAGCGCGCATCGACCTCGAAGACGGCGGCGCCGGCTGCTCCAATCCGCCGCTCGGGGCCGAATCGGATGGGCGCTGGAGCGCCCGCGTCGAAGTCGTACAGTCCCTCCAGCGCGGTGACCAATTTCTCCCGATCGAGGCGCCGCCCGGCGGACCGCAGCGCCTCGATAAGGATGCGTCCGGCCGAGTACGCCCAGGCCTGGAACGCCTCGTGCCGGCGCGGCAGCCTCGACTTCCCGACGAGCCGGTAGAACGCGCGCCCCGCGTCGGACGCCCGCGGCACTGGAAGGCTGGGAAAGGCCACGTACACATGCCCGCCGAAATCGCGCGGCAACTCGAGGATCTCACGTCCCACGGCGCCTCCCGCCACGAAGACCGCCGGCGAAAGGTCCGATCTGGTTGCTCCGGTCAAGAATGCTTTCAGATCTCGTCCGGACCCGAGGAAGAACACGGTGTTCGCTCCCGCCCGCCGCGCTTCCGCGGCGAGCCGCGCGCCCTGCTCCCCTCCGTTGTACGCAATGCGCGACACGCCGGCCCAGCCGGACTCCCGGCCCCGCTCCTCGAGGACCGTGGCGAGCGCGCTGGCGCGGGGGCTGTCCGGATGGAACACCAGGGCGCGCACTCGGTCCTTCGGGAGAGAACGGGCCGCGAAGGACGCGAGCGCGAGCGCTTGTTCGCGCAGCCCCGGATAGAGGTAGAAGACGAACCGCCCAGGAGGCGTCCCCGGTTCAGGGTCGATCACGACGGGCGCGACGAGCGGGATTTCGTGCTCCTCGGCCAGGGCTGCGAGGTCGATTCCCGAGCTTCCGGCCACGCCCCCGACGAGCGCGAAGACGCCCTCGATGGCAACGGCTGCGTCGTTCGGACGGAGCACGCGCAGCTCGAGCCTGCGGCCGTACAGCCCCCCTTCCCGGTTCACCTGGTCGATCTGCGCGGCAAGCACGGACCGCATCGTTTCGCCGACCTCCGCGTGCTGGCCTGATTCGGGCACGACCATGCCCAGGGTCAGCCGCGTATCCTCGAGGCCGGGCTGCCACTCGCGGCCGAGTTGCTTGAGGAAGGCGATCAGGTCGCCCATCTCGCTGCGCGACATCTTGTAGCGGGGCATCGCGATCTGCAGCCTGTTTCCCGCCGGGTCGATTCCGTCCGCGATCGCGCGTGCCAGCGCCTCTTCCGTGTAGGGCGAGTGCGAGCGGCCACTCTCGTGAGTGACGCCGTAGGGCTTGGTCAGGGCCTCCCACGCGATCTCGCTGGGGTTCACCCCTCCCTCGGGGCGGCCCTGGCCGTCGCGGCCGTGGCAGTTCGCGCAAGGCAGCAGGGAGGCCGCCACCTCGGCGCCGTCTCCCATGCTGGCGACGATGTCACCGCGCGACGACCCCATCCCGCGCAGGTAGATCTGCTTGCCCCGGCGCGCTGCCATGTCGGACTGGGCGGCGGCGCCCATCGCGAGGGCGGCGACCAGCGAGCTGGCGAGCGCGACCGTCCGCTGTCCCGTCACTGCGGGTCTACGACGCTCTGGACCACCGCGATGACGTCCTTCGCATTCGCGAAGCCCTGCACCTTCTTCCAGAGCTCGGTGCGGTCGTTGCCGACCAGGAAGATGCTGGTGTGGTCGTCCGGGCTGTCGATGAGGTGCCCGAGCTTCCGCAACACGAAGTCCACGTTCTGCCTGGGTCCGGTGAGGAAGTACCAGCCCGCGCGCGCGTGGGAGCGCTTGGCGTATTGCGCCAAGCGCGGCGGCGTGTCTTGCTCGGGATCCACGCTGATCGAGATCAGGTACACGTCTTTCCCGAGCCGGTCTCCCAGCCAAGCCTGGATCTCGGCCATCCGCTTGTTGAGCCGAGGGCAGATGCTGGTGCAGGTGGTGAAGAAGGTGTCGATCACGACCGACCGGCCCTGGACGAGGTCGCCGTAGAAGCGCATCACCTTGCCATCCTGGTTGATGAGCTTCGTGTCGGTGAAGTACTTCCGGGCCTGCGTGGGCGACGATTCCGCGGCGGCTGCGCGCCGAGGCATCGCCAGGCCGGCTGCGAGCAACAGGAGCAGCAGCGCGGACTTCATCGCGACCCACCCGCTACGGTGGTCGCTGCCAGCGCCTTCTCGATGGATTTGACCAGCGTGCCCGCTGGCGCAAACCCGTGGGCTCGCGTCCAGCTGCCCGCAGCGTCGTTGCCGATGAGCACCATCGGTGTGTGTCCCTCGGGAGACGCTCCCGAGGAGCTCAGGGCTTGCAGCAGCTCATCGATGTCCTGCTTCCGTCCGGTCACCAGGGTCCAGCCGGGCAGGGCGCCGAACTTCGCCGCCCACGCCTTGAGGCGCTCGGGCGTGTCGTTGACCGGATCGACGCTCACCGAGATGAGGAATGCGTCTTTGCCGAAGTGGTCGCCCAAAAGGCGCTGGAGGGTCCCGAACTTGACGCCCAACGGCGGGCAGACGGTGGTGCAGGTCGTGAAGATGAAATTGATCGCCACCACCTTCCCGGCCACCAGGTCCTGGTGAAACTTCACGTGCGCTCCGTCCTGGGTGACCACCGGGACGTCGGGGATCTTGGGCTGGAGCGACCAGGAGCCATCCGAAGCTTCCGCGCGCAAAGCTTGCGCATCGGGGGCGACGGGCGGCGCCGCGTTCGCAGCGGAGGTCAGCGTCAGCCACAGGACGGCGGCCGCCGCGGCGGCGCGGGCGGCGGACGGATCACTGTTCGTTCGCATCGGGCTTCCCCTCCGGAACGACGTCGAAGACGACCCCGTTCGAGTGCTCGAATCGCAGGCCCATCGACGGGCACTGCCAGTGGACGTAGTACAGGCCCCGCTCGGGGGGGCTGACGGTGACCTCGTAGGTCCCGTCCTCCATGGGCCGGGCGCGCTGGCGGTCCTGCCAGCGTCCCGGAGCAGCGGTGACGACCTGCAGGTCCTGGAGGTCCGCTCGGGCCTTCCCCGTCTTGGGATCGGTCGCCCGGAACCGCATCCGCAGGGGCGAGCCGAGGGGAATCTTTCCGTGCGCAAACAAGGGCATGATGGCCGTGCTGGCCAGGCGCCGCGCGGCCGCCTCGGGATCCGCGCTCACCTTCGCCTCGAAGCAGTGGGCGACCCGGGGCGAATCGAGAAGGAACGACACGTCGAAGGTGCCGCTCGCGGGGATCGGCACGGTGGCCGCGTACACGCCGGGCGAGGTCTCCCGCAAGCCGCGGTCGGACACCAGGACCGCCTTCGGCGCACGCCGGTAATTCGAGAAGCTGCCCATCGGCGCCGCCATGCCTTCCATGTAGTAGTAGATGAGCTGATCGGAGGGGTTGGCGATGAACGCGGCGCCGGGCTCCGGCCCCGCGACGATGGCAGCGGCCCGGCTGGTCTTTCCCGAGCGGCCCGGAAAGAGCTGCCCAGCCGGGATCTCGCTGAGCGCCGGCTCCTTTCCCTTTCCCAGCTGCCCAAGAGCGATCACGGAGACCTGGTCGGACTCGAGCGAGCGCACGTAGGCGTTCCCCTCGGTGAACGACACCTGGTCCGGCGACTTGCCGACCAGGACGGTGTAGCTCAACCGGTTGCGGCTCGCGTCCGCGATGTGCACCGCATCCTTGGCCCGGTTCACCGCGAACAACCACCGTCCGCCGGGAGCGGCCCGCAGCGCCGTCAGACCGGGCTTTGCCCTGAGGCGCGAGGCGACCGCGTGGGTCTTCGCGTCGATGGCGACGATCGAACCTCCCGCGTGCGCTGCGTAGAAGGAGTGGCTCAACGGCGAGTAGACGACGCCCACCGGCGTTTGACCAGTGGCGACGTCCCGCTCCTTCGACAAGGAGCGCATGTCGACGATCGAGACGCTGCCCGCCCTGCCGTTGCTGATGGCGGCGAAGCGGTCGTCGGGCGTGAAGGCGAACTCGTGCGGCCCCTCGCCGGTGGTGATCCGGGCGGCCACCTTCAGCTGGGCCGTGTCGAGTACGGTGATGGTGGCGCGATCGCCGCCTCCGTCGTCGACCCAGAGGTAGCGGCCGTCCGGTTGCAGGGCGACGCGCAGCGGATCGGGCCCGGCGTCGAGGTTGGCCTGGACCTTCCACGTGGCGGTGCTGATCACCGCGACCTGGTCCACCGACGGCATGCTCACGAACAGCCGCGTCCCGTCGCGGCTCAGCGCCCAGTCTTCGCCAGGGGCCGGGAGGAGGACCAGCGTCAGCAGCTTGCTGGTGCTGAAGCTCCGGACGGGGTCCAGCACGGAGATGGAGGGCTCGTCGTTCAACGCCAGGAGGTAGTACCGGCTCAGGTCGACCAAGGCCTGCTCGCCCAGGCTGGGCTGCAGGTACGACTGGATCGTCTTCTCGCAGAGCTTGGCGTCGGGCGGCTCCGGCGTCTTGCGCAGGTCCATCCAGACCGCGGGACGCAGTCCGGTGAGCGGGAGGCCGCCCTGATCGGTAACCTCGAAGCGCACGGCAGCCGGCTTTCCTTCCCGCACCCGATCCTCGCCCTCGGCGGCGGGGGAGATGTGGAATCGCACCCGTACTCCCGCCTGTGCGAGGTCCTGAGCCTGGGCCCCGGCCGGCTGCGCGGCCGCGGCTTGCGGCGGCTCCGCGGCGGGCAGGGCGCCCGCCACGGAGGTCAACGCCGTCGCCAGGAGCGACGCGAACGTCACGGGCATCCCGTTGCCGGGCAGACCCGCAAGATCCCCCAGAGACCGCCGTCGAAGTTCAGGGACGACTGATCGCGGAAGAGGTAGTCGCCGATCACTGCGCCGCGGCCGCCCGCCGGCCCCAGCAGGAAGTCGTGGTGCGCGCCGGGTCCGAGCCCGTACTGGCTTCCCTTGAATTCCGAGAGCGGATTGAAGCCCAGAGCGGTCGAGTTGCTGATGAACGGCTGCTCCTGCCACCCGTATCCGTGGAGCTGGAGCACGGTGTTGCGCTGGACGCCGCCGGGATGCGCGACCAGGAAGCGGACCGGGTTTCCAACGGTCGCCTTGAACACCGGCGTCTGCGGGTCGCCCCCGACCTGCGTGTTCGAGAGCGAGTTGGTGAAGTCCACTTCGAGCGTTCCACCGGGCCCGGTGAGCGGCCGGTCCGGCTCGTAACCCATCCGCTTCCACATCGGCTCGGTGCGGTAGTTCACCGCCTTGTGGCCCGAGTCCTCAGTGTCCTCGACCTGGGCGACCAAGGGCACCGCGGGATCGTTCGCGGTCCCCGTGCCGCGCCGCAGGTTCACGGCGTTCTGGAGGAGCGTGACGAACTCGCGGTACTTTCCGCCCGGGCTTGCCGATGCGCGCGAGGCCGCGTCTTCACCGCACGGTCCATTGGGAGCCTTGGTCGGCGCCGGGCACGTCCCCTGGGGCTCGATGACGAGGGCACCGATGGCTCCTTTGCTCGGGTGCTTGATGGCGTCGGCCGGCATCAGGTTCACCACGCCGAACTCGATCGGCGTGGACGTCGTCGTACCGTTCGGGTTGACGCGCAGGTCGCCGGCGTACCACTCGTAGCTCGCGACCGCGCCGGGGCTGACGGTCTGGACCGGGTTGAAGCCCACGTTCGTGCCGTCGGACTTGTCCACGTCGTAGGCGAGGAGCTGCGCGTGCAGCCCTACCTGGCTCGACGGCGCCACCTGGTTCGCGTTGAAGTCGACCTCTCCCGGGCGGCCGGCGATGAGCATGGGAAGCGTGAAGAACCCAGGCAGATCCGGAGGCGCCGCCGGCAACTTGTTGGCGAGATTCACGTGGATGCAGTCGCCGGCGTTCGCGCGCAGCACCAGCGGCTCGACGGGCACGCCCGGCTTCAGCTTGCCGGCGGAGTCCAGGTCATCCGTCCGCACATAGAGGATGGCCGTCGGGTCGTGCAGCTCTCCGCCCTGGTTGGTGCGCGAGTTGTACACCAGCGTCCCGCCCGGGAGCGCCTGCTGCGCGCTGACCGCGGCGATGCTGAACGCGCGGACGGGCGCCGCCATCGGGCACACGCCCGCAAGCGTCGTCGGAGCTGTGCTGACAGGCGCCGCACCCGCCGGATTTGCGGCGGTGGTGGCGAGACCCGTCTTGACCCCGCTGTACGTGCGGATGAGGCCCCACAGCCCGTTCCACTGATCGTCCGCGGCCGCCCCGAGCTTGTACAGGTAGTCGACGAACGGCGCGGCGCTCTTCTGCTGCACCGCCGGGACGACGATCTCGAAGTGCTCCGAGATCCCCATCATCTGCGAGTTGCGATACCCGGAATTGGTCCAGGACGGCTCGTGGAGCCACTTCATGTCGTGGACGGTGAGGTTGTGCCCCTCTTCGTGCGCTCCCACCATCACCCGGATCTGGACCTTGTCCGTCTCGTAGACCCGCAGCACGGGAGTGAAGGGATCGCCGCCCTGCACGTCGGCCGTGAGCGGCGGGTAGAACGCGGGCTGCGAGTTGAGCGCCGGATCCGCGCGGGAGACGTTCGACAGGTAGGCCTTGGCGAGGTCGCCGGCGTCTCCCGCCGCTTGCGTGTTCGTCTTCGGGTCGCGCACGCGCAGCGCGATGGGCTCGTTGCGGTAGTTGACCGTCATGGTGCCGACGTCGTCGGCAGAGATGGCCTCCGGGCAGGGCCGCGGTACGCCGCCCGGGCACTGCGGCGCCACGGCGACCAGCGACGGCGGATTCGCGCTGAGCGGCACCTGGACCCGGGCCGGCGGATTCACCGGGTTGCCGCTGATGCTTCCGTCGGCGTTCTCCACCGTCGGACCGCGATAGGCGAGCTGGAAGTCGGCGAACTCGAACATGAACTCCCGGTAGCTGTTCGCGGCGACCGGCGTCTGGATGCGCGCCTGCCAGCTCGTGGGACCGCCGTCCGCGCGGGTGCCGAACTGCACGTTCTGCTCATTGTGGAACCAGGTCGATCCCTCCGGTTCGACGACCAGGCCTGCGTACAGGCCCGCCTGCTGGTGCGTGGAAGGGCCGAAGTGATCGTGGGTGAAGACCGTGCGCAGGGTGCGGTCCTGGCCGGTCAGGCTCAGCGTCGGGTCGGCGAACCAACGCTGGATGGTCGTCCGCGCGCACGGCGTCGCGAGCGGCCCGCCCGGCGCGCACGCGAGCGTCGCCGCACCGCCTGCGAGCGGCGTCCAGTTCCCCGCGTTGATCGCGTCGATGCGCTCCTTCACCTCCTGGAAGCTGAAGGTGCCGTCCTCGTAGTTGAAGCCGTTGCCGGAGCCGTCCGAGGCGGTCACGTCGAACTTCACCAGGTGGATGTGCTGTCCGACGATGTCCGTCGGCGTGCGCACCTGGAAGTCGTCCTGCTTGTAGACGTTGGGGACCAGGTTGGTGTGGTAGTAGGCGATGCAATCGTTCGTGTTCGCACGGAAGAAGAACGGCTCCGGCGGCCTGCGGCCGTTGAGGAAATCGGAGGCGTCACCCCAGAGCGCGAGGATGCGCGACTGCGGGTGGTGCCAGCCGGACTTGTTGAACTTGATGTCGAGCTGTAGCGCGACCGCCTTGTAGAGTCGGTCCTTGCCGACGGCGTTCCCGGCGTCGTCGACGCAAGGGTCTGCGAACGGAGCGCCGGGGAGCGGCCCGCGCGGAGAGCCGTTGGTGATGAAGTCGGCCGAGGTGAGCGCTGCGGCGCCGGCGACGAAGCTGGGGTGCTTGCGGGCATGGTGGTAGGCCATCGCGGCCTTCTCGGTGGCGGTGCCGTCCTCCGGAACCTGGACGGCCTTCACGGCGTGCAGCGTCTTGTCGAAGCTGAGCCTCGTCTCCTCGTGCGTGAAGCACGCGGCACCCGTCACGCCGGCCGGGCACCCGGTGATGATGTGGCGAGGCAGCCCGCCGTTCTCCACGATGTCGAGCGGCGGCGTCGGCGGGCGGTGTCCCGCCACGGCCGCGCCGACCGCGAAGAACGGGTACCCGGGATTCCCCTGCGCGCCCGCCGGCTGGCCCGGGGCCACCGTCCCCGGCATGGGTGCCATCGCCAGCGTCGGCACCGGAATCAACGCGGGGATCGGCGTGCCGGCCCCGATCTCAGCGTCCGGCAGCATGCGCGTGCCGTCCTCGAAGACGTCGTGGTTGCGCCAGAGCTCCCACATCCCCTGGGCGAAGTGCGGGTAGAAGTGGCAGTGGAAGATCGCGTCGCCCACGGTCTTGTTGCGATTCCCGCCGCCGTTGTACGCGATCTCGTAGGTGAAGCCGCCGCTCGGGCCGATGGCCTGGCTGTCCAGATACGTCGAGGTGTCGCTGTCGGGCGACTGGACCCACTGGTGCGCGTGCAGGTGGAAGACGTGGTGCTCCTTCGGGCCCGCGTGGATGTTGCGGAATTTGACGTGGTCGCTCAGGTAGCTGTGGTGCACGTTCGACGGGTCGTCCGGATAGAGGACCTTCGTGGCCTTGAGCCCGAACGGGTTGTTCGCCGGGTTGTCCACCACCTCGGCCGGATCGCCGACGACCCAGGAAGCGAGGAAGAACTCCTCGTACTTGCACTCGGTGCAATTGGCCATCGGCCCCACGCCCTTGCGGTTGGCGAGGATCTCAGCGCCGATCCCGCCGGTCCCGTAGTTGATGGCGAAGCCGTCGCGCACGCTGTGCAGCGGGAATTGGAGCACCGGGTCGGTGAATTCAGGGAACGCCTGCACCGCGACGATCTCGTCGTGGAAGATGACGGAGAACTCGCGGAAGGGCTGGTTCCGGTTGGGATTGACCGGCGTGCTGTTGTAGTAGGTGTATCCGTTGACCACCTGCGAGGTGAACGGTCCCCGGCCTGGGCCGGTGATGATCGCGTTCAGGTCCGAGTGCACGAGCTTCCCGGTCTTGTCCGTCATCCTCAAGATGGGGAGCCCGGCGCGAGGTCCCGCGGCGTAGACCGCGTCGTAATTGATGATGGGCTGCCCGCCCCCGACGACGTTGCCGTTGGCGTCCTTGATCCCCGGGGTCGTGCCGGTCTGCGCCAGGGCGAGATCCGCGGCGGTCACCTGGCTGCGGTACCACTCGGCCCCGGGAGGCTCGACGTTCACCGCCCCGAAGAGCCCGGCGGCGAGCGTGCCGCCGTCGCCCTCGCCGCCGGTGGTCGCGCCGGTGCTGTAGAGCAGGAACGCGCCTTCGCGCTCGGCGTAGAATTTGTAGATCTTCGTCTCACCCACGGCGGCGAGGCTGGTGGCGTTCTTGCCGACGTTCGCTCCGTCGGACCCGATCCCGCCGACGAGCTGCATGCCGGTCACGTGGATCGCCGCCGAGCGCGTGGCGGGCTCGTTGTTGCTCGTATCGGCCGTCGGGTTGAGGAGGTTGGTGAAGCTGATCGCGAGGCAGTCTCCCGCGTTCACGCGCAGCACGAGCGGGCGCGGCCGCTTGTAGTCCTTCAACTGCACATTCCCTGGCGTGAGCCCGCCGGCCGCGCTGATCGGTTGCACGTCGCCCTTGAGCGCGAAGATCATGCCCGCGGGGTTCATCGCGCCCAGGCGGTTGTAGAAGAAGAGTTGGTTCAGGGCGACGACGTCTGCTGAAACGGTGTTCGTGCACTGGGCCCGGGCCTCGCCGGCGGCGCCGGCCAAGGCGACGCAGGCGGCGAGCGCCGCGAGCACGGTGCACCGAGGACGCCGCGACGCGCGGCCCAACCCGAAGGAAGCGACATCGGCTACAAATCGCGCCAATTGCATCTGTAAATTCCCTCCGTCTCCCTGCGTTTCTCCGCGCGGCCGCGCCCGAAGCCCGTGCTCGGGACGCCGAGCGGAAGCCAAACAGGGGAAGGGCCCCGTGCACCCGCCATGCCGCGCGGAACCGTGCGTGATCTCTGCGGATGGCGATCCCGCGCGTTCCAGAATTGACCTGGCGCGGGCCAAGAATGTGCCGCCGGCAAACCGGGCCTCAACGCTGCTGCACGAGCCTGCGGACCGCGCTCTCGACCTCGCCGGCCGTGCCGTCGGCAAACCCGTCCTGCCTCAGCCGCACCACTCCGGTCCGGTCGACGACGAAGGTGGTCGGCATCGCTCGCACACCGAGCCGGTCGGCGATGGCGCCGCCGGAATCCCGGAGCACCGTCAGGTCCAACGAGCTCCGAGCCAGATACCTGCGCACGTCCTCGTCGTCCTCGTCGATGCTCATGGCGACGACGCGCAGCGCATCGCGGCCGAGCTCGCGCTCGAGCCGCGCGTACTCCGCCAGCGCACGCGCGCACGGGATGCACCAGGTGGCCCAGACGTCCAGGACGACCACTCTCCCCCGGACCGCGTCCAGGTCGAGCATCGTCCCATCCAGAAGGCGACCCTCGACCGGCGGCAGAGGCGCGTCCCGGGACGGGGTCGCGTGCGCGCAGGCGAGAATGGCCAGCAGCAAGGCTCGCTTCATCGCCTGCGCGTCACCCGCATCACAGCGCCCAGTCGTACGAGAGCGCGAGGTACGCCACCGGGTGCTCGCTCTGGACGCCGTTCAAGGAGGTCACCGTGGGCACCTGCATGATGGCCCGCACGAGCAGGTTGTCGGTCAGGCTCGCTGCGGCGCTGGCCGTGGTGTAGAGGATCTGGCCGCCGCTGTCCTCGTCATGGCTGCCATCCGAGCGGCGGTCCTTGCCCGCCGACCTGATCTGCGCCTCGAGCGAGACCAGGTAACGGCCGGCCTCGCCCAGGGCGCGCCGCGCTCCGGCGGTCGCGAACAGCGCGTGGCCGTAGCGAAAGCCGCGCCCGTTGGCGCCGTTCATGCGCCCGATCAGATTGGCGAAGAGGGTCCAAGGCCGCGCGCCGTAGGCGTACGACGCTCCGAGAAGCTCGTCCCACGAGCCGCTGCCGAGCTGCAAATGCTCGTCGGGCGCGTCCTGGCCGAGGCGGCGGTCGTTGGGACCCGTCGGCAACTTGAGGGTTCCGGTCAGCGCGACGACGTGTCGCGCTTCCAGCCCGAGCCGCAGGACCTCCGCGCGGGCCGTCACCGTGACGTCACCCAGGCCCGTCGCCTGGTCATCGCGGATTCCAGCCCCGTTGAGGTGCTCCTTCCACATGAACCAAGGCACCTCGGCTTGCAGGACGAACCGCGGAGCCAGCGCATATTGGGCGCGGAGGAGCAGACGGCCCTCGCGCTCGCTCTCCGCGTCGTCGCCGGTCCCCGACTCCTTGCGCAGGTAACGGGTCTCCACGGCGACGCGGAGGTCATTCGTGCTGGGCCGATCCAGGCCCAGCGTGCCGGCGGCTGGATCGCAGCCGCACACGGAGCAGGCAAGTACGGATCGCGACAAGAGCGACAGGCAGAGAACCGCGAACATGAACGCACGCATTGCGACACCTCGAGGTCCATCGCGTGCATCCGCCGTGCCGCTCTTCGAGGGAATTTCGGACTGCGTGCTTTTCGCTCAGCGGGCCACGGAATTCGACCCACTCCGCCCCACCAGCGCAGGTCGCTGAACGTCGACCTGCGGTTCCGTTTCGGAACTCCTGCCGTTCTCAAAGAGGACGGCGGCTCAGAAATGGAACCCGTAGCCGAAGAGCACGGTCGACAAGCCCAGCAAGGACAGCCCGCCAAGCGCGATGCCGAGCAGGATGAAGGCGAAGGGCACGTGGACGAGCATGCGCAGCAGCCGGTTCTCCCAGTGCTTGTGGTGCAGGACGGGCAGGAGGATGAAGCCGAGCGAGAGGCCCAGGAACGAGACCTGGAACGTCTGCAGGCAGATGACGGCGAACGCGACGCCGCAGAGGATCTCGAGCCCCTGCACCGCCAGGTGATCCGGGTGGCTGCCGGCGAAGAGGTGCGCCACCGCCGCGCGCAGCCGCCCCAGGGCGGATCCGGAAGGCGTGATCGCCGGCACGCCCCCGCGATCCGCGGTGACGTGGAACACCGCCTTGCCCGTGACCAGGTACAGAACCACGCCGATGGAGGAGAGCGGCCCGAGCGTCCCGTACGCGGCGGTGCTGTGCCCGAGGAACCTCAGCAGTCGCACGGGCGTGCGCCACATGTCGAGGATGAAGCAGAGTACGGGGGCGAGCAGGGTGAGCAGCGTGATGGCGTAGAAGTCCGGCGTCATGACGGGCAGGAACCGCGCGTCGAGCAGGGTAAAGGGCACCGTCAGCTGGGCCGCGCCCGCGACCATGGTCATCGCGCGCGGCTCGCCGAAGAACGACGGCAGGACCACGTTGGCGTCCAGGATGAAGAGGAAGTAGAGCAACGAGAGCGGCAGGTTGAGCGTGGGAAACAGCACGTCGAGCTTCTCCACCAAGGGGATGCGCCGCGAGCGCAGCGCCCGCCCCATCTCGCGGAAGAGGAACTCGCAGGTGCCGCGGGTCCACTTCATGTGGCGGATGCGGAAGGCGCGCATCGTCTCGGGGAAGTCCTCGTGGCAAATCACGTCCTCCGCGAACTGGCCGCGGAACCCTTGCTCCCGGATGCGCAGCGCGAACGCGAGGTCCTCGCTGACGATCTCCGGGAAGCCGCCCACGCTCTCCCATGCCGCACGGCGCAGGAGAGCGCCGTGCCCGAGCAGCATCACGAACCCGTAGCGGTTGCGCAGCGGCTGGTACCAGCGCCAGTGCGAGTCGATGCCTGCTCCCAGCGAGGCGCTGAAGGCGCTCGGTGCGTCCGGGTTGTACCGGTGGCTCGCCTGCACGAATCCGCACGCCGGGTCGGCCACGAGCCGCGGTGCCAGGCGGGCGAGGAAGTCGGGCGGCAGGATCTCGTCGGCGTCGGCCAGGGCGAAGAGCGGCTCGGTG
>Ga0070708_100001980_pt1 | contig 15775 bp, 14 predicted proteins | sample KBSK5503metaG_FD_65469 | JGI IMG/M metagenome (GOLD analysis project Ga0070708, IMG submission 65469) | Corn, switchgrass and miscanthus rhizosphere microbial communities from Kellogg Biological Station, Michigan, USA - KBS K5-50-3 metaG | ecosystem: Host-associated > Plants > Roots >... | reverse complement strand
GACAACACCCCGGACGAGGGCTTCATCCTGGACCGGGCCGGGCGGGTAGTGATCGGCAGCGGGACCTCGGGACACGGCTTCAAGTTCGGGCCGCTGCTCGGCGGCTGGCTGGCCAGCCTGGCCATCGGCGAGCCGGCCGGCTTCCCGGCGGAGCGGTTCGGGCTCGGCCGGTTCAGCAGGGCGCTGAGGTCATAGCCGTGAAACGAGCCGCACGCGCGTAGTCAATGACCCGCGGTCATCAGCGCCCCCGGGCCGCTCCGGCCGGCCCGGGATCACTTGATCAGCGTCGCGAAGATGATGACGTTGCTGCGGTAATGGCCGGTGGCCGGGTCGAACGTGCCGCCGCAGGTGATCAGGCGCAGCTGCGGCGTCGGCGTCGGCCCGTACACGTCCGCGGTCGGGAACCGGGCCTTCGGGTACATGTGCTTCGCGGTCACCAGGAAGACCGCGAGCGAGCCGTTCGCCCGCCGGACATAGACCCGGTCGCCGGCCCGCATCAGCCGCAGCCGGTAGAAGACCCCGGGGCCGCGCAGCGAGTCGATGTGGCCGGCGATGATCGAGGAGCCGATCGCGCCCGGCCGCGGGCTGAAGGTGTACCAGCCGGCCACCGCGGCGCTGGCGGGCACCTGCAGGGCGCCCGATGACGTGACGCCGAGCTTGATCAGCCTGGTCCGGACCCCGATCGCCGGAATGATCAGGGTGGCCGGCGCCGGCACCCGCTCGCCGTCGGATGGCTGCGGCACCGGCGCCGCTCGACCGCGCGGGACCGGGATCAGCGTTGGCCTGCCGACCGGCATGGCTGCGTGGCCGGAACTGCTGGCGATGGCCAGGCCGCACGCACCGGTACCGGCCGCGAGCAGCCCGCAGAGCAGCACCGCGACTGCGCCCCGCTTGCTGACGGGGCGCAGCCGGCGGTGCCGCCGCGCCGGCGGCGCGGCGGCGGCGCGGCTCGCGGCCGCGGCGTGCCGGCCGGCCGGCTTCGTCATCTCACCTCATGCGCAGGGCGGTACGGGACTTCCGCAGCCTAGCGATCCCGGCCACCGTAACAAGCAGCCCGGCTGCCACGGTGACCAGCCACGGCAGCGGCGATGAGCCGGGCACCGGCGCGGTGCCGCCGAGGCCGGTGGACACGGCCCCGGCCGGCAGCACCCGGCTGCCCGCCGCGTCGACCAGGTTATCAATCGCGAGGTGACCAGGGTCGTCGAGGATCACCAGGGTGTGGATGGTGCCGGCGGCGAGCTTGATGCTCGCGCTGGCGTTACTGGTCTGGCCGGTCGCGCGCACGTTCCAGGTGCCCGCTGACACCGTCTGGTAGGACGTGACGGCGGCGAAGGCCAGATTCCGGACCAGCACATTGCTGCCGGCGCGCACCGTGACCTTGTGCTGCTGCAGCGACGCCTGGATCACCCGGACCAGCGCCTTGCCGCGCGGCGTGGTCAGCTTGTCCTTGAGTATCTGCAGCCGCAGCCCGGAAGCGGGCCCCATGCCCGCCACGGTGTAGGTCTTCCCGGTCGCCACGTTGACGGTGGTGGACAGCACCGGCTTGGAGCCGGCCGGCGCGCCGGCCCCGCGCATGGCGACCGTGTACTCGCCGGTCGGGACCGCCTGGTAGCCGGACACGGTGCCATAGGTGACGTGCTTCAGCACGATCTTGGCACGGGGGTTGCCGAACGAGTACAGGTAGACGTCCACCGCCGGGGTGTTCGGCGATAGGTGCGCGAGCCGCAGCCAGCCCTCCTTCGCGTGCGCGGGCGCGGCAGGCGACGCGGACGCGGCCGGGCCGACGAGGCCGACCAGGCCGACCAGGCCGAATGCCAGCCCGATGACCGCGGAAAGCCTGGCTGGCCGGGCAAATATAGCGAAAAGCCTCATGGTTCCTCGTTCCCTCCCCTGACCGGCCAGGGCGGCCGGTCAGTTGCTATGTCCCGAGTGCCTGTCGCGGGACGACTACTGCTGGCGCGCCGGCTGCTTCCGGTGCGCCAGCTGCCGCAGCGCGGCCGCCCGGGCGCCAAGCAGCCCGAGCGGGCTCGGTGCGGCGAACCCAACGCGCAGCACGTTCCTGCCGCTGGCCAGCCTCACGATCGACATGCTTGAGGCGAGATAAGGGGCCCGCTGCGCGCGCAGGAAGGCGCGCACCGACCGCAGGTACGCGCTGCCGGCCGCGGCTGCCGGGCTGGTTAGCTCGGCGGTACGCAGCGGGATGCCTGGGCTGGCGCCATGGCCGCTGCCGGGGAAGGCCACGATGCGCACCTGATCCTGCGCGGCCAGTGCCGCCAGGGTGATCAGCAGCCGCGCGTCGATCCGGCCGGCCGCAAGCTCCGACCGGGCCGGCCCAGCCACCTCGATGTGCGCATTGCCCAGCAGCTGCCTGCCGGTCGCCTGGCGGGCCCGCAGGTCGGTGGTCAGCGCGCGCTGGTAGGCCGCGGCACCCTCCGCGGCGGTCACCATAACCTCCACCCGGGCAGTTCCCGAGCCGAAGCTGGCTAGCGTGTCAGGAGCGTACTCGCTGGTCAGGCGGCTGCCGAGCTGGCTTCGTACGGCCGCAGTCGCCACCACGACGGCAGAACCGAGCGGATCGGCAGCCGACGAGCCAAGTATCAGCAGGCTCCCGGCCGGGAAGCCGTGTGCCTGCAGGGCGGCGCACATGACCGGATCGCAGGCCACGATCGCTCCCGGGCTGACTTGCGCTGCGACCCAGGCCGCCGCGTCGCGGCGGACCGCGGCGGCGATCCGCAGGCTCCGGCCGGGACCCGCCGCGCGGGGAGCGGAGCTGGCCGGCCCGGGCCCGTGCCGGATCAGCGCGACCGTCAGCGCGCCCGCGGCGAACACGACGAGCACCAGCCCGAGCAGGCCCAGCCTGCGCCACCGCGGCCAGGGCCCGGCGGCTGGGCGGCGCAGCCCATGGCGCTCCAGCCACAGCCGGAGCGTGGTGGCGACCACCATCGCCCAGGACGGCTCGGCAGGGCTGTCCGGCTCATCGCGGGCAGGCTCCGAGTCCTCGTCGCTGCCCGCCCACCACTCTGGCGGCTGGGCACGGCTGGGCTGCGCCACGCTCTAACCCCCCAAGAGGCCGCACACGGGGATAAACGCGGCCTCAGTCGGCCAGCCCAGCACAGTCTGGCAAGGTAAATCAGTCCAAATACACTGTTGTTACCGAAACGCTACAATGTGTCGTGAAAATTGTCTTTTGCACGTTGTCTTCTGCATATTGCGAAAGGCCGCTGTCTCGTCCGGCCTGCCACGCCGCCAGCCGCCGGGGCGCCGCCGCGGCGACCCGGCACGGGCCAGTACCGTGGCAATTTCATCCCGGCAGGCCGCGGCCGGCCGCCAGCCGCCGGTACACGGCGACAGCCGCGTCCACGGCGTCGGCCTCCGACGGAAGTGCGCGGGCGCGTTCCAGGGCCGCCGCGCTCAGCCTGCGCGCCAGGTCCGTGTCCTGGAGCACGGAACGCACCGCGGCGGCTAGCTGGCCGCTGTCCCTGGCCGGCACGAGCAGCGCCGCGTCCTCCCCGGTCAGGTCCGGGATTCCGCCGACCCGGGAGGCCACCACCGGCAGGCCGGCCCGCAGCGCCTCCTGGATGACAAGTGCCCGCGCCTCCCACCTGCTCGGCATCACGAAGACGTCAGCGGCCGCCATCAGCGTGGGCACGTCGTCGCGGCGCCCGGCGAATGCCACGTCCAGCCCGGATCGCCGCGCGGTCTCGGCAAGCTGGCCGGCCAGTGGCCCCTCCCCCACGATCACCAGCAGCGGGGGCGGTTCCATGTCCTGCCAGCCGGCCGCCGCGTCGAGCAGCACGCCGTATCCCTTCTGCGCGGCGAGCCTGCCCACGGCCAGGATCATCGGCCGCCCGGCTGCCCCGATGGCCGCCCGCGCCTTCGCCGCCGCCTCGGCCGTCGGCTGCCCGGCGGCGGGCGCGGGGACGACGGCCTGCTCAGCGTCCCGCACGCCGAGCCGGCGCATCCGCAGCTCCAGGTCACCGGAAGCGCAAAGCACGGTATCAGCGCGCCGGGCGATGACCCGCTCGAGCCCGGCATAGACAGCGCGGGCCGACGCGCCCTCCGGCGCGGCGTTGTGCACCGTGACGACGAGCGCCGGACGGGGGCGAGGCCAGCGCGTCAGCGCGGCCGCGGCGACCGCGCCGGCCCGCATCCCGTGCGCGTGCACGACAGCGGGCGCCGCCGCCGCAAGCAGCCTGCGCAGCCGCAGGGCTGTCGCGGCGTCCGCGGCCGGCCGCGGCCGGCCGGCGATGTCCACCGGAGTGAACCTGACCTCGCCCCCGCCGGCGGCATCGCGGAAGAACCGGTGCCAGGTTTCGGCCGGCCCGAAGGCGGTGACGGCCAGCCCGCGCGCCGCGCAGCCTTCCGCGAGCATCGCCACGTGCACGCCGGTCCCCGCGGCGGCGGTGCCGAACACACAGGCGATCCGCAGGGGCGTCATGACCGCGCCCGCCTGGCGAGCCTCGCCGCGGCGGCTCGCAGGTCACCGCCATCGAGCCCGTAGCCGACAGCCCCGAACGCGAGCGCCGCGCCCGCGCAGGCGGCCACGGCGAGCAGCCCGTTCCCGAGCACTCCGGTGACCGGCACGGCGGCAGAAAGCACGACGCCGGACGCCGCCCCGGCCAGCGCCGCCGCCAGGCCGGCCGTGCCGGCCCGGACCGTGCCGTGCAGGGCCGCCGCGCCCCTGGCCGACCGGACGGCAGCCAGCAGGGCGATGCCGGACGCCGTCAGGCCCGCGGTGTTGCCCAGGCCGAGCACCGGCACCACCCAGCGGGGCGAGACCAGCCTGACCGCGGTCACGTCGGCGGCGATCACCAGCAGCCAGCCTGCCGACACGGCCGTCGCGGCCACCCGGTTGCGCCCGGCGGCCAGCAGCACCCTGGACAGGCAGGCGACCAGGCCGTAGCCGATCAGCCCGGGGGCGAACGCCGCGAACGCAAGGGCAAGCTGGTTCACCTGGGCCGGGTATGACGCGAAGATCCGGGCCGCCGGCACGGCGGCGCCTGCCAGCAGCGCCGCGCCGAGGCAGGACGTCAGCAGGACCGCGCGGGCGGAGCCGGCCGCGGTGTCGTCGAAGGCACTGCCCTCGCGGGCGGCGAGCACCGGGAAGGCGCTGATCGCGATCGGGATGGCCAGTACGGCATAGGCCGAGCTGAAGACCTGCCAGCCGTAGCCGTAAAGGACGATGGCACCGCGGGCGCCATGGCCGTTAGCGAGCCAGGTCACCACGAGGACCGATGCGTCCTGCGCGAGCAGGGTGGCGATCCCGACCGCTGCCAGCGCCCGCGCCCGGCGCGCGATGCCCGCCGGGAAGCGCAGGGCAGGCCGCAGCCGCAGCCGCAGCCGCCAGGCGGGCACCAGCGCGGTGATCACCAGCGTGGCGACGCCCGCCGTCGTGCCGGCCGACAGGGTAAGCTCGGCCGCCGTCGGCAGCCCGGCCAGGTCGGTGGTATGCCCGTGGCCGAGCGGCACGAAGGCGATGTACGCGGCGATGACCACCAGGCTGGACAGCACCGGGGCCAGCGCCGGGGCGGTGAACCTGCGATGTGCCTGCAGGATGCCGTAGAGCACCACGGCCAGGCCGTAGAGCAGGATCTGCGGGGCGAAGACGGCGAGCATCCGTCCGCCGACGTCTACCATCCCGGCCTGTGCGCAGCCCGACCTGCCGGGCGGGATGAGCACCGAGATGATCGGCCCCGCGGCGACAGCGAGGATCACGCTGGCCGGAGCGAGGATGGCGACTGTCCAGGTCAGCAGCGCGGCACTGGTCCGGCTGACCTCGCTGGCCGCGGCCGGATCGGCGCCTGACCGCTCCGCCGGGCGGGCCAGCACCGGCACCATGATGGCCGTCAGCGCGCCGCCAAGGACGACGTCGTAGATGACGTTCGGCACCTGGTTGGCGGTCGCGTAGGCGGTGCCAAGGCAGGCATTCCCGACGGTGTGCGCGAACACGACCTGGCGGCCTAGCCCGGCCAGCCGGGCGAGCACCGTGAGGCCGCCGATCAGCGCCGCGGCGCTGCCGATTCCCCGCGCCGCCCGCGGCGGGCCGCCTGGCTCGGTTAGCTGGGCGGCCGGGCCCGTCACGGGCCGGCAGCGGCGGCCGGCGCAGGACCCGCTTGGCCGGGCTGAGCGCCAGCGCCGGCCGGCAGCGGGCCGGCCGGCTCCTGGCCGGCCGGCTCCTGTCCGGCCGCATCGGCGCCAGCGGCCACACTCCGCACCGCCCGATTCCGGTCCGCGGCACTCCCGGTGCCCGGGCCGGCCGGGCCGACCGCATCGGCGCCAGCGGCACCATTCCGCACTGTCCGATTCCGGTCCGCGGCACTCCCGGTGCCCGGGCCGGCCGGGCCGACCGCATCGGCGCCGGCGGCGGCAGCCGCCGGGCGCCGGCCGAGCATATCCAGCCAGTGCAGCGGCGGGGTCCGCTCGATCACCTTGGTGAAGCTCACTACCTCGCTGGCCGCGGTCAGCCCGACGATGACGGCCAGCGCCGCCACCCGCGCCTTGCGCGGCAGCGTAACTGCCGCGGCCGTGCCGAGCATCGCCCCGAGGGCGTTCGCCCCCGCGTCGCCCAGCATGGCGCGCTCGCCGAGGTCATCGGGGAGCAGCGCGAGCGCCGCGCCAGCCGGAGCGGCGGCGGCGCAGCGGGCCGGCCCGGCTACCCGGGAGCCGGCCGCGAGCAGCGCAGCGGACGCGAGAGTCACCTTGATCGCCCGGCCGGGGCGCAGATCGAACAGGTTAAGCAGGTTCGCGCCACCCGCCGCCAGGCCCGCGTTGATGACCATGTCGGCGGCGCAGCCGCCAACCAGCGCGCCGGCCGCGGCCCCGCTGACGCCGATTCCGCCGATCTTCACCGCGCCGCTGGTCAGCTCGCCATGGGCCAGCGCGCCAAGATGCCCGCGGAAGCCGCGCCGCTTGCCGCTCCCGGCCAGGTCGTCGTAGCAGCCGAAAGCCGCGGCGCCCGTCCCGGCGACGGCGAGGGCGGCCCGGCCGCGGGCCGGCAGGGCCGGCCCGAGCACGGCCGCCGCGACGGCGGCGGCGGCGACCGCCGGCCCCTCCAGCAGGGTGACCTGCTCGCCCCGGTGATTCGTCCTTGCCCAGGTGGCCGTCCCGCCCGGCGGCCGCCTGGTGAGCCCGGCATAGGCGACCCTGGCCGCCGCCGCGGCCAGCCCGCCGGTGATGGCCGCGGCGGCCAGCCCGCCGGCCCGGCCGCCCGCGCTCGCCGCCCTGGTCATCGGCCTGCCCCCGCTATCGCAGCCGCGCTGTGCGTGGGGACCGCACTGTGCTTCGACGTTGCGTGGTTATGCCTGGCCGGGTCGGTGCTTGACGGCACAGCGGACAGGCTGGCCGACGGGGTGGGCGCCGGGCTCGGCGCCGTGCCTGGCACCACGCCGTAACTAGCGGGCTTGTGCCCGGAGAGGAGCCGGCTCAGCGCCTGCACGACCATCACCTGGCCGGGCGGGGTATTGGCATTGTCCACGCTGGACACCTCGATTCCGGTATTGCCGCTGGCCAGCTCGTCGATCGCGCTGCCAGCCCCGGAGCCTGGGTAGGACCCGGCGAGGACAGCACCACGGCAGGCGCCGTCTAGCAGCTGAGTCATGGAGATCAGCGCGACATTAGCGGGATCGGAAGCGCCGGCCGCCGACGGGGTGGCCGGGATGACCACGACGGCGAGCGTAGCCGGGACCAGCGGGGTCTTGCTGACATGCAGGAAACCGTCCTGCGCGAAGCCGGCCAGTATCGCGTGCGCCTGCTGGGCGCCGATGCCGGGGCCGTCCTTGGTCACGATCGCGGCGGCCAGCACGCTGGCGGCCCTGAGCTGGCCGGCTAGCTGCGGGTCTGCGGCCTGCTGGGTGCCCTGGCCGGCCAATCCTGGCAGGGCGAGCTGCTGCGCGAGCGCGATCAGGGTGTTCTCGTTGGTCGCGCTGGTGTCGAAGAACTGCTGCTGCAATGCGACCTGGCCGGTCACGGTGCCGCCCGCCTGCTGCACCGCGGTGGTGATGCCGCCGATCGCCTGCTGCTGCGCGCCGGGAGCGGTGACCAGCACCACGCTCTGGCCGTCGAGCAGGTGGGCGAGCAGCAGCGGCGCGTCCGCCTGGGCGAACGTCTCGTCGGCACCGACCCGCTGACTGAGCGCACGATTCGCCACGTTCTTGGCGCTGACCTCGTTGTGCAGGGAAGTGGCCTCGTGCTGAAGCGTGCGCAGGGTGACCCCGCGCAGCGCCGTGGCGCCGAACACGATCCCGATGGCCAGGGCGAGGAAGATGGCCACGATGGAGACGAGGTGATAGCGGAAGTCGATCACTAGAGCAGTCCGGTAAGCCAGTAGACGAGGTCGTTCCACTTCGCCGCGAGGAACGTGGACAGGACCGGGCTGACCGGCGAGAAGGCGAGCGCGACCAGCAGGGCGACCGACGCGGCGAGTACCAGCACGATGAGCGCCCAGGCGGAGATCCGGCTCCGGTAGAGCCTGCTGACCCCCTTGGCATCGACGATCTTGTCGCCGACCTTCATCCGGGTGAGCACCGCGCTCGCCATTCCTGACCTGCCCTTGTCGAGGAACTCGGCCATCGAGAACCGCATGCCGACCACCACGATCAAGGTGGCGCCCATCTCGTCGGCGAGCAGCACGGCAAGGTCCTCGCTGGTGCCGGTGGCCGGGCAGAGCACCGACTCCAGGCCGAGATCCTGAACCCGCGCCAGGCCGGGCGCGACCCCGTTCGGGTACGCGTGCACGACAAGCTCGGCACCGCAGTAGAGCGCCTTGTCCGACACCGAGTCCATGTCGCCCACGATCAGGTTTGGCTTGTACCCGGCCTCAAGCAGCGCGTTCGCGCCGCCGTCCACGGCCATCATGACGGGCTTGAACTCGCGGATGTAGGCGCGCAGCGCCTGCAGGTCATCGCGATGGCGGTAGCCGCGCGCCACCACGAGGACATGCCTGCCCTCCAGGCTCGTCCGCAGCTCGGGCACCCGGATCCCGTCAATGAGTAGCTCGGCATCGCGGCTGATGTACTCGATCGTGTTGGCCGCGAACGCCTTGAGCTGATCCGCCAGGCCCGCCTTCGCTTCCTCCATCGCGGCGGCGACCGACTTTGCGTCGTGCACGGTGCCCTTCGCGACGACATCGCCGCCGGCGTACAGGGTCTCGCCGTCGAGCCGGACGCGCTGGCCGTCGGACACGCGCTCGAAGACCTCGGGGCCGACTTCATCAACGAGCGGGATGCCGACCTCCATCAGCAGCTGCGGGCCGAGATTGGGATAACGGCCGCTGATGCTCAGCGTGGCATTCACCACGGCGGAGACCTCGCGGCTGATCAGCGCCTCGGCGCTCACCCGGTCGAGGTCGGCATGGTCGATGATGGCGATGTCCCCGGGCTGCAGCCGCTTGGTCAGGTTCTTGGTCCGGTGGTCGAGCCGAGCCGTCGCCGATATGCCGGGCAGGTCCTGGGACCTGCTCCGACCGGCTCCGGGTAGTTTGCGAGACAGCGCCTTCATCGCAAAGCAATCTTGCCAGATCCCGGAGCCGAAGAACGCCACACGAGCCCTTCACTGGGCGTTATCGCCCCTGCTGGGACATTACCGCCGACGCTCGGCTGCCGCGGCCGCGAGCAATTCCTCGGCATGCGCCCGGCCGAATTCGGAGTCCTCAAGCCCCGCCAGCATCCGGGAAAGCTCCCGGATCCGGCCCTGCTCGTCCAGCCTGCTGACCCCGCTGCTTGTGACCGAGCCATCGTCGGCCTTTTCCACCATGAGATGCGTGTCGGCGAACGCAGCGACCTGCGGCAGGTGGGTCACGACGATGACCTGTGCCAGCCTGGCCAGCCGGGCGAGCCGGCGGCCGACCTCGACCGCCGCCTTCCCGCCCACCCCGGCGTCCACCTCGTCGAACACGAACGTCGGCACCGGGTCGGCGCCCGCGAAGACGACCTCAATCGCGAGCATGACGCGGGACATCTCGCCGCCGGACGCGCCCTTGTGCAGCGGCAGCCCGGGTGCGCCGGGATGGGCCGCGAGCCTGATCTCGACCTCGTCGCGGCCGTGCGGGCCGAACTCGTCCTGCGGGGTTACCGCGACCGTGAGCCTGGCGTGCGGCATGGCCAGCGCGACGAGTTCCGCGGTTACCTCGGCGGCGAATCGCTCGGCGGCGTTCTTCCGGGCGGCGCTGAGCTGCCCGGCCAGCTCGCCGACCGTCGTGGCAAGCGCCGCCGCCTGCTCGGCCAGCCCGGCGATCTTGTCATCGGCGCTATCGAGCTCGCCGAGCCGGGCGGCCGCCTGCTTGGCCCAGCCGAGCACCGCGGCGATGCTGCCGCGGCCGCCTGTGGCAGGCTCGGCGGCGGGGCCTGGCATGCCGCCGTCCGGGCTGGCGCCTGCTGCCGCGCCCTGGCCACCGCCAGCCGCGCTCTCAGCGTCGTCGGCCGGGCCGAAGGCGGTACCCGCCGAGCCGTAAGCTCGGACCAGCCGGGCCAGCTCGGCGCGGCGCTCCTGCACTACTGCCAGCCGGGCCGGGTCGGCCTCCACCGCCTGGGCGTAGGAGGCCAGCTCGGCCGCGACGTCGGAGACCAGATAGGCAGCCTCGGACAGGCGCGCGGCCAGGGCGGCAAGCGCGGCATCGTGCTGGGCCGCCGCCTCAAGCGCATGCCGCGCACCGGCCAGCAGCGTCAGCGCGTCGGGGGCCTCGTAGAGACCGCTGGACGGGTCGGACTGCAGCGCCTCGTGCGCCGCCGTGGCCGCCGCGTGCAGAGCGTCCGCGTGCGAGAGCCGCTCGTCTTCCGCCAGCAGGTCGATGTCCTCGCCGCTGGCCGGCTCGGCGCGCTCGATCTCGGCCAGGCCGCGGCGCAGGTCCTCGGCTTCCCTGGCCCGGTCGCGGGCGCGGGATGTCAGCTCGGCCAGCTCGCCGCGGATGTCCTGAAGCCGCTGGTAGCAGCGCTGGTAGCCGGTCAGCACCGTGGCGTGCTCCGGGCCGGCGAACCGGTCAAGCGCCTCGCGCTGCCGGGCGGGCCTGAGCAGCTGCTGCTGGTCGGCCTGGCCGTGCACGGCTACCAGGTCGTAGGCGAGGTAAGTGAGCAGCGATACCGGCACCGACCGGCCGCCGGCGTAGGCGCGTGACCGCCCCTCGGCGGACACCGAGCGGCTGATGATCAGCGCGCCGCCCTCGTCGTCGAGATCGCCGCCTGCCTCACTGACCTGCCGCGCCACGGCGCCGCGCGGGTCGACCCGCAGGCGGCCGTCCACGCTGGCCCGCTCGGCGCCCGGCCTGACCCTGGCCGGATCGGCCCGGCCGCCGAACAGCAGGCCGAGGCCGGAGACGACCATGGTCTTTCCCGCGCCGGTCTCGCCGGTCACGACGTTGAGGCCCGGAGACAGCTCGAGGACGGCATCGTCAATCACCCCGAGCCCGGTGATACGGACTTCCTCAAGCATCGCCGCTCGGACCCTCCTCTCGCTGTCCGGCCGCGGCCACCGCGCGCCGGGCATCGGCCTGACCACGCCAGCCTTTCACCGGCAGCCCGAACTTGGCGACCAGCCGGTCGGTAAACAGCGCGCCGGTCTCGGTGCCACCCTGCGCCGGATAGTCCTGCACGGTGCCGTCTTGCACGGTGCCGTCTTGCACGGTGCCGTCTTGCACGGTGCCGTCTTCCGCGGCACCGACCTGGCCAGCGCCGCGGAGCCTGGCCAGCAGGACCGGCCTTACTCCGCGCCGCACCTCGACTCGCGCGCCCGGTGGCAGGTCGACCTTACGCCGCCCATCGCACCACAGAACCGCGCCGGATGCCTCACCGTGGCCGTCCATGGCGGCACCCGGCGGCCACGCGCTCGGGCCGCCGATCACCTCGGCGGCGAGTACCGACCGCGGCGAGACCACCATCGGTCCGGCGAACAGCGCATGGGCGCTGATGGGTACCAGCAGCAGCGCCTCGACTTCCGGCCAGACCACGGGGCCGCCGGCCGAGAAGGCGTAAGCCGTGGATCCGGTCGGAGTCGCGAACACCACTCCGTCGCATCCCCACCGTGACAGCGGACGGCCGTCCACCTCGGTCACCATGTCAAGCATCCGCTCCCTGGCGGCCTTCTCCACGGTGGCCTCGTTCAGCGCCCAGGTCTCAGCGGTGACGCAGCCGTTCTGCCGGACGGTCACGTCGATGGTCATCCGCCGCTCTACCGCATAGCGGCGGGCCACCACGCGGTCAACGGTCTCGGACAGATCCTCCGGATCCGCCTCGGCAAGGAAGCCCACATGGCCGAGGTTCACGCCGAGCACCGCCGCGCCGGCCGGCCGGGCAAGCTCGGCAGCCCGCAGCAGGGTGCCGTCCCCGCCGATCACGATGACCATCTCAGCCCCTGCCGCTGCCTCGGCCGACACCGGCATTTCCCGGGCGACCGGAAAGCGCAGGTCCGGCGCCTCGCTGGCAAGTACCCGAACCGCCAGGCCAGCCGCGGTCAGCCGGTCAAGGACAAGGCGGGCACTCTGCACCGCCGCCGGGCGCCCGGTGTGCGCGACCAGCAGCACCGCCCGCTGTGAACTCACTGAGATCCTTTCGCGTCACCCGCATCCTGGCGGCCCAGGCCCCGGCTGCCCCGGGTTGCCCGGCTCACTGCGGCCCGTCCTCGACGGCCCGCTGCAGCGCGGCCGCATCGAGCGGCGGCGCTCCCCCGCGCAGCCACAGAAAGTACTCCACGTTCCCGGACGGGCCGGGCAACGGGCTGGCCACGATGCCGCGGACGCCCAGGCCAGCCGCCGCCGCTGAGGCTGCCACCGATGCGACGGCACCAGCCCGCTGCGCCTGGTCTCGCACCACGCCGCCCGCCCCGACGTTGCCCTTGCCGACCTCGAACTGCGGCTTGACCAGCAGCACGAAGTCGGCGTCCGCTACGGCGCAGGCGACAAGCGCGGGCAGCACGAGCGTCAGCGAGATGAACGAAAGGTCCGCGGTCACCACCTCCGGGGCCGGGGCGACCTGCCCGGGCGTCAGCTGACGGACGTTGACGCGGTCGAGCACGGTGACCCGCGGGTCGGTGCGCAGCCGCCAGGCCAGCTGGCCATACCCGACATCGGCCGCGACCACGTGCGCCGCGCCGGCCCGTAGCAGCACGTCGGTGAATCCGCCGGTCGAGGCGCCGGCGTCCAGGCAACGGCGGCCGGCCACCTCCAGGCCCGCGAAGGCCGAGAGCGCAGCTGCCAGCTTGCGGCCGCCGCGCGATGCGTAGTCCGGCGCTCCGCGCGGCTCCGCGACGGCGATCGCCGCATCCTGGCCGACCTGGGTGGCAGGCTTGGCGGCAGTCTGCCCGGCCACCGCGACGCGGCCGGCCGCTATCAGGTCGGCAGCCTGCTCACGGGACCGCGCGAGCCCTCTGCGCACAAGCTCGGTGTCGAGCCGCATCCTCCTGCTCATGGACGAGCCGCAGCCGCTCAGCGGCCCGGCCGGCGTTGCGCGGCGGCCTCGCCGGGCCGAGCGGGAGAGCCTGCACTGCTCTCCTCGGTGTCCAGTTCGCCTAGCACTTCGCGCAGCCGCCGGTGCACCTGCTCGAAGACCGCCGGATGCTCGGTCACCGGCAGCCCGGTCAGTTCGTCGAGGTTTGCCAGTGCCTCATCCACCCTGGTATCACCGGTCGCAGGGCACCGCTGCGCCTCATCCGTGTCCATACTGTCCTCGCCGGCTGCAGGCCGCTGCTGGCTCGCCTGCTCGTCCTGCATTGGCCATCACGCTCCCCGGGCGGCCGTCGGTGCCAGTGCGTGCGCCGCTCCTCCTGGAACGCTACCGTCCGGAAACGACGAAGCGGCGCACCGCATCGTCCCGGCCTGGCCCGGGCGGCGGCAGGGCGGCCCGGATATGGACAATGACGATGAAAGCGAGGCCATGATGGCGACGGCGGAAGAATGCCGTAGGGCGTTGCAGAGCCTTACCGCCCGCATCTCGGAGATGAATCCAGCGGACCGCGCGACCCACCTGGCCGACCGGACTCTGAGCTGCAAGGTCAGCGACCTGGGCGTGACGTTCCTGACCAGGCTCGGGTCGCACGGTGCCGACGATGTAAGGGAGATGACCGCGGCGGATGAGGCCGCGCAGATCCGGTTCACCGCCAACAGCGATGACGTGGTGGCGATCGCTGGCGACCCAGGCACATTCGCCCGGGCATGGCTCACCGGGCGGCTGAAAGTCGAAGGCAACCTGTTCGACCTGCTGCGCCTGCGGAAGCTGATGTCATAGCCGCAGCGCTCCGCCAGCATGACCGCCCGGCCCCTGCACCGGGCGGGCGGCAGCCGACCGCAGCCCGTCCGGCCTGCTGCGCCCGCGGAAGCTGATGTCATAGCCGCAGCGCTCCGCCAGCATGACCGCCCGGCCCCTGCACCGGGCGGGCGGCAGCCGACCGCAGCCCGTCCGGCCTGCTGCGCCCGCGGAAGCCGATGTCGCTGCTCCGGCGACCGCGTTTCGTCACCGGGCCGCCAGCGCCTTTATCGGTAGCGCCGGCCGACTGCGGCCTGCCCGGATCGCGGATGCCATCTCGCGCGCTACGGCAGTCGGCTCAGCCAGGATCCGGCGCGGCGTGAAATGAAGAACGATGATGCCGTGCGCACTCATCCGCGCGTGCCTGGCCAGCGTCTCCTCCCAGTCGCGCGGAGACAGGTGCCACTCACGGGAATCAACCTCACCGGCGACGCCTGCGTCTGGCCACCAGGCATCGGGCGATGCGAGGTAGTCATCGTGCACGTAGAGACGCGGGTTGAAGATCGGCTCGGGCAGCCGGGCGCGGATGATCAGCCTGCGAAGGTCCGCCTCCGGAGCCGACCTGACGCCGTTGGCAACCTCGGCCAGGGCCAGCCGCAACCGGGCCGAGCCCTGGACAGGCCCTCGGTCAAGTTCCTCGGCCAGCTGCCAGAGCTGAACCTTGCCTCGCTGCACGCCGGCGGCGACAATCGCACGGACCTCGGCTGGGTCAGCGAGCCCTCGGACGGTATCGGCGAGTGCCCTGGCCGGCGGCGCGTAGGGCCGTCCGCGCACCGGAAATACCAGTCTGGGCATGGCGGAGGTTCGGCGTAACCGGACGAATGCGAGGTTCTGTCGTCTGCGTTCCGGCGGCACGAGCACGTCCACTATCGCGCTGTCGCAGGCCCGGATGCCGTGTACCGCCAGCGCTGCCTGCCCGGTGATCACGCTTCGCGGCCCGCCGTAGAGCATCGCCGCCATCTGCTGCTGCCCAGTCGTCGGTGTGCCCGTCGAACTCAGGTAGATGCCGGGAAGCAGCACCTGCCAGCTACCGCCGACCCTGACCCGATGTCGTATCGCCGCCTCGCTCATCGCACATCTGGCCGCCTGGCCTCGCGTGATGACGCCATCCTGCTTCGCAAGCAGGGCGGTCAAGGCGGTTCTATCGAAGGAAGCCGTCCGTCCCATGCGATTCAGGCTGACAGCGGGCTCTGACATCGGGACCGCCCGGCACCAGGATCACCCGCGCCACCGGGGCCACCCGCAGCAACAGGCGGTTGCGCCTGATGCTGACGTGATTGAAGCCATTGCCGGTGCCACCAGTGGTACTGGGTCTGGCCGACGGTGAAGAGCGTCGATGGGAATCTGCTGCTGTTGTTACCGCAGCTCAGTCCCATCCACGCTGCTGCCCGTGGTCCTTGGCCGCGTCAGGCCTGGCGGGATCCGGCGCTGCGCCCCCGGGCAGACCGACTCCCGCCACGACATGGATGGGATTCTGCTGCTGTTGTTACCGCAGCTCAGTCCCATCCATGTCATTGAGACGGGCGGCCGGCCCGCACCGGCAGACGGGC
>Ga0070708_100001979_pt1 | contig 15790 bp, 11 predicted proteins | sample KBSK5503metaG_FD_65469 | JGI IMG/M metagenome (GOLD analysis project Ga0070708, IMG submission 65469) | Corn, switchgrass and miscanthus rhizosphere microbial communities from Kellogg Biological Station, Michigan, USA - KBS K5-50-3 metaG | ecosystem: Host-associated > Plants > Roots >... | reverse complement strand
TGCCGGGATCCAGCCGAAAGCCGCTGTTGTCGCGAACGCCGTGCTGGTAAGGGAGGAGTCCCGTCAGGATGTTGGCATGGGAAGGAAGCGTGACGACGTTGTGGGCGTACGCGTTCTCGAAAACAAGGCCCTGACCGGCAAGACGGTCCAGCACGGGAGTCTCGACGCCACGGTTACCGGTAAAGCCGAGGGAGTCGGCGCGCAGAGTGTCGATGGTGATCAGCAGGAGATCCGGATGAGGAGGAAATTTCAGGGAGGCATCGGGCCCCCGGCGCGAAGCGGAGGGCCTCGGATGCAGCAAGACCACCGCCGCCCCGAGTAGCAGAGCGAAAACGATCCCGGAAAAGACGAATCTTCGAGCCATCATGCAGAGAAAAAAAGGCCGCCGAGATCATCATACCCGGCGGCCTCAGAAGAAAGGTGAAGGCGCTAGAACGACAAGCGAGCGCCGAAGCGCCAGATCCTCGGGCTCTGGATCTCCCGGATGGTGTTGGTGCTGGTCAGGTTCAGCCGGTTCTGACGCTGCAGCACCGTATTCTCGTTTGTCACGTTGAACCAATCGGCCGACAGCGTCAGTGTCGCTCCCGCCGTAATGTTGACGACCTTCTCCGCCCGCAGGTCGAACTCGTACACGTTCTTGTAACGGAAGTCGTCAGCGGCCACCACGACGACACTGCGTGTCAACTTGTCGGTGATGCCGCTCGAGCGCACGTACCAGTTGATGGGGTAGCCCTGACGTCCGTAGAGGTTGGCGGCGACGTTGAACCCGAGAGGAAGCTGGTACATGCCGACCAAGTTGAACTGCCACTTCGAGTTCAAGTAGACACTGGCCTTGCTTCCGCTGCCGTTGCCCGCGGCCACTGCGACGAGGTCGTCGTCACGGCACCTCTGGGCGTTCGCCGTCGAGCCGCTCAACAGGTTGGTGGGGTCGATGCAGCCATTTGAGCCGACGTGCTGCTTGTTGTTGTTATAGGTGAAGCTGCCTCGAGCCATCCACCGGTTGGAGAGCCTCTTGTTGAGCGTCAGCTCCACGCCGTTGTAGGTCTCATCGAAGTCCGGCCGATTCTCGACGAAGGAGCCCGCGGGAACGCCTCCGAGCGCCGTCAACACGGACTTCTTGATCTGATAGACCAGAGCGGTGTACGGCGTGCCGTCGGGCAGGGTCCCCGTCAGCGTGCGCGCAAGCTCGTAGTCCGCGTTCGTCAGCACCCGCCCCGTGGCCGGATCGAAGACGTGCGTTGGATCGTAGAGGAAATCTTTGAATTTCCGGTACGTGTAGTTGATGCCGACGGCGAAGGCCGGAAACAGCTCATGGTCCACACCGGCGATGATCTCGTCCGTCTTGGGAGCCTTCAGGTTGGGATCGGTCGCATTGAAGCTCGAGAAGCCTCCGGGGTTGGCCGGGTCATACCCGCGTGAGAACTGGAAGCCGTTCTTGCTCGTGTCCACTTCGCCGGGCTCGACCAGGTTGTTCCCATTCTTGTCATTCCAGGCGTAGTAGGCATAGGCGGCGCTGCCCAGTGGATTCGTCACGCCCACCGTGCCCGTGCCGAGCCCTTCGGCATACCGCGAGTAACTGGCCTTCAAGACCGTCCTTTTGTTTGCGCCAATCGCGTATGCCAGGCCGATCCGGGGCTCGTAGTTGTTCCAGGTGAAGTTCGTCTGTGCGCCCGGATAGTTGACCGGCGGGAGAATGCCCGGAAACGTCGGATTGGCCGGCACGACGCCGGCGGTGTTTTCGCCGTACTGCCGGTCCCAGCGGACGCCGAGGTTCACCGTCAGGCTGCCAGTCGCTAGCGTGTCCCCGAGGAAAGCGCTGAAATACTTCGCCTGGGCGGAGAAAGAGCTTGGACGGGTGATGACGGCGCAGGGGACATCGCAGTCGAAGAGATCCCCGTAAGTCTGCTGCGCGAGACCGCCCGAGCCGTTTCCGGGCCAGATGGAGGTCGAGGTGACGCCGGCCTTCAAGTAGGAGAAACCGGCCTTCAACTCGTGTCCCAGGCCGCCTGTGTTGAAGAAGAAGGAAGCATCCGCTTTGACCTGACGCTGCGGACGGGGCGCCGAGTAGAACTCGTAGGTGTTGTGCCAGACGCCGTCCGCGTCAAGGAAGGCCTGCTTGGACAGCCCGCCCTCGGGCGTCAGGTTGAACTGGCCGTTCTGTCCGCTGTAAGAAGCCGAGGCGAAAAGGTTGGAAGAGAAGACCTGTGAGTCCTGAAGCTTCCAGGTGTTCTGAGGAAGAATCTGGTCCCACGTCGTCTCCTGAGGATGCGTCGGGCCCGCATTACGCCCGAACTTCAGCTTGTCGCTTCGCTGATACCAGCCGTCTATCGCGTTAGAGGGCAGCGCCTGGACGTTCAGTTTGGCGTTGAAGTTCTCGAGCGTCGTCTTGTCTTGCACGCCTCCCGCGGTGATCAGGTTGATTTGATCGCGGCCGTAGGCGCCCCACAGCCAGATGTGGTCTCTCCAGGCCGGGCCCCCGGCCTCCACGCCGTAGTCCTGCACGCTGTCGATGTGGTTGCCCGCGGTGAGCGGGACCGCCTGGGCTTGGGCCTCGGCCGGTAGGTTATTGGACTGGAAGTGATGGTCCACGCTGAAGACGCGCCCGGTGCCGTGGACTTCGTTTGTCCCACGCTTCGTGATCATGTTGAGATGCGCGCCCGAGCCCTGGATCGAGGGGTCGCTGCCACCGGTGATGACTTGCATCTCCTGGAAGGAGTCGAAGTCGTAATAGCCGGCCGAGGCGCCCAGTGCCGACATGTCGGTCAGGTTGACGCCGTCTACCGTGAACGTGCCGCCGCTCGATCCTTTGCTCGAGAACGTGGACTGCTGGCCGCTCTCGCTTCCCGCCACGTTGATCCGGTCGATCTGGACGCCCGGAATCGTCTGCAGGATGACCCACGGGTCACGAGACGTCGGAATGGCCTTCAATTCTGCTTGAGTGACCGCCGCTCCCGTCTGCACTTTGCGGGTCTCGACGATCGGCGCCTCGCCGCTGACCGTGATCGTCGCAGCAACTTTGGAAAGCTGCATCGGGACTGTCAAGTCGGTATCGCGACCGACGTTGACGGCGACGTTCTCCCGCTTGACAGTCGCGAAGTTGGAGAGAGAAAGAGTCAAAGTGTAGGTGCCGGGAGGAAGTTTGACCGCGTGGAACTCTCCTCGCGGGTCGGTGAAGAGCGTCTGCGGAGCGCCAGGACCCCTGATGGCGACCGTGACGCCCGGCAAAACGGCTCCCTGGTCGTCGACGACTCTCCCATGGATGCCCCCGGTGGCCTCGCCGAATTGCGCGACTGTGGGTACGGCCAAGAGAAGTGCCACGAGCGAAATCGCCGACACGATCACTGCAAATCGCTTCGGCATTAACCCCTCCTTTCCAATTCCTGTCGTTTATCGAAACGAGTGAAACGAAACCCCGCCGATCTTACCGCAAGCAAACCGAGAGCCAACAGAAGCAGGCGGGTTACGAACCACTGAAAATAAGGTGTTAATTAACGGCGCAAAGCCTCGGGATCGTAAGGAAACGCAGAATCTTGGATCACGATCCAAGAAAATGCACTGTTCTATCGGAGAGATTTCAGTAGCTCTCGGGCCTCCTTCGCATCGGGGCCTTCGGAGGAAAGCTCCAGATACTTCTGGAGATCGGCCTTCGCTTCAGCTTGCTTCTTGAGCTGCAACCTCGTAAGTGCGCGAATGTAGTACCCGTCCGCCAGGTCCGGTTGGATCGCGAGGGCCTTGTTCAAGGCTTCCTCGGCCTCGGCCGCCTTCCTCTTGTTCCAAAGCAGAATTCCGATGTTCAGATACGGCTGGCCGTCCTTGATCTTCTCCGACGGAACCTTCGAGAGGGCTTCGCGGCCTGCTTCGAGATTCCCGCGTTGCAGCTCGAGCTCCGCGATCAGCCGCAACGCATTCACGTCTTGCGCATCCTTCTCGGCCGCCTGCCGGGCATAACGTACTGCCTCGTCCAACTTCCCTTCGCCGTAGTACGACGCAGCAATACGCATCAACAGCGCGGCGTTGTCCGGCATCTCGGTGAGCGCTCTTGTGTAGTTCTCTCGCGCCTCGGAATAGTTGTTCCCCGCGAGGGCCGCGTTCCCTTTCTCGATGGCATCCGCGGTCTCCCGGGAGATCTTCTTGCCCCCCACCATCAGCTCCTCGCGAGGCTTCTCGACGGGAGCGGCCGGCGCGAGCTGCACTTCGATCGGGGGGTTGCGTTCGGCCTCTTTCAACTCCACGGAGATCTGCTTGGCGACGAAACCAGGAGCCTCGAAATCGATGTTCCAGGAACCGCCGATCAGGCCCAGATAGGCCCAATGCCCTCGCTTGTCGGTCGTGACGTCGGGGCCGGCGGGCGCGCCTTTCGCTCGCCGCAGCATCACCTTGGCGCCGACGATCGGCTCTCCCTTCTCGCTCTTGACCGTCCCCTCGACGCGCGCGTGGCCTCCTCTCCACTCCTGAGCGCACAGAATGGCGGCGAGAGAGCAAAAGGCAACGAAGGGAAACGCAAGGGCCGCTGAACGTCGAATCATTTTCAACCTCGACCGAAAGTGTGGTCGCCGCAGTATATTGCCCGGGCTTCCGGAAGAAGCGCGTTTCAAAAGGTGTTCACAGCGCTGCTGCCCTCAGCCGCCAAACGCGCGCGCTCGCCCGATCACCAACGATCTCACAGGCCCGAGCGGCCGCCTCGTAAGCGCGGACGTTCGGGACCCCTTCCACCATCTGTCGGAGCAGGCCTTCGAACTCGGCCTTTCGTCCGGCGCTCGCATAGAGAAGCGCCAGGCGCGACCAGGCATCCAGGTTCCGCGGGAAATCTCGAATTTCCGCCCGAAAGGCGATCTCAGCGTCCTTCTCGCGTCCGAGGCGCGCCAGGGCATCGCCCCGCGCGGCCTGGAATCCCAAAAGTGGCTCCGACGCTCCGTTTTCTCCCGATCCGGGTGCCGAATCCAGAAGGGAGAGAGCTCTGGCCGCATCGCCTCTCGCGAGTTGGATCTTCGCGAGCAACAGAACCGGCGTCCGGGCGCCCGGACTCTCGCGGCGGGCGACTTCCGCCTGGCCGATCGCTTCCTCGAGGCGTCCCTCATCGAGGGCGATCGCCGCAATCTCTTCCGGGACTCCACGTGCCCCGGCCGAGCGGGCCGCTTCGGCAAGCGCTCTCGCTCGCGCGAAGCCACGGTTTTCACGCTGGAGGTCCGCCATCGCGAGCAGGATGGGCGGTGTCGCGGGAGAGAGCCGGTCCGCCTGCTCGAGCGCTTCGAGGGCCTCCTGCGGCCGGCCGGCCAGGCGCAGGATCCGAGCGAGGCTCTCCCAGGCGTCGAGCATCAGGGGGTTTTCCCGAGCGAGGCCACGCAGAAGGGCGGCCGCTTCTTCGTCGCGGTTCTGCGAGGCTAGACGGTTGGCCTCCTTGAGCCGATCGATCGCCGCAAGGCGATCTTTGGGATCCGGCAGGTCGCGAGCGTTCTCGGGGGGACGCGCGGCCCCGATGTAGCCGAGAGAGGCAAGTTTGCGCACCGTCTCGGCATCTGACTCGCCGGGAGCCTGAGTCGGGCGGTTCATGCTCTGCAATTCGAGCCGCATCGAGCGAAACGGCGGAGGTAGTGTGGCCGAGAGATTCTTCTTCTCCCCGGGGTCCAACCGCCAGTCGTAGAGCTCGGGCCGGGGAGCCTCGATGTATTGGTAGCGATCGTCGGTCAGGGCCGCCAGATCGCTCCAGCCGAAGTGGTATCGCGGATAGACCGTCTCGCTGTAAACGCGCCTGGAGGTCTGCGGACTTCCCGGAGCCAGCAGCGAGCCGCCGGAAACGCCTGCCGGGAGGGGCAGGCCGAGCAGCCGAGTAACAGTCGGGAAAACATCTGCGAGAGCCGCAGGCGAGACGACGCGCTTCCCGGCTTGCGCCGAGCGCGGAAGCTTGATGAAGAGAGGGACGTGGAGCTCCTCGCGATAGAGAAGAATCCCGTGCTCGTCCTCGCCATGGTCCCCGAGTCCTTCCCCGTGGTCGGAGACAAAGACGATCACGGCGGGTTCGTAGAGACTTCTTTTCTTCAGGAACTCCAGGAACCGTCCCACGACGGCGTCGGCCGCCGCGATCTCTCCGTCGTACGGACTCGACGCGTACCGCGACCGGAAGGGTTCGGGCGGTTCGTAGGGAGCGTGGGGCTCGTAGAGATGGAGGAACGCGAACAGCGGCTTACCCGCCGGCGCCTTGCCGATCCATTCCTCGAGACGCCTCTCCGTCAAATCCCCCGCTCGCTGGACACGTCCGACAGCCTCCGCGACGTCTCGGCTCTCGATCGAGTCCTCGTAGAAGTCGAACCCTTGCGCGATGCCTGAGCCGTGGTCGAGCACGAAGGCCGAGACCGCAGCGCCGGTCGCGAAGCCGCGGGCGCCCAAGAGAGAGGCGAGCGTCGTGTGAGATTTGTTGAGCCGGTATCCCAGGTTGTCTCGCACGCCGTGCTGAAACGGGAGAAGTCCCGTGAAGAGGGACGCATGAGAGGGGAGCGTCAGTGGGACATGGGAAAGCGCGTTCTCGAAGACGACCGCGTCTCGAGCCAGAGCGTCCAGGTTCGGCGTTTTAACAAGACGGTATCCATAGGCCGGAAGGTGATCCGCCCGAAGCGTGTCGATCGAGATGACGAAAACGGGAGCGTTCGGGAAAACTTCCGTCCGCCGGGAACAGGACATCAACACCAGCAGGCCGGCAGACACGGCGCCGGAGGCGCGTAGCCCTCTCCAGCGGGATCTCATCGGCCGCTGGAGGGTTCTTCGATTCGCTGGTAACGATCCGCGACGACTTGGGTGACCTTCTGCACGATGCCGGAGGGCCAGCGCACTTCGAGGCTTTTCACGCTCGTCGAGTTCCCCAGCCCGAAGTGTACGCGGGGATCACTCGAGGAGAGGTAGCTCTCCCCGGCCCGAACCTCGCGGACCTGCCGCCCCCCCTCGGTTTCCAGCGTGAGCCGCGCGCCGATCCCCTGCCGGTTCGACTTCTTGCCAACGAGGACGAAGCCGATCCAATGACCGTGCTTCCCCTCGTTTCGGAGGAGCTGCAGCGGGCCTCCAGAGTTGGAGACCGCGATGTCTACGGCGCCGTCGTTGTCGTAATCCGCAGTGGCCGAGCCGCGGCCGACGAGCTCTCGCCGGAACGGCTCGCCGCACCCCCGCTCCATGAAGCGCCCCTTCCCGTCGTTCCACATCAGGAAGGGGCGCTCAGCGTAGGTCACGCCCTGCATCCTTGGAACCTCGAGGACATGCCCGTTGGAGATGAAGACGTCCAGCCTGCCCGCGTTGCCGACGTCCAGGAGATTGATCCCGAAACCCGAGAACAGAAACGCCGGAGGCCCGAAGCCCGAGGCCGACGAGACGTCCTCGAAGACACCGGAGCCCAGGTTGCGGAAGAAGCTGTTCGGCTCCGCTTCGAAGTTCGCGACAACGATGTCGAGCCGTCCGTCTCCGTCGAGGTCGCCCGCATTGACGCCCATTCCGCCGAAGGCGCGCCCGGCCGAATTGACGCCGGCTCCGGAGAGGAGCGAGACATCCTCGAATTTCCCGCCTCCCAGGTTGTGAAAGAGAAAGTTCATAGTCGTGTCGTTGGCGACATAGATGTCGGGCCGTCCGTCGTCGTCGAAGTCTGCCACGACGACGCCCAGCCCCTTTCCGAGAGAGCGGGAGATCCCGGAGGACTCGCTGATGTCGGTGAAGGTCCCGTCGCGGTTGTTGCGGTAGAGGAGATTCGAGATCGGCGGATAGAGCGTGGGGTGGCAGTACTCGCGTCGGCCCTTGACGAGATCGCCACAGAAGTAATTCTTCTCGACGGTGTAATCTAGGTAACGCACGACGAAGAGGTCGAGGAAGCCATCGCCGTCGAAGTCAGCGAAGGCGGCACTCGTCGACCAACCCGCGCCCGCCACGCCCGCCTTCGCCGTTACGTCGGTGAAGGTGCCGTCGCCGTTGTTGTGATAGAGGATGTTGCCGCCGAAGTTCGTCACGAAGAGGTCCGTGAATCCGTCGTTGTCATAGTCGGCGGCGACCGCGCCCATCCCGTAGGCGGCGTCCCTCAGACCCGCCTTGTCCGTCACGTCGGTAAATGTGCCATTTCCGTTGTTGTGGAAGAGCCGGTCCCGCGCTCTCGGACTCCCATTGGGCGGGAAGGGACCCGACTGGACGACGTAGAGGTCCATCCAGCCGTCGTTGTCATAGTCGAGCCAGGCAATGCCCGAGCCCATCGTCTCGGGGAGTTGGTGCTCGCGTGTCGCTCCTCGCTCGTGGACGAAGCGAAGGCCCGCGGCGGACGCCACGTCGGTGAAGACGAAGGGGCACACCGAATCCCTGGCGGACGCGGCCAGAAGGAGTCCCGTCAAGCCGAGGAGAGCGACGACCGCCGCGCCCCACCTCATTTGTCTTCGCCTTTCTCGTGTTCCTTGTCGAGCTCGTAGCGAAGCTGGCGGTTCTCGGGCTCCACGAGCAGAGCGTGCTCAAGAGTCCGGACTGCCTCCTCGTGCCGACCGAGCCGGGACAACGCCTGAGCGGCGCCGCGCAGCGCCTCCACATCCTCCGGGTGGCGGCGGAATTGCGCAAGCGCCTCCTCCAGCAGACCGCCCGCGAGCTCGGTCCAACCCAGATTGATCTCCGCCTGGCGGGACCCCGACCGAAGCCGCTCCTGCTGCTGCTTCTCGAAAGCCTTACGGTAAACGGCGATGTGCCCTTCGGCCTCCTCGCGCCGCCCAGCGCGGGCGAGCAATGCGCCGAGCAGGTAGTGCCCGAGCGAGGCGCCGGGCTCGAGCTCGAGAGCCCTCCGGTATGCGGCCTCGGCTCGTGGAGTGTCTTCCGAGGCCTCGAGCGCCCGCCCGTAGTCGAGAAGGACCTCCGCCGATTGAGGGTCCAGTTGAGTCGCGCGCGCGAGCTCCGCGACAGCGGCGGAAGACTTGCCTTGGAAGAGAAGGAGCCTTCCCAACCTGTGCCGCGCCGAGACCCTTCGCGGTGCCTTCGCAGCGGCCTCGCGCAGCCGGTTGGCCGCTTCCTCCAAGCGCCCGGTCTCCCAGAGAGCGCTGCCGAGGTAGTAAAGGACGTCGGCATCGTCGAAGCCGCCTCGCCTCGCCGCGTCCAGGTTCTCGGCAGCCTGCACGAAACGCCCTTGTCCAGCGAGATTCACGCCGTAGTGGGCCTTCAACCTCGGATTGTCTGGAGCGAGAAGAATGACACTTTCCATCTCTTCGTTCCCGCGATCAAATTTTCGGACGCGCCAGAGAAATTCGGCTAGCGCAACGCGCAGTGGAAGATCCCCGGGAGCGGCCGCGATCGCCCGCCGGTACGTCTCCTCCGCCCGCGGATCCTCCACAGCCGCGTAGGCGGCCGCGAGCTCCTTCAGCGCCGCCGCGTCTGCCGGCTTTTCGCGGACAGCCTGCTCCAGCACCCTGGTCGGACTGCCTCGCTTGCCGGGAACCGACTGCGCGACAACTTCAGGAGAAAAAGGGAGAAGGAGGAGACCGAGAGAAAGAACCAAGCTCACCAACGGAGTTGTGCGACACCGGAAGCCCGGTCGACGTCGGTGTTCTTTGCGAATCTCGGATCCTCTCCTTCTCAGAAGACCCGGCGGATTTCGCGGAGGCGGTCGTCGGCCAGGACGAGCTGGACTCGGTCCCCCTCCTGATAGCGGTTGTACTGGTCGCGGGTCACCGGGAAGCGGTAATGGACCGTCGCCTCTCCATCCTTCGCCTCGAAGCCGAGCGACCAGGAGCCGGACCCGGCCGCGCTCGTGCCGGCGCTCCCCGGAGGCTCGTAGATGCGCTCGACGACGGTCGCTTCGATCACGCGGAATCCCTTGCCGGCCTGCGAGGGGTTGTTCGAGGGCTTTCCGGAGGCGCAGCCGGCGGCAGCCAGGATGGGCAGGACGAGCAGGGCTCTTCGCGCGAGCCTTCGCCCGCCGGTCTCCGGCGTCATTTCTTCTCCCCCGCTATTCTCTCGATTTCCTCCCGCGCCCTGTCCACGACCGTGCGTAGCGAGCGAAGCAACTCGACGGAGAGCGTGCGCCCCTCCTTGAACATCGTCCGCCCGAGCGCCGAGAAGGACTGGCCCAGCTCCCGCAGCTCGTTGGCCACTGCCGGCGCCGAGCTGTCTTCGGGCTTCTTCTCGCCTTCCATGATCGCCTCCCGACGGATTCCTGCAAGGAGCCTAGCACGTCGCGCGCCTCCTCCCTCACTTCGTTCGGGAGACTTCGCGCGCCGCGACCGGGGCAGGACAGTGGATCACCTGAGACGCGCGCCTACCGGATTCGCACTCCATTTTTGATGACGAGATCCATCCGCTGAAGCAGGTCAATGTGCTTCAAGACGTCTCCACGGACCGCGATGATGTCGGCGAAGCGGCCGGGCGCCAGAGTTCCGAGGTCCTTCTCCTTCTTCAGCCACGCGGCCGGCCAGCGTGTCGCCCCGGCGATCGCCTGCATCGGAGTCATGCCGAGGTCCACCCACGTCGCGAGCTCCCTCCAGGTCGAGTCGGTGTGGAAGTTGCCCGGTATGCCGGAATCGGTGCCGACCAAGAGCGTCACGCCCGACTCTCGAAGCTGCCGGAACTTCTTCGGCAGCGTCGGGATGCGGCGCCGCACGAGCTGGAAGTACGGCAGAGAGCCGACGTTGCGAAGCGACTCGCGGATGTCACGAATCAAGTCGGGGGCCAGTCCTTCCTGCCAGCGGGGGTCGTTCAAGCGCTCGGGAAACCCGTCAGCCGTGTACTCGGAGAGATAGAGCGCCTCGATCGTCGGGCACCAGCCCAGCGTCTGGTTTCTCCTGCGCAGGCCCTGCAGGATGTCCTCGGGGTACCCGGGCTCCGTCGCGAGCCCCGTGTGCTCGAAGCTGTCCACGCCGTACTTCAAGCCCACCCGGATCTCGTCCTCCCGGTGCGCGTGAGCGACGACGGGCCGCCCGGCCTTGTGCGCCGTCTCGACGATCGCGTGGACCTCCTCCTCGGTCATCTGGTCCTGATCGATCAGCTTGACGAGATCCACCCCCGCGTCCACGATCTTCTGCACCTTCGCGCGGGCATCGGCCGCGCCCGAGACTCCCCAGCGGAACTCCTTTTCGTACTCGTTGTAGGGCTTGTGCTGGAGGAAGGGCCCCGAGACAAAGAGGCGCGGGCCCGGGATCTCGCCCTTCTCGATGCGGCGCTTGACATCCAGGATGTCCTCGAGCGGAGCGCCCAGTTCCCGCGCGAACGTGACGCCGCTCGAGAGCAGCTGCCGCGCCGCGGCCGGCATGATCTCGGCGCGGAACCGCGCGCGGTACGCCGTGTCCCAGTGCTCGTAGTCGCCGTGGCCGAGGATCATCAGGTGAACGTGCATGTCGGCAAGGCCCGGCAGCACGCTCATCCCGCGCGTGTCTACGACGGGCGTTCCCGGCGGCACGGCGACCTCGGACCGCGTGCCGACCGCCGCGATCCGATCTCCGGCGATCAGGATCACGCCGTCTTCGATCGGCCGACCCTCGTAACCGTCGATGATCCGCCCACCGACGAGAGCGAGCGTAACCGTCATTGAAACGGGGGAGCTCGCGGTCCCCCGGAGCCCCTGGCCGGCCGGCTCGGCCGCCCGCGCGACGGCGCCCATCGAGAGCGCGAGAAGGACCGCTCCCCCTATTCGACGCAAGATCATGGGAACTTCGATGCGTATATCCTATGCCGTCAAACGAGGATCCAGATGGCACCGGTCAAGAAACCGTCTCGCGTGGCGCTGGTGGGCCTCGGACCCATAGGGATCGAAGTCGGCAAGGCGCTGCTGGGGCGGACGAACATCGAGTTCCTCGGAGCGGCGGACCCAGCAACGACCATCGCCGGCAAGAGCGTTTCGGAAGTGCTCGGGTCGCCCGGCCCGAAAATGCCGGTGGACTCCTCCGCCGCGGCGCTCTACGCGAGGTCGTCAGAGGGGCGCGAGAGGCGGGACGTTTCGGTCCTCTGCACGGGCTCGCGCCTGGAATCCGTTCTCCCGCAAATCCAGGAAGCGGTCCGGGCCGGCCTCCACGTGGTCTCGACATGCGAGGAGCTGGCCTACCCCGAGCTCAAGCACTCGGTCCTCGCCCACAAGATCGACAAACTGGCGAAGGAGCGGGGCGTTGGCGTGCTCGGGACGGGCGTCAACCCCGGGCTGGTGATGGACCGGCTCGCGCTCGCCGCCGCGGCCGCATGCGTGCGGGTGGACCGAGTCAAGGTCACGCGCGTCGTGGACGCGGCCAAGCGCCGCGGCCCGCTGCGCACGAAAGTCGGCGCCGGCTTGACGCGGGAAGAGTTCGCTCAGGGAGTCGCGGACCGCAAGCTCGGCCACGTCGGCCTCTCCGAGTCGGCGGCCATCATCGCTCAGGGCCTCGGATTCCCCATCGACGAGATCACCGAAACGATCGAGCCCGTCACGGCGAAAGAGGACACCGGGGGCGTGCCGGCCGGACGCATCCTCGGACTCCATCAGATCGCGCTCGTCCAGGCGGGAGACGACGCGAGGGTCGTGCTCGACCTGACAATGGCGGTCGGGGTTTCGGAGCCGTCCGACACTATTGAGATCGAAGGGGACCCTCCCGTCCATCTCAAGGTCTCGGGCGGTTTCCACGGGGACCGCGCGACCGTCGGCTGCGTCGTCAACGCGATTCCTTTCATCGTGGACGCTCCCCCCGGGCTGCACACGGTCGTCACGCTTCCCCTCTTCGGGCTTTTCCCGGAAGCGACGAGCTGACGAGCCGTCAGCTCTCAGCTGTCAGCTCTCAGCCGATGGATTCTTCACTCTTACCGTTCCTCGAAGCGCGCCCCGAAGGGCTGTATGCGCCGGCCTTCGAGGCGTTCCTCGATCCGCCGTCCGCGGCCGAACGGGCAATCGTGTCGCACGCGCACGCCGACCACGCGGCCCCGGGACACGGCGAGGTTCTGGCGACGCCGGAGACGATCGCGCTCTACCGGCGCCGCAATCCCGACTGGCAGGGAGAAGGATGCGAGATTGAGTACGGAGACCCCTTCGCCGGAAACGGGGCGACCCTGACGCTCGTCCCCTCCGGACACATTCTGGGTGGCGCTCAGGTCTTCTTCGAGGGAGGGGAGAAGAGCCTCCTCTATACGGGCGATTTCAAGCGGAGCCGCGGGCGCACGTCGACTCCCGCCGAGGCCCGCCGCGCCGACGTGCTCCTGACCGAATCCACCTTCGGGCTTCCGGTCTTCCGTTTTCCCCCGCGCGCCGCGCTGGAAGAGCGCCTGATCGCCGCATGCCGGGAAGCCGTGGCGCGAGGCGCGGTCCCGGTCGTCCTCGCGTACGCCCTCGGCAAGTCTCAGGAGGCCGCCGCGGTGCTGACGGAAGCGGGCATCCCGACCGTGCTCCACGGCGCCGCCTGGAAGCTCCTGCCCGAATACGAAGCGGCCGGGCACCATTTCCCCCTCTCCCGCGCCTACGAGACCGGGCCGCCGCGGCCGGGGGAAGCGCTCATCGTTCCTCCCCACTGCGCCCGCACGCCGATCGTGCAGAAGCTCAAGTCGCGGTCGGTTCTCTACGCCTCCGGGTGGGCCATCCGCGCCGCTTCCCGGGCGGACTTCGACGCGGACGTCCTTCTCCTCCTGTCGGACCACGCCGATTTCGAGGAGCTTCTGGCGCATGTCGCCGCCGTGGCGCCGCGCAGAGTGATCACGATGCACGGCTACGAGCGCGACTTCGCGCGCATCCTCTCGGGCCGCGGTGTCGAGGCGCACGCTCTGGCCCACGTCTCGGAGCGGCGCTCGGCTGCCGAAGACTCGCCGGAGGCGGCGGAGGAGGACGCCTGACCCTGGTCCGCAGCAGCCCTGGCGGAGGCGGAGCCGCTTCTGAAAACCGCTACCGCCTTCTCGCCGAAGCCCTGGAAGGCGCCTCCGGCCAGAGGGGAAAACTCGCGAAGATCGCGCTCCTCGCCGACGCTCTTGGCCGGCTCGAAGGGGCGCGCCTTGCGATTGCCGCGCGGCTTCTCTCCGGGTCCCCCTTCGCCGAATGGGAACAGCAGGTGACCTCCGCCGGATGGGCGACCATCGCGCGCGCCGCCTCCGGGGTGACCGGGTGGGACCTCGAGACCCTCGGAGCCTGCGCGGGCGCGATCGGGGACCTGGGAGAGGCCGTCTCGTTGCTGCTCGAGCCGCGCGAAGAGCCGGCGCAAGGACTGGAGATCCTCGAGGTCGATAACGCCCTTCGGAACCTGGCGAAGCTCCGGCGCGCCGCCGAGAAGACAGAGGCGATCCAAGAGCTCCTCTCGCGCGCTTCCCCCGTCGAGGCGAAGTACTTCATCAAGACCCTGTCGGGCGGTCTGCGGACGGGAGCCAACGTCCTGACCGTCGAAGAGGCGATCGCGAAGGCCTTCGGAGCGGAGCGCGAGGCGGTGGCGCGGGCACGGCGCGACTGCGGAGACATCGGGGAGACTGCGGTCGCCGCCCGGGACGGGCGGCTGGCGGAGATCACGTTTCGCCTGTTCCACCCGATCGGCTTCATGCTGGCCACGCCGATCCAAGACCCGGCCGAGGTCGTGGAAGAGCTCCCCGGTTTCGCCATCGAGGAGAAGTTCGACGGCATCCGGGCGCATGCCCACAAGTCGGGCTCCCGCGTCGCGCTCTTCTCGCGCACCCTGGACGACATCACGACTCAGTTCCCGGAGATCGCGCTCGCCCTGGCGCTGGCTCCGGGCGAGTTCCTGCTGGACGGCGAGATCGTCGCCTGGAAGGCTTCGTCCGGCGAAGCATCGGCGAAGCCGGAAGGCCGGCCGGATTCCTTCTTCCGGCTCCAGCGGCGCTTGGGACGCAAGGCTCCTTCGAACGACCTCCTGGCCGAGATTCCGGCGGCATTCATCGCTTACGACTGCCTGGCCTGCGGCGGCGATCCGCTCTTCGAGAAACCGTGGACGGAGAGGCGTCGGCACCTCGAGGAGGTCGCCGCCACGTCGGAACGGCTCGTCGTCTCCGAGGTTTCGCGAGCCTCGGGCGTCGAGGAGCTGGAGGCTCTCTTTACGCGGGCCCGCGAGCGCGGCAACGAGGGGCTGATGTTCAAGCGCGTGGACTCTCCATACCAGGCCGGCAAGCGAGGTAAGGCCTGGCGCAAGTGGAAGAAGGCCCTCGCGACCCTCGATGTGGTCGTGACCGCCGTGGAGCAGGGACACGGCAAGCGAGCCGGCATGCTTTCCGACTACACCTTCGCTGTAAAGGACGGCGACCGCTTCGTCAACATCGGCAAGGCCTACTCCGGCCTGACGGATGAAGAGATCCGCGCGATGGGCACCCACTTCCGCAAAATCACCACGGCCCGTTACGGCCCCGTCCGCGCCGTCTCCCCCGAAGTGGTCCTCGAAGTCGCCTTCGACACAATCCAGAAGTCCAACCGCCACAAATCCGGCTACGCCCTCCGCTTCCCCCGGATCGTTCGCCTCCGCCCCGACAAGACCCCCGCCGACGCCAACACGCTCGAGGAAGTCGCCAGAATCTACGAGGCCCAACACCACCGTTGATATGGTGTCAGAGATGCTTCGAAGCCCGTGCGTCTACTGACGGTCAAGACTTACGCACAAGAAGAGACGCTGCAGTCGCCAGCATCAATGCCATCAGCATCAGCATATTGGACGAGAGGAGGGGAACAACTCGAACGGCTGTCGGGGTTGGGGTTACGGTCGGAGTCGGAGTATTTGTCGGCGTTGCCGCAGCACCTGCAAATACGGCGATTCCCGTTGGGTACTGTCCGCCGGTACGGATTGCCGACAGGCTCAGGTCCGCGAGTCGCGCGACATGAACGACCGCGTCGAGAGAATCGCCAATGATCAGTCGCTGCCCG
>Ga0070708_100001978_pt1 | contig 15790 bp, 14 predicted proteins | sample KBSK5503metaG_FD_65469 | JGI IMG/M metagenome (GOLD analysis project Ga0070708, IMG submission 65469) | Corn, switchgrass and miscanthus rhizosphere microbial communities from Kellogg Biological Station, Michigan, USA - KBS K5-50-3 metaG | ecosystem: Host-associated > Plants > Roots >... | reverse complement strand
CGGTAAAGTTCGTTTCCTATAAAGAGGTGCGGCAGAATCCGAAACTGCATCTCATCGCCGGCAAGCCTCCCGCCGAACGCGATTTGAACGTCCTGATCGGCGCAAACGTCGATGCGGGGAGAATCATGGCTGGAGTTACCTTCTCAACACCTGGGAATTGGACTTCCTGGCCGCCGCACGAACACTCGCACATGCTGGAAGAGGCTTATCTCTTCATCGACATGCCTGCGCCTTCTTTTGGCGTGCAATTCGTTTACACAAATCCGAACGCGCCGGAGCTCATACAGGTTGTGCGTGAGGGCGATTGTGTGTTGATGCCGAAGGGTTATCACCCGAACGTGGCTGCGCCCGGGGGGCAGATCAATTTCCTCTGGATGATGGCCGCGATCAAGGAAGGCGAAGACAGACAATTCGGCGTGGTCAATGTGCAGCCGGAGTTTGCTCCAGGTGGTTCAGGACTCGAGGCAGTAGCGGCAAAATAGAGGAAAGCAAAAATGTCTACGACTTCCCCAGACGAACGCAATCAAGCAGCGCGCGTCGCTGGCAATGGAACCGCGCAGCACTTGAACTGGTCCAACATTCCTGTCGAGCGTACCGGTCCTGGTATCGAACGACAAATGCTTGTTGGTAACCGGATGATGATCTGCAGGTTTCGTTTTGCGCCCTTCCTGGTAACCCCTGAACATGATCATCCCCACGAGCAGATGACAATCGTCGAGCGGGGGCGAGTGCGGTTCTTTATCGAAGGAAAGGAGCAGATAGCCTCAGCCGGCGACGTCTTGCACTTTCCTTCCAATTGCTGGCACGGCGCGACGATGATGGATGAAGAGGTAGTGTTGATTGACATCTTTTCACCCTTACGTGAAGACTTTCTCAACGGCAACCCAGTGGCAATGAGGTCGGTACCGTAACGCGGTAGCGTCGGGTCGATCATGCACAATCACACACCTACGGGCAATGAGGTCAATACCTGTAGTAACCTTATACAGCGGCGATTCGAGAATGCGTGGTTGACCCGACGCTACCGCGTTGCGGTGCTGGACTCATGACACTACAAAACAAGTTATTACACACCCACCACTGCCGTGGGTGGTGTTTCTAAGTTTGCGCAGAGTCTCTACGGTTGATGGTTCTCACAACCATGAAGGACATGAGCTCAGACAAATTTCGCCTGGACGATCGAGTGGCGTTGGTCACGGGTGCGTCGGCCGGCCTGGGTGCGGCGATCGCAATCGCATTGGCAGAAGCAGGTGCGCAGGTTGGTTGTCATGGCAATACGCGCTCGCCTGAAGAGACTTGCAAGAAGATTCGAAGTTCAGGTGGCGTGGCTCATCCGCTTACGGGCGATCTGGGCCAACGGGAAACTGCAAAAGTCCTGATTGCTGAAACGCTCGGTCACTTTGGTCGCCTCGATATTCTCGTCAACAATGCCGGCACTATCCGTCGTGCTTCCGCGGTCGATTACACAGAAGAGGACTGGGCCGTGGTAATCGAAGTCAATCTCTCGAGCGTCTTTCGTTTGTCACAACTCGCAGGCAAGCACATGATCGAAAGCGAGCGCGGGGGAAAAATCGTAAACATCGCGTCCCTGCTTTCATTTCAAGGCGGTATCACTGTGCCCGCCTATGCCGCGGCGAAAGGTGGCGTGGCGCAGTTGACCAAGGCCCTGGCGAACGAATGGGCGAAACATAAGATCAACGTCAACGCAATTGCGCCTGGTTACATGCGCACGACCAATACCGCGGCACTACAGGCTGACGAGACCCGCAATCGCCAAATACTCGAACGTATTCCAGCCGCACGTTGGGGCGAACCCGAAGACCTGGCTGGCGCGGCCGTATTTCTTTCCTCACCCGCAAGCGACTACGTCAATGGTCACATCCTGGTGGTCGACGGCGGGTGGATGGGCCGCTAAGAGTCGGAAAGAGTAGATTGTCTTGCTCCATCTTATGTGATAGATCGTTATTCCTTCGTTCTTGAAAGCGAGTCGAAAAGACCTCCGATATTGAGGAATGGCTATCAAACGCTCAACGACCGCATCGTAGCTGCCCATTCCCATTTCAAACTCGTTCGTCAGAGGTTGTTTTGCTTGTTCCTCAAGCGATCCCGCGCGCCCATCCCAGAAGAGTCGCTCGCTAAACATCGCATTTAGAATCGTAGGCGCATTTCGCGTCCCGGCCCTACCAAATGCGCCAAGCGCTACCACATTGTGATCAGTGAAAGTGTTCGCCGGATCATGGCAGGTGGCGCAGCTTAATGTACCGTTAATTGAAAGCCGTTTATCAAAATAAAGGGCTCGTCCCAACGCTACTTTGCCGGTTGACAACGGATTATTTCGAGGAATTCGTTTTCGCCAGAGAGACTCACCGATCCCAATGGGCACTTGGATGCCTAACGGCTTTTGAGGTGGGCTGATCGCACGGTTGGACTTACTTTGAAAAGCACGAGTCGGAAGCGAGCACAGCGTCACACAGATCACAGTTCGGATGAAGACCTCATCCAACCCTCCGACAAGTATGTTGGCGCTCGGTACGCCTCCTATTTGCTCTGTTGCTGAAAAGCATTGACGCCCTCACCGGAACCAAAGTGTTCGACCGTAACGCCGAGGTCGGGCCAGTAATTTGAGTCCAACTAGACGTGTGAGAATATAGCCAAGTTTCGGTAACTGGCGTTGAGGTTCCGTCGTACTCCTGAGCATAAGTGAGATCTGTATGTCTAAAGCGCTATACTAGCAAGCGCATGAGCGATTTGGACGCAAGCATTTTTAAGACGATAGACGCAGAGCGGCAGGGCACGAGCTTTGAGGAAGTCGTCTCTCAGCTTCGAGAGATGATTCACAGTGGTGAGTTGCGCCCGGGGGATCGCCTGCCACCCGAGCGAGATCTCGCGAAGCTGCTCGGTGTTAGCCGGCCGACCTTGCGCGCAGGAATAAGCTCATTGGCTGCCGTCGGCGTACTCCAACCACGACGTGGGGCTGGAACATTTGTAGTGCAAGCTGAAGGACCGCCGGAGCTCGATAGCAGTCCTCTCCGTTTGATGGCCGCACTGCAGAGGTTTGCTCCCGCGGAAATGTTTGAAGCTCGACGATCACTGGAAATGGCGATCGCGGGCCTCGCTGCGGAGCGCGCCACGAGCGATCAATTGGCCTCAATGTCGGAGGAGCTGATGGGAATGTTTGCTTCGCTTGATGAACCGGAACAGTTTTTGGTTCACGACATGCACTTTCATCAGACGGTCGCGGCCGCATCCGGCAACCGAATTCTTACGGCACTGATGAACATGGTCGCAACAATTCTTTTTGAGGTGCGAAGCAAAACTGTCAGACGGGCAAGAGACCTTAAAGAGTCTGCAGAGATGCACCGCAGTATTTATCGAGCGATCCGGGCGCGGAATCCGGAATCTGCGCGAAATGCGATGCGCGATCATTTGGTGTTGGCCCAGAGAGCGCAAGAGTTGGAAGGGGACTAGTCAGTAGTCAGCAGTCCGTGGTCCGTAGTCCGTGGTTCGTTGTGTCGAGCTACCACTGACTACTGACCACTGACTACTGAGCCGTTCGCGCCTCTCGCACGATCTCAACGAACTGACGTGCTCTTTCTGTAATAACACCATCTTGACCTTCGCGAAGAGCTTTGATATCTACCAGGTCTGCTCCCACGCCTAACGCGCTGGCCCCAGCCTTGATGAAATCGGCGGCAGTCTTAAGCGACACTCCACCTGTTGGCACAAGTTCAATTTGCGGGAGGGGTGCTTTGAGGGCCCTAATGTAGCTCGCGCCTCCTAAAGCACCTGCTGGAAAAACCTTCACAAAATCAGCACCTGCACTCCAGGCTTGGACCACTTCGGTTGGTGTGAGTGCTCCCGGCAATACAGCAATACCGTAGCGCCGGCAGCAGGCAATAGTTTTCAGATCGAGAGATGTGCTAACGATGAACTGCGCGCCAGCGAGGATGCAGGCGCGGGCCGTTTCTGCGTCGAGCACTGTGCCAGCGCCGACCAGGGCTTCCGCTCCATAACGCGCTGCCACCTTCTCGATCGCGCCGAGCGCTCCCGGCACAGTCATCGTAATCTCCAGCACGGAGACGCCGCCTTTGCGAATGGCATCGATAGCACGCATGGCTTCGTCAGCTGATCCAGCACGCACGACAGGAACAATGCCGGTTTCTTTAATCTGTTGGATGACGTCTGATTTATTCATCTTGAGATTTTTGATTTCTGATTTGCGATTTCCGATTGCCAATTTGCGTTGCCCTTGGGGCGTAATTCGCTACATCCATCATTAGAATTCGCTACATCCATCATTAGAACCTTGACTCAACTGAATAGTCGGCTTTGCCGCCTGATGTGAGGCGGTGGCTTTTGCCCCGCCGGTCAGTTGCAAGAACCGCTTGGGCTCTGCCCCTGGTTCGGGATGTGCCCTTCGAGTTAGGTTGTGCAATTCAATTTTGGTGGATGGTCTCCACTTACTAAATGATTTCTATCGGCAATCGGCAATCAAAAATCGCAAATGCCTTATCTAGCGACGCGCGCTGTGCCGCCCTTCATGACGCGTTCAACTTCTGCGAGCGTCGCCATTGTCGTGTCGCCCGGCGTTGTCATCGCGAGCGCACCATGAGCTGCTCCACATTCCACCGCCCATTGTGGCCCACGTTCTGTTAGCAAACCGTAGATCAAACCCGAAGCGAATGAGTCGCCGCCTCCAACGCGATCGAATATCTCCAGATTTTCTCTGATGGGTGCGTGGTAAAGCTTGCCTGCGGCATAACAGACTGCTCCCCAATCGTTCACGGTTGCCGTCCTGGCGTTTCGCAGGGTCGTCGCCACGATCCTGAAGTTTGGAAACTCTGCGGTCGCGCGCTCAATCATACGCAAGAAATTCTTAATTTCCAGCTTCGAGTGGTGCTCATCCTGGCCTTCTACTTCAAAGCCGAGCGCGGCTGTGAAGTCTTCCTCATTTCCAATCATCACATCCACCAGCGGAGCCAACTCGCGATTAACGGCCACCGCTCGTTGTTGGCCGCCAATCGACTGCCACAGTGATTCTCGATAGTTGAGATCATACGAGACGATTGTGCCATTCCTCTTAGCGGCGCTCATTGCTTCAAGGGCAACTTCAGGGGTGGTTTCTGACAAAGCCGCAAAGATCCCACCCGTATGGAACCAGCGCACACCTTCAGCCCCAAATATCTGGTCCCAATCAATGTCACCAGGTGTCAGTTGCGAGACCGCTGTGTGACCGCGATCCGAACAACCGACCGCCGCGCGCACCCCAAAACCCCGTTCCGTGAAGTTCAAACCATTGCGAACCTTACGCCCCACGCCGTCATACTTCACCCACTTGATATGTGATTGGTCGACACCGCCCTGGTAGATCAAATCCTGCACAAGGCGTCCCACGGGATTGTCGGCGAGAGCTGTAACAACGGCTGCCTTCATGCCAAAGCAGCGCTTCAAACCGCGCGCTACATTGTATTCACCGCCACCTTCCCAGCATTGAAAAGTGCGCGCCGTATGTACGCGACCGTCACCAGGATCGAGCCGCAGCATTACCTCGCCGAGACTCACCAGGTCCCAACAACAATCTTCTTTTGGTTTTAGATCGAGCAGGTTTGCCATTGGTTCGATCAGCTTGCGACGTTGTCGATATTGGCTGGCTCAAGTCGCGGCACGAGGAACTGAATGATGGCGAGCGCCACGAGATAAGCGCTGCCTGCCATAATGAAGATCGGGAGATACGAGCCGGTGTATTGCAGAATCAATCCGACAGTCGTCGCGATGAGCATTCCGCCTATTGAACCAGCCATGCCTCCAATGCCGACGACAGAGCCAACTGCTCGGCGAGGAAACATATCTGACGTCATCGTAAAGATGTTGGCGCTCCAGCCCTGGTGGGCCGCCGCCGCCAGTGAAACCAAAGCCACTGCAACCCAAAGGTTCGATGCGTGAGCGGCAAACATGATTGGCACGACGGCCAGCGCGCAAATGAGCATTGCCAGCTTGCGCGCTTTGTTGACTGTCCAGCCGCGCTTGATCAACGATGACGAAAGCCAACCGCCTCCAATCGAACCGACGTCTGCCGTAACATAGATCACCACCAGCGGTAATCCAATTTGAGTGATGTTCAATCCGTAGCTCGTATTTAGAAACTTCGGTAACCAGAAAAGGTAAACCCACCAGATTGGATCAGTGAGGAACTTGCCGATTGCAAAAGCCCATGTTTGCCGGTGGGGAAGGAGGCTAGCCCATGGGATCCTGGTCGTAGGTTCAGCCGGGTCCGATTGAATATGAGCTAGTTCCGAAGCTTCGAGCTTGGGATGTTCCTCCGGCCGACGATAGGTCAACTGCCAGAAGATCAACCACACGAAACCCAGCGTGCCTGTGATAATGAAAGCCCACTGCCAGCCATAGTTGACGGCGATAAATGGAACCACGAGCGGTGCGACAATTGCACCGATATTTGACCCGCTATTGAAAATACCAGTGGCGAGGGCACGTTCTTTTTTTGGAAACCATTCAGCCACCGTTTTAATCGAAGCTGGAAAATTACCTGCCTCTCCAAGTCCGAGCGCGAATCGCGCCGCGCCAAAGCCAAGGGCAGAACGAGCCAAGGCATGACACATCGCAGCGACCGACCAAAAAACAATAGCGAACGAGAATCCTTTGCGAGTGCCAAACCTGTCCATCAATCGTCCAACCACGAGCAGGCCGACTGCGTAAGCACCTTGAAACGCCGTGTTGACATAGCCATACTGCGCTTCGTTCCAGCCGATGGCAGTCTTGAACGTTTGGTCGGTCGCGAGGATTCCCAGGACCTGGCGATCGATGTAGTTGATCGTCGTGGCAAAGAACAGCAGTGCGCAGATGACCCAACGGTAGTGGCCAATTCGGGCGCTGACACTCTCGACGGCTGCAGCCGCCGAGCCAATCACACTAGCGCCCGCGATCTGTGGCGGGTCGATTTCAGATTCTGATTCTGGGAGAGCTGCCGCTTCGATTATCTCGCTGGCATCGTTCATTTTTGTTTCCTGCCTACAGAAACAGACTATTGATTAACCCCACTCGCCAGAAAACCGCCATCAACCGTTATGATTTCGCCGTTTACAAAGCTGGCGGCATCAGACGCCAGAAATACGGCGGCACCTGCCAACTCTTCAACATTTCCAAACCGGCGCATGGGAGTGCGTAACAAAAATTCTCGTCCACGTTCTGTCTCATCCAATAGTTTTTGGTTTAGTGCCGTACGAAAGACGCCTGGCGCAATCGCGTTGACCCTGACACCGCGCTGAGACCATTCAATCGCCAGCGATTTCGTCAACGAGGCAACCGCGGCCTTGCTGGCGCAATAAGCAGCCACCTCGTATAGCGCGACAAACGTTGAGAGCGAAGCAATGTTGATGATGCTGCCGTACTCACGCTCGAGCATATGTCGACCAAAGACCTGGCAAGCGCGCAGAGTGCCCATCAAATTAGTCTCGAGAATGTCGTTCCAATCCCCTTCCGAAAAATCGAGCGTAGGGGCACGCTTGGTACGCCCCGCGGAATTAACCAGAATATCGACCTTACCAAAAGCCTTAATGCTCTCGTCCAGCACACGCTGCAAAGAAGCTCTATCAGACACGTCTGAGTTGATGCGCAGGGTTCGCTGCCCGCGCTCTTCGATCTCAGTGGCAGCGGCTTCGACCTGTTCCATCCTGCGGGATGTTGGGACAACGTCTGCTCCGGCTTCAGCGAGTCCACGAGCGATGGCGCGGCCGATTCCGGAAGTGCCTCCTATAACCACCGCAACTTTGCCGCTGAGTTCCAGAGGAGAATTGCTCATATGATCAATCTTTGCCTTGTTTTTTAGCCCTGAACAACATTCAATTTCCCGCCCGCCATAGTAACCCAGGAAGGCTTACGGTCACGGGTTTTTTGAGAACCCTTACCGAGGCGTAATCAGGGCTAAATGTCGGCTAGAGGTTAGACCACTTCGGGTAAAATCGCATATTGTCTAACATCGGTACCTAATCACCGTCAAGTACCAAAAAGTCTTGGAGTGATTACTAATTAACATCGTTTCCTTTGACTGTTTTGCTAAGAAATGTTTTCTTGTATTAGTTTATTGCTGCATGATAAAGTCAAGTTTTCACATAAGGATTGGTAAAACCAGTGTCCGCTATTCGTGAACAAGGTATTGCGCGTCGGTTGGCCGGTGAAAATGTTTGGCTCGGCCACTCAATACCGGAGGACCACAATTTGTTGCCTGACGTGCGGCCTGCCGGATTCGAGTATGAAGTAATGCCTTCGGAAGAAGCTGTGGGTCGCGCCATGTTCGCGGAAATAGAAGCGGTTGCCGAGGCAAAGCAGGGACCTCTTGTGATTATCCTGCTTGGTGGCAGAGGTGCGCAGTCCTTGCATAAGCTCTTGGGCCAGGTAGCGCAAACTGAAGCTAGAGATTCTCTCCTTGAGCGTCTTCACGTGTTTACCCAGGACGCGCTTGCCCCAATGCGTATGGATAACGGCTTAAGCTTCGTACGCGACTTCGAACGTCTTCTGGGTAAGGATTTTTTCCGCAAAGTCAATAGCTTCACTTGCATGCGCACAGACACTAACGACATTGAAGGTGAACTGGTCCGCTACGTGGAGAAACTGGAATCGCTTGGTGGGATAGATATACTTTTTCTCGGACTGGGCCCAGAGCCGGGAGGAGCTTCTCACCTGGCCTATATTAAGCCAGCCTCCGGTTCGACCGCAGCGGATGTCGCCGGTATGATACCAATCTCTCAGAGTATTCTGGAGCACCATATTACCAAGTTCAAAGCCGGCGGCAGCGTCGTTAGTGAAGCCGATGAAGCAGAGTGTCGTGCAGCGACGCACATCCTAACCCTTGGTCCAGCAGCTATTCTCGGAGCGCGAAGAATCGTGCAGTCAATTGTCGATGCAAGCACAGCACCCGCGAAGCGTGAGAGCTATCGGCGTTTGTTAGATACTGAGATCGCCGCCGGGGCCGCTGCGCGAGCAGCGCAACTCGATGAAAATCCAGGTCTTTGGCTAAGGCTTCATGCTAATGTGAGATCATTGATTCTAGGAGATGTTCTAGAAGCTTAAGTAGTCAGGAAAAGTAATAACTATGTCCAGCATCGAAACTTCCCATGCCCAACAGATTAATGAGTACGCAATTATTGTTGATCCCAAAGACAATGTCGCGGTCGTGAAAACGGAAACATATCCGGCCCTCGAGGTTATCCTCCCTGATGAACATTTGCTCCAGCTCAGTAGCGCGGTTCCGCCCGGTCATCGCTTTGCCACGCGTGATATACCTGAAGGTCAATTTGTGCTGCAGTTTGGACAGCCAATCGGAACATCATTAGGTATCAAGGAAGGCGAGCAGATTACGCACGCGAATATGTCCAACGAAGTTCCGATAGTGCGCGATCTGCCGGAAAGCCTGCACACGCCTCCTCCTGACTATATTCGTGAATCTGAACGCGGAACCTTTATGGGCTACCGGCGGCCAGATGGTCGCGTGGGAACACGCAATTACGTGTTAATCGTTCCCACCAGCATGTGCGCGAGTCATGAGGCGCAGCAGATATCAACAATTGCCGAGTACACACTCTACAGTCGACAAAAGTATCCGAATGTTGATGGAGTTGTGGCGATTCCTCATAACAAAGGCTGTGGTTGCCAGGACGGTTCGACAATCGACGTCATGCTCCGCACGCTGTCGAACTATGCAGATCATCCAAATGTTGGCAGCGTCATCCTGATAGACCTGGGTTGCGAAAAAACCAATCTATCTGAAGTGGAGAAGTATCTTCTCAAGCGCGAAAAGTCTTTCGATAAGCCCGTAGTAAAAATCGGAATACAGGAAGTCGGTGGAACACAAGCAGCAATCGAGCGAGGCTTGAAAGAGGTCGAGCGGATGCTGCCGGAGATCAACGAAGTCACTCGAGAAGAATGCTCGATTAGTGAGTTGGTTCTGGGTGTGAAGTGTGGAGGGTCGGATGGTTTCTCTGGTATCTCGGCGAATCCATCGCTGGGCCGCGCTGCCGATCTGCTGGTTCGTTCCGGGGGCACGGTTCTTATTACCGAAGTGCCAGAATTCTGCGGTGCGGAACATCTTCTAGCAAACCGGGCCAAAGACGTTGAGACAGGTAGGGCGGTTTATCGCATGGTAGATTGGTACAAGGTGTACGCTTCAAAGTTTGGCGCCGTGCTAAATAACAATCCAAGCCCGGGAAATATTACCGGCGGACTTCTTAACATCACGATAAAGTCGCTCGGCGCCATAGCCAAAGCTGGAACAACGCGAGTGGAAGGTGTGGTGGAGTATGCCGAAACTCCAAAACATCGAGGTCTTAATCTGATGCAGGGACCGGGCTATGATCAGGAATCCACCCCCGGTTTGGTGGCGGCAGGTGCTACGGTAATAGTCTTTACTACCGGGCGGGGCACTACAATTGGCAATGCAATCGCTCCTGTGATTAAGCTTGCCTCAAACACCCCGGTTTTTGAACGCATGCCGCATGATATTGATCTCTCTGCCGGTAGTGTTATCGACGGTACAGAGACCATAGAGGCCGTCGGGAAGCGCGTCTTTGACCATGTGTGCAAAGTAGCGAGTGGCGCTGAACAAGCTAAGGCCGAAGTTCATAAGCACCGGGAGTTTCAATTTTGGGCGGAGCAGACAGTGTCGCTATAAACTGGTTCTAGAATAAGAATCGCGGGGTGAAAACATGAAACGAAAAGCTTCTGCCGTTTGGCAGGGTGGACTCAAAGACGGCAAAGGAACCATCTCAACAGATAGTGGCGTTCTCGATAAGACCCAGTACTCATTCAGCACTCGGTTTGAAGATGGGAAGGGCACCAATCCCGAGGAATTGATTGCCGCTGCTCACGCCGGATGCTTCTCCATGGCGCTTTCGGGACAACTGGGAGCTGCAGGCCTTACAGCAGACTCAATCAATACCACCGCTGTGGTGACTTTGGAAAAGACTGACGCCGGGTTCACGATCACCACCGTACACTTGGAAGTATCCGCGAAGGTGCCGGGAGCGAGTCAGGATGCATTTCAGACAGCAGCAAACAATGCGAAGGCCGGTTGCCCAATATCGCGCTTACTAAAGGCGGAGATCACGATGTCCGCAAAGCTCGAAGAGTAAAGCTCCAAAAAACTCTACTCAGGATCGAAGTGTCAACAGAGGTTCTCACAGGACAAGTAGTTGGTGAAGGCTCACCAGACAGTGAGTTAAGTTCATCAACCTTAGCCGCCATTGTTGAGCAGGCTTTGGAATCAATCAGGCCCGGCGAGAGAGTTCTGGCCATTGTTCCAGACAAAACTCGCGACGATAATACTCACCTCCTTTTCCCGTTTGCCGCTGAAGTTCTTACCCGCCGGAGTGTTGCGCGATTTGATGCCTTGATCGCTCAGGGAACGCACCCGCCAATGACGGAGGACCAAAAGCTTCTCAAGCTCGGCATCGGAAACGAGGCCGCCAGCTTTTCCGGAGAGATCTTCGATCATTGCTGGGATCGGCCTGAAGAACTGATAACACTTGGGGAATTGAGTGCTGACAAGGTCGATTACATTACTGGCGGTCTTGTCTCTGATCGTGTGCCGGTAAGTCTTAACAAACTGCTTGCGCCCGGTGTTTACGACATAGTTTTAGTTCTTGGCGCAACAGTCCCGCACGAGGTAGCTGGATTCGCAGGTGGGGCAAAATACTTCTTTCCTGGCGTGGCTGGCCCGGAGTTAACTCATACCACCCATTGGCTCGGTGCACTTGCAGGAATCGAACACGTTATTGGCCACGTGGAGACACCAACACGTCACTTGATCGAAGCAGCAGCCGATTTGGTACCGGCTCAAGTTATTTCCTTGAATACTGTGGTTACACGCCGGACCAATGGGCTAGTTACGCACGCGCTCTTTGCGGGCGAGATCCGAGAAGCGTTTCGGCGTGCTGCCGAAGTTAGCAGCCGCGTTCACATTCGCTACACGGGGCGCAAATTCAAGCGTGTTGTTGCCTTGCTTGATGAGCATTACGACGAACTGTGGGTGGGAGGCAAAGCTAGTTATAAGCTTGGCGGGATTATCGAAGACGGTGGCGAGCTAATTATTTTTGCGCCGCATCTCACCGGCCTTTCTCAAACGCATGGAAAGTTAATTGAGAAATACGGGTATGCACCTCTGGAAAGCGTCAGAGATATGTTAGGCGCCTCGGAAGAACTACGTCAGAATTTGTGTATCGCCGCTCACCTGGCCCATGTGGCTTATGCGGGACGGATCGACGAACACGGTCAGATGGTTTCGCGTTATCGGATTACGATGGCTAGCGGGATTGATGAAGCAACGTGTAAACGAGTCAAGCTGGGCTTTCTCGATTATCGAACACTTAATATCGAAGGCCTTGCTGAGGATCCTGATACCTTGGTGGTTAAAGACGCCGGCCGCGATCTCTACAAAACGGCGATGTAGTTGGGAAGACTATTAAGATGATGCATCCCTTTGTCGGGTCGCCGTCATTTACTTCTTAATCTCTTTCGCCATCTCTTCAATCAAAGTCTTGAGTTTCTCGGTCTGTTCCGCAGCCCGCATTAAGAAACTCTCTTTCAAATCCCTTTCGGTGCATTCTCTGGCGCGTCGGATGGAGCTGTTGGCATCCTTGGCCAAAGTCCATGCCTGACGAAGCTTGGAGAGCATTCGCACAGTATGCCAAATAGATTTTCGGTTTGAAGAGATCTTGGTTTGAAGGGGAACTTGGTTAACTTGACAATACAGCTCTGAAAACCGAATCTTATTGTTAACTATCTAACTATAGGTTGACTCAACCGAACGATCAGGCGGAAAAGGTTTGAGTAGCAGTTCCTGAATGGCGATTCCAATTCACGATTTCTGGTGGTTAGCGGCGGGCGGCAGCGCCGGTTATGGCGCGCGTTACATGAAAGCGCGCATTAATGCCGCGCTGACGGCGCGTCGACGAAGCCGTTTGCCCGATCCCTCGGGCGAGCTCCTGCGCCTGCAAACTCTCTACGGATACAACCCGCATTCACTCGTAAGCATTGCGCCCGGCGCGTTGGTCTGGTCAACGCCGGACATTGACGGGGCGATCATCTATGGCGAGTTTGGCCGCGTGTGGCTCGTCGCCGGCGATCCGCTTACGCCATTGGAAAACATGGCAGAGCTAGCGCGGCAGTTCACAGCGTTCGCTAAGGGACGTAACCGCGTGGTCGCATTCGTGCCGACGAGTGCGGAATTCGCTCGTCTGATCACTCCCGGTGATTTCACCGCCGTGAAAGTTGGCGCGTCGCCTTACTTCGATCTTAAGATCTGGAATCCACGCGGCGACTGCGCCAAGAAGCTGCGCGCCGGCGTGAACCAGGCGCGGCGGGCCGGTGTTGAAGTCGAAATGACTTCCGAAAGTGTCGATGAATCACTGAAGAAAGAAACGGCACAACTTTGCATGAGATGGCTAAGTTCGCGGCGCTCGGCGACGACCTTTGGCTGGTTGATCGCGCTCGATCCGTTCCTGCATTCCGAGTACAAGAAGTATTTTGCAGCTCGTGTCAACGGCAGGCTCGTCGGCTTTCTCGCCGCCAGTCCAATTCCCGCGCGCAAAGGCTGGTATCTGGAAGATGTCTTGCGCGAGCCCGACGCTCCGCAGGGAACCGCAACGCTACTAGTCGTCGAAGCGTTGGCGAAGTTGAAAGCCGAGGGAGTCTCCTTGGCTACATTGGGAACGTCGCCGCTTGCCACCGACGGTCCGAACGATGTGCTCAGCGCCGAACATCGCGTGATTCAACGCGCCTTGCGCCTGGCTTCGCAAAGGCTGGGGGTCTTCTACAATTTTGAAGGACTGCGCCGCTTCAAAGGAAAGTTTGTGCCGAGTTGGTGGGAAAGCGAGTATGCGCTGGGCCAGCGTGGAGCCGTGATGCCGCCGCGCGTGGCCTATGCGGTCATCCGGGCCCTCGTGCCCGGCGGCGTCCCTCAGTTGCTGACGCGACAGGCCGCGCGAATGATTCGTGGCAGTGCCCCGACTGGGACTGTGAGCGAGGGCGCTTTAGTTGAAAATGTAACCAAATCCCTTTCTCGATCCTCTAAGCTTAGTCCGAACAAGTATTAATGCAGGTTTTGGGAGAGTTTTCTCCGTGAAGTTCTGCGTTCAACTATTGCTGTGTGGCGGATTGCTCCTCTCGAGCTTTCAATCGCGGAGCGCGCAGAATCTTTCGTCTGATGCCCGGACAAGCCTCAACGGTGAAATCATCGTGCAGGTTAGCGCCACCAGTAGCAGGCCTCCAAACTCCGGCCTGGAGACCCAATCGGAGCGTTCACACTCCACTTCAAAGTTCGTGACCGTTGACGGCACGCTCCTGCATTTTGTCATCAAAGGTGCGGGCGGTCCGGTGGTTCTTATTCACGGCAATCCCGGTTCATATAGGGATTGGACCCGTCTGTTTGGTCCTCTTGCGGTATATCACAAGGCCATCGCTTTTGATCGTCCGGGCCATGGTCAAAGCCAGCGGCCGAAACACGGAGACACCACCGTCGAAGTTCAGGCGCGTTTGCTTCACGACGCGCTCAAGCAACTCGATGTCGAGCGCCCGATTGTCGTCGGTCATTCCTGGGGCGGTGCGCTGGCGCTTGTCTATGCGATCAATTATCCGAAAGAAGTAGCCGGTGTCGTGCTTGTTGCTCCGGCGGTTTATGAAAGCCAGGACGGAATTTCGCTTCTGACTCAGCTTCCCGCGATGCCGGTCGTCGGCGACGCCGTGAACTCTATGTTGACGCCTTTGTTTGGGGCTTCGGTCGTGCGCAGAGAGTTGAAAAAAGCGTTCTCACCGGATCCGGTGCCGAAGAATTATCTGCGGTCCGTGCTCTTTGAATGGACCAGGCCGAAGAAAGTAAAGTGGTACTCAGTCGACGATGCATTGCTGAATGATTGTTTGAGAAAATTCAGTCCTCGGTATTCTGAGATTAGCGTTCCCGTGTCGATCCTTGCCGGCGACTCTGATTTGATCGTTTCGGAAAAAGATAACGCCGCGCGCCTGCATCAGGCTCTGCCCCAATCACACTTGATCGTCCTCCCAAAGACGGGCCATCAAATTCCTTTCACACGGTCGCAGGCCGTGATCGACGAGATCGAAAGACTTCAAAGGCTGTCCCGGGTTAGAACTTGATAACTATGCGAATAATGGAGATGTGTTAACTGCCGGGATTCGTTGATAATCAAACTTTTAGAACGAGAGGTAGGTAGCTTTTGAAGTTTTCCGCCGAAAGCGGATGGTGCCGGAGGTCGGACTCGAACCGACATGAGTGTGACCTCGCCAGATTTTGAGTCTGGTGCGTATACCAATTTCGCCACTCCGGCTTTTGGGGCGACAATAATAAAGCCAGTTCAGACAGCAGCGCAACCTTCCGCGTCGTCCTGGTGGTGTCACTAATTTCAACTCCGTGCGCCGCTCTCAGCGTTCTCGGCGACTCACCGGTGGTGAACTTTCTCTTACCGGGCAAGTCCACCGTAAAGACGCAGAGGAAGGGGTGAGCAATCAACTCCCGCCCTTTCTTCATCTGGCATGTGTGATGCGGGGAGGACCCACCGCTACGAGGCTGTGTGGAAGCTCGAACTGATGCCACGGCCTTGCGCCGTGGAGACTCACGCTCGCGGCTACAAAGAAAGTCGCACCACTCTTTTAGATGCCACGGGCTTGCCCCGTGGAGTTTCACGCTTGAATGCTTTTGGTAATTAACGCCTGAGCTTCAGCAATGAACGTGAGCCTCCACGGCACAAGGCCGTGGCATCGCAAACCCTCA
>Ga0070708_100001977_pt1 | contig 15795 bp, 12 predicted proteins | sample KBSK5503metaG_FD_65469 | JGI IMG/M metagenome (GOLD analysis project Ga0070708, IMG submission 65469) | Corn, switchgrass and miscanthus rhizosphere microbial communities from Kellogg Biological Station, Michigan, USA - KBS K5-50-3 metaG | ecosystem: Host-associated > Plants > Roots >... | reverse complement strand
CGCGCAGCCGCGGGCGGCGGCGAAGGCGGCGGCGGCCCCGGCGGCCACGTCGGTGACGGCCACCAGCCGGGCGCCGGGCACGCGCGCGATCGCGGCGGCGTGCAGGGCCGCGATCACCCCGGTGCCGACGATCCCGAAACCGCGGTTCACTGTGCCCACTCTAGCCACGCGGCGAGCAGGTCCAGATGCTGGGGGAGCGCGACTTCGGGCTCCTCGATCTCGGGATGCCACCGCTTCTCCCATTCCACCGAGATCCAGTGCGGGTAGCCGGCGGCGGCCAGCCGGGCGAGCATGTCCCTGACCGGCACCTCGCCCTCGCCGAGCGGCACCAGCCGCCACTGCCCGTCCGGGAGGCGGCGGGCGTCCTTGACCTGCGCGAGGAGGATCCGGGAGCCGAGCCGAGCGTGCACCTCGGCCGGCGTCTCGCCCATCCGGTGCGGGTGATGGCTGTCCCACACCGCGCCCACCAGGTCCGAGGGCACCAGGGCCAGCAGGCTGGCCAGGACCGAGGAGGCGGAGAAGTCGTCGTGTGTTTCCACGCCGATGGCGACGCCGAGCCGGGCGGCCAGGGGCACCGCGTCCTCGAGTACGCCCGCGGCGGCCCTGATCTGTTCCCGGCGGGCCGGCGGGGAGTCCGCGGCCAGCGCGCCGCCGAACACGCGCACCAGCGGAGCCTCCCAGTCGCTGGCCAGCTGGAGGAACCGGCATAGCTCGGGTCCGGGATCGTCGCTGGTCAGGCGGATGGAGCTGTCCACCGCGACGACGGGCAGCCCGGCCGCGGCCAGGGTGCGCCTGACCTGGGCCCGGCGGGCCGGCGGCATGGCCGGGTCGATGAGGTCGCCGTCGATGAGCCGCAATTCGATCCCCGAGAAGCCCCAGCGGCGGCCGAGCGCGGCGGTCGCCGCCAGGGTGGCGTCCGGGAACGCGAGCGTGCTGAAGGCGATGCGCGGCGGCACGCTCATCCGCGGACGCTTCCCTGGTGCGCTAGCTGGGCTAATGTGGTGGTGGGGTGAGGCCCGCCCCCGGTGGGGGGGTTGCCAGGGGCGGGCCCGCTTGGGTGCCGCGCGGAGCTCAGCGCGGCGTCAGGTGAAGGATCACCACTTCGTCGGTGCCGGAACCGGGACCGTTGTTCGTGCCGGACGGCTGACCGGTCTCATAGGGGTTGTCCTGCGTCGGCCAGCCGGTGTAGTTCTGCGAGTTGTACTCGAACCACTGCGACGCGGTCGTGGTCGGGATGATCGGCAGGTTCGCCGCGACGTACTTCGCGATCGGCGCCAGCGCGGCGGTCTGCTGTGCGGTCGTCTCGGCGCCGGCCAGCTGGGCCAGCATCGCGTTGACCGACGGGTCGTTCAGCCGCTCGTAGTCGCCGGTCGCGGAGTTGCCGGTCGCGAGCGCGCTGTCCAGCCAGCCCTCGTACATGTTGTAGGGCGTGATTCCGCCGTTCGACCAGTGCGAGGTGAGCTGGAAGTTGCCGTCGGCGACGTCCTTGTTCCACGCATCCACAGACAGGCCCTGGAACGTGGCGTCGATGCCGGCCGCCCGCAGTTCCTGTGCGGCGATGGAGTCAACCTCGGCGTAGTCGGTGTACGCCGACGGGTCGACGATCGTGAGCGAGACGGTCTTGCCGCCCTTCTGGAAGAAGCCGTTGCTGCCCATCGTATAGCCGGCCTTCTGCAGGATCTGCTTGGCCGCGGCGGCGTCAGCGTGGGCGGAATTGGTCATGCTCGCGACCGGGCCGCTCCAGGCGTCGTACAGGGGCGTGGTCAGGCCGGTGGCGTTGAGGACCGGGTTCTCCAGGCCGGCCTCGGCCTCGTTGGCGAGCACGGTGCGGTCGATCGCCGCGCTGATGGCCTGCCGCACCGGCAGCTGGCTGGTCGGCCACTTGGTCAGGTTCGGCATCAGGCTGTTGGTGCCGCCCGGCGCCTCCCAGTAGTGATGAAAATTGGGGTTGGGGTTGACGAAGCTCTTCTGCAGGCCCGGGATGAAGTTCCCGGTCCAGTCGATCTGGCCGGCGAACAGGGCGCTGAGCGCACCCGTGTTGGACACGTACACCGGGAAGAAGACCTTCGGGACCTTGACGCTGGAGGCCTGCCAGTAGCCTGGGTTCTTGACCAGCGAGAAGCCCTGCGGCGTGAAGCTGCCCAGCTTGAACGGGCCGGTGCCCACCGGGGTGGCGTCGACGAAGGTCGTCGGGTTGCCGGCCTTGCTCCAGATCGCCTGCGGCACGATCGCGGTGCCGGCGATCGACTGCAGGTTGGTGAACTGCGGGGTCGGGAAGTTGAGCACGACGTTGGTACCTGACGTGCTCACGCTGGAGATCTTCAGGCCGTTGAGGTTGATCGCCGCGTTGTTCTTCACCAGGTTGAAGGTGAAGGCCACGTCGGCCGGGGTGAACGGCGTGCCGTCGTTCCACTTCACGCCCTGGCGGATGGCGAAGGTGATCGTCTTGCCGCCGTTGGACCAGGCGTAGGACGTGGCCAGCCACGGGTAGTACTTCGGCGGCGCGGCCAGGTTGAACTGGATCAGCGGCTCATAGATGAGACCGGTGGCGCCCATGCCCCAGGGCGCTCCGGTGGGGACGTACGGGTTGAAGGTCTGGGTGATGCTCGATTCCGGGGAGCTCTCCATGACCAGGGTCTTTCCCGTGGCCGTGCTGGCGCTCGTGCTCCCTGAGCTCGGGCTGCTGCTCGACGAGCATGCGGCGAGCCCGGCCGCGAGCAGGCCGGCAGCTCCTACCGCGAAGAGCCGTCTATGACTGTGCAATCTCCTCATCAGTCTCGTCTTTCTCTCGTTTCTTGGTGATGGGGTCAGGTCGTAGTCGTACGTCCACCTCCCGGTAGCCCGGAGACAAGCTCCGGGGCGGCTACGTCCAGGTGCCAGCAGGCCGCGCCCCGCGTGGCAGTGATCGGCAGGAGGGCCGGGTCCTCCTGCCGGCAGCGATCATCGGCAAACGGGCACCTGGGACTGAACGGGCAGCCAGTTGCCGTCACGGTCTCCGGACCCTGCGCCGCCGTAGCCGCCAGGCGCCGCGCGGTGATTCCACCGGTGCCGCCGCGCAGGGTGCTGCCGAGGTTGTCCGGGTCCGGGGCCGAGGCGACGAGCAGCTGCGTGTAGGGATGCGCGGGCTGCTGGGTGACCTCCTCGGCCGGACCGCGCTCCACGATCTCCCCGGCGTACATGACCAGCACCTCGTCGGCGAAGTACCGGGCGGAGGCGATGTCGTGGGTGATGTACAGCATGGCCAGGCTGAAGCGCTGGCGAAGGTCGTCGAGAAGGCTCAGCATCTCGAGCCTGATCGAGACGTCCAGCATGGACACCGGCTCGTCGGCCAGCAGCACGCTGGGGCGGGCGGCGAGCGCCCGGGCGAAGGAGACCCGCTGGCGCTGCCCGCCGGACAGCTCGTGCGGGTACTTGACCAGGAACTGCTTCGCGGGGGTGAGCCGCACCTGCTCCATCAGGGCGGTGACCTCGGCGTCCACGTTCGTGTCCCTGCCGTGGTGCAGCTTCACCGGGCGCTCCAGGTGATAGCGCACGGTGTGCACCGGGTTCAGCGAGGCGAACGGGTCCTGGAAGACGTACTGGACCTGGCTCTTGTAGCGCCGGAAGTCGCCGCGGCTGGCTACGTCGATCGGCGTGCCGTCCAGCTTGATCACGCCGGAGGTCAGGCGCTCCTGCCCGGCCAGCAGCCGGGCGGCCGTCGACTTGCCCGACCCGCTCTCGCCCACCAGCGCGACCACGGCGCCGCGGTACAGGTTGAAGGAGACGTGGCGTACGGCGTGCAGGGTCTGGCCGCGGCCGATCCTGAAGTCCTTGCTGACCGAGATCGCCTCCATGGCGAGCGGCCCGCGAGCCGCGGCGGCGGACGTCACCGTCTGCGTATGCTCGCTCATGAGCCCAGCTCCCCGGCGGTTTCCGGCTGCGTGGCCCTGGGTCCTGGGGCCGGCGTCTGCGGCAGTACGAACGGGCAGGCCGTCACGTGTCCGGGGTCCTTGGAGGTGGCGACCGGCAGCAGGTGCATGTCGACGTCCTCGCACGCCGCCGTGCCGTACCCGCAGCGCGGCAGGAACGGGCAGCCCGGCGGCGGATCCCGCAGGTCGGGCGGTGAACCGGGGATGCCGGCCAGGTCGCGGCGCGGGCCGCGGAGCGAAGGGAACGAGTTCAGCAGGCCCTTGGTGTAGGGGTGCGACGCCTCGTGGTGGATCTCCCCGGCCGTGCCAATCTCGAGCAGCTGCCCGGCGTACATCACCGCGATCCGGTCGGCCAGCTCGAGCAGCAGGGACAGGTCGTGCGTGATGAACACGATGGAGAAGCCCAGCTGGGCCTTGAGCTCCACGATCTGGGCCAGGATGTCGCGCTGGACCACCACGTCGAGCGCGGTGGTCGGCTCGTCCATGATGACGACCTCGGGCTCGGTGGCCAGCGCCATGGCGATCATCACCCGCTGGCGCATGCCGCCGGACAGCTCGTGGGGATAGCTGCGCAGGCGGGAGCGGGGAATGCCCACGAGGTCGAGCAGCGAGGCCGTCCGCTCGCGCGCCTCATCCCGCGGGATCCGCATGTGGGCGTGGATGACGTCGAGCAGCTGGTCGCGAACGTTGAGCACGGGGTTCAGCGCGTTCATCGCGCTCTGGAAGACGATGGCGATCTCCCGCCAGCGCAGGCGCCGCAGCTCGTCGGGGCGCATCGTGAGCAGGTCGGCGGCCTTGGTCACCCGGCGGCCCGAGTACCAGACGCTGCCGCTGGTGATCAGGGCGGGCGCCCGCAGCAGCCGGCAGGCGCCGTAGACCAGCGTGGACTTCCCCGAGCCGCTCTCGCCGACCAGCCCGACGACCTCGCCGGCCGCCAGGTCCAGGTTCACCTTGTCCACGGCCTTGACGTCGCCGCCCGGCGTCCGGTACACGACCGACAGGTCCCGGATCTCGAGCACTGGATCCGGGCTCGCGCCGGGCACGGGGGAGACGGCGGAGGTGGCCGCGGCCTGGTCGGGATGAACGGTCATCGGGCCTGGCCTCCTTCGGTATCGTCGAGCAGCGAACCGCGGGAAAACGAGTGCAGGAACCCGGCCAGCCTGCCGCGCCGCTGTGAGATGTCGGCCAGCACCGGCGTGGGATCGGCGGGACGGAGCCAGCGCCCGGCGATCCGGCTGGCGCTGGCCGCGTCGCGCAGCCGCGGGTTGCCCAGCTCGTCGATGCCGGTGTTCAGCAGGACCAGGCCGGCGCCGATGAACGCCACCGCCAGGCCCGGCGGGACGAACCACCACCAGGCCCCGAGCTGCAGCGCCTGCTGGCTCTCCGCCCAGTAGAGCATGGTGCCCAGGCTCCAGTCGTTAAGGTTGGTGACGCCGATGAAGGCCAGGGCCACCGAGGCCCCGATCGCGTAGAGCACCGTGTTCACGAAGCTCGCCGCGATCAGGCTCACCTCGTTGGGCACAATCTCATAGGCGATGATCCGCCAGGTCTTCTCCCCGCTTTCCCTGGCGGCCGAGATGAAGTCGCGATTGCGGATGGCCAGGGTCTGCGCCCGGACGACCCTCGCCCCCCACGGCCAGCCGAGCACGCTGAGCACGAGGATGGTCGCGGTCTGTCCCTTGGTCTGCAGGTAGCCGAGCAGGACGATGAGCAGTGGCAGCGCCGGGATGACCAGGAACACGTTGGTGATCAGCGACAGCACCTCGTCCCACACGCCGCCAAGGAAGGCGGAGGTGACCCCCACGATCACCGACAGCGCGGTGGCCACCACGCCGACGAGGAGCGCGAGCTCGAGGGTGAGCCGGATCCCGACCAGGAGCTGAGACAGGACGTCCTGGCCGCTTTGCGTGGTGCCGAGCAGGTGCGCGCCGTACGGCGCGTGCAGCGACAGATCGGGGGCGGGATTCTGGAAGGAGGGGTCGTACGGCGTGACCAGCGGCCCGATGATGGCCGCCAGCACGAACAGGCCGAGCAGGATGGCCCCGGCCTTGGCCTTGGTGGGCATCCGGCGCCAGCGGCCGGGCGTGACGTCTTGCCGGGCCAGCGCGGCGGGTTCGGCGCTGATCGGCAGGACGGCGGTCATGACGCCGCCTCTCCCGCCCGGGCGCGGGGATCGGCGAACACGATGATCATGTCGACGACCAGGTTGGCCAGCAGCACGGCGAAGGTGATCACCAGGAAGATCGCCTGCATCAGCGGGTAGTCGTTCGAGGTGACCGCGTTGAGCAGCAGCAGGCCGATGCCAGGGTAGGAGAAGACGATCTCCATGACCAGGGCGCCCGACACCACGAAGCCGAGCGCCAGGCCGAACCCTTGCAGCTGGGGCAGCAACGCGTTGCGTGCCGCGTAGGTGAAGACAACTCGCCGATTGGGCAAGCCCTTGGCCTGGGCCGCGATCACGTAGTCCTCGCCGATCGTGGTGATCATGACATTGCGCATCTGGAGCATCCAGCCCGCGACCGAAGTGAGCACGATGGTGAGGGCCGGCAGCAGCGAGTGGTAGATGGCGCTGCTGATGAAATCCCAGTGCCATCCGGGAATCAGGCCCTGGGCGTACCCCTGGCCGAGCGGGAAGACGTGGAACTTGCTCGCGAGCAGCTCGAGCAGGATCAGCGCGAAGAAGAAGTAGGGGATCGCCTGCAGGAACATCAGGCCGGGCAGGACCCGGTCGAGCGAGCCGCCGTGCCGCCAGCCGGCCACGATGCCGAGCACGGTGCCCAGCAGGAAGGCGATGACCGTCGCCGAGCCGACCAGGGTGAGCGTCCACGGGATGGTCTCGCCCAGCAGCGTCGATACCGACGCCGGGTACTGCGAGACGTCGGTGCCGAAGTTGAAGTGGAAGACGTCGACCAGGTACGACCCGTACTGGTGCCAGATCGAGCCCGGATGCCCGACCCCGAGCATCGCCTCGAGCGCGCGGTAAGCCGCGGGCTGCAGGTTGGGGAACTTCGACATGATGCTCTGCACCGCGTTGCCCGGCATCGCGCGCGGGATGAAGAAGTTGACGGTCAGCGCCACCCAGGCGGCAACGAGGTAGAACACCAGTCGGCGGAGTATGAACGACATGGGCAGCTCCTATGCCTTCGCTGCTTGCCGAGCTGGCCCGGAGGCGGCGGCCGGGTGGCTGCCCCGGCGTGTACCGCGGCTACCGGTCCTGGCGGCGGCCGGACCTGCCCGGACAGCCAGCGTCTCGACCGGCTGCCTGGTCACCGTACCGGGCGGGCAGCCGCAACTCGACCGCAGCACCAGTTCGGTCGGCAGCAACTCCACCGTGGGAGACAGGCGCGGGTTGGTGATCCGGTCGAGCAGACGGGCACAGGCGCGCTCGCCCAGCCTGCGCATCGGCTGATGCACCGTGGTCAGCGGCGGATCGCACTGGCTGCCGGGGAAGATGTCGTCGAAGCCGACCAGGGCGACCTCGTCGGGCACCGCGATGCCGGCCCGGGTCAGCGCCTTGAGCACGCCGATGGCCATCTGGTCGTTCGCGGAGACGACCGCGTCCGGCAGGTCCTCGCGGGGCAGGGCGACCAGCCGCTGGCCCGCCTCCTCGCCACTCTGCACGCTGTAGTAGCCCTGGTGCCAGCCGACGAGCTCGCACTGCGGGTTCACGCGCAGCACCTGGTCCAGGCCGCGGCGCCGTTCCCTGGAGTCGGGGGAGTTGGGCGGCCCGTCCACCCAGAACAGCCGCCGCTTGCCGTGATCGCGGATGAGGTGGGTGACCACCGCGGCCGAGCCCGACCGGTTGTCCGCCGTCACCACGTCGGCCGCCCACTCGTCCGGCGTCCCCGCGATGACCACGACAGGGACCCGCGTGGCCAGCCGCTCGAGGAAAGGCGAGGGCACGATGCCCTCGCCGATCACGATTCCGTCCACCTTCCCGGAGAACATCTCGAGGCGGGGGAAGTCCGGGTCGTTCGCGCCGCGCAGGAAGGTGATCAGCAGCGACCAGTCGCGGTCGCGGATCAGCGACTCCACGCCGCGCAGGACCTCGTCGTAGAAGAGCAGGTTCATGTTCTCGATGTCGTACTGCTGAGCCTGCCGCTCCACGCAGACCATGCCGATGATGTCCTTGCGGCGGCGGGACAGGCTCCGCGCGGCGCCGTCGGGCACGTAGCCGAGCTCTTCGATGGCCTGCTGGACCCGGATCCTGGTGGCCTCCCGGACCCGGTCCTGGCCGTGCACCACCCGCGACACCGTCGCGGTGGAGACGCCAGCCAGGCGCGCCACGTCGAAGAGAGTTACCACATTTGCCCGATCAGCGGCATTGCTGTTGTCCTCAAATACCAGGTCTACGGCCCGACATCCAAGCTTCACATAAACGACATGTAAACGTTTACACCGGAAATCTAAGCGCTTACACTAACCCTCAGCACAGGGCCGGTCAAGGTCCGTGTCCACGTCGTAATAAGGGAGAGGTTGATGACGGAACTGGCGACGGGCGAGGACGGCGCCCTCGGCTTCCCGGACGGTTTCACCTGGGGAGCGTCGACGGCCGCCTACCAGATCGAAGGAGCGACGGATGCGGATGGCAGGGGTCTCTCGGTCTGGGACACCTTCAGCCACACCCCGGGCAAGGTCCGCGGCGGAGACACCGGCGACATCGCCTGCGACTCCTACCACCGGTACCGCGAGGACGTCGCCCTGATCGCCTCCCTCGGCCTGAGCGCCTACCGCTTCTCGATCTCCTGGCCGCGCGTCCAGCCCGGCGGGCGGGGCCCGGCTAACCAGCGGGGCCTGGACTACTATCGCGCGCTGCTCGACGAGCTCGGCGAGCACGGCATCGCCGCCACCGTCACGCTCTACCACTGGGACCTGCCGCAGGAACTCCAGGACGCGGGCGGCTGGGCTGCCCGGGATACGGCCGAACGGTTCGCGGATTACGCCGCGCTGGCCGCCGGGGCGCTCGGCGACCGGGTCGCCCGGTGGATCACGCTGAACGAGCCGCAGGTGGTCTCGACCAACGGCTATCGCAACGGCGATCATGCGCCCGGGTTGCGCGACGGCGCCGCCGCCTCCGCGGCAACCCACCACCTGCTGCTCGGCCACGGGCTGGCCACCCGGGCGCTGCGCGCCGCGGGCGCGGCCGAGGTGGGCGTCACCCTGGACCTGCATCCGGTCCGGGTGCTCGGCGACGGCGGGCCGGGATTGGATGCTGCCGAGCTCGACCGCGGCCGGCTGATCACCGACGCGGCGGCGAACGGCCTCTACCTCGGGCCTCTGCTGCACGGCCGGTACCCCGAGCACGCGCCGCACGCCCTGCTCCCGCCGCCCTCGCTGGTCGCCGACGGCGACCTGGCGACGATCGGCGCGCCGCTGGACTTCCTCGGCGTGAACTACTACTCCCCGATCTTCCTGCGTGCCGGGGACCCGGCGGACCTCAGGCGCAACGAGCAGCCTGCCCGCTGCCGGGAGCCGGGCGTCGTGGAGTACCTGCCCGAGGATCTGGAACGGACCCCGATGGGCTGGCTCGTCGACGCCAGCGGGCTGCACCAGATCCTGGTGGAGGTCTCCGAGCAGGCGCCCGGCCTGCCGCTCTACATCACAGAGAACGGCTGCGCGGCCGAGGACTACGTGAACCCCGACGGCGAGGTGAACGACGTCGAGCGGCTCAGGTACCTGCACACGCACCTGGAGGCGGCCGCGCGGGCCATCAAGGACGGCGCCAACCTGGCCGGGTACTTCGTCTGGTCGCTGCTGGACAACTTCGAGTGGGGCTGGGGCTACCAGAAGCGGTTCGGGATCGTGTTCGTCGACTTCGGGACCCAGCGCAGGATCCCCAAGGCCAGTGCCGCCTTCTACGCCAACGTGGTCCGGGCCAACGCGATCCCGCTGCTGCCCGCGACCTGGCCCCGCTAAGCCCGGCGGTTCCTCAGCCCGGCTTTGAGGGGGACCACCTCGAGCCGGGCGATGCGCTCCGCGTCGGCGATCTGCTCGATCGCGGTGACCGTGTCGCCGCTGACCGTGAAGGCGAACACGACCCTCGTCTCGCCGCGGAGCGTCCACACCAGGCCGGGCCCACCGTCGGACGGAGATAATGACCGGTATGCGCCAGGAAACAGCGATCGACGGATTCCGGCTGGCCTACGAGCGCACCGGGTCCGGGCCCGCGGTGCTGCTGCTGCACGGCTGGCCGGGGGACCGGACCGACTACCGGGCGGTCGCCCCGCTCGTGTCGGCCGCCGCCGACGTGATCGTGCCCGACCTGCGCGGGTTCGGCGAGTCCGACAAGCACCTGGCCGATCCGGCCCGGCAGTACAGCGCGGCCGCCCAGGCCCGCAGCGTCATCGGGCTGATCGGTGAGCTGAGGCTGGGCCCGGCCGTCATCGCCGGCTACGACATCGGGAGCAAGATCGCCCAGGCCGTCGCCAGGGACCGGCCCGACCTGGTCCGTGCCCTGGTCGTCGCGCCGCCGCTGCCGGGGATCGGGGACCGGATCCTCGCCCCGCGGGCCCAGCGGGAGTTCTGGTACCAGGCCTTCCACAACCTGGAGCTGTCCACCGAACTGGTCGACGGCCAGCCGGGCGCCGTTCGCGCTTACCTGCGGCACTTCTGGTCGCACTGGTCCCGGCCGGGCTTCGAGCCGGCCAGCGAGCATCTCGATCACCTGGTGTCGGTCTACGGGCCGCCGGGGGCGTTCGCCGCCTCGATCGCCTGGTACCGCGCGGGCGCCGGGGCGGTCGCCGCGTCCCTGGCGGAAAGGGTCCCGGAACACCGGATCGAGGTGCCCACCACGGTGCTGTGGCCGGAGCACGACCCGCTGTTCCCCCGCGAGTGGTCCGACCGGATCGGCGAGTTCCTCGCCGCCGCCGAACTGGTCTGGCTCGACGGCGCCGGTCACTTCTCGCCGCTGGAGGCGCCGGGAGAGTTCGCCGCCGCGGTCGTCGCCGCGACCCGGCGCTGACCCGCCGGTGCGATAGTCGGGCCACTGCGCGGGGGCAAGCGCGTAGGCTAACCCGGCAGGTCAGGGGCACCGTTCTTGGCGTCCGACCAGCTGCGGACGATGGTGGTGTCGGAGATGAAGCGGACCCCGCAGCCGGGCGCCCAGCGCTGTACGGCTTCCCGCAGGCACTCGTCGACCAGCGTTGCCACCGCTGCGGCCTGCTCGAGGGGGCAGTGCACAAGCAGTTCGTCGTGCAGGCACAGCACGATCTGGGCGCCGTGATCCCTGCACCGCGCCCGGACGATGACCGCCCACATCTTGAACAGCTCCGCCGCGGCGCCCTGGATCATCGCGTTGCGCGCGTACCGGCCGTAGGCGGCGGCCCGGCTGCTGCTTCTCGGTTCCGAGGGGGTGAGCACGATCAGGCGGCCGCCATAGGTGCGCAGGTCACGCCCGGCCCGCCCGGAACGATCGGCGTCGTCGAGGTAGGTCATGGCCACCGGGTAGGCCGCGTTGAGGCGCCGCAGCGCCTGGGCGCCGTGGCCCGTGGTCTGCCCGTACATCGCGCCGAGCACTGCCACCTTGGCGGTCGGCCGGTCCACCCCGAGCTGCGCGGCGACCGGCGCGTAGAGATCATCGGACCTCGTCGCCGCGGTCAGCGCCTTGTCGCCAGTCACGGCGGCCAGCACCCGCGGCTCGATCTGGCCCAGGTCGGCCCGGACGAACACGTGCCCATCGGCCGCCACGACCGCCGGGCGCAGCGCGGCGGGCATGTTGTGCAGGCCCGCCGACGCGGTCATCCGGCCCGCCGCGCCGTCCGACCCGGTCCACAGGCCGCGCAGGCGGCCGTCGGCGCCAAGGTGCTCGTCCAGCCACGCGTAGCCGTACGTGGTGGCGATCCGCTCCGCCTTCCGCCACTCGAGCAGCGCGCCGACCAGCGGGTGCGCGTCCCGCATCTCCCGCAGCCGCCAGGCCCGGGTGTCCGGCACGTCTACGCCCACCCGGGCCAGCAGCGATCGCACCTGGGCCGGGCTGCGCAGGTCGGCGGTGGCGGGCGCGTGCCGCAGCACCTCGGCGTCGCGGGCCGCGCGCTGCGCCGCTGCGTCGGCCTCGCTGCGCGGCCTGGGGCCGATAAAGGACGCCAGGACCTGCTCCGCGACCGCCCGGTCCATGGGCAGCCCGTCCGCGGAGAGTTCGGCGCACAGAAGCTCGGCGGTGGACTCGGCGCGGGCCGTCGGCAGGGCCATCGGCCGGTCGGCCAGCTCGGCCAGCGCCGCCTGCTGGAGCCTGGCGACGGTCAGGGCCAGCCCGGCCCACCGGGCGATCCGTCCGGCACCGTCCGACCAGCCTCCGCCGACCCACTCCGGGCGCAGGTGCCCGTCCGGCGCCACCGGATCGTCGGCGTCGCCGTCATCTAGGGCGAACAGGTCGAGCGGGCCGTCGGCCGGCATCGTCTCGGCGGCCAGCCCGCGCGCCCGGGCCCAGGCCAGCCCGGGACCGGCCCGCCAGCCGCCGAACAGCATCCGGTGCGCCGCGCCGATGTCCCAGCACGTCGCCAGCCGCACCCGGTCGGCGACCAGGCGCGCCGCCGTCTGCCCCGACCACACCACCCAGCGCGGTCGCAGCGCCTCATCCGCCCGCGCGAGTTCCGCCGCGGTACCCGGCACCGCCCACGAGCAGTCCCCGAAGGCCAGCCCGACGTCGAGCGCGGGCGAGATGACCAGCGCGACCAGGTCGCCGCGGTTCACGCCCGCCTGGCGCAGCGACGTCACAAGATCCGCACCTGCCACGGACCCAACCTTGCCACGAACTCGCCCGCACCAGCGCGCGCCGCCCCGCACATAGATTCCGCCCGCACCGCCGCCGGAAGGGCATGAAAGCGCCTTTTCACCGCGGCCGGTAAAGCGCCGGATGCCGGCCCGTGCATCATGCGCGGGCCGGCACCGGTCGGGCTGGCTACGAGGCGAGGGAGCGGACCAAGAGCACGTCGACCACGCCGGTGGTGGTGTTCTGCGGCCGCCTGCGGCCCGCCACCGGCCCGAGCGGCCTGACCAGCCCAGACACCGGTCACCACACTCGCCAACGGCCCCCGCGGCCACCCGCCCCCGTCTCCGGACCAGGAAGATCATGCACAAGCCGCAGCCGAGTCAGGCGGCTAGGCCGTTATGCCCGGGCTCACCTGGAGAAACTCCGCGTGCAGAGATCGGGCCGGAAATGATCTACTGCAATTCGTCGGTGGATCCGGGCTAAGAGCTGCCGAGCTTCGACAATACGGTCTCGTACTCGCTGGCAGTGATCCACTGAAACTTCGAGGCACCGCCAGCCCAGGATGGCCCGTAGGTTCCATAGCAGTAGCTCATCATGTCGAACGTGTCATGCGGGTTGATGACGATCCGTTGCGGAAGATCGTTAGCCTGGAATGCGTCAACATTGAGGCCCCAGATTTCGCTGTCCGGTCCCTGGATCATCGGCCCGAGAGCGTACGCCCGGCCGTTGGGGTAGCCGGTCAATCCGGTAGTAGGGTCCTGCGGCCACGGGTACTGATACTGCTTCGCAATGCCAGGGGTAAACGAATAAGGCTGCCACGTGCTGGTGTCGACGGCGACGCTCGGTTGGGCGTTGGTGTTAGACGAAGGGGTCCCGCACAGGCCGACGTTGCCTGTCGGCTGGTGGTCAACCTTCGCATCGTCGATCCACGCGCCAGGGTGCGGCAGGCCCATGGCGTGCATGAGTTCGTGGCCTATCTCATAGCGTGAGGCAAACCAGGGATCCGAGTAAGGGGGCGCGTTCCCGATATACCACACCGCATTCTGGTAGGGCGAGCCATTGATATTTTCACCGCTGGTCCCGTACCAGGCGTCTCCGCTCGTCGCGAGCACCGTGATGAAGAACCGGTTGGACGGCCTGCCCGCTGCCTGCCAGGCCGCTTCCGCCAGGGCGGCACCGGGTCCGTTGAGCGAATCCAGCTGCCAGCTCAGGGGGCCACCGTAGAAGTGTTGAGCCGGAGCGGTGGGCGTAAGGCACTGGGCTGGCCCGCCGGTCGGCACTGTGATAACCGCATCGATGTGGCCTGGCGCGACCGGGAAGATCTCGTAGAGGCGCTGCTTTATCTCATGGTTCATGATCCCCAAGTCGGGCCTTCTACAGACCGCGCTGCCGTTGGGGTCGGGGTAGGAACCCTCGACAAGGGTTAGGTGCAATGTGGGCGAGGGCTTGAAGGTGACCTGGACCGTGCATGCGCTCGGCTGGCTTGTGGGATCAGCACAACCGAGCTTCTGACCCTGGGCGGGCAGGGCGGTCAGCGTCACGGTGCCGCTCTCCCACGATGTGGGCAGCAGGAAGTTGGCGGTGCTGTTGATGCTGCCGCGGGCGGCTTCAGGATTCTGGGAGGGTGTGACGCTGGTCGAGCTCGCGCTCGTGTTACCGGGGTTGACGGGGTGCAGCTGCCCTAGGACCGTTCCGTTGCGGCTGCCTTGGAGCACGACCGCGACGGACTGAGCGGTGGCGGTGGTGTTCTGCAGATGGACTCGGACGAGGGTGGGCTTTCCCTGGATGAGGGGGACCGAATCGCACCAGTCCTGCACAACCTGGTTGACCTCGATCGCGGCGACGTTCACCGTCGCTCCCGCTGCGGTCGGTGGCGGTGTCCCCGGGATAGCCGTTGAGCAGCCCCCGGTTCCCGGAAGGACGGTGCCGGCGACCGAGAGCCCGTCGACGCCGCTGCCGACGTTGAAGGTGTTCTGCAGGTTGCCGTTGAGGTCGTAGCTGAAGATGTCGCCGGTCTGGAGATCCCCGGCGTAGACGGTGTTGAAGGGCGGGTTGAACACTGCGGCGAAGACCAGGTTGAAACTGGGATTGGTGATCGTGCGCAGCAGGTTCCCGCTCGGGCCGTACTCCAGGATCCGAGAGCTGTCGCTGAGCCACAAATCGCCGCTGGGGTCAAATGACATCGCGTAACCGATATTCGGAAGGTTTGCGGCGAAGCTCGGCGATACGATGTCGCCCGTGGACTGGTCGACCTGCATGACCCTCCGCGGGTCCGGCGTTCAATGCCACCCCCATCAGCGCGAGAGCTAGCGCAATGGCCACTCTCCGGCGAGCTCGTGAAAGCGGCGGGGACGCCCCTCGGCGGAGCGCGGGCAAAAGCTTCCCGCTCTGCACACGAGCCTGGCCACGCGCAATCCCGCAACCCCAGATCGGCCAACCGCCGTGTCGGATGCCGGATCGCCTACGAAGCGGGCCGCGCTTGGTGTTCGGTGCCGCCCTGTCATTCGCACCGGGCATCGCTGCCTCTACTTTCCGGTGCGCCCCAGCCGGGAATCCCGGTCCCGGCCAGTCGCCCCCCCGTCGCTACGGTAGTACCGCGGCGCCGGTGCGGCCAGGCGAGCTCTTGGGATTTTCCGGCGATTTCCTTCCTGTCCCCCGCAGACGCGGAATGCGGCCAAGCCTCGGGGATCTCCTGGGCATGGCTTTTGGCGCACGCGAGGATGGTGGTGCTTTCACCACCATGGTCCGAGAGCGGCCCGGCGGATTGGCATTGATTCCGGGCGCGTGAGCTGGTGAGCTGGTCTCTGTGGCCGCGTCGGTGCGCTTTGTCGGTCGTGAGCGTGAACTGTCCCGCCTGCAGGCGGCGCTGGACGGGGACACGAGGATGCTGCTGGTGGTCGGGGATGCGGGCATCGGCAAGTCGCGGAGGGGGAGCGGCGTGCAGCCGCCGGCGGGATCGCCGTCATCCCGCCTGCCGGTGCCGCGGGCGACATTAAGCGCCTCCTGCAACTCGCTAGTCGGCCCGTCCGGGCCAGGTGGAGACCACACGGCATCACCATAGCGGCCTAGCCTGGTCCGGCCGGGCCGCTAGCCGACGCGCCACCCGGCATTTCTGGGGGTCCCGGTAGTTCTGGGGAAATTTTGGTCGGATATCCCTGACCTGCGGTAACACGGCCTTGG
>Ga0070708_100001976_pt1 | contig 15796 bp, 12 predicted proteins | sample KBSK5503metaG_FD_65469 | JGI IMG/M metagenome (GOLD analysis project Ga0070708, IMG submission 65469) | Corn, switchgrass and miscanthus rhizosphere microbial communities from Kellogg Biological Station, Michigan, USA - KBS K5-50-3 metaG | ecosystem: Host-associated > Plants > Roots >... | reverse complement strand
GATCTGCCCGAGCCGCGTCGTCAGGATCGCACCCGCGACCGACGCGTAGGCGGCACTGATCATGAAGGCCGTCACCTTTACCTTGTAGATGCGCACGCCCGACGACTTGGCTGCGATCTCGCTTTCGCGAACGGCGGTCATCCCTCGTCCCCACCGGCTCTTCACGAGGTTCCGGGCGAGGAAGATCGCCGCCGCGAAGAGCAGGACGAGGAAGATGTAGTAGTCGACGTCCGACATAGCGCGATTCGTGAACGGGAACGTGATGACTTTGGAGGGAGGCCGGGCGAAGTTCCCGACCGGGCTCGAGATGTCGGAGATCCCCTGCGCCGCGTTGAAGATCGGCTTGAAGAGCTGGCTGTTGAACGCGACGTAGAAGATCGGCACGAACGCTAACGTGACGATCGAAAGGTACGCGCCTTTGACGCGCAAAGCCGGTAACCCGAGCAGCGCGCCGAAGAGCATCCCCGCGAGCGCCGCCACGATCAGCGCGATCCAATGGTTCCCGAACACCCCGCCGGCGAAGTGCGTCGTCATGACGCCGACCGTGTACCCGCCGACCAGGATGAAGATCTGCTGTCCGAGCGACAGCTGGCCGGCGTAGCCGGCGATGAGGTTGAGGCCGCTCGCGACGATCGCGTAGGCCAGGATCACCTCGAGCTTGCCGAACTTGTCTTGATCGAATCCCGGCAGCCCGAACGGCCAGGCCAGGAGGATGAGGATAAGGATCCCGAACGTGATTCCCGGAGGTGTCGTGAGCACCTTGAAGCGGCTCTCGGGCTTGCGCGCGAGCTCGGCCGCGGCCTCGCCCGACATGCGCTCGAGTGTGTCTTCGCGTTTGACGGGCGCGGCCTCGAGCTCGCCGTCGCCACCGGGAGGTTCTTCGTTCGCACCGACCGCTCCGCGGGATCGCGCGCGTGCCCAAGCTCGGAGCGCGCGGCGACGGTCTCGTTCGCTTTGCGCGTCCTTGTTTGCCCGGCGCAGGTCGTCGATCATTCCGCCCTTGCGCGCCATGGCTACACCTTCTCGATGAGGGCCTCACCGAGGATGCCGGTGGGCTTGACGACGAGGATGAGGATCAGGGTCAGGAAAACCATCGCGCTGGACCATTCGCCGGCGCCCGCCCACTTCGCGAGCGACTCGACGACTCCGATCGTCAAGCCGCCGACGAGCGCGCCCTTCGTCGAACCGATCCCGCCGACGACCGCCGCAACGAACGCCGTCAGTCCGACGAGGGTGCCCATGTTCGGGTCCACGAAGATCACCGGCGCCAGCAGCCATCCGCCGATCCCGGCGAGGATCCCGGCGACGGCGAACGAATACCGCACCATGAACCCCGTGTTGATCCCCATGAGGCTTGCCGTCGCCTTGTCGTGGGCGGTCGCGCGCAATGCGCGACCGAGCTGCGTCTTGGAATGCAGCACCTCGAGCACGAGCGCAAGTAAGACTCCCACGATCAGGATCAGGTACTGCTTCGGTTCGATGGAGAAGATCGTCTTCTTGCCGGCGAGGGAACTGATGATGGGATCGACTCGTTTCGACTGCTCGCCGGCGATGTTGCGCACGACCTCGACCAAGATCAGCGACACCGACAACGTGGTGAGGATCCACCCGATGTTTGTGTTGGGATCGAACTTACCCAGCGGGGCGATCGCAACCAGATGCACGAGCAGCGCGACGATCATGGATGCGATGAGGGCGAGCAGCAGTGCCAGAGGCCACGGGAACCCGAGTCCCGACTTCGTGAACGCGGCGAAATAGATGTAGGCGCCGAGCATCAGAACCTCGCCCTGCGCGAAGTTGATGACCCTCGTGGTCATGTAGATGATCGAGAACGCGAGCGCGATGAGCGCGTACACCCCGCCCGACGTGAGTCCCTGGACGATCGCCTGAAGGAAGCGCTCCATGTTCGTTCCCCCTCAGTGGATCTTGCACTCGTTGGTCAGCTTGAAGCCCCACGGCGACGACGAGTCGGGCCGCTTCGTGCACTGCGTCCCGAACCCCTGCTTCAGCATCACATCCACGAAGAGCTTTTCGTGCTTCTTCGTCAGCGCCTCCTGGTTGAAGCGCATGAACTGGGTCGGTCCGACGTAGCCCGGCGGGTTGAACGCCTTGATCGGCGGATCGGCCTTCGGGTTGCCGATGAACTCGGTGCCGAGCTGGTACGCGGGAGAGGTGTTCGCTGCCTTGCCGCGTTCGAGCGTGATTCCGACCATGTCCGCTTTTTCGAGCGAGATGTGGCGGTCCTTCGTGAACGTGTGCGGCGTGATCGACGAGAAGTTGACGCCCTTCATCGTCTCGAGCGCGTTGATCACCTTCTGCGGGTCGGTCCCGCCCGCGGCCTGGAAGGCCGACGCGAACAGATAGACGGCGTCGGCGGGGTTGTTCTCGCCTCCCGTCGGCGCGATGCCCCAGCGCTTCTTGAATGTGTCGACCGCCGACTGGAACTCGGGGATGTAGCCGATGCCTCCCATGTACCAGTACGACATCGTCCCGATGCGCGCCGCGTCGCCGGCGAGCACCGCGAACGTCCGCTCGGCCGCACCGCCTTCGAATCCGATGATCTGTGGGTGCCAGCCGCCGCCCCCGCGCGCGTGGTCGTGATCGAGGTACACGGCGTCCAGACGCTTCACGCTTTCGAGCGCGTGCGCGGTGTCGCCGGCGATCCCCCAGATCATCAGCGCGTTGCAGCCCGTGCCGCGGATGCGCTGTAGCTGGGCGGTCATGTCGACGTCGCCGACGTTGTATTGCTCGGCCGCCGCGAGGCGGTGACCGCTCTTCGCCAGCGTCTCGCCGATCAGGCGCTTCCCCTGCGCTCCGATCGCGGTGTTGTCACCGAGGTACGCGAACTTGGTGTAGCCGCGATCCTTGATCGCGTACTCGTTGAGGATGATCTCGATCCCCCAGACGTCCGGCGGGAACATCTGGAACAGCTGCCGGTAGTTCGTCTGCGGGTAGAGCTGCCCGACCGACGCGATGTCGCCGTACGCGGCGATCGCCGGCAAGTTGTACTGCTGCAGGATCTTCTTCGCGGCGTAGATGTCGTCGTACAACCCGGCGAAGATCAGGCCCTTGATGTTGTGGCTCGTGATCATCTCCTGGATGGCCGACACCGCAACCTGCGCCGACAGGTTGTCGTCGCGCGCGATCAGCTTGATCTTTTTCCCGCCGAGGATCCCGCCCTGCGTCTGCTTGTTGTACGCGTCGAAGTCGGGGAACCCGTTCTTCGCTGTTGAGATGCCTGCCGCGGGGAGACCGTGCTTGTTTATCTGCTCCACAGCGAGCTGGCCGCCGTGGTCGGCGAGCTTTCCGACGAACGCGCCGACTCCCGAATAGATCGAGATGACGCCGATGTTGATCGTCTCGCCGCTGCCTTCCTCTCCGACGTTGAACTTGCCGCCGGTGGAAGGCGTGAGCGAGTCGGCGGTCTTGCCGCACGCGGTGAGGAACGCGGGGTAGAGCCACGAGGTGGCGGCGACGCCGACGCCGACCTTCTTGGCCACATCGAGGAACTCGCGGCGGTTCATGGGCGTGTCGAAGCCCAGCTCGCTCTTCTCTTCCATCTCCTCTTCGATACGGCGGCGCTGCCAGCGCTGGCCGGGGTTCTTTCGGGGAAGCTCGTAGGAGGGGATGGGTTCGGGGCGGGCGGGGAACTCTTCGGGGTCGGGCTTCTTGCGCGTCATCTGCGGATCACCTCGTCGCTGCGGGTGAGGGCTGCACGGGAGTTCCGCGCAGAAGTTGTTCGAGCTGCTGGATCTGGTCTTGCAGGTCGGATGCGTCGCTCGCGGGCGGCGCGATCCGGCGCTGGATCTGCGGCGGCGCGATCGGCAGGCCGCTCACGTGACGAAGCTCCTCCGGGGTGAAGAAGCCGGCCGGCCTGCCGAGCAACGTCACCGACACCATCGCGAGCGCGAAGAGCGCCGCGAGCATGAAACCCGTGCGCCGCCGCGTGACCGGGTCCGCCATCCGGTGGAGGCGCGGGTCGGGCATCGCGAGCGTCATGCCGATCCGTCTTCCACGGCCAGTGCGCGCACGACGATCCGGTCGCTCCCGCCCCAAAGACGGCTGCTTCCGAACAACACCAGCACGCGCTGGGGCGAGTCGACCGCGAGGTCCATCTCCTCCGGCGGGACCACCCGTACCGAGTCCACCTCGTAGGTCGTCGTTCCGATCGCGGAGAGGACGACGATGCGATCGCCCTGCGAGAGTCGATCGAGCCGAAGGAAGAAGCTTCCGAACCCGAGGCGATTCGCCGTGATGATCGCGACGCCGTTCTCTCCGGGCGTGGCGCTCGCCGGTAGGTGGCCGGGCCCCTTCCGCATGATCGCCGGCGTGGCGCCTTCGACGACGATCGCATCGAAGCCGATCGACGGGATGCTCAGGTGTGCGACCGGATCGCCCGGCGAATAGGTGATCGACGAGCGCGCTACGGGATCAAGCCTTGCCCAGTGATCGGCCGCGGCGTCGAATCGCTCCCCGAGGCGCCACTGGTTTATCGAGGCCAAAAGGTTCGAGCCGAGGAACGTGAGGAGCAAGAGCGCCACGACCGAAAGAGCTCCGATCACGAGTGCCTTGGGCGGTCGCGAACGGCGGGCCCGGCGCGCGGCCAGAACCCGGATCGCCGCCGGCGAGGCGCTCACGAGGAAACGTCCTTTTCGATGATCTCGAGGTCGTAGTCGTTGCGGCGCGCGTACCACCACAGCAGCACGACGGCGACCAGGACCAGCGATGCCGCACCGAACATGCCGGCCGGCTTGGGCAGGCGGTAGCCGGACGGCGGGACCTGGTTCTTGTACCAGTCGGCCGGCGTCCAGACGCGGTCGAACGCGCCGAGCCTGTCCTTCCACTTCGGCACGAACGGCACGAGGCCCGACCCGAGGATGACGAGGTTCTTCACCGTCTTCACCTTCTTCATCAGGTTGAAGGCGTAGACGCGGCCGTCGTTCGCGGCGAAGTACAGGTGTCCGTCGAGCAATGCTGGGGAGGAGAAGATCTTGTTGTCGATGTCGGCGAACGGCGTCTTGTATCGGTCACCGAACGGGGGGAACTGGAACGAGGTGTCCCACTTGATCTCGTGCTGCCAAACCTTCTTCGGGTTCGCCGGGTTCCGCACGTCGAAGCCGGTGATCCTGTTGTCCCACGTCGGAACGTACAGAACGTTGCCGCCGAGTGTGGTGCCGGACAGCGCGTTCTGGTTGTAGTCCCAGGGGCCGCCTTCACCGCGGCGCGTGTACGGCGTCTGCGGGTCGGTGTTCGGCTGAACGCCGACGCGCGCGAGCAAGCACGGCCCCGCAGCTCCGTCTCCGGGACGCAGGCACCCGGGGCCGTCGGCCGGACGGTTGAGCGCGAGCACGTAAAGCCGCCCGTCTTGGTCGGGCGCGTACAGGATGGGATCGGCGCCGTGACCTTTGACATCCGGGTCCAGCGCCATCGGCCCCCCGACGACCGCCTGGGTAAGGAAGCCGTGCTCGCCGTGACCGAGGCTGAGCAGGAAGCTGTCGCCGAGCGGCGACTCGAGCTCGAGCGGAAGCGGAGCCATGTACGTCCGTCTCCACGTCGGCGCGTGCGAGTCCCACTTCAGCCGGATGATGCGGCCGTCGAGTGTCGTCACGATGTAGTCGCCGCCGCCGGCGGCACCCAGGGGCGGGACGGCAAGACCGACCGCGATATCGCAGTTCCACCCGGCCGCCTGACAGAAGTCGACGTCCCCGATGGTGCCGCCGAACCCTTGGGTTGCCGGATTCGTCGATGTCGCGCCGTCCTTGCGGTCGTACTCGATGCGCGAGGCATCGGCGGTGCCGTTGCGCGGGTTCAGGAAACGGATGTGACCGTCCGAACCTGCAACCTGCACCTCGTCGTTCAGGCAGGCGAGGCCCGGCACCGCTTCGAAGCGACGGGTCGACGCTCCGGCGGACTTGTTGTTCACCGCGAGCGCCCCGCCGACCGGATACTCCCACCAGGTCAGCTCGCCGGGGAACTCGGGGCCGTCCGCATAGCGCTTCCAGAGCACCCTGCCGTTCTTCCCGTCGAGTCCGTACACCCAGCCCGACAGCGTCATGAAGAAGACCTTGTTGTCGCAGAACGCCGTCGCGCCGTGGATCTTCGGGTACTTCACCGTCGCGCGGATCGGGTCGAAGTCGGTCTTGCCGAGCGCGCAGCGTCCGCCGGAGCACCGGCCGGAATCCGCGTCCGGCGGAAGCGGGCCCTGGTACCCCTCCTTCGCCTGGTACGACCAGATCTTCTTGCCGGTTTTCGCGTTGAGCGCGTACATCCAGCCGTTGGAGAACGTCACGTAGGCGACGCCGTTCTTCACGACCGGCGCGTTCGAACCTGGGTAGGCGGACGTGGCCCCGTCGGTTCGGCCGTCGGGGGAGAAGCGCCACACCGGCAAGCCCGTCTTCGCGTTGAGCGCGAGGAACGAGTTCGTCGCCGCGCCGGATACGTACACGATCCCGTCGACGACGACCATCCCGGCCTCGGGCCAGACGCCGGACGGCAGGTCGGAGATCTTCGTTACCCATTCGAGCCACGGTCCGTCGACGTCGTCGCTCGCGATGTGTCCGCCGCCGATGAACGGCGGTTGCTTCTCGGTCGGCGCATAGCCGGTTCGGAAGTCGTCCCCGCCGCCGCCGACCGTCCAGCGGGTCTTCGAATTCGAAGACCACTTCGACTGGCTGCGCGCGACGGCCTCCGGCGCGATGAGGGCAACGAGCACGACGATCGTCGTGATCGCGACCAGCAACTTCGTCATCACACGCTTCACCGCATCACACCTTCGTCGTGAGGAATTTGTATTTGGACGGCAGCGCCAGCGACTCCGTCACGATGGTGAAGAAGCCGCCGCCGGTGTCCACGTCCGGGAAGTAATGGCCGCCGGCCGAATCCTGATCCTTGGTGAAGCCGTACATCCCGAGGTCGTCGATGTCGATCCCTGAGTGATCGCCTGCACCGAAGCTGACCGGAACGCCCGCTCCCTCGAAGTCGGTGATCTTCTCGAGCCCGCCGACGAGGTCCTGGCCGGCGGTGCTCCCGGTGTTGCGCGCGGCCTTGGCGATGATCGCCACCGAGTCGTAGAACGCCGCTGCCTGAACCGGCGCCTGGGCGCTGTTTTCGGTTTGGAACCGAGCGTAGAAGTTGATGATCCGCCCGAGGTTGAACCACGGCCCCGCCCACGGTCCGACGGACAACAAGCCGTCGCGGAACGCGACCGGCGTGACCTGCGCGCTCGCGTTCTTGGCGAACGTGGAAGTCGCGAGGTTCCCCGACAGCGCGATCTGGTACGCGAAACTCATCTTCTGCGTCTCGACGACGATCCGGGCGGCCTCGCTCGGGGAGAAGACCCAGGTGATCACGGCGTCGGCGTTGACCTGCCCTGCGTGCGCGACCGGCGTGTGGATGTCGCCGCCGGGAGTGAACGTGAGGGAAAGCTTCGGCTCGACTCCCAGGTCGCGCAGCGCGTTCTCGACGGCTTCCTTACCCGTCTTGCCGAAGGTGGTGTTGTCCGTCAGCACGACTATCCGCTTGTACTTGCGCACGTTCACGAGGTAGTCGGTCATCTTCTCGGCGATGAGCGAGTCGGTGGGCGCCAGCGAGAAGACGTTCGCACGCTTCGTGACGTCGTCGTTTCCGATCAGCGTCTGGATGATCGGAACGTCCGAGATCGCGCCGAGACCGGGGAGCACGATCGGGTCGGGGGTGCCGACGACGATCGCGTCGGTCTTGCCCTTCAACGAGTCGATCGCCTTGGGCACCTGCTTCGGATCGCCGGCGTAGTCCGCCTGGACGAACTCGATCGAGACCTTCCTTCCTCCGCCGACGTTCGCGTCGTCCGACGCCAGCTTCGTGGCACCCAGCACCGCCTGGGCGAGATCGCCGCCTTCCCCGCTCGTCGTGAACAACAGCCCGACGCGGAGCTTCAACGGCTCGGCCTTGGGGTTCTTCGCGGCGCTCTTCTTCGACGTGCAGGCCCCGAGCGCGACGAGGGCTACCGCGGCCAAGGCCAGGGTGCGGAACAACGCCGGGCGCCGCATCATGTCGTGCTCACCAGGAACGTCAGCGTCCACGACTTGACCGTGGCGGCGACCGTCGTGTCGGGCACGGCGAAGGTGAAAAGCCCAACGTTGCCGCGGAAGTAATAGAGGCCGAAACCATGCAGCTGGTTGCCGAGCTCGCCCGGCGGAACCGCGGGGTCGTTGGGGAGGCTCGGCGGGTTGAGGCCGAGACGGGTCGGGAAGTGCGTAACCGACTCGGTCTCCGTCCAGACCAAGACGTGGTTCGCGTCGAAGAAGTCCGCGCGGGCCTTGAGGTTGCGCACCGGCTCGGTCCCCTCGTTCACGACGGGCACGACGAGGTAGTACATGCCGATCAGCGGGTTGACCCCGTAGATCGGAAGCGAGATGAGCCCGGGCCCTCGCCCGTTCTTGAAGCCGGTGAGATGGAGCGAGTCGCGCGCGGCTTGCGACAGGATCCCGATCTGGATGTTCGTGATGTGCAGGCCCGGCGGCGCCGCCTCGGCCACGTTGACCGCACTTTCAGAACCGAGTGTGGTCGTCGCTCCGCCCGTTCCGAACTCGGGAACCGCGAGGAGCGGCACCTCCTCGGGCGACGGCAGCGCGATCTGCGGCCCGGCCACCTTCGTGGGGATGCTGTTGCCGCAGCCGGCCAGCAGCAGGCCGGCCGCGAGCGAAGCGACGGCGAGCCGGGCCGGACGCGCTAGACGATGAACCATCTGAACCTCGCGAATCCGAAGAGGACGGTCAGGATCAAGGCGCACGCGAGAAGCGTGGCGAACTTACCGCCGCCGGTGTCCGTGGCCATCGGGTGCTCGGCGAGCTTCTCCGTCGAGAACGTGAGCACGAGCTGGCCCACGGCGGGTTTCTTGTCGGCGTCCATCGGGACACCCATGAACGTGGCCATCTCTTTCGCGCGAGCGACCGACGCGGCCTTGACCGCCGTGTCGATGTCGATGGCGTTGATGTCCCACTGGAGCGTGCTTCGGGCGGTTTCCACTCCGAAGATCGCGAAGTTCTGGATCGAGTCCGCGAGGTACCGCCACGTGGCCCCGAGCTGGTGGAACGAGTCGACCTGAGCCTCGGCGCCGTCGGTCAGCACGTGCAACGCGTAGATCAGTGAGTTCGGTGTGTCCTTGTTCCCGAGCGCCGCCTGGAGTGGGTCGAAGCCCCTCGTCTTCAGGGTGTAGAGCCCGCGCTCGAGCTCCTCCATGCCGAAGGGGAACTTGATGAAGTTGTACTTGGAGTAGGAGTTGCAGGTCTGACCGGCCGGCGTGTCCGCTGCGATATTGGCTCCGCAGCCGGCGCTCGGGAGCGGCGCGAGCCCGGCGAGGTTCGCCGTGTCGAGCACGTGGTTCTCCTTCTGGATCGCGTGCAGGTCGTGCTCGACGATCCCGAGCTTCAGGAACGCGAGGTTCAGCGGGAGCGCGGCGCCCGGGCAGAGCGGCGTGACGATCGCGGGCGCGTCGGGGAAGTACGGGCGTTCCTCCGTCGACCAGCCCGTCGCGCCGCACAGCTTGGCGGCGGACTTGAGGTCGCTCCAGATCGAGTTGAAGAGGAGGTCGTTGGCGGTCATCGGCGCACCGCCGGTGAGGAGCGCCGGGTCGGAGGAGAACCCGACGAACAGCCGCAGCTGCTGCAGCGTCGCGAGCTGGCCCTTGGTGGCGTCGCGCGATAACTCGACCGCGTTCTGGATGACGTTCAGCGCGCGGTCGGCCTGCTCGAGCCCCTTCGCCAGCGTCCACAGCGCCCACAGCTGGTTCGGCTTGTCGAACGAGCCCGCCTCACGGTTGCCCTTGTCCGGGCCGAGGATCGGGATCGCCAGGTTGCCGAACGTGTCGTGGAGAAGGCCGAAGAGACCGGTCAGCGCGATCAGGTTCTCGCGGAAGAGCCCGAACACGTCGTAAAAGAAGTTGCGGCGGCCGCGCTGGAACTGGATGCCCTCGGAATTGAGCGCTTCGGCTTCGAGCGGCGGGAACACCGGCTGCGCGACGACGGTGATCTTCGGCAGCTTCGCGCCTTTGGCGAGGATGCCGGTGACGATCGCGTCCTGCTCGGCCGGGAAGTCAGGCGGCACGAGATTCTTCGTCCAATTGACGACGGTCGAGCTTCCGTTCCGGGCCATGTCGCCGTCGGATCGGATCGAGTCGTAGTCGCCATCGGGGAAGGTGAGGTCGACGACCCTGGTCACGTAGGGCGTGTAGACGGGCGCGACCGCGACGACGGTCTTCTTGGTCTGGATGTCGGTGTAGGTGACCTCCTGTTCCCGCTTCGTCATGTTGGTGAGCGTGATGACGATCTTGAAACGCGTCGCTTCCGATTGCGAAACGAGCTCTGCGGGAGTGACCTCTTCTTCGGAACCTTCGTCGCCCTTGAAGTAGCGGATGTGGACGTTGATCGGCAGCGGCTTGAGACCGTCGGGCGTGGCCCAGAAGTCGCCGTGCTGCTGCAGGCGTCCTTCGTAGTAGATGTCCTTGAAGCCGGCCTTGCCGAGCTTGAGGTTCCAGTTGAGCGCGTCGTTCTTGCTTATCCCCGCCGGGGTGCCGTGGAGGTACTTCACGTCGACGAAGCTGGCGGGATCGGAGACGGCGCGCGTTCCGCCGCCGCGCAACCTGATCCAGTCCTTTAGCCATGCAGCGGTCGGCGTGCCCGTCTCGTCGATCTGGATCTTGACGTATTCGGTGTCGGTCGACCGGCCGGGCTTCTCGGCCTCGATCGGCTTCGGCGCCGCCGAGCCGCTCGGCGACGGGGACGCGGATCCCGATCCGCTGGCGTCGGGGGACGGAGAGCCGGACTCGGTCGGAGACGAGGAACCCGTTGCGCTCGGCGACGAGGTCGGGGAAGGGGACTGCGATCGGGCTGCCTCAGGGACGATCAGAAGCGTCGATGAGAGGGACAGTACGACGACGACCCCGATCGCTCTGGACCGGCTCCTCAAACGCGCCCTCCTCTACGCGGTCGCGTCTGAGTCGACGACGAACGCACGTCGCCCCCCACTCCGGTCCCAGCGCGACAGAACTTCAAATGGTCAGCTTCGACGAACGCCCCCGGGGCACCTGCGCCTCGTGTGCGCGCACTGTTTTAGACCGTCACGCTCAAACCGCGCAAGTGGGGCCCTGTGCTGCAGGAATGCCGTTGCTAGACTCGCGATCATGAGGCTTCCCCGCCGGCGGGGGCTCGCGCGTGTTGCCGGGCCGGCCCTCGTGGTGGCCCTGTTCGCCGCCGGAATGCCCGCCGCCCCCGCAGCGACGCCCATCAAGATCGGGCTGGCGAGCGTGTTCGACTTCGCCTCGGAGTGGATGCGCGACGGGGCACAGTTCGCCGTCGACGAGATCAACCGGTCTGGGGGCGTGCTGGGCAGGCCGCTGAAGCTGTACTCCGAGGTCGACCCCGCGCTCGGGAACCGGGCCGTCCAGCAGCTGCTCTTCGGCGACCGGGTGGACGCGCTCATCGGGCCCGAGGTCTGGACCGCCACCCAGAACAACGACCAGAACATCCGGAACCGAAAGGTCGTCAACATCCTGCCGCTGTCGCCCGTGGGCCAGACGAGCGTGCTGCGGAACCCGTACGTCTTCCGTCTGATCCCATACGACGCGATCCAAGCGGAGGCGCTCGTCTCCTACCTGTCGAACTTCAAGGCGTTTCGGAGGTTCGCGATCCTCTACGCGGACGACTTCCTCGGTCGCGAAGGCGTCGGACAGATGCGGACCCACCTCGGGTTCGCCGGTCTTCACCCCGTCTACGAGAACACCTTCAACATGGGCGACACCGACATGACGCAGCAGGTGCTCGGGGCGCAACGGGCGAAGGCCGACGCATTGATCGTGTGGGGCCTCGCTCGCGAGACGGCGCGCATCGCCAAGATCGCGCGCAACATCGGATGGAAGGTGCAGATCGCCGGGCCCGTCGAGGCGATCGCCGGCGAGTACATCGACATCGCGGGGAAGGCCGCGGAGAACACGGTGTCGGTTCTGCCGCACAAAACGATCAACAACTGGGCGCCGCCGGGGTCGTTCCGCGCGAACTGGTTCGCGAAGTGGTACCGCCGCTACGGCATCAAGACCTTCAAGGGCACCAAGGTTCCGAACCTGCCGATCGCGCAAGCGGTCGTGTACGACTCGGTGAAGTTGGTCGCTGAGGCGATGAAAGTCGCCGGCACCACGGACGGGGACGCGGTGCGTCGCGTGCTGGAGTCGGGCCGGGTGTTCCACCTGATCACCGCGGACTTCAAGTTCTCCCCCGACAACCACGAGACGTACAAAGCCGAGGACCTGTGGGCGTTCCGCATCCTCAAGGGCGCGACCAACTTCGACATCGATCCGCGCGCGGACAAGCGCAAGGAGACCGAGGCCTGGCAGCTGTTCGCGGCGGGCCTGTTGTTCGACCGGAAGCGCGGCGTGGCGTTCATCCCGCTGTCGCTCGGCACGTTCAACCGAGGTCAGGCGGTTCCCGTGGGGCGCCTCGTCTGGACCGCTGTGTCGGCGCGCTTCGTCGAGTCGGTGAAGGTGCCGTACTTCGACCTGCCCGAGCGGCGCGCCGAAGGCAAGTTCGCGATCGTTCATCTGCGATTACGCAACGTCTCGGGAGTCACGCGGAAGGCGCCGTGGTCGTTCGTGATCGACCAGGACGGGAATCTTGCCATCCCGGACCCGCAGGCCATGGCAGCGCTGTGGATCAACGGCGGCCCGACGGCTCGGTTCTTCATCTTCGAGCCGGTGCCGCCGGGCGGGACGTTCGAGGGCGACGTCGTGTTCGACGTACCGCAGACCGCAAAGAAGATTCAGGTCGGCGTGCCGGACGACTTCATCTTCCAGAACTACGCGATGGTGAGGCTGTGACCGCGCGCCGTGCGCGCTTGGGGCCCCCTATGCAGAGGCTCGTGGGGGTTGTCAGACATTGTGACGTCACATGTGACGTCACATCTGGGAAGAGCATTCGGAGGGTGTTTGCCGTCGTCTTGAGTGCGGCGCTCCTGCCGCTCTTCGCCTGCACGAAGGGCGGCGGTGATCTGACGATCGGCGTCGTCGGGCCGTTGTCCGGTCCGTTCGCGTTCGTCGGCACGGCGCAGCAGCGTGGTGCGGAGCTCGCAGCCGAGGAGATCAACGACTCCGGCGGGATCGGCGGGCGCAAGGTTCGGCTGTCGATCCAGGACGACTCCGACTTCTCGCGGATCACCGGGATCCTGCGCGACCTGACGCTCCGGCAGAAGGCCGTCGCGATCATCGGCCCGGAAACCGCGACGCCCGTGCTTTCTCCTTCATCCCCGACGGCCCGCGCGCGGATTCCCGTTCTGTTGCCGTACGCGTCCCTCGGCGACGTGCGGCGCAGCGCGGTGTTTCGCCTCGTGCCGAGCGCATCGGACCAGGCGTCGTCGCTCGCGGCGTGGCTGGTCGGCGAGCGCCGTCTCGGCTCGATCGCACTCGCCACGTCTGCCGACGAAAGCGGACGCGGAGCCGCGGAACTGCTGAAACGCGCCATCCCTGCGGCCGGCGGGCGGATCGCGGCGACGAAGGAGTTCACGCCGGGTGAGATCGACCAGACCCAACTCGCGCAGTCGTTGAAGCGATCCGGAGCGTCGGCGCTCATCGTTTGGGGACCTCCCGCCGACTCGGCGCGGGTGGCGCTCGCGGTACGGCGGATCGGGTGGAGCGTGCAGATCGCGGGGCCGGCCGGGTTGTTCGTGTCGGACTACCGGTCGCTGGCGGGCGTCACCTCGGACGGGACGGCGATCTCGTTCCCGTTCCGCCGCGACTGGTTCACCGAACGAGTTTCCGCCTTCTTCCTGAAATACGAATCGAAGTTCGGGATCGTCACGTTGCCGAAGCAGCGCACCCTCATCCCAGATCTGCCCGTGATCGCCATGGCGTCCTACGACGCGGTGAAGCTCGTCGTCGAGGCGGTGAAACACGGCGGCGCCTCCGGGCCGAAGGTCGCGGCCGCACTCGAGAAGATGAAGAACGTCCAAGGGATCGGAACGACGTACACGTTCTCGCCGACCGACCACGAAGCGTTCGCCCGCGGCGATCTGTGGATGGCGCGCTTCTACAACTTCGCGCTTCTCTACGACATCGACCGCCGCGCCAAACGCGACGAGCAGATCGCCTTCTACAAGATCCAGGTTTCCGCGCTTTACCTGCCGCCCGAGTTCTTCAACACCGACAACGGCGCGGAGCTCCAACAACGTGTGCTGGAAGACGTGCTGACGAATCCCGAGAAGGTCGAGTTCTTCAAGGCCTACCGGGCTCCGCGCGCGGCGCCGGGTCCGATCTGATCCGGGGTGGGTGTGTCATCCATGAGATTCGGCCGCGAGCGCGTGTTTCAAGGCTCGTCCTTCTTCGCGCCAGCCGGATTCGACCATCAGGTATGTCGGTCGGCGGCCGGGCAACGACACCCTCATCGACATTCGACCAAGCGGGTCTTCGACGACCTCATCGATCTTGACGTCGGGTCGCGGAACGCGTTCGAGCGGTCTCTTGAGGATCCACAGCCAGCGCCCGACGCGCATGTTTGGAGCCTGCAAGAGGATGAGCGTGTTCTCCGTGAGGCAAATGTAGTAGCGCGGTGCGTCGAACCGGGCGATGGGGTGTGACCCCGGGATCAAAGGCTTGTCGCTCATCCGGCCCTCAAAGGCAGCGATGACTTTTCCGCGGATCGGTTCGAACCAGTCGATCATCTGAACGACTCGCTGGCGCCAAGCCTCTTCGGTCCCCACGTTTCGATGCTACTCCCGCGGGCCCGCGATCAACGGCGAATTCCTGCGGGCAAGGCCACCCGCGAGGCAGGCGCTATCCTCCAGCGGCGATGGAGCACCTGCAGGCGCTCGTCACGGGGCTCGGGGTCGGCGCGGTGTATGCGCTCATCGCGTTCGGGATCTCGCTCGTCTACGCGACCAGCCGCACGCTCAACTTCGCGCACGGCGAGGTGCTTACCGTGGGCGTGTTCCTCGCGCTCACCGCGGTGTACTTCGATCTCCCGCCGTGGCAGGGAATCATCGTCGGCATCGCCGGCGCGGTACTGCTCGGCGTTGTGCTCGCGAAGGTCGTGTTCACGCCGCTGCGCCGGGCCCCGGAGTCGCTCGCGTGGCTCCTCGGCCTCTTGATCGTCGCGTCGATCATCGCCAACGTCTCCGCGCGGATCTGGGGCTCACGCGCGTACAGCGCGGAGCAGCTCGGCATCGGGAAGGCGCTCGGCGCCGACTCGGTGATCCGTTGGGGAGAGATCGTCTTCCCGTCGATCTACGTCTGGCTCTTCGTCACCGGCGTCGTGATCATGGTTGCGCTCGACCTCATGATCCGCCGCACCGCGTTCGGGCGCGCGGTGCGGGCCGTCGCGCACAACCGCCGCACCGCGGCTTTGATGGGGATCGACACGGAGCGAACGATGGTCTACGCGTTCGCGCTCGCCGCCGGGCTCGGCGCGGTCGCCGGGATCATGTTCTCGCCGCTCACGTTCGTGCAGGTGCAGCTCGGCTCGTTCTTCACGTTCAAGGGGCTGGCGGCGGCCGTGCTCGGCGGACTCGGCTCCGCGCGCGGCGCGTTCGTCGGCGGGCTCGTGCTCGGCGTCGTCGAGCAACAAGCACTGGTGTACGTTCGCGCGGGATACCGCGACGCGATCGCGTTCGGGGTGCTGATCCTGGTGTTGATGGTCCGGCCCGCCGGGCTCATGGGCCGCGTCGCCGAGGAGCGGCATTGATGCGCGCCGACGCGAAACGCCGCCTCTGGTTCGCCGCGCTGCTGGTGTTGCCGTTCGTCTTCCGGGACGACTTGTCTCGATACGCGCTCGCGCGCGTC
>Ga0070708_100001974_pt1 | contig 15820 bp, 11 predicted proteins | sample KBSK5503metaG_FD_65469 | JGI IMG/M metagenome (GOLD analysis project Ga0070708, IMG submission 65469) | Corn, switchgrass and miscanthus rhizosphere microbial communities from Kellogg Biological Station, Michigan, USA - KBS K5-50-3 metaG | ecosystem: Host-associated > Plants > Roots >... | reverse complement strand
GATCGACCAGCTCTGCACGATCCATCGCGATGAGCCGGAGCCAGCCATTTCGCGCGCCCCCTAGCTGGCATGCACCACCTCGGAACCTCGCTGCAGCACTCCTTCTCCAACCAACCAGTCCGCCATGCGCCCAACGTTGTCTTCGGCAGCATCGGGACGAATATCCGCTCTTATTTCCTCGTAGTGCTCGGTCACATATACCAGCTTGGCACACATATCGGCAGGGTCCGTGTCCTCGTAGGTGATTACACCGGGGGGACGTCTGCCATTCTCGCTCGCCACAACCGGCACTCTCAAAGCAAGAGATTCCAACACGGATGCGGCGACGCCATCGCATGCTGGCGTGCGTAAATAAGCAGAGCAACGTACCATGAGTGTGAGGAATTCATCGTGCGTCAGATTCCCGAGCAATAGGAGCGCGGACTGCTCTTCCTTTGTCCAACCGCGAAGGAATTCCTGTGCCCCGGGCAACTCTTTCGCCGGGAACCCCAGCCAGATGAACCCCCCGTCCGGATACTTCTGCCGGTACAACCGCATGCAATCACGCACTACCTCGAGACGGTACTCCGGGCGAAATGAAACATAGGAAAAGAACAACGGGCGGTGCTTTGCTAGGAACTCGTTAATTTCATCTGCCAGCCGCATCGGTGTGAAGTTCAGATACTGGCTGGAGAACGTGGCGATCGCACTCACCTTCTCGGGGGGAATTCCGTAGCTCTCGATAGCTTGTTTTATCTCGCCGCTATCACAGGCGATTTTTCCGGCAGACAGAAAAAGAACTCGGAATGCATGGTGGAGCTTCCATGAGTCATGGCGGGGAAAGTAGCCCTGCGAAAGGCCTCCATGGAATGTCAGCCGGGCTGGTCGAAAGGCGAGGCGCCCGGCGAGTGCCGCTGTCAACGCCAGCAAATATCCCTTCTTTGACATTCCGTTGACGTGCACATTCAACCGGTAACCAGATAATGCGTGGCTCACGATTTTCTGCAAATAGTCCCATCCGTCTTGCACATCGATGTAAGCCGGATCCTTGACCGTGTGGTTCTCATTGATCTTGAGAACGTCACAAACATGGCCTCGCCGGCGCAGCTCATCCGTGACCAGCTTCGTTTGAATCGCCCAGCCGCACATCGGTGGCGGATAGTTGCCGATCTGCAGGATTTTCGCTTGGTTCCTCAACTTCGCTCCCGAGTCAATTCAGCGCAACTGGCTTTGACGGGCTGAATTTTGGGCTTTTTTCTTTTTTAACTCGCATTAACAATTCGAAATCCCAAATGCCCTGCGTATCGCTGACTTCCATTCTAGACGCCCAACAGACGCAAGTCTCTGGCACTGCTGGCAAGCAATTGAAAATAAAGGCATTTAGCTGGGCACCAAAGTGGCGCCCCAGCTTCACGCGCGCTCCCTCTGGTCAAGGAGTTCTGTGTACAGTGCGTCAACATCACTGACCAGTTTCTCGAAACTGAAATTGGCCCGCAAGTATTCTTGCCCCGCAATAGCTAGCTTGCAAGCCAAGCCCTCATCCTCCAACAGACGGATCAGTGCCGCTGCCAAAGCCTCGGAATCCTGCGCAGGCACCAGCAAGCCAGTTACTTCGTCTTGAATGACCTCCAAATTTCCTCCAACGCTACTGGCAACTGTGGGACGGCCGGCTGCCAGGTATTCCAAAACCGCGTTGGGCATACCCTCGGACTTGGAGGGCAGAACCGCAATATCACAGGCCGCAAGCACATCCGGAATATCGCTGCGTCGACCCAGAAATACGAAGTTTTTCTGAAGGTTCAATACCTTTACGCGACGTTCGAAATCCCCCTGCAGCGGGCCTTCCCCCACCAGCACAAAACGTGTTTGTGGAAATCTGCTGATCACTTTCGGAGCCGCGGCAATCAGCCACGGGTGCCCTTTCACGTCACTGCGCATGTTCCCGACCAGAACTATAAGTTTGTCCCGGCCGGCTCCTGCGAACAAGCGTTCGCGGTCTCGCATGGCAGTTCGAAAGCGTTGCACATCCACACCATTGTGAATAACACGAACCTTCCCCGGTGGGAAGCCTGCATCCTGAATCAGGCCGTCGCGAATAGGAGCAGCATTGGTCAGAATCGCTGATGACAGGTTCTGCAGGCGGCGTAAAAAGCGCCCACGGCGCGATTTGTACCATTTGTCATGGGACAGGTCTCTCTGGCTGCAGATAACAGCGGGAACCCGGGCCATTTTTGCGGCAGGAATTCCCATCAGGTTCGACCAGAGATCGTGGGTATGCACTATGTCGTAACCACCGCGATGCAAGAAGAATGTTAAGCGCAGCAATTGTTTCAATCCATTCAGGGAATCAATTCCGCCAGTGGGATGAAACTCAATCACGTGCACTGCAGAACCATCCATTTTGGCCAAAAGCGGCCCTTCCTTGCGCAAACAACCCAGGGTGACCTCGTATCGTGTGGAATCCAGGCGGCATGCGAGTTCTACTGCCTGGATCTCAGTCCCCCCAAAGTGAAACGAATCCACCAGAAAAAAAACGCGCCGTTTGCTCTGACCCTGGACCATGCTCTCCGTTACTTGCTGTTTGGCATCACGCCCGTAACTTTCCAACTAACGCACTCTCGTGTTTAATAACTCACTGGTACATCGCGCCAGCGGGCAATTCTAGAAAGCATAAGTGATCCTTATGAGCAGGTCTATCAGCATCTTCGGTCTGGGATATGTGGGCTCGGTGACCGCCGCCTGCCTGGCCCACAAAGGCTACTCGGTTATCGGAGTAGATCTCAGTCCGGCGAAAGTTGAACTGCTGAAATCCGGACGCAGCCCGATTGTTGAGCCACGCATGAGCGAACTGGTGACTGCTTGTCATCAGGATTGCAGACTACAGGCGACCACCGACTCGGCAGCCGCGGTTATGAACAGCGAGATCTCATTTCTTTGTGTAGGCACTCCCAGCCTGCGCAGTGGCAAGCTCGACCTGGGGCATATCAGTCCTGTTTGCGAAGAAATCGGCCGGACACTGGCCAGAAAAGATTCTTTTCACCTGGTCGTGCTGCGCAGCACGGTGCTGCCCGGCACAGCAGTGACCATCGTGATTCCAACCCTAGAGAAAGCGAGTGGCAAGCGCATGGGCAAAGACTTCGGGGTTTGCGTGAATCCCGAATTCATGCGCGAGGGCACCGCCGTAGCAGACTTCCTCGATCCCGCAATGACCATCATCGGGGCGGCCGACTCCAGGCACGCGTCCCTGCTGCGTGAACTCTACTCGTGGGCGCCGGGTCGCATTTTTGAGACATCGTTCACCTCGGCAGAGATGGTGAAGTATGTCTGCAACGCCTGGCATGCACTCAAAGTTAGCTTCAGCAATGAAGTCGGTACCCTGGCCAAGCAACTCGACGTCGATGCGGAAGCAGTAATGGAAATCTTCGCTGCCGACACCAAATTGAATATTTCGTCCAGTTACTTGAAGCCAGGCTTCGCCTTCGGCGGATCGTGCTTACCCAAGGACGTGCGCGCCCTGAACTACCGCGCCAAGGAACTCGATCTTAAGCTGCCGCTCTTCGACGCCATTATTCCCAGCAATCAGGAACACCTCGAGCGCGCAGTGGAAATGGTTCTGCACAGCGGAAAAATGAAAATCGCCATACTGGGGCTCAGCTTCAAGGCAGCCACCGACGATCTGCGTGAGAGCCCACAGGTACAGCTTGTGAAACGCCTGCTCGGCGAAGGGCGCCAGATCCACATCTGGGATGACAATGTCTCTCTGGGCCGCCTCATCGGCTCAAATCGCCAATACATCGAAGAAGTCATCCCTCATATCGGTTCCTTGCTATGTAGCGATCTGGCGCAAGTAGTGCGGGAGGCGGAGGTTGTAGTGATCAGCACGCGCGGCATTAAGAAGGAAGAATTGCAGCAGCACCTGCGCCCCGATCACATCATCCTCGACCTGGTGAATCTGGAGAAAGTTCGCCGCCCGGCCGACAAAGGCAGGTACGAGGGAATCTGCTGGTAGAACCCCTCATCGGAATTCTGCGGGACGGTATCGGCAGGGAGTAGTCTCTCCCCACGCCGAAAACCTCTAGGAACTCCTGAAGAAGTAGACATTCGGAAACAATCGCCCCCATCAGGACATGTACTCCTGAACGTTCACTCACCTGCGTTATCTACCCGCTGCACAAACCCAGCACTAAAGTGCCAGTCAAGGACTCCAGCGTCAGTCCCACGAATTTTGTTTTGAGGGCGTGCAATGTCCCCCATCGTTTCCTCTACGATAGCTGTTCATGGCAATTCTATTCTGCGGAGCCCCATCAGCATTGGTCTGATTGGTCTGCTTTGTGTCTTTTTCACGTCTTGTGGCAGCATCGGACAAATGCCCACCGTGCAGGCAGCCACCTCGAGCGTTCGTACGGATAAAGGACTCATCTCGATCAGCGGCAATCCCGGGCCTGCAACCGTGGGCAAGCCTTACAACGCGGTCCTCTCGGTAACCGGCGGTTCTGCTCCCTATCACTTTTCCGTCGGCACAGGCGCACTTCCCCAGGGCCTATCACTAGGCCCGGGCACGGGAACCATTTCTGGTACTCCCAGCAAGAGCGGGACGTTCGATTTTACAGTTGTGGTAGGCGACCGCCGGCGGCGTGACCACGGCAAAAAGCGGCTAGAGATCGCGGTATCCGGTCTATCGAACCCATCGAAGCCGGGTGCGCCGGTAAAGGTAGGCGTATTGCCGGATAGCGGAACATTAGCTTCTGGAGCCAAGCTGCAGTTCACGGCGACGGTGCAGCACACATCCAATACCGCGGTATTCTGGTCAGCTAGCAGCGGCACGGTTTTGAGTTCGGGCCTGTTCACGGCGCCCGTGGTCACAGCCACGAAGTCCGTCACGGTGACCGCGATTAGCGCGGCGGATCGCAACGCCCGAGGCTCGGCTACGGTGTCTGTCACCGCACCGGCTCCCACGCCAAATCCAACTCCAAGTCCACTCACAATTACAACCTCTGTTTTGCCGGCCGCCCAGACAGGAGTCTCTTACAACGCGTCGGTGGTCGCACAAGGTGGAACCGCGCCCTATAGTTGGAGCGTGAGCGCAGGTTCACTTCCACAGGGATTGACCTTGGACAGCAACACCGGCCTGATCTCCGGAACCCCCAGCCCATCCGGCACATTCACCTTCACGGTGGTGGTCGCTGATTCTGCATCTCACGCCACACAGACATTCAACCTGGCGGTAGAAACGCAAGCAGCGGGCGGCAATTATGACGGCCCTGCGGAATTGCCTCGCGTATACGTTAAGAGCGCGATGACAGATACCCCCGCGTCGCGCGAAACGATTCTCGTGAATGCGGGAGGTAACCTGCAGGCGGCCGTCAACAGTGCCAATTGCGGCGACACAGTTGAATTGCAAGCGGGCGCAGCCTTCACCGGTGCATTCATTCTGCCGGCCAAGAGCTGCGACGATAATCACTGGATTATCATTCGAACCAGTGCCCCGGACTCCGCGCTGCCACCCGAAGGAACGCGTATAACGCCATGCTATGCAGGGGTATCTTCATTGCCAGGCAGGCCTGCCTTCAATTGCGGGTCAACGGCAAACGTGATGCCGAAAATCGCGATGGGAGCGATCAGCGGCTCCGGTCCGATCACTTTTGCATCCGGCGCGAATCACTATCGACTATTGGGACTGGAGATCACCCGTCCCCTAGGCAGTCAAGTCATATACAGCTTGGCTCATATGCAGAATGGCGGTCCGACCGACCACATCGTCTTTGATCGCGTCTGGATGCACGGCACCCCCCAAGACGAAACCGCCCGTGGAATTGCATTGGGCGGAAGCACCTACGTAGCTGTGGTTGATTCGTTCTTCTCCGATTTTCACTGCATCTCCGTCAGTGGTACCTGCACCGATGCGCAAGCCATCATGGGGGGCCTCGGAAACCTTCCCATGGGACCGTATAAGATCGTGAATAACTTCTTGGAAGCCGCTGCGGAGAACATCCTGTTTGGGGGTGGGGCAGCCAACCTCAGTCCAGGGGACATCGAGGTTCGACATAATCACATGTTCAAGCCCCAGAGTTGGCAGCGGGGCCAGCCTGGTTACGTAGGCGGCACGAATGGCAATGCTTTCATCGTCAAAAACCTCTTCGAATTGAAGAATGCTGAGCGTGTCTTGTTTGAAGGCAATGTTCTGGAAAACGCTTGGGGCGGATTCTCGCAAGTGGGCTTCGGAATCCTATTATCGCCCAAGAGCCAGAGCAACCTATGTCCGCTGTGCACGGTGCGCGATATCACTTTGCGTTACAACAAGGTCAGCCGCACTGGGGCCGCCATGCAGATCATCAACGCACTCTCAGACGCGGGTGGCGCCGCCAAGGAAGGCAGCCACTACTCGATTCACGACCTGGTATTTGACGACCTCAAATATTCGCCATGTTACGGCTGCGACGGCAACTTGTTCCAAATTTCGGGATCGAGTGCCTTTCTCCTGAACCACATCACCTTATCGCACATCACAGCCGCTACCGACAGGGCGAATTCCTTCGGTTTGATTGGCGGAGCAGCGGGGCCCTACGACATGGTATTTCAGGATTCAATTATGGGTACTGGAGCCTACAACCTAATTCACGGCGGTTGTTCGGCGGGGCTTGATCCGCTCGCGACTTTCAACACTTGTTGGGCCGCACCGTATGTCTTTGACCATAACGTATTGGCCGGAGGGACCGGGACCTGGCCGGCAGGCAACTTCTTTCCGCTGAACATGAATGCCGTCGGCTTTGTAAACTTTGCAGGCGGGATAAACGGTGATTACCGCCTGAGCCCGGCCAGTCCATTCAAAGGGAAAGCGGGGGACGGGAAAGATCCCGGTGCGGATATCGATGCAGTGAACCAAGCCACACAGGGAGCGCAGTGATGTATCCCATTCCGGGGATCAATCTGGCCCTAGCAACGCATTTGCGGTGAATTTTTCTATATAGCAACCAGAGTGGCGGCGATTACCGTCTTCTGCAAACCACTCGACTGAGAGAACTCCAGTGAAACGCACGCGACGTTTCAATCGGATTCTCTCGATTCTGTCAACGAGCAACTCCAGCGGTGGCCGATTCAATCGTCGAAACATCTGCTCCGACGTCGCGTCCGTCTTTACTCCGGTTGTGATAAGGGCTGTTCGGCTGTAACCTCAGATTACCGCCTTCCTGACTGGCAAGCCCAGCGGCTTTAATATCCTGGGCAAAATGATTACCGTCGGGCCATTTACCACGCCCACCAAGCAACACATTATTGACAAATGTGTAAGATTTCCAGCAAGCGTCGAAAATGCCCTTCGGGCCTCCTCTTCGGTAGGCACAGTTGTCCTGCCCGCCCGTGGACGCCACTTGGTATTGCCCCACATCGAAAATGTTGTCGGTGATTACGATGTTTTCCATCGAAGCATTGCCGCTGCGGCTTCCCACAATCAGCAGGTCCCGGTCTGAAGTGGGCACCGTGACATGGCTGATAGTCAGGTTGCGATATGCTGACCCTGCACTTGAGATCTGAAAAGCAAAACCGTTCCCCTCAAACCGCTGCGCATTGATGTCTTCCATCGTCACATCATGAATACTGATGTTGATCAGCCCCTGGGTGAGACCGCCCGCATCGGAGGCTGCGCTGGCCAACTGCATTCCGCTTCCGGAGTGGCGCAATGCGCAATACCGGACGGTTACGTCCTTGACGATGCATAACGGACACTGGTTTCCCTGGCTCTTCGGCGTCAGCAGGATTTGGAAGCCCGCCTGCGAAAATCCGCCCCAGGAATTCTCCATTACATTGCCTTCCACCAGAACGCGGCTGCCGTTCTTGAGTTCAAAGTTGTTCTTGACGATGAACGGGATGCCCATGTAGTTGGGATCTGAACGGTGCCACGTGGAAGGCTTGTAAAAGTAGTTGCGACGGATCTCTATATCCACAGGAGTCGCGGTGCCCGCTCCTCCACCGAACAGGATGCCCTCACCTGCTGCTTCCAGGTAGTTATTTACGATTTTGTAAGTCCCACCGGCCACCTCGCCCACCCCGCCCCAGATCGTCTGGGAATCCACGCAGGCGCCGGTCTTCGCAATGCAGTGGAGGTCAGAAAAATACGAATCGATTATGGCAATGTAGCTCGCCCCGGGAATAGCAATTCCTCTTTGCGTCTCATCACGTTCGGTGCCGTGCATCCAGACGCGATCGAAAATCACCTTATTGGCACGCATCGCTTTGACCAGGTTGTAAACCAATCCGCCCTCTGGACGCGCGATTTCCAGACCGATGAACCGGTAATGGTCAGCCACACTCATGGACTCGTGAACCGGCACGAACAGCTTGGCCATTTCATTCTTTGGAGATGAACAGTGCAAGTCGGGGCGTCCCGGCAGCGATGCAACTCCCGCATGGCAGGGCGTTATTCGGGTGCCTTCGGGCGGAATTTCTCCTGCTGTTCGCACCGTGATCCAGTGCCCGTCATCGCAACCCCTCGCTGGGAAGTCAAAGGCACCCCGGTAAGTTGCGCCCGCAGCCAATTCCAGCGTCTCGCCGCAGCGAGCTTTGTTGATGGAAGCCTGCAAGTCGGATCCCGCCGAAACGCGAATCACTCTCCCTGGTGACGGTGTGGCTGACATCGCAGTATAAAAACATGATTGCGGCAGCGTTGCCGGACCATCCGTGGTCCCAAACTGAGGCTTATCCCCAGGCCGGCAATAGCGATTATCGGGCTGGGCATGAGCGAGAATCTGTCCAGAGATGCACACCAACAACACGGCCAAAATGCGTCCTCTGTTCATTATCATGATCGTCTTAATAGTACATGGTTTAGGGTCTGTGGTATTTTTGAGGAGTTGGTTGTGAGTTCCCGCTACTGCTAGCGGTTGCGTACTGTTACTGCTATATTGTCCGACGGGGCTTTTACCAGAGTTTGTGCCCGCGTGCAGCAAATCTTATCTCATCGGTCTGTCAAAAGATGAACCCTCGAGCCAACGCCTTTCGAACTTACTTTTTCGCCCTAGGTTTGGCCTTCCGCATGATCGCAGCCGGGCATTTATTGGAAGGAATAAGGCTTCTGGTAGCTCCCGTAGGCTATTGGCGTTTTCTACCGGCTGCTTACACATTGCAGGAGTTTTTGCGACAGGCACCCCCCAGGGTTCTTGATGTCGGCAGCCCCAAGTTGCTGAGCCTTCTGCTAGCCTCCAAGAATGGTACCGAAGTACATGCCACTGATTTGAACGACGACAAGATCTTCTCACGCTGGAAACGCAACGCGGAGGCTATCGGTCTGCAAAATTACCACGTGGAATATCAAGACGGTCGACGGTTGAGCTATCCCGACAGTTCCTTCGACCTGATTTACTCCATTAGCGTAATCGAGCACATCCCGGAAAATGGGGATGTGGCAGCCCTGGCGGAATTTCGCCGCGTGCTCAAGCCGAACGGCACGCTTGTGATCGAAGTCCCGTATCGCCGGAAATACGAAGAGATTTTCTTGCCGTACGACAGCAAGGGTACACCTCTCGACAAACCGCAATTTTACGAACGCCACTACGACGCTGACCAACTCGTACAACGTCTGGCAAGCATAGAAGGGCTGAAACTGGACAAGAGACTGATTCTCGGCGAGTGGCTCCCCATTGACCCGTGGATTGCCACTGATCGTCTGCCGCGCCCCGTGCGGATTGGCATCTTACCTTTTGAACCGCTGCTCGCCGCCGTGAACTACTGGGCGAGGAGCGATGACCAATGCGGCAGACCACTCGCTGCACTGATGATCTATCGCAAAGTCTAAGTTTTTTGGATCTCCATTCGGTCGATATTGATCAAGTGCCGCCCGAGCAGGTTCCGGTTTTTCAGCCACTGCTTGGCTTCGAACATGAAAGGATAGATTGCTTTCATTCTCTTGATCCGGAAACGGTCATTCGGCTTCTGCTCTCCCACAGCCAGGGGATAACCGAGATTCTGCAAGAAATCTCCCACCATACCGTCGAATATCGCCAGCTGTTGCGGCGACAATTTATCCTTCCAGCGGCCGACCGGGTTGAATTCTACATCGCCTGATTCGTCCAGAAACGAGGAGTTGGGTTCACTAACCGATCCAATTCCCGTTTTCTGAATCCGCTCGAAATCCAACTCTTGTCCGATAAAATCGCTTAATTTAGACAAACTCTGCTGAGGCTTGGTTACAAGGTCTTCAAAGTAGACTTCGTGGTAGTCCGCTCCGAACTTTCTACCGCATTCTCTGCCATTGCGCACAATCCATTCCCAGTACAGCCCGGCCACGGCTAAATGGCCATCGCGGTCCCAGGGCAGGGGATATGCCCAGCCTTGCTTCACGTAGGAAAGAGCCACATCCCGACCGTCGCGAATGATGTGGATGATCAGCGCATCCGGCAACTCCCGCTTGATTTCGGGAATGTACAGGAGATGGTCCGGTGTGCAGTCAGCCCAGCGGCCCACTCCCTGTTTGCGCGCGATCTCTTCCATCACTATCCGAAGGAAGTCGCCGCCGCTCCGACATTCCGCCATAATCTTGACAGTGATTTCAGCGGCGTCCAAACCGGAAACCCGGAAGAGCTTGCTACGCAGCCAGCATTCCATCAGCTTATGCCTGTTCCTTGCGGAACTCAGGTCGCCAAAACGCGGGACCAGCAGGTTGAAGACGTTCGATTCGGCTCGGTAAACCGCGAACCCGCCGGCCGACAGTAACATGTGATAGAGAACAGTCGTCCCGGAGCGCGGACAACCTAAAACGAAAACCGGTGCCTTGCTTCTTGGGTTCATCCTCGAGGATTGAGCTTCACAATCTCGCTGGCCGATGCGCTCATGCTTCAACTCGGAAAACGCAACCCGCGCTCTTCGGCATGAGTTCCTCCGACGCTGGCGGGACCAAGAGGTGTTTCTTCGTTTCGGTTTCGCGGCGCCAGGAAGTTACGGTGCCAAAGCTCAAAAATGAGCAGTAGCCAAAGGGCGGTCGGGTGATTTCGGCGGCCGCTCAAGTGCTCCTCTACTAGCCCTTTCACTGCCTGCGGGTTGAAGTAGCCGCGCTGCACTGTCTTTGGCTCCAGCAGGATCTCGAGCATGTGGTTCAATTCGCCGCGCCACCAGTGCTTGAGCGGCATGGCAAATCCCTGTTTCGGACGGTTCACTCCGGGGATTCCGAGACGTTCGGCAAGCTTGCGCAGGATGTACTTGCGGGTGCCCATGCGAAGCTTCCATCGGGATGATAGTTGGGTAACCCACTCCACGAAAACATGGTCCAGAATGGGACAACGCACCTCAAGCGACGTGGCCATGCTCATCCGGTCTACTTTTGCGAGCACGTCCGCCGTCAAGTACGTCTTGGTATCCACATAGAGCAGCCGGCTCAGGCGGTCTGAAGCCGGCGCCTCATCGAAATATCTGCGGTACAGCTCTAGCGGGTCGGAACCGTGGTTGGTCAGGCGGACGAAGTCCTCGGAGAACAAGCTGCGCTCGCGATCGCGCGCTGGAAGGTAGGAAAGGCTGTCCAGGTAGCGCTCTCCCCCGGGCAAAGAGAGATTGAAGGCGAGCCGGCGTCCGCGCGCAGACGGGCGCATTCGCGGATACACGTATTCGCGGAAGTACTGGCCCAGCCATTCTGGAACGAATTCATACTTCTGCCGCGAGAGGTGAACCAGATAGCGATCGTAGCCAGCGAACAACTCGTCGCCCCCATCTCCCGAGAGTGCCACCGTCACATGCTGCCGAGCTGTGCGCGAAACGTAGTATGTCGGCACGATGGAGGAGTCACCAAACGGCTCTTCCAGCATTGCCGTCAGCTTGTTGAGAGTTTCTTCGACCTTCGGCTCAACGATGAACTCGTAATGCTCGGTGCCAAACTTCTCCGCCACAGCACGCGCGTACTCCGCTTCGTTGAAGTCCTGTTTTGTAAAGCCAATCGAGAAGGTCTTGACGGGGCGGTTGCTGGCCCGTGCCATTAGTGCTACTACAACGGAGGAATCTATACCTCCGCTCAGCAGCGCACCCAGAGGCACATCGCTGATGAGCCGTATGCGCACGGCTTCCGCAAGCCGCTGCTCGAGTTCTTCCAGGCACTCCTCTTCAGAACCAGGATCGTTGGTACCGTACTCCGGAAGGTCCCAGTACTTAGTGATGCGGGTTCGGCCGCCGGAATACTCCAAGAGGTGCGCCGGGGGCAATTTAGAAATTCCCTGAAACGCCGTGTTTGGGTCAGCGATGTAAGCGAAATTAAAGAATTGCAGCAGAGCCTCCGGATTAATTTTCGCCAGCTCTGGTGCAACTTCCAGAATCGCCTTGATCTCGGAAGCAAAGAACAGCCGCCCGTCATTCAGCGCATAATGTAGCGGCTTTTTCCCCAGGCGGTCACGTGCCAGGAGCAAAGATTGGCGGCGCTCATCAAAAAGCGCAATCGCAAACATCCCTCGCAGCTTCTGAACACAGTTGGCACCCATCTCTTCATAGAGATGGACAATCACCTCCGTATCGGTGTGGGTGTAAAACGAGTGCCCGCGTGCTTCGAGTTCCTTGCGCAGTTCGGGAAAATTGTAGATTTCACCGTTGAAAACCACCCAAATGCTACTGTCTTCATTATGGATTGGCTGCCGCCCCCCAGAGAGATCGATGATGCTGAGCCGGCGCATGCCCAGCCCGACTGGGCCTTTGGCGTAGATTCCCTCATCGTCGGGACCACGGTGAACGATCGTCTGGCACATTCGCCGTACTTCGGCCGCATCGATTTGCTCATCACGCCGCCCGACAATGCCGGCTATCCCACACACCGCTCGACCTCCGATTTATCTGGGTCAAAAATTCTTGTCACTGAGACAGGTCTGCGCCCTTGCACGGCGATCGGCTGCTCGATAACGCGTAGCTGCTCGAGTCCACAGCTCTCGAACCAGCGGAACACTTCCTCGTAGGTATGCTTAGTTTGATACCAAGGCGAGTACCAGTCAAAGGTGTCCAGCACTCTCCAGTTACGATCGCGATCCAATGCCATAGGAATCACGTACGCTAAGGCGGCACTGGCAGGCCGTCCTACCAGCGGAATCTTTCGCAGGAGTTGGTGCACGCCATAGAGTGGGACCGCGACATAGCAGAGCTTGTGCAGTACTTGCGGGGGCAGACGTCGCGTCACTTTGCGATACAAGTCGCTGAATCGGTACCAGCGGTTATACGCGCTGTAAAGCCAGATTGCGATCCGGCCGCCGGGCTTAAGCAGCGGCGGTAGCATCTTGAACGCCTGTTCGCAGTTGGGCGTGTGATGCAGCACGCCGATGCTGTAAATGTAATCAAAGCTCTGAGGCGCAAACGGCAGGTTGAATACATCCGCCTGGAAGATTGTGGCCTTGCGATTCGCCAAATTGCGTGCCGCAACCTCCGCAGCCAGGCTCAGGTCGATGCCCACTACGTGTGCTCCCCAGCGGGTGGCGACTTCAGCGAAGCGTCCCATACCGCAGCCCACATCGAGCACGAGCTTTCCCGCGAGATCTTCTGGGCAAAAACCCGTCCGCCTGCGGAAGGCGTTTTCGGAGCGGCGACTGTGTTCGCCATCCAGTTGTGTCTGCGCGTAAACCTTCCACTGAAAACCAAAGCTACCCGCGTAGTGCTGCGTGTCCACGAAGCGCACGATACCATTCAGCACGGGATACTTTCGTCCGCAGATGGCGCACACAAGTCCGTCTGCCGCTTGTCGCAGATTATTTCTACAGGACAGGCACCGCAGGATCCCGAGCACTTCTTCAGCGGGTCCGAGCCAATTCTGATTTTTCGCTTTGTCCATGGATTCGTTCACGAAAGCCAGGGAAATGTGGCTTCTCGCTCTCAGCCCGCCCTTTAGGGTTCGGTTGCGATGCAATCCTGTAGGCGGCCGAAGTGTAGGCCACCAGGTAATACGGAAAAAGCTGATAGGCGGTATCAGCAAAGAATGCGCCCATCACGTAGGCCGCAAGACTCGCCGTCAGAGCACCGGTCAAGATCCGCAATTCCTGGTCGTCCTGCTGGCGCAACAGCTTACGTGTCCGTCTCAAGTTTCGATATGCCAGTATCAGGATTGCCAGAAACAAAAGCAGCGCGGGTATTCCGGCTTCTGCCCCAAGCTCGGTGTAGGTGTTGTGTGCCACGTGCCAGTTGCCGGAAAACACTTCGAAGTTTCCAGGGCCCACGCCAAAGACAGGGTTGTGCACCATGATGCTCAGACTAGTCTTCAGCAGTTCGCGGCGCCCCTCAGAGGAACTGCCAGATGTGAGCTGCCCGTTCGGACCGACGTCCTCTTTCATGGTAACAATCGTCTCAAGCCGGCTCAGGTAATGCGAGGGTGCAACCGCCAGCAAGGCGATGGCCCCAATGCCGGCCAGCAAGACTAATCCCAGGCGCCGTCCGCGAATTCCAAACTCCCAAAGAGCTACCGCGGCGCCCACCACCAGCGCCAAAAATCCGCTTCGCGAGTAGGTGGCTGTCACACCGTACAACATCCCCATGACACCAAGTGTCCACAAGCCCTTCTTGATAGGGCCTCGGGCAAGTAGGAAAAAGGCCACACACAACGGCCAATTTATGGCTATGTTGATCGCCAGATCATTCGGGTTCTCGAAAATGCCCCCCAGGACACCGGTTAGCCGGCCTCCACCCCGATGAAGCAGGATGGAGACAATGGTCATCATCGCTACGGACGCAGCCTGCACGTACAAGAGCTTTCGCAATTGCGTGATCGAGACGACCAGCATGCTGATCAACAGCGCCACGATCACACCCTTGGAGAACTTGTCCATCACGGTGTGGAAGGCTCCTCCGCGCCAATAGGCGAACGGAATCGTGAGACACATCTGCACGAGAAGTAGCAGGAGCAACTTGATTTCCAAAGGCGGCTTGACCCTGCCCTTCTTCGTGCCCAGGCCCGCGAGCAAGGCGATGAGGGCGACACCGCCGGCAATCTTCCCCACGGGAATGGAATTCAGGCCGGGGATTACATCTGCCGGGCGCGTGTAATAGAGGATCGAGAACACTAACAGCGCCCGGTAGGCAAACGGATTTTTTTGCTTGTGCTCGGTCGGTTGCTTCAGGGTTGCCGTAGTAGCCACCCAGCTATCCTCCCTGCTGCACAGGATGAGAAATGGGCAGATCTATCAGATCGGCGCTGTACAGCGCGGTTACGGGGCGTTGGACCCTTTCCAAGTTGTAACTGAATTCATTTTTGCCTATGTCATGTGTGATCACACCCACCGCCAGCAGAAGAACGCCCGCGAGAAGCGCAGTGGAACGATACTTCGACTCGAATGCATTTCTCCGCCTCATCCTCGAATCGCACCCCGTGCTCGTCGTTCTGGCCAACATAGTCTCCATGCCTCTTTGCCGCTAACGAATCCACACCGCCCTTCGACCAGTTACAAAATTCACAAACGCCACCATAGCTGCGGTGTTGAGCACGACAAAAGTGAAGGCTACGTCCGCAGCCCTTGCCAGCGGGCCTTTCAATCGTGTCACGGCCAACAGGCTAAGCCCGTAAAACGCAACCTGCACAACCAGAGCAACCCTGTAGATTGTGCCAGGGACGAAGGTGGAAGCGCACAATGCAAACGCAAGCGCAAACGGCACCATCAGGCGCAACAATTTGTGACATACGAACTCAAAGCGGATCGGATTGGCACTGCTCAGCAGCCATGGGGCGAGCTGTACTAATTGATAGTTGCCGCTGAGTGTCCGTACCTTCCGCGCGAACTCCCGTCCGGTACCCAGGTTCGGAGCGTCCCAGGCCCTTGCCCGCGGCTCGAATACCACTCTCGCCCCTTGGCGCACCACCTGCATGGGTAAGTAAACGTCGTCCAAAATTGTTTCCGGCGGAAGAGGT
>Ga0070708_100001973_pt1 | contig 15822 bp, 11 predicted proteins | sample KBSK5503metaG_FD_65469 | JGI IMG/M metagenome (GOLD analysis project Ga0070708, IMG submission 65469) | Corn, switchgrass and miscanthus rhizosphere microbial communities from Kellogg Biological Station, Michigan, USA - KBS K5-50-3 metaG | ecosystem: Host-associated > Plants > Roots >... | reverse complement strand
AAGGTCTTCTGGTACACGCTCGGCGGGATGGCGATCGCCTCGGCCTGGCTCGAGATCCTCGGGCTGCTGGTCGCCGGTGCCGCCAGTGGTGGCGAGTCGAGCGACACGATCTACGCCGTCCTCGGTGGCAGCGGCAACATCGTCGCGGCCCTGGCGATGGTCGCGATCGCGATCGGGACGATCGCGGTCAATGCGATGAACGATTACACGGGCTCGCTCTCGCTGCAGGCCGCCGGCCTGCGAATTCCTCGGGTCTATTCGGCCATCGCGGTCGCCGTGCTCGGCTTCCTGTTCACGCTGTACCTCCAGTACAACGGCGACTTCGCCGGCAACTTCATCAACTTCATCCTGTTCATCAGCTACTGGATCACGCCGTTCGTCGGCGTCGTCCTCGCGGACTGGTGGCTCCGCGGCCGCAGGGCAGACGCGAGCTCGATCGTCAACTTCGCCACGTTGCCCTCGGGCTCGGTCGGGCTCCTCGCCCTCGTCGCGGGCTTCGTCGTCGCGATCCCGTTCCAGAACGCGACGCTCGGCTACAACCCGCCGCTGAGCGACGTCCTGCACGGGGTCTTCAATTTCTTCACGGTCAGCTCGCTCCATGGCGCCGATCTCGCCTACTACGTCGGCGGCACCGCCGCGTTCGTCATCTACTGGTTCGGCACCAAACGCGGCCTCGTCATGGGTCTCGTCACCAGCGCGGTCCTCATCGTGGTCGACGTGGTCCTGCTCATGGCGGCGGGCTGGTCGATCTCGGGCTAACGGGGCGCCACGCCCCTTCCAGCGCCAATCGGGCCCGGCGGCTCCGCCGCCGGGCCCCTCGATTCCGTGGCGCTCAGCGGGCCGCGGGCAACACCGGGGGGACGTGGACCACCGGGACCAGCGGCAGAGTCTCGACGTGGGCCGCGATCTCGGCGGCGGTCGCGATCCACAGGCCGTCGATCTCGCGAGCTCGGGCGATCAGGCGTTCGAGGCCGACCGCTCGCGAGGCCCGACCGCTCACGAACGGGTGGTTCGTGAGCATGAACAATCCGCCCTCCTCCACGAGCGCCTCGAGCTCGAGCGTCCACCGAGCGATGACCTCCGCCGGGCTCGCGATCACGCCGGAACCGGACAACCCCGGCAGGTAGACATACGGTTCCCAGTCGTCGAGGCTCCAGTGGCCGGGCAGCTCGACGATCGAGGCCGGGTCCGGTTCGTCGGACACCGCGAGGCGATACGGATGATCGGCGTCCATGAGGCCGCTGTCGTACCGGAAGCCATGCTTCACGAGGAGCGCCGGCAGGCGGTAGGAGAGCTCCCAGTTCGGCGCGCGATAGCCGATCGGCCGGATGCCGGCGACCATGTCGAGTGCCTCGAGGCCACGAAGCAGGCGGCGCTCCTCCTCGTCGGGATCGGTCGCGGATCGGGCACCCTCGTGGAGGTAGCCGTGATGGGCGATCTCGTGGCCGGCGTCCCGGATCGAGCGGACCACGGCCGGCCAGCGCTCGGCGCTGTAGCCGGGAACGAAGAACGTCCCCCGGATGCCCTGCCGATCCAGCAGACGAAGGATCCGCGGCACGCCCGTCCGCGGCCCGTAGGCCTGGTGGCTCATGACGTCCAGCCAGGCCGCTGCCTCGGGGTGATCGAACAGGATCGGGCTCTCGGCGTCGACGTCGAAGGTGAAGCAGGCGGCGGCCCGGACGCCATCCGGCCAGGCGAACCCGGCGGGCATCGGATTCCGCCAGGGCTCGGGAGCGGTCACCGCTTGCCGTCGCCGCGCTGGAGCGCGACGAGCGACAGCATCTCGTAGGCGAGATTCGCCGCGAGCGTCGCCGTCTGGCCGGCCGGGTCGTAGGCGGGGATGACCTCCACGACGTCGAACCCCACGAACTCGATGCCGCGCAGGGCCCGCACGATCGCGAGGAGGTCGTGGGCCGACGGCCCGCCGGCCTCGGGCGTGCCCGTGCCCGGCGCGTACGCCGGGTCGACGACATCGATGTCGAAGCTGATGAACGCAGGGCCGGAGCCGACCCGCTCGCGGATCCGCGCGGCGACCGCCTCCGGCCCGAGGGCGAAGACGTCCTCGGTCGTCAGGTACTCGAGGCCCAGCTCGGACTTCAGACCCGTCCAGTCCTCGGCCCCGTACAACGAGCCCCGAAGGCCGACCTCGATGGACCGCGAGACGTCGACGAGGCCCTCCTCGATCGCCCGTCGCATCCACGTCCCGTGGTTGTACTTCTCGCCGAAGTAGCTGTCCCAGGCGTCGGTATGGGAGTCGAAGTCGATGACCGCCACCGGTCCTCGCGACCGTGTCGCCCGGAGATGGGGCAGCGTGCAGGCGTGATCGCCACCGACGAGGATCGGGACGACTCCGGCTTCGACGATGGGCGCTACCGCCCCTTCGATCGCGGCGTAGCTCCGCTCGGTGTAGCCGGGGACGATGGCGACGTCGCCGTAGTCGACGCACGACAGGAGGTCAAACGGCTTCACGTCGAGGTTCGCGTTGTAGGGCCGGAGCATCACGCTCGCCGCCCGGACCGCATTCGGCCCGAACCGGCCGCCGACCCGATACGTGACGCCGGTGTCGAACGGCACGCCGACGATCGCGACGTCGACGTCCTCCAGCGTGCGCACGTAGGGGAGGCGGGCGAACGTCGACGGTCCCGTGAACCTGGGGCTCGCCAGTGAATCCTCGGGCCCGTAACGCGGCACGGGCAGAGTCTATGCCGGGCCATCGGCCGGGGCTGCTCGCTCGGTACCATCCATGGGCATGCCCTACAGCAACGACCCGGCCGCCTGGCAGAACTTCTACCTGATGATGGGGACCGCCAACGCGGCCATCACCGGGCTCGTGTTCGTGGCCCTCTCGATCCACCTCCGGGAGGTCCTCGACCACCCGCTCCTCCGGCCACGCGCCGTCATCGCGCTCGTCGTCCTGACGACGCAGATCGTCATCTCGGCGGTGGTCCTGACGCCCCAACCCCGCGAGCTCATGGGCGTCGAGATCTTCGTGCTCAACGGGATCTTCCTGTTCCTGAATCTCCGCAACCGCCTCCAGCTGACCGTCAACACCGCGGCGCTCGTCAGCCTGGCCATCCGGCTCACGTACCTCTACGCGTCGATCAGCCTGATCGTCGGCGTCGGCGGCGGGTTCTACGTCCTCGCGCTCGTGCTCGTCCTCACGCTCGCCCGAACGATGGCAAGCTGCTGGGCGCTCCTGACCGCGCTCGAATGAGAACGGCATGACGGCTCGCACCCTGACGATCCGCGGCACCGGTTACCCGCTGATCCTGCCGAGCATCCGCGACCCGCGTCTCCACGTCGCCGCGGTGATCATCACCATCCACGTCTTCGGCCAGCTCGGCCTCCACTTCCGGGTCAGCGTCCCCCAGATCCTCGCGGCCATCCTGACCACGGCGGTCATCGAGATCGTCCTGACGTTCCGCCAGACGCGGTCCTTCGTCTGGCCCGCCAGCGCGATGCTCACCGGCAGTGGCGTCGCCCTGATCCTGCGGGTCGTCGGGACGAGGCCGGACGATCCCTGGAACACGTCCGGGTGGCTCGTCTTCGCGATCGTCGCGGGTCTGTCGCTGCTCTCGAAGTACGTGATCCGGTACCGCGGCTCGCATGTCTTCAACCCGTCCAACATCGGGCTGGTCGTCGCGTTCGCCGTCCTCGGGAGCACGGTCGTCGAGCCGCTCGACTTCTGGTGGGCGCCCCTCAACGGCTGGATGATCGCGAGCTACGTCGTCATCGTCGGTGGCGGCCTGCTGATCACCCGGCGACTGAGCCTGCTGGGCCTGGCGGCGACGTTCTGGGTGGGGCTCTCTGCCGGCACCGGCCTGCTCGCCGCGTCGGGCCATTGCATGACCGCGAACTGGGCCTTCTCGCCCGTCTGCGGCGTCGACTACTGGCGGATCATCGTGACGTCCCCCGAGGTCATGATCTTTCTATTCTTCATGCTCACGGATCCCAAGACCGTGCCGGTCGGACGCGTCGGGCGGATCGTCTTCGGTGCCCTCGTGGCGGTGACCAGCACGCTCCTCATGGCTCCCCAGACGAACGAGTTCGGCACGAAAGTCGGCCTCCTGGCCGGCCTCGTGATCCTCTGTGCGGTTCGGCCGATCCTCGACCGGCTCCTGCCGGAGCCCCGGTCGGCGGCGGATCGGGTCGGGCTGTTCGGCCGGAGGCTCCTGGTCGGCGCCGGGACGCCGCGGCTCGTTCGCGGCGCGGTCCGGGTCGCGGTCGCGGTGGTCGCTGTCTCGCTCGTGGGCGCCGGGATCGTCGTCGCGGGGACGCCGGCTCGGGGGTTCGTGGGTCCCGACACGGCCGCGTTGCTGAGCTCGGTGCCGCACGAGGTCGATCCGGCGACGTTCCCCGCGATCACGGCGGACGTCGCCGCCTGGGACGGCACGCTCGCGGTCCCCATCGCCCAGGGGATCCTGACGACGCTCGCCGAAGACCTCGAGCTGGAAAACCAGGCTCTCCTCCGAGCCGATCCCGGCATCCTCGTCGCGGCCGACCACGGCGATCGTCTCCGCGAGATGCAGGCCCGGCTCGACGCCGCGAAGGCCTCCGGGCACACGGTCATCGAGCACTACCGGTTCGATGCGGTCCACGTGGTCTTCGTTGCCCCGTTCGGCGTCCAGACCGGGGGCAGTCTCGGCTTCGAGTCTCGGGGCACGGTCACCGAGGAGACCTACGACGCGGCCGGTGCGTTGCTCAGCCGGACGACGGCACCGTTCGCCCTGACGTTCGCCGTCCGACGGCCGTCGGGGGACCGCTACCTGCTCGTCGCGGTGCTGCCGCTGCGTGCCGGCGGCTGATCCGCCCGAGCTGCTCCATACTCGCCCTGACCCGGATCGTTGAGGAGAGATCAACCGGATGACACGCGACGCGGAGCGTCTCGAGCGCGCCAGCGAGGAGCCGATCGTCGGTGGCCTGCCCGACGCCCCGGGGATCCTCACCGCATTGCGGTTGACGCCGGGCCTCGGCGTCCACTTGCGTGGCCTCGCGGATGAGCTGCTCGTGAACGACTTCCCCGGCGCCACGATCGCTCGGGCCGAGCGGGAAATGCTGGCCACGGCCGTGTCGGCCGGGAATGACTGCTTCTACTGCATGGACTCGCATGGCGCCTTCGCGCACGCGCTCCTCGAGGTGAGCGGTGCGACGGATCGTGCGCACCTTGTCGACACGGTCAAGGTCGGTTCGTCGGAGGGTTTCGACGACAAGATGCGGGCCCTGCTGCACATTGCCCGGACGGTGCGGCTCGAGCCTCGCGATCTGACGGATGCGGACGTCGCGGCGGCGTTGTCGGCCGGCGCCACCGATGCGGACGTCCAGCTGGCCGTCCTCATCGCGGCCGCGTTCTCGATGTACAACCGGATGGTCGAGGGGTTCCGGGCGCGGACCCTGCCGAGCGCCGACGCCTACCGGGGACGCGCCACCGAGATCGCCGAACACGGCTACAGCGACCAGCGGGTCACGTCCGTCCCGAGGTAGGCAATCGCTGGCGCGGCCGGCTGCAACGGCGCAGACTCGCGGCCCCTGCGAGGACCGAGATGCCCTACCAACGAGAGGCCGAGATCGTCCTCGCCCTTTGGCGCGAGGTCGAGCGCAATCTCGAGGCGGCTGAGCCGGAATCGGCGGAAGCCGAAGCCCTGATGGCGGATGCGGCGCGGTTCCGCGATGAATACCAGCGGCTGATCAACGCCGCGATCGAGCATCGACGACCGGTGCCACCCGATCCGGTCTAACCCCGCGGGAGAGGTCCGGCTGGGTCGAACCGTCGGCCCCGGATGCGTGATCCGCCGCTAGCACCGCCAGTCCCGCACAAGGTCGATGGTCGTGTCGCCGATCGTTCCCTTGAGGTGCGCACCGTCGATCGTCACGTCGATCGGCGTCGTCGATGGGCCCACGCCGTGCAGGCGGTTGCCATCGGCCACGAGGAGCCAGTCGTCTGAAGGGACGTCGAGCCCGATGTCGCTGGCATCGCCGATGAAGCGGACCTCGTAGCTGAGGATCCCCTCGGAGTCGATCAGGCCCTGCACGAACACTTGTGGCAGCCCCTGCGCAGCGGGCATGTACTGGCCGCCGAGGGCATCGACGTAGAAGGTTCGAGAGCCAGTCGTGATCGTGCCGTTACGCGAGTCAGTCACGGTGATGGTGACCGTGCCGGGCGTTGCGCCGGCGACGAACCCGCCGTCGCTGCTGCCGGCCATGCCGCCGCCCAAGGGCGTGGCCTGTCCAGAGACGGTTGCTTGGCCAGATTCGACGAGTTCGCCCTGGGCGGTCCGGGCAAGAATTCGGAAGACTTGGCATGTCCCGACTACGGGCAGGTCGAGGGCGGTTCCCTGGCCGAACCCCGCGCTGGCACCGGCAAACATCGCGATCTTGAGCGAACCCGCCGGCGGCGGCAGCGCGATCTTTGGGCCTTCTCCGGGGTGCTTCGTGATCCGGTCGAACCGAGCGATCCCGGTGCCAAACTCGGTGCCGGGGGAATCCAGCTCCGCCCGGATGTCGATCTGCATCGGGTCCACGCCGGTCGGCCAGGGCACGGCGGCGGTGAAGTCGCCCCGGGTATCCGTCCGGCCCTCCGCCGAAACGGCGCCCGTCCCGGTGCGCGTGAGCGTGACGTGTGTCGGCTCGAATCGCAGCGGACCTCCGGCGATCGTGATCCCGGCATTGACCGTGACGTCGCCCGTCGTGCCGGGCTCAGTCGCCGAATAGCTGCGGCGCGGGTCGATGACGACCTGCACGCAGAGCCCGTCGAGGAGCGGCTCGAGTTCGAGCCCATTCGCGGCCGTGTCGACCCCCCATTCGTGGGCGAAATCCCAACCCAGGAAGATGGCATTCGAGGCCGCGCTGATCGGAACGTCGAGGTCGGGGTCGTCCTTGTGGGCGATGCAGTCTTTGTTCTCGGCCTCGTACCAAGCCTGGGCCAGGGTGGTCGCAGTGGCCTTCGCGTCCGACACCTCGGGAGAGACGGTGAAGGCCTGCGACCCGACCGCGGATGCGGCATCGGCGAGCCCGTACAGCCAATGGTCTGCTGCCTCGAGAGCCTCGACGCGCCGGCCCCCGTCAAGCGGATTCGCCAAGGCACTCTGCAGCGCCGGCGCTACGTAGTGGTGATAGCAGTCGCGTAGGGCATCGGTGAGCGCACCAAGCCTCAGGCTCAGCTTCTGCAGGGACACGTCGAAGCCGATCAACGAATCCATTGCATCTGCGTCCGTGCAGCCTGGCCCCAATGCGGTGATGTCCGGCAGCGGATCGGGGGTCACCACGGGGGCGGTGAAGTGGAACAGGTGCATGGTCACCGTCTGGCCCTGGACGCTCATCGGGAAGGCGTGGACCTTGTCGGCGTCGCCGGTCCACAGGAGGCCGCCCAGGCCCTTCGGGTCGACGCCGCTCGGGAACTCGATGGTGAACGTCGCGGGCCTCCGAAGCTGGATGCCGTCGGGGGTGATCTGGACGCCCGCCGACACAGAGATGCCGCCCGGCAGGTTCGCGGCACGGCTGATCGGGTAGATCGCGATCTGCGTCGTCGCGGGCATCGCGTCCGGGGGGATGGCGAGGGTGTAGATCGCCCCGTTGCTGCCCGTCGCCATGATCGTGCCGCCGGCCTGGGTGACCACCAGCCCGCGGGCGGCGGCCGTCTCGGTCGTGACGTTCTTGAGTCCGAGGGCGGGCAGGTTCGAAATGAGGCTGGGGCCCGGCAGGCCGCTCGCCGTCGGACCGCCCGAGCCCGGCACGCTGCTCGTCGGCTGGGATCCGCTGCATGCGGCAACGCCGGACGTCGCTATGACGACTGCCGCAACGAGGGTGAGTGGTCGGCTGAGCCGGGACATGTTTCCTCCTGGGTGTCGGTGTCGGAGCCGATCCTCGGGAGGTCGCGTTCCCAAACCGTTCCCGGTCCCCTCGGCGATCGAAGCGCGGCGGGCCTCGCGGCGGAGCTTCGGGTCGCCTGACCCGGTTCATCGTCAGGTCGCGAGGGCGAACAGGTGCCAGGGCTCGGTGACGCCCTTGAGCTGATGCTCGCCTCGATCCTCGAAGCGGAGCCCCGACCCGCCGACGAGATCCTTGACCGTGCTTGACACGAGGATCTCGCCAGCCTGGGCCAGCGACGAGATCCGGGCCCCGATCGAGACGGCGATCCCGACGATCTTTCCGTCGCTCACTTCGAACTCGCCGGTGTGCAGGCCGGCTCGGATCTCCAGGCCGATCTCGCGCAGCGGTTCGCGGAGGGAGGCGGCAGCCTGGACCGCGCGAGCCGGCCCGTCGAAGGACGCGAAGAACCCGTCTCCGGCGGTGTCGAGCTCGCGACCCCGGAATCGCGCCAGCTCTCGGCGGACGATGGCGTGGTGGCGCTCGATGAGCTCGCGCCAGGCAGTGTCGCCGAGCCGTTCAGCCATCTCGGTCGAGCCGACGATGTCGGTGAACAGGATCGTTGCGAGGACTCGTTCCGCTACCCCTCGGTCCGTCAGGCGCGAAACGAACCCCCTCGTCGCTTCCATCGTGGCCCGGTGGACGTCGTCCACGACCCAGGTGTAGAAGCCCCGGAGCTCGGGCAGCGCGACGAGCTCGGAGCCCCGGATCCGAGCCGCCAGGAAGTGGCCCGGTCCCGGCGACGCCGGGTGCGGCAGGATCAGGGTCGGGACGCGCACCGCGGCGAGCACATCCCGAATGTCGAGGTCCATCGTGGTCCGGTAGGAGGTCAGGGCCGCTCCGGGGCTCATGCTTCGCCGCATGTGCCACACGAACCAGTCGACGAAGGCTGGATCGTCCGCGACCTCCGGCGCCCAGGTCCGGGCGAGCTCCTCGAAGTAGCTCCGCGACCCCCACCGTCCCCGAACCTCGGCGAGCTGGGCTCGCCACTCGTCAGCCGTCCGCCCCCACGGATACTCGGCCGAGCGGGTCCCGACGACCATCGGGTCGAAGAGCACCAGGCCCGCCGTCCGTTCGGGATAGGTCGCCGCGAAGAGGACCGCGATCGCCGTCGCATTGGCACCAGTCCACAGAACGGCCCGCTCCGAGCCCGCGGCGTCCATCACTGCCCGGATGTCGTCCATCGTCGACTCGGCCGACTGCACGTCGCGCGGCCGATCTGAGAGGCCCGTCCCGCGGCGGTCGAGCATGATCAGCCGGCCGTTGGCGGCCAGCCCTTCGACGTGCCGGACCAGGAGGGGCTGCTCCCAGGTGGAAACGAGGTCGCCGCTGGTCCCCCGCAGGAACACGATGTCGGCGGGGCCATCGCCGATGACCTGGTAGGCGACCGCGACGTCGCCGCTCCGCGCATAGGCGACGTCCGGCACCTTCACGGCTCGATTCTGCGCCGCCGTGAGCCCGGGAACATGACGGTTCCTTGGGATCGTTTGGCGCGCCCGGAGGGATTCGAACCCCCGACCCTCTGATCCGAAGTCAGATGCTCTGATCCACTGAGCTACGGGCGCGGACCGGTAGGGTATCGCAGGCGGTCGAGGAGCCGACTGGGCGTCGGGCCGGGCCTGCCGCGCGTCGGGGCGGGACCGCCGGGACGGAGTCGCTGGTCAGGCGCCCTGCTCGACCTCGAACAGGTGCTCCGCGACGAGGCCGTGGGCCTCCTGGTGGACCTTCGAGGCGGTCTCCCGATCGGGCGCCTCGACGAGACAGAAGACCTTGCCGGCCTCCTCGTCGACCCAGTAGTGCTTGTAGTTCACGCCGTACTTGCCCTGGACCTTCATGTCGGCTTCGTGCGCACCGACGACGTCGACGGCCTTCACGCCTGGCAGCTCATGCATGTCCATGTAGGTCGGCATCGAGGTTCCTCCTGCGGAAGTGACGTGGCCGAGATCGTAGCGCCACCATCGGCGGTCGGTATTGCGCGCGAACTAGGCCCGCTGGAGGTGGGTGTCCTTGAAGCCCTCCGCGTGCTTCAGCCCGTAGCCGAGGAGGCGATCGCCGCCGACGTGGGCGATGAGCACCGCGCCGGCAATCTCGAGCGCGCCTGAGTCCGCCCACACCCCGAGACCCACGAGCGCCAGCCCCACCACGAAGTTGTGGACGACGTTGTAGACGAAGGCACCGGCGGCCGGGTTCGCGAGATAGCCGGCGATCGAGATGTCCGGGACGAGCAGGAGCGGGACGAGCCAGAGCCAGTCGCCGCCGGCCGCACGGTAGATCGCGACTCCCGCCACGAGGGCGGCCGCGCTTTCGAGATGCAACCAAAGGCGCACGGTGTCCGGCACGCGTCGAGGATACCGGCGCCGGGAACCTTTCCGGGGGCTGACCCGTACCATCTCAAGGCCGCACTGCCGAGGAGGACGACGCGCTGCGCAGCATCCCCGCCCTGTGGCGCGCCGTGATCCGACGCATCCGTGCCGACTGGTCGGTCGTTGCCGCGGCGTGGGTCCTGCTCGTCGCCTCGGCGACGCTGCTGACCGCGGGCACGCTGTACGCCGACGCCGTCGCCGTCGGGGGGCTCAGGACCTCCGTTCGCAATGCCGCTCCGGTCGACCGGTCCGCCCGGGTTCTCCTCACCGGGGCGGCCCAGGACGCGGACATGCTGAACGCGGCGGTCGACGGCGAGCTCGACCGTCTCGTGGCGTCAGGAGGGGGCGGCGACGTCTGGCGGTTCGCCGCCTCCGGTCCGCTGGGCTTTGCCACCGACGACCCGGCCGCAAAGCGGGTGACCGCGCTGGCGACGCGACCGTCGATCGAGCACCACGCGTCCCTCGCCGCCGGGCGCTGGGCCATGTCGGGCGCCACGCCGCGGGAAGCGACGCTCTCGGTCCGCGCGGCGGCGGCCCTCGGCGCCCGGGTCGGCGACCACGTCACCCTCGTCGACCGGGTGAACCACGACAGCCCCCCGATCGCCGTGGTCGTCGTCGGAACGTGGGCGCCGGACCGTACCGATCCCTATTGGCTGGGCGTGCAGCTCGACCTCGAGGGCACGGTCGCCGAGGGCAGCTTCACGACGATCGGGCCGATCGTCGTCCCCGAGGCCGACCTGCTCGCGAGCGGCGGCACGGCCCAGATCGCGTTCGACTGGCGGGCCTTCCCGTCGATCGACCGGCTGACGACGGACTCCCTGCAGCCGCTTTCGGATGCCGCCGTTGCACTTCCGGCCCGAATCGCCGCCGCCCTTCCCGCCGGGGCCCGGGCACAGGTCGAGACGAACCTTCCGAAGACGCTCGCGGAAACGACCCGCACCGTCCTCGTGAGCCGGAGCGGCGTGATCGTCCTGATCCTCGAGTTCGGCGTCGTCGCCGCCTACGCGATCGTCCTCGTGGCCGGCCTGCTCGGAGATCGGCGGCGCACGGAGACGACCCTGATCCGATCTCGAGGCGGGTCCGCCGGCAGCGTGATCACCCTGGCCTTCCTCGAGGCGACCCTGCTCGCCGGCACCGCCGCGTTCGTCGCGCCGTTCGTGTCGCTGGCCCTCGTTCGGGTCCTGAGCGCCGGCGGGCCGCTGGCCGCGCTCGACGTCGGCTCGAGCGTTGGCTTGAGCCCGGCCGCCATCGGCGCGGACATCCTCGGCGCCATCGCCGGGATCGTGGCGATGACCTTCCCGTCGATCGTCGGCAGCGCCAACCTCGCCGGCGTCCGGGCCGCGATCTCGCGTCCGGTCGGGCGGACGCTCGGCCAGCGCCTCGGTCTCGACCTCGCACTCGTCGTCCTCGCAGGCGTCGCGCTGTGGCAGCTGCGGCTTTATGGCGCCCCGCTCACGCGGAATGTCCGGGGCATCCTCGGCGTGGACCCGTTGCTCGTGGCGGCCCCCGCGATCGGCCTCATCGCCGGCGCCCTGCTGGCGACCCGCCTCGTGCCGCGTCTCGCCGAGATCGCCGAGCGGGTCCTCGTGCGCGGCCGCGGGCTCGTCGGGCCGCTCGGTGGTCGGGCGATGGCTCGCCGGCCGCTCCGCTACACGCGATCGGCCCTGCTGCTCATGCTCGCGGTCGCGCTCGGCACGTTCTCGATCGCCCATGTCGCCACCTGGACGCGATCGCAGGCAGATCAGGCCGCCTACCGGGCCGGCGCGTCGATCCGGGTCATCGGGACCCACGGGGCGGGCGCCGATCCGCTGGCCCTCGGCCCGGCCTACTCGGCCCTGCCGGGGACGACCGGGGCGATGGCCGTCGACCGCCTGCCGGTCGATTCCGGCCGATCGATCCGGGGCGGCCCCCTGCTGGCCGTCGACGGGCTCCGGGCCGGCGGCATCGTCGTCGCGCCAGCCGACCTTGACGAGACCGGCTTCCGCGCGCTGCTCCCCGCGCTCGCGGCCGGTCGAACCGAGGCAGGCCCGACCATCCCGGCGTCGGCCGCCCGGATCGGGGTCGTCGTCGATCCGAACCTGACCATCGCCTTCGATCCGGGCGAGGTCGGCGACGACCTCGCGAAGGACAACGGGCTCGGACTGACGCTCGTCCTCGAGGATGGGTCGGGCAGGCTGCGTCGGCTCGCGGCGACGAATGGCTTCCTCGCCGGGCACGATCAGCGGCTCACGATTGCCCTGCCCGCGGGCGGGCCGTTCCGGCTCCGGGCCCTCGAGCTGGATATCGAGCCGGCGTCGTTCGTGGGCGTCATGGGGACCATCGAGATCAGGGAGCTGGATGGGTCAGCTGCGCCGACGAGCAACGCGTGGACGCCGCTCGGCGGCTTCCCGGGCACCGACGGCGTGTGGACGGGGTTGCTCAACGAATCACCGACGGGCCAACCGGCGACGTACCGGCCGCCCGCCGACCGTCCCGGGCTGCTGACGTTCGGCACCGAGCCCGGCCAGCTGAACATGCCGTCGGGTAGCGGTGGCGTGGGGACGGTGCGTCTCGCCTGGCTGCCGAACCTGGCCACGATCCCGGCGGTCGTCAACCCGCGGTTCCTCGAGCTGACCTCGGCGGCCGTCGGCGATGAGCTCCCGGTATCCGTCCAGGGTTCCCCGATCCGGCTTCGGATCGTTGGCACGCTGACGGAGTTCCCGACACTCGACCCCGGCCAGCCGTTCGTTCTCGTCGACGGGCCGACGCTCGCGGTGGGGCGCTACCTGGCGACAGGCAGCCTGCAGGACCCCGGAGAGTGGTGGATCGCGACGAGCGACTCCGCCGCCGCCGCCGCGGCCATCGCCGGCGGGCCGGACCCCGGGGCAACGGTCGTCGAGCGCGATGCGCTGCTGGCGCAGTTCGCGACCGATCCGAGTGCGCTCGGCGTGATCGGGCTCCTCGGGATCGGGTCGGCGGCGGCGATGCTGTTCGCGGCCATCGGGTTCGTCGTGAGCGCCGCGGTGTCGACCGGCGAGCGAGCCGGCGAGCTGGCCCTCCTGCGGGCGCTCGGCCTGTCGGCAGGTCAGGCAAGCCGCTGGCTCTCCCTCGAGCACACGTTCCTGCTCACGATCGGGGTCGTCGCAGGAATCGGCCTGGGCGTCCTCCTGGCCTGGCTCGTCCTGCCCTTTGCCACGCTCACGAGCACGGGCGAGCCAGCCGTCCCGTCGCCGGCGGTCCTCGTCCCGATCGATGGGCTGCTGCCGATCGTGGCCGTCGCCCTCGCCATCCTGGTGCTCACCACGCTCGCCCTGCGGCGGCGACTCGGTGACGTCCGGATCGGCGAGGTCCTCCGGGCGAGGGCCGAGTGATGCCCTGGATCGGACTCACGCTCCGGCGGCTGCGCGACGAGCGGGTGAGCGCGGCAGCGTTTGCGATCCTCGTTCTGGTCACGGCATTCCTCGTGGCGGCGGCGCCACGGGCGCTCGATCGCCTCGCGGACGACACTCTCCGAGCGGATCTCGGCACCCACCCCGTGGCCCCGCGGAGCATCCAGCTCATCCGCCAGAGCCGGCCGAGCGTCGGCGCGACGGATCCCTTCGAGGACGTCAACGCGAACGGTGCCCAGCTCGACGCGACGATCCCGGCCGAGGTCAAGGCCGTGCTCGGGGACCAGGCGGTCGTGGTCGACGCGCCGCGCTGGAACGTAACGAAGAAGCTGAACGATCCGACGACGATGGCGCTGCGAATCCAGCCGGGTGCCGAGACCCGGATCCATCTCGTCGCAGGCCGAATGCCGGCCTCGATGCCCGACACGGCGACGACGCGCACGATCGAGATCGCGATCGCGGCCGCCAGCGCGAAGTCGCTCAAGGCGTCGATCGGGGACACGATTCCGCTGGCGGTCGACCATACCGACTCGCTCGCCGGTGCTCATGCCGGCGGTACCCCGGGCGTGACCATCGTCGGGCTCTTCGAGGTGAACGACCCGCGGGATCCGTGGTGGCTCGGCGACCAGGGCCTGGCCGGGCCGATCAACCGCCTCGTCGGCCCCGACGCCGTCATCGTCGACACGATGGCCCTCCTGAGCCCGGACGAGCTGCAGGGCCTCCTCGACGTCACCAGCGGCAATGCCGATGGGAGCGCGGTCCCGGAGTCGCTCCGGATGACGTTCCGGGAATACGTTGACACGGGCCTGATCCATGAGGCCGGCCTCGGAGCCTTGATCCCGGCCCTCCGGAAGCTCGAGTCGCTGTATCCCGACGCGAACATCCGTCGGATCGGCGTCGTCGGGCTCGGCGGCGATACCGCGATGCGGACGGCGCTCCGCTCGTATCTCGTCGCCCATCTCGCGAGCTGGGGCGCGGCCCTCCGAATCGTGTCGGTCGTGGCCGCGGGCCCGGCGACCGTCGCCTTCGCGGCCCTGGCCCTGGCATCGGTGCTCGCGGCCCGGCGACGCCGGGCGGCGCTCTCGCTGGCGCGCGGGCGGGGCGCGTCGTTCCTCCAGGTCCTCCGCGCCGTCGTCGCCGAAGGGATCCTCCTCGCCGCTGGCCCGGCGATTCTCGGTGCGGTTGCGGCCGCCCTCCTGCTGCCCGGCGACGGGCCACGTGGCGCGCTGCTGCTGGGCCTCGGCGTCGGTGCCGCCGCCGTGCTCGTCCTCGTGCTCGCGACCGTGCCGGGGATCCGGGTGGCGGCCCTTGGAGGCGGCGGCCGGGAAGCCGCTCGAGCTGAGCCGCCGTCGGCGCGGCGGCTCGTCTTCGACGGTCTCATCGTGCTCCTGGCGGTCGCCGGAACCGTGCTGCTCCGCCAGCGCGGCATCGTTGCCGCATCGAGCGCCGGCGTGCTCCCGACGGTGGATCCGTTCGTGGCCGCGGTGCCGGCGCTCGCGGGCGTGGCGGCCGGGCTCCTGGCGGTGAGATTCGTGCCGATCCTCATCGCGCCCGTGGCCCGCCTCGCCCGCGGCGCGCGAGGCCTCGTCCCGCTCCTGGCCATGCGCCGGGCGACTGGTGGTGGGACCGCGGCGATCCTGCTGGTGCTCCTGGCCACGAGCACGATCGGGGCGTTCTCGGTCGCCGCACTCCTCCATCTCGACCAGGCCACCGAGGACGTCACGTGGCGACAGATGGGCGCGGACTACCAGGTCACGGTTCCCGGCGAGCTCCTCCGCGCCCGGTTCGACTTTGACTCCCTGCCCGGCGTCGAGGCGAGCGCGACGCTGTTCCGAGGTCGCGGCACGATCGAAGGTCGAGGCGTCTTCGCCGACTTCGCCGCGCTCGACCTCTCGAGCTATGAGCTCGTCGTGACCGGGACCCCCGGTGCCGCGGCCCTGCCGACGGAGATCTTCGGTCCCGGCGTCGAGCCCGTGCCGGTCCTCGTCTCCTCCAAGCTGGCCGCCACCCCTGGCGGCGTGAAGGTGGGCGACACGATCACGGTCCGCGTCCAGGGGTATCCGTTCCGGGTCACGGCGGTCGGAACGATCGACGCGTTCCCGGGCCTGGCCGCCGAGGACTTCTTCATCCTGGCCAACCGCGATCAGCTCCGTGAGGTCGCCCCGACGGCGCCGCTCCAGGCGACGGTCGCGTTCCTTCGTGCGCCGCCGGCTGCGGGCCCGGGCCTC
>Ga0070708_100001970_pt1 | contig 15828 bp, 13 predicted proteins | sample KBSK5503metaG_FD_65469 | JGI IMG/M metagenome (GOLD analysis project Ga0070708, IMG submission 65469) | Corn, switchgrass and miscanthus rhizosphere microbial communities from Kellogg Biological Station, Michigan, USA - KBS K5-50-3 metaG | ecosystem: Host-associated > Plants > Roots >... | reverse complement strand
CATCCCGCCGGTCTTCGAGGACGACGTGGCCGCCCCGCTGCTCTGCGCCGGCATCATCGGCTACCGGGCCCTGCGGCGGGCCCAGCTGCGGTCTGGTGGGCGCCTCGGCATCTACGGGTTCGGCGCCTCCGCTCATCTGGCCGCTCAGGTGGCCAAACACGAAGGTGCCCGTGTGCACGTGCTCACTCGCTCGGCGGAGGCCCGCCAGCTGGCGCTCGACCTCGGTGTGGACTCGGCGGGTCCGGCCGACGCCGCCCCGCCCGAGCCTCTCGATGCCGCCATCCTGTTCGCGCCCGTCGGCAGCCTCGTGCCGGTAGCGCTGTCGGCCCTCGACCGCGGCGGCACGCTGTCGATCGCGGGCATCTACCTCAGCGACATCCCCTCGCTGCGGTACGCCGACCATCTCTTCCAGGAACGGGGCGTGCGCAGCGTGACCGCCAACACCCGTGCCGACGGGAACGAGTTCCTGGAGATCGCCGCCCGAATCGGGATCAAGGTGACGACCTCGCCCTACCCGCTGGAGGAGGCCGACGCCGCCCTGCGAGACGTCGCGCACGATCGCGTCACCGGAGCGGCCGTCCTTCGGATCCGTTAGAACCTACGCTCGGCAGCGTCTTACGGGGGGAAAGGGGACCAGTTGACGGACATGGAGACGTTGCCTCCGCCCCCGCCGGAGAGCGGTGGGAGCGGGCGCCGGCGAGTCGTGCGCACGCTTCTGGTGGTCGTCGTGCTGGTTGCCGCCGGGCTCGTCGCCCTCGCCTTCCGGTCGTCGCGGGCCAGCTCGAGCGAGCTGTATCTGGAGCCAGCGGCGTCCCACGGCATCGCCCCGTTCACCCCGAGCCACATCGCCCCCGCCGCGCCGGTCCCGCCGCCGCCCACGACCGAGACGTCCGAGGCGCCCTCGACGACGACATCGACCACGGTGCCGCCGACCACGACCACGACGGCCAAGCTGCCGTCGTCGAGCAAGCCGCTGCGTGTCACGAAGGTGGTCGGCACGACGCCCGGGCTGTACGGCGGATCGGGCGACCAGAAGGTGTGTGACCCCGACGCCCTCGTCGCGTTCCTCGGCCAGCACCCCGACAAGGCGGCCGCGTGGGTGGGTGCCCTCAACCGAGATCCCACCCTGAAGTGGAGCCAGGGGCGCCTCTTGGCCGTCGGCGACATCCCGCAGTACGTGAGCGAGCTACGGCCGGTCGTGCTCCGCTACGACACTCGCGTGACCAACCACGGCTTCGTCAACGGCGTGGCCGTGCCCCATCAGTCGGTGCTGCAGGCGGGCACGGCGGTGCTCGTCGACAGCTTGGGCGTGCCCCGAGTGCGGTGCCCGTGCGGCAATCCCCTCATCCCGCCCAAGAGGCTCCGTCACTTCAAGTGGCGGGGAGTGGCCTGGCAGGGCGTGTGCGAGGGCGGCTGCGAGGAGCACGTCCCGGCGACGTCGGGCTGCGACAACCTCGATGTCATCGATCCGCTGACCGGACAGCACGTGCTGATCCCGTGCGCCCCGGTCTGCCTGGCCCGGCCGTGTGGAACGACGACCACCACCAGCGAGGCCACGACAACGACGACGGTGCAAGGCCCGCAGACATCCGAACAAGACACGGTGACGACCAGACGTCGGGCGTTCGCGCCGCCGGCGACGGCAACCACGGTCGGGTTCGCTCCGCCCCCGACGACGACCGTCGAGACCGTGCCCGAGGAGCCGCCGACGACTCAGATGACCATCCACTACACGCCGCCGCCCACCACCCCGACGACGACGACCAGCCCGCCGACGACCGAGCAGCACACGACCACGACCTACACATCGTCGGACTCCTACGACACCACCCAGACGACCTACAGCGGCAAACCCGGCTAACCCGCGAGCCGGGCAACCACCGGGCCGAAGGCCTCCATCGCCGTGTCGGGGACGATCCAGTACGTGAACCCGTAGCGATCGCGGCGTTCGAGAAGCGTCTCGCACAGCTGGTCGGTGGTGCCGACGAGGGCGAGGGGGATGTCCAGGGCCTCGTCAGGGTCGAGGCCGAACGCCGGCGCCATGGCTTTGGCTACTTCCTCGCGGTTGGGCACCACCATGGTGACCGGGCAGTGGCATTGCAGCTCGATGTCGGCGAAGCGGTCGCCGGCCGCCTCCCGTACCCACCGGATCTTCTCGTCGAAGGCCGCGGGCGTGGCAGTGGCGGCGGCCTCGGCGCCAACCTCGCCGGTCGTCAACGTGGCATTGATGGCGACGATGTCCGCCTCGCGGGCGGCGATCGACAGCACCCGGCGGCCGCCGCCGCCGATGCACACCGGCGGATGCGGTGAAGTGTGCGGCCGAGGAGTGCCGATCGTGCCGTCAATCCGGTAGTGCTCACCGTCAAACTTCACCGGCTCGGCAGAGCGCCACAGGGCCTTCATCACCGCCAGCCCTTCGGCCATGCGGTCGATGCGAACCCCCGGCCGGTCATACGGCATCCCCGACGACTCATAGTCCGTCCGCAGCCAGCCGGCGCCGAGACCGAACTCCACCCGCCCTTCGGTCGCGAGGTCGAGCGTGGCGATCTCCTTGGCGAGCACCACTGGGTGGCGATAGTCGTTGTCGAAGACCATCGCGCCCACCCGCAGCTTCTCAGTCGCCTCGACGGCGATCGTCAAGCCCACCAGCGGCGCCCACTGCTCCTGGAAGTGATCGGGCATGAGCAGCGTCGAGTAGCCGAGGGCCTCGGCGTTGCGCGCCCGCTCGCGCCAGGTCGCGCCGTCCGCCGCGTTGGACGTGACCACTCCGAAACGGAACGTCCTCCCCATGCCCTGACACTATGTGGCCTATGTCCATTCCGACTCGACCACTCGGCAAGCAAGGACTCGTGACATCCGCGCAGGGCCTCGGGTGCATGGGCATGAGCGAGTCCTATGGCGAGGGCGATCGGGACGAGTCGCTGGCCACCATCGCCCGGGCCATCGACACCGGCGTCACTTTCCTCGACACCGCCGACATCTACGGCCCGCACACGAACGAGCAGCTCGTGGGCGAAGCCATTCGCGCCCGACGGGACCAAGTCGGGCTGGCGACCAAGTTCGGCATCGTGCGCGACGCCAACTACCCCGAGCGCCGTGGCGTCAACGGGCGCCCCGAGTACGTGCACGCCGCGTGCGACGCCTCGCTTGCCCGCCTGGGCCTGGAGTACATCGACCTCTACTACCAGCATCGGGTCGACCCGAACGTGCCCATTGAAGAGACGGTCGGCGCCATGGCCGAGCTCATCACCGCCGGCAAGGTGCGATACCTCGGACTGTCCGAAGCCGGCCCCGCGACCATCAAGCGGGCCCATGTCGAGCATCCGATCACCGCGCTGCAGAGCGAGTGGTCCCTCTGGTCGCGGGACATCGAGCGCGAGGTCGTCGGCGTCGCCCGCGAGCTCGGCATCGGAATCGTCGCCTACAGCCCGCTGGGCCGCGGTTTCCTGACCGGCCAGATCCGCACGCCTGGCGACTTCGGCGACGACGACTTCCGCAAGTACCTCCCTCGGTTCCAGGGCGAGAACTTCGTCCGCAACCTTGAGCTCGTCGACCAAGTCACCGCCATGGCCGAGGAGAAAGGCGTCAGCGCCGGCCAGCTGGCGCTGGCTTGGGTGCACGCGCACGGCGAGGACGTGTTCCCGATCCCGGGCACGAAACGGCGGTCGTACCTCGACGAGAACGCCGCCGCCTTCGACGTGCGGCTCGATGCATCCGACCTCGCCCGACTCGACGAGATCATGCCCGCCGACGCCGTCGCCGGCGATCGTTACCCCGACATGCGCTTCGTCGGCGTCGAGGCCCGCGAGGCCACCGAGGCCACCACCTAACCAGACGGTCGAGTTAGGTGGTGAGGAGTTCGACGAGGAGGCGGCGTTGGACCTGGCCGGTGGCGGCGGTGCGGGGGATGGCGTCGACGAGCTCGAGGCGTTGTGGGAGTTTGAAGCGGGCGAGGTGGGCTTCGCAATGCCGGCGGAGGTCGTCCAGGGTGGGTGGGGGCGCAGTGGTGGACGCCACGACTGCGCACACCACCTCGCCCCAATCGGGATGGGGCATGCCGACGACGGCGACGTCATCCACGGCCAGACACGTCGCCAGCACCGCCTCGACTTCTGACGGCGACACCGTCTCGCCCCCGGTGCGAATGACGTCGCGGGCACGGCCCACGATGGTGAGGAAGCCGTCGTCGTCGACCTCGGCCAGGTCGCCCGTTCGGTACCACCCGTCGACCAGCGCCTCCGCGGTCGCCTCCGGGTTGTCGTAGTACCCGTCGAACAGCAGCGGTCCCCGCACCAGCACCTCGCCGGTGTCGTCGAGGCGGACCTCGGCCGTCGGCGCAGGCACGCCGACGCTGCCGGGCTTGCGGCGGAAGTCGGCGTGATTGAGCTGGGCGACGTTGCCGGCTTCGGTCGACCCGTAGAACACCCGCAGCAGGGCGTGGGGAAGCGCGGCCTCGATCTCCTCGAGGAGCTCCAGCGGCGTCGCCGACGTTCCCGTGTCGGCGATGCGCAGCGACGAGAGGTCGGGCACTGGTGTGCCAGCGGCCGACGCCGATGACAGGTGATCGAGGATCCGCCGCCACACCGCGGGGATCCCGTAGAAGCGGGTCGCCCGGTGGCGCTCGATGGCTTCGCACAGGCTCGGCGCGTCGGCGGATTCGACGAACACGATGGTCTCCCGCGAGTGCCACACCTGCAGGGCGATGGTCCACGGCGCCATGTGGAACATCGGGAACATGCACACCATCGGGCCCTTTGGTTCCAGGAGCGGCCCGTAGTAGGTGCGCAGGTAGTTGGCGCGGTGCGACAGCACAACCCCCTTGGAGCGACCCGTGCTGCCGCTGGTGAAGAAGATGACGTGGGGGTCGTGCTCCGACAGGCCGGGCGCAGAGAAGTCGCGGTCGTCGAGCGACGCCGCCTGCGACAGGAGGTCGGGGATCGCCGTGCCCTCGACGTTGAGGCGGGTGGCGAGCTCGACGCCTTCCTTGGCATGGGCGGCGTCCACCAGCGCCAGCGAAGGCTTGGCCACCCCCGCCATCTCGGTGGCCTCGTCCACGCCGAACTGGGCGTTGACGGGGGCGAAGACGGCGCCGACCTTCGCCAAGGCGGCGAAGACGGGCACGGTGTCGAGGCTCGTGCCCGCCCACACCACCACGCGGTCGCCCCGGCCCACGGCGAGCGCGGCGATGGCTCGAGCCACCTGGTTGGACGATCGCTGGAGGTCCCCGTAGGTCAGCGATCGGTCGCCCAGCGCCGCCGCCGTCTTGTTCGGGACGGCGCGGGCGGCGTTGCGGAAGACGTCGCCGATCAGCAGTTCCAGCGCGTCAGTCCTTCAGCTCGACGATGACCTCGAGGTAGGGCTCCTGCCCGGTGTTGTGGGCGGTCTCGATGCCGCCGCGGGGCACGAACACCGCCGCCCCGGGGGTGACCTCGGCCTCCAGATAGTCCTTGTACGGGCCGGCGGTGTCGGGCTCGGGCTCCACCGCGATCCGGTCGCCGGCGACCTGCACGAGGACGTGGTCGAGCTCGTGCTGATGGACGCCGCTCCTCTCGCCCGCCTGGAGGCGAAGCTCCCAGATCCGCACGCGGTCGTTCTCGAACACCACCGAACTCCCGACCCCGGTCAACTCGCGTTCCATGGCTTGACGCTACCTTCACGGCTGTGGTGACCGTCCTGCTGGGCTTTCCGCCCAACCCCAGCTCCACGCATGTGTCGGGGCTCGAAGCCGTCAGCGACGAGGTCGAAGTCATCGCCTGCTCGTACGTCGAGGACGACGCCCGCCGGCTGGCGAGGTCGAAGTCGACGGTGGCGCCCTCTGAGCTCAGCAGCGAGCAGCGCATGTCCTTCGCCCGTGCCGAGGTCATGCTGGCGTGGGACATCCCCGTCGACGTGCACGACGTCGCCCCCAACCTTCGGTGGATCCAGGCCATCGGTGCGGGCGTCGAGCACTTCCGGGGCGCGCAACTCGACGACGTCCTCGTCACCAACGCCGTCGGTGTGGCGGCGGTGCCGATCGCCGAGTTCGTGATCGCCCGGCTCCTGGCGGTGTGGAAGCGCTTCGACGAGCTTGCCGACGCGCAGCGCCGACACTCGTGGGAGCTCCTGTTCGGGCGCACCTTCGAGGGCACCACCCTCGGCGTTGTCGGGCTCGGCGCCATTGGCACCGCGGTCGCCGAGCGGGCGCGCGCCTTCGGCGTGCGGGTGCTCGGCGTGCGCCGCCGGCACGTCCCCGGGGCGACATCGCCTTTCGCCGACGAGGTGTTCGGCACCGACCAGCTTCACGAGGTGCTCGCCCAGTGCGACGCCGTGGTGCTGTCGGCCCCATCCACCCCGGAGACCAAGGACCTGTTCGACGCCGCGGCCTTCGCCGCCATGCGCCCCGGGGCGGTGTTTTGCAACGTGGCCCGGGGGGCACTGGTCGACGAGGATGCCCTCGTCGATGCCCTCGAGTCCGGTCATCTCGGCGCGGCGATCATCGACGTGACGAAGCAGGAGCCGCTGGCGCCCGAGAGCCGTCTCTGGGACGCGCCCCGCATGCACCTCTCGCCCCACTCCTCGGCGTCCCTCGACCGCTATCTCGACAGCATCTTCGACCTCTTCACCGACAATCTCCGCCGCTACGTCAACGGCGAGCCCCTCCGCAACGTCGTCGACCTCTCGGCCGGTTACTGACCTTCGGCCCTAGGCGCTCGGGCCCGATAGGCCTCCAGGTCGGGCCCGGAAATGCCGTTAACACCGTCAATGGGAACGGTTGGGCTGGGTCGGGCGCTCGCGCGAAGAGGCGTCGCCGCGGTGGCGCCGGCGGCTGTCGGGCTGGCGACGGGGGTCGTGGCCATGACCGCTCTGGTCGTCCTGGCCGGTTCTCTCCTGCCGGTCCACGGCGTGGCCGGCACCCTGCTGAAGGCGCTGCACGCGCACCCCAGCGGCGGCCTGGTGGCCCTTCTTTTCGGCATGGGCGTTCCCGTCCACTGGAAGGCGGCACCCCTGCCCCTCCAGGGCACTGTCGGAGGTATGTCGGTCGTCGCGAAGTTCCCCGCCCTCCTGCTGGCCACCGCGGTGGTGGCGGCAGCGGCGATCGTCGCCGGGCTGCTCGCTGCCCGAGCTCGTGATCGGGCCGGCCGGCGCGGCGGGCACGGCCTCGTCGCACCGATCGTCTCTTTTGGCGTTCTCACCGCGACCGTCGCGTGGGCGGTCTCGCACGCCCGCCCGATGCGACTCGCCCCCGGCCTCCGCGCCGACGTCAACGTGTCGCCGTTCGCGGCGCTGCTCTTCGGTGCGGCGTGGGCGGCGGCCGGCATCGGCGTCGGTCTCGCGATTCACGAGCAGCTGGCCCGCCGTCTCTCGGGCCGCCTCGTCCAGGCGGCCCGCACGCCCGTGGCCAGCGGCCTCGTCGTGCTTTCGTTCGGACTGGCCACGCTCGGTTGCGCGGGACCGCCGGCGAGCACCCTCGGCGCCAGCCCCCGATCGGGTGGCGCTCACCACTCCGGCGACGCGTCCACCACGACGACGACGGGTGCCCTCGCCACCACGAGCACGAGCGCGCTGGCACCCGAGAGTCCGACGACGACGGCCGCCTCCCGCGGCGCAGCCTCCGGCTCGAGGGCAGCGGGCGCGGCGTCAGGCGGGTCTGCGGGCGCAACGGCCGCGACTGCCGGGCTCGCCACCGGTGGCGCCGCCGCCGGCACCACGTCAGGGGGATCGGGCGGCGTCGCTGGCGCCGGCCTGCAGCCGCCGGCGCCGGGTACGTACAGCTACGACACGACGGGCACGCTGTCGTACCTGGGTACGACCAAGCCGTATCCGGCGGTGACCAGTCTGGTGGTCGACCCTGTCGCCGGCACCGTCCAGCACGCCCTCCGCGAGCTGCGCAACGGCGGCGACGGCTTCGTCATCGAGCAGACCTACGACTACCGGCCCGAGGGCATCGCCGTGGACCAGCAGCGCCTAACCGTCACCCTGGGCGCCATCAAGACGGTGAAGACGCTCTACCCCACGGCCGCCGCGCTGTGGTTCGGCACCAACGATCGCCCCGGCGCCCATCACGAGTTCGACCTCCAGGGGAAGGACATCTCCGCCCACGAGACCGTCGACCTGCTGCGGGTCGAGCGGATCACCGTCGGAGGCCAGAGCGTCGACGCCCACGTCGTGCGCACGACGCTCACGTTCGCGGGGAGCGCCAGCGGGCGGATCACGCTTGACCAGTGGTTCGTGCGGTCGGCCCGGGTGGTCGGCAAGGAGCACCTCGACGGTGACGTGAAAGCGAGCATCGTCCGACTCACGACGAGTTACGACGCCACCCTTCAACGGCTGACGCCCTCCTAAACCGTTTGGCGCATTCCCTGCCGGGTATGGGCGACAGGAGCCCATTTTCAAGGAGGGGGAAGTGCCTCAGACCAAGACTCGCAGTACCCGCAGGCCCAGCAGGACGAAGTCCCAGGACGCCATCGCGCTCTTGAAAGGCGACCACCGCGGGGTCGAGAAGCTGTTCTCGCGGTTCCAGGGCCTCAGCGACCGAGCTGTCAAGGGCGCCCAAGACGTTGTTCAGAGGGTGGTCAGGGAGCTGTCGATCCACGCGGCCATCGAGGAGCAGGTGCTCTATCCGGCGCTGCGCCATGAGGTCACCGGCGGCGATCGCCTCGCCGAGGAGGCCATTCGCGAGCACCAGCAGGTCAAGGACCGGCTGGCTCGCATCGAGCGCTACGACGTGGAGTCGGACCGTGCCGCTCTCAACCGGGAGATGGACGCCCTGATCAAGGACGTGAAGCATCACGTGAAGGAAGAGGAGCACGAGATCTTCCCGAAGCTGCGCAAGGAGCTCGACCGCAAGCGCCTGGTGCAGATGGGCGAGCTGATGTCCACGGCTAAGAAGGTCGCCCCCACCCGTCCGCATCCCCACGCGCCGGCCACTCCGCCCGCCAACCTGGTCATGGGCGCGGCCGCGGGGGTCATGGACCGGGCTCGGGACGCATTGCGCGAGGCGCGGCGCGCCAGAACCTAACGCTCGCTATCGCCTCCGATCTGACGGCGGTAGCGTTCAGTAACAACAGATCGGGGCCGGATGGCAAATCGTGATGTCGTCGTCGTGGGGGCCTCGGCGGGCGGCGTCGAGGCCCTGGCACCGGACACGAGCATCGTCGTCGTTGCCACGTCGGCCGGCGGCCTCAATGCACTGACCCACGTGCTCTCGGCGCTCCCACCGGACTTCCCCGCTCCAGTGGTAGTCGTCCAACACCTCAGTCGTGAAGCTCCCAGCCTGCTCGCCGACATCCTCGACCGGCGGTGCGCGATCGCCGTCCGCCACGCCGTCGACGGCGAGGTGCCGAAGCCGGCGACCGTGTACATCGCGGTCCGCGACTACCACCTCCTGATCACCGCCAGCGGGCGGCTGGCGCTGACCCACAGCGAGCTCGTGCACTTCGTGCGGCCGTCCGCCGACGTGCTCTTCGAGTCGGCCGCGGCCAGCTACGGCGACCAGGTCATCGCCGTCGTCTTGACAGGGGCCGGCGTCGACGGCGCCGCCGGAGTGCGGGCGGTGAAGCGGGCGGGCGGCGTCGTCATCGCCCAAGATAAGGAAACCTGCGAGTCGTTCGGCATGCCCGCCGCCGCCATAGGTACGAATGGTGTCGACGAGGTCCTCGGGCTCGACGACATCGCCCCCGCGCTGATCACGCGCGTCGGCCCGCTCCACCGCGCTTCGTGAACGACTCCGATACCGGCGACCTCGAGGCCCTCCTCCAATACCTGCGTCGCGTACGCGGATTCGACTTCACCGGCTACAAGCGCCCGAGCCTGAGCAGGCGCATCGCCAAGCGTATGGAGCAAGTCGCCATCGAGGGTTTCGAGGCCTATATCGACTACCTCGAGGTTCATCCCGACGAGTTCAACGAACTGTTCGACACGATCCTCATCAACGTCACCAGTTTTTTTCGAGACGCGGCCACGTGGGAGGGCGTCACCAGCACCGTCGTGCCCGCCATCCTCGCGGCGAAGGACGACGCCGATGCGATCCGCGTGTGGGCGACTGCGTGTGCGTCGGGCGAAGAGGCCTACACCCTGGCGATGGTGTTGTGCGAGGCCCTCGGCGACGACACGTTCAAAGAACGGGTGAAGATCTACGCCACCGACGTCGATGAGCCCGCGCTCGTACAGGCTCGACAGGCGGCCTACACCGACCAGCAGCTCTCGGCGGTCCCTGAGGAGCTTCGCGAGAAGTACTTCGAACCGAACGGCAACGGCACCGCGGTCTTTCGGAAAGACCTTCGCCGGGTGGTGATCTTTGGCCGACACGACCTTGTGCAGGATGCCCCGATCTCCCGCATTGACCTGCTGACGTGCCGCAACACCCTCATGTACTTCAATGCCGAGACCCAGGCCCGGATCCTGGCCCGCTTCCATTTCGCGCTCACCGACGCCGGCGTTCTAATCCTCGGAAAGGCCGAGGCGCTCCTCTCCCGCAACGACGACTTCAAGGCCGTCGATCTCAAGCGGCGGATCTTCGGCAAGGTGCCGGGCCTGCCGGCGCGGGATCGGCTCCTGGGGTTCGCCGAGCCGGGAGACGAAGGCGCCGAAGGGATGCTCAACGACCGCTTGGGCGAAGCCGCCTTCGAGGCGGTGTCCTTCGCGGTGTTGCTGGTGGATGCCGGCGGCCTGCTCGCCTTCGCGAACCACAAGACCCGCGAGCTCTTCACGCTGTCGGCCCAGGACCTCGGCCGCCCCTTCCAGGACCTTGACGTTTCGTTCAGGCCGGTCGAGCTGCGGTCGGCCATGGAGCAGGCCAACGCCGAACGCGCGGAGGTCTCGATCAGGAACGTGCAATGGCCGGCGGCAAGGACGCAGGGGCGGGAGACGACGCCGACGACGTTCGACGTGCTTGTCACGCCGCTGCAGGACTCCGACGGCGCCCCGCTCGGCACGATGATCGCCTTCACCGATATCACCGTCTACCAGCAGCTCGAAGAGGAACTGCACGCTGCCAACCGGGAGCTGGAGACCGCATACGAGGAGCTCCAGTCGACCAACGAGGAACTGGAGACCACCAACGAGGAGCTGCAGTCGACGGTCGAAGAGTTGGAGACGACCAACGAGGAGCTGCAGGCCACCAACGAAGAGCTCGAGACGATGAACGAGGAACTCCAGTCGGCCAACGAGGAGCTCCAGACGATGAACGACGAGCTCCGAGACCGGACACAGGAGCGGAACCGGGTTACCGCCTTCCTCGAGGCGGTGTTCAGCAGCCTCCGTCAGGCGGTTGTCGTCGTCGATAGAGACCTCAAGGTGTCGGTGTGGAACACCCACGCCGAGGAGCTCTGGGGTTTACGGCGCGGCGAAGTCGAGGGCCACAACCTCATGTCGCTCGATTTCGGGATCCCCCTCGACGAGATCCGCCCGACCATCCGCGCGTGCTTGGACGGCGACGACGGTCAGCCGGTAACCGTCGACGCCGTCAACCGCAGGGGTCGTGCGATCAAGTGCACGATCACCTGCACTCCCTTGGACGGGGCCAGCGGGATCAGGCAGGGTGCGATCGTGACCATGGAGGACCTCGTCTAACTAACTAGGGCTCGCCGGCGAGTGCACGCAGGCGGCGTAGGGAGCGGCCCAACAGGCGAGAAACGTGCATCTGGTTGGTGCCCAGCTTGTCGGCGATCTGCATCTGGGTCAGGCCGTCGAAGAAGCGCATGTGGATGATGTCGCGCTCGCGCGGGCTGAGGCGGGCGAGCAGCTGGGCGAGCAAGAACCGCCGGTCGACGGCCACCATCGCGTCGTCCGGCTCACCAACGGTCGATGCCAGGTCGCGGTCATCTTGTGAGAAGCCGGGAGGCGCATCCAAGGACTTCATCGTGCGGGCCTCGCCGGCCTCCATGGCCTCGAGGATCTCCTCCTCACTGCTCTCGACCCGCACGGCCAGCTCCGCGATCGTCGGTGTGCGGCCCAGCTCCTGGGCGAGGTCGTCTCTGGCCCGCTGCACCAAGAGATAGCGGTCGTGCAGGCGGCGGGGGAGCCGGATGGCCCACGCCCGGTCGCGGAAGTGTCGCTTGAGCTCGCCGAGGATCGTGGGCGTGGCGAACGTCGAGAACTGGAGGCCCCGGTCGGGGTCGAAGCGGTCGACCGCGTTCACCAACGCCAGTAGGGCGACTTGCTGGAGATCCTCGGTCGATTCTCCGCGGTGCAGAAAACGAGACGCGAGGCCGTAGGCGAGGGCGCCATGGCTCTCCACCAGCCGGTCGCGCAGCTCGGGCTTCCGAGACGTGGCGTACTCGGAGTGCAACCGGTCGACGTCGACGATTGCCAACGGCCGTACGCAGGCATTGGCGCGGCGCGCTCGCGCTACCGCAGCAGCAGCGTCAGCAGCCTGCCGAAGCGTGGCCAGCCGCCTGCGGCCGGCGGCGTGTGCCTCCAGGAGGGGCCCCAGCAGCGAGAGGAGCTTGCCCGTCGTTTCGCGGGTCGCCTGAAACTCGAGCCGGGCGAGCTCGCATCTCGCGACCGCATCCGCAAACATCATTTTCGAGATACCCGGGTCGCGCACCCCCATACACCACCCCGCCGCGGGAGCCTACCGGGAAAGGTCGAGCATCAGTCAGGCGGTTCACGTTCCCGATTGTTGACTAAGTTGGTCGGGAATATGCGACGCCCGCGACAGCACGCCACCGTTCTCTGCATCCTCCTGGCCGCCATCGTCTCGGCCTGCGGTACCCGGCTCGACGAGGGCAAGGTGCGCCGGGCGCAAGGGTCCTCGACGGAGTCGGTGCAGCGTGTCGGGGCCGATTCGGGGACCGCGGGGTTGGCGGGCGCGTCGAGGGAGGCGCCCTCTGCGTCAGGCGAAGCCGGCGCCGCCAGCGCCGGGCAGTCGTCCTCGGCGACGGCAAACCGACCAGGTCGCACGGCCGTGACCCTGGCGGCCAACGACACCACCGGCACCACCAGCGACACGATCAAGATCGGCGGCGTCTTCCCGCTGTCGGGGGGCCTGTCGGCCCTCGGCCGCCCTGTGGAGCAGGCGGCGCGCGCCTACTTCCGGTCGATCAACGAGGCCGGCGGCGTGGGCGGCCGCCGCATCGACTTCATCGCCGAGGATGACAGTGCCGACCCGAACCGCACGCGGGCGGCGGCGGAGAAGCTCGTAGGCCGTGACCACATCTTCGCCATGGGCCCCTCGTTCACGCCGTTCTCTCCCGACCTCGTGCCGTTCCTCGAGTCCAAGGGCGTTCCGTTCATCGGCTTCGACGGCGTGAACGTCGAAGGCTTCACCTCGCCGACGACGGTGAGCGTCGGCGCGTCCATCGCTCCGCACGCTCGTGTGCTGATCCCGTACTGGTTCGAGAAGACGCATGCCAAGCGCGTCGGCGTGATCTACCTCGACGTCCCACCGGCGATCTCATACCTCAAGGAGACGCGCGACGTGATCTGCCCGAAGCTCGGGTGCCAGGTCGTCGTCAGCCGGGCGGTGCAGTTCACGACCACGGACTACACGTCGATCCTGCTCTCGATGCGGTCGAACAACGTCGAGGGCATTTTCATCGTCACCGACCCGGCGTCGGCGGTGAAGATGCTGCTCCAGGCCAAGCAGCTGAACTACAAGCCCTCGCCCGGTGGCTACCTCGGCCAGCACGGCATCTATCTCGACCTCGTGCCCCAGAGCTGCGGCTCGTTCTGCGACGGACTGCTGGCGCCGACCAGCCTCTTTCCACCGCAGGTGAACAGCGCGGCGACAGAGGAGATGCGCAGGGTCGTGAGCCGGTACTACTCGAACGTCGAGTATGGCTACTTCACCGAGCTCGGCTATGTGAGCGCGCGCGTGCTGGTCGACATCATCCGTCGGGCGGGCCGTCCCGACCGGCGAGCAATCATCGACGTGGCCCGGGGCCTGACCGCCTACGACACCGGTGGCTTCACCAACCCGGACCGGCCGGTTGACATCTCACCCGGCCGCGAGCACCCCCGCGACATGATCCTCGTCAAGTCCGAGGGCGGCGTTTGGAAGCAGGAGACCGGCTGGCTCACACCGCGGCAATTCTGAGATGAACGTCGGGGACACGGTCGAGGCGGCCATCCGGGGCGCGGTCGTCGGCACGGGTTACGGCCTGCTGGCGATGGCGCTGGTGGTGACGTTCCGCTCGACGCGGGTACTGAACCTGGCGCTCGGGGGCATCGCATCGGTGTCGGCGTTCGTCGTGTGGGACCTGTGGGCCGACAGGTCGACGCCGTTGGGGGTGGCGATCGTCGTCGCGCTGGTAGCAGCGGTGGCCCTGTCGCTCGTCGGGCATGTGGCGTTGCGTCCTCTCGACCGCTCGCCGGTGGTCGTCAAGGCGGTGGTGAGCCTCGGGCTTCTCCTGGCCCTGCAGGGCGGCATCGACGCGGTGTGGGGTCCCGCCGATCGGTTCCTGCCGCTGCTGGTCAATGGGTCGGTGGGGTCAGGAAACGTGCGGGTCGGCCGCCAACAGCTGGTGACCGCGGCGCTGGCGCTTCTCGCCCTGGGGCTGCTGACCCTCTGGACGCGCACACGTTCGCTCGGGTTGGCGTCGCTGGCGGTTGCCGAGGACGAGCACGCCGCTCGCGCGCTCGGCATACGCCCCGGGGTTGTCGGCGCCATCGTCACCGCGATTGCTGGATTGCTGGCCGGCGGTGCCGGGATCCTGCTCTCGGGGCTGACCGTGGTGAACGGCTCCGAGATGACCCTCGCCCTCGTCACCGCCTTGGCGGCGGCGCTGCTCGCGGGGTTCGAGCGTTTGGGCGTGGCCGTTGCCGCCGCTGCCGGCGTGGGCGCGGTGACGGCGGCGGCGGCCTCGCTTCCGGCGGTGGCCGAGGTCCCGGGGCTCGTGGAGTCGCTCGGGTTCATCGCCGTCGTGGTGGTGGTGTTCGCCCGACCGGGCATTGTGACCACCGCGCTGGAGCGGGCGTGACCGCACGACCCGTGGCTGGGCTTGCGGCCCTCGGCATGGTGGTGCTGGTGATCGTCCCCTTGACCGGCGATTACGCCGCCCTCGTGGGATCGCTGGCGGTGGTCTACGGCATCGTGGCGCTCGGCTTCGTCGTCCTCACGGGCTGGACCGGTGACGTGTCCCTCGGGCAGGTGGTGCCCTTCGGCCTCGGCGCGTACGCCACGTTCGCGCTGGCCGACCGGCTCAACATGCCGGTGGCCCTGGCCATGGTGCTCTCCGTCGTGGTGACGCTCCCGATCGTTGCCGCCATCGGCGTCCCCGCGTTGCGGCTACGGGGACTCGACCTGGCCATTGCCACGTTCGCCGCAGCGCTCGTGTTCCAGCTGTTCGTCTTCAAGGACATTGGCCGCTGGCTGGGACCGAAGACGGCGGCGCTCACGGAGTTCTCGTCGTCGGTGGTGCGCGTTGGCCGTCCTCACATCGGACCAATCAGCCTGGCAGGCAACCGCGCCTTCTACGTCGCTGCGCTCGTGGCCCTCGCTCTCGTCTTCGCAGCCGTTGCCGCCCTCGGACGATCGCGCATGGGCCTGGCGCTGCGAGCGGTGCGCGACGATCCGGTCCGCGCGGAAGTCCTCGGCATCGCCGTCGCCCGCTACCGGCTGGCGGCCTTCGTGGTGGCCGGAGCCCTGGCCGCCTTCGCCGGTGCCCTCAGCGCCTCCTTGCGCGGGGCCGTCACCCCCGAGACCTTCACGATCTTCATCTCGCTGAACTTCCTCGCCATCGCCGTCATCGGCGGGATCACCGCCGCCCCCGGCGCTCTCCTCGGCGGGGCCTTCGGCGCGGGGATGGGCGAGCTCTCCCGCTTCGACGCCTTCCGATTTCTCCAAGGCCGCCTTCCGCTCGTCTACGGCCTCGGCCTCGTCGCGGTCTTAGCGGCCCGCCCCGGCGG
>Ga0070708_100001969_pt1 | contig 15833 bp, 7 predicted proteins | sample KBSK5503metaG_FD_65469 | JGI IMG/M metagenome (GOLD analysis project Ga0070708, IMG submission 65469) | Corn, switchgrass and miscanthus rhizosphere microbial communities from Kellogg Biological Station, Michigan, USA - KBS K5-50-3 metaG | ecosystem: Host-associated > Plants > Roots >... | reverse complement strand
ATCGAACCCTCATGACCAGCTTGGAAGGCTGGGGCTCTGCCATTGAGCTACGCCCGCGTCACCCGGCCGGGTGCAGAAGAGCCTGCCGCGCCAGCTAGGTTGTCACGCGTAGCGTACCGGTTCCTTCCATGGGCTGCCTCACCAGACGGCCACGGCGCGAGGGCGGCCCGCCGCATGTGAGCCGGTCGCGCGCGTCGGGTATCAGGCAGCCTGACGACGGTGCCGTCCTGGGAATTCGCTGGACGGGTAAGCTACCGTCGAGTTCAGCGGGATGTGGCGCAGCTTGGTTAGCGCGCCTGCTTTGGGAGCAGGAGGTCGCGGGTTCGAATCCCGCCATCCCGACAGTGAGGTATTCACACCTCACCAGCTTCCATAGTCACATTTGGGTCTGACATTCCGCTGTCTGCCTCGATGATCTTGGCATGCGGGCGGGCGGGCTTGTCCCGGGCGAGCGTGCAGGCATTACCGGTGCCGGTTAGCAGGTGTGAGGGCATGCTGGCCGTGCGGGCGGGCGGGCTGGCGGCTGCTGCTGCGGGCCGCGATGGCGCTGGTTCTGGCAGGTGGTTATGGCCCGGCGGCGAGCTGGGCGAGGGTGGTGCGGCGGCGTTTCCGAGTGCGGGGCGGCAGGCCGGCGGCGGCGCGGCGGGCGTCGTGGTGCTGCCGGGCGTCGTAGGCGTCCAGGATGCGCTGGTTGCGGACTGCTAGCAGGCAGGCGATCCACAGAGTGAGCGGGGCCAGGCCCATGAGGCGGCACCAGCCGCGGGCGATGCTGGTGGTGGCGGTGTCTTTGATGGTGGCGTTGACGCGCTCGGCGGCGGTGCGCCGCCGGCAGGACCGCCGCCATTGCGGCGAGGGGTAGTCGTGCTTTTGGCGGGTCTTGGCGGCGATCTGGGGCGGGACGGTGATGGTCTGCTGGGTGCAGCAGGCGGGCGGGTGTTCGGGCGGGGTGAGGATTTCGGGCCGGTCCCGGCTGAGCAGCATTGAGTCCGGGCGGAGCGGGCAGCGGATCTTGCCAGCGGTGGCGGGGCAGGTAACGCGGTGGTAGCCGTCGGCGTCGTCGGCGGTGTGCCGTCCGAGCTTGTGCCGGGCGAGCTCGGCGGCCTGATGATCGTGTCCGGCGACCTGCTCGCCGGAGGCTCCGGGCGGCGGGGGCGCGAGTTCCAGCAGTTCCGGGGGGTTTGCGGGCAGTACAGGTTCCCGTTGGCGATGACCGCTCCATCGTGTGTGCCCTTGGGGCCGCGGTCGTGCGGGTGCAGGTCCTGGACGAGCTGGGCGCCGGCGCGCCGGAGCGGGATAGCCCAGGTTTCGGCGTCGCGGTGGGCGTAGCCGGAGTCGTCGATGATGTCGCCGAGTGGGATGCCGGCTGCGGCCATGCGCAGCAACGTGGCGGCGAGCTGCCGGACGGGGTCGTGGTCGCAGCCGGCCAGGGTGATGCGGCGGGCCAGTTCGGGGACCGCGGGGCCGTCTTCCTGGCGGACCATGACGGCGGCGGACAGGAAGTAGCCGAAGAACATCTCGCCTTTGGGGCCGGGCAGGTTGGAGTTGCGGTGTCCCCAGGCGGCTTCGGGGTCGGCGCATTCGGTGCCGCCGTGGCGGGGCGGGCGGGACCAGGTCTCGACGTCGGTCCAGTCGGCTGCCAGCGCGGGGCTGCTGTTTTTGTGCATGGCAGGGATGCTGGCCTCCAGCAGCTGGTCGCAGAATGCCTGCAAGTCGTCGGAGGGCGCGCCGTCCGGGCTGTCCTTGCCGAGCGCCCTGGCGATCAGCCGGCCGGTGTGCTCGACCTGCCGGTAGGTCAGCTGGTGCGGCCGGCCGTGCCAGTCCTCGGTGACGCCGAGCCGTGTCTGGTGGGCCTCGGGCACGGACGTCAGCGCGGCCCGGGCCTCGGTGAGATAAGCAGGGCGGCGGTCATCGAGAGCAAGCATCATCCCGGTCAGCAGGGTCCGCACGCGCAGCTGCCGGTGCCGCACGCCGGCCGGCAGCAGCGCCTCGATCGCGTCCGTGACGCCGGATGCGTCGATGACGGCTTCAATGGCAGCCAGGCCGGCCCTGCCGCCCGCCATTGCTGTCTCACCGGGCCGTGCCGCCGAGCAGGGCGACCGCGTCAGCTTCCCCGCCGGGATCCAGGATGGCGGCGATGTCGCCCAGCCGCTGGCAGCAGGTGATCCCGGCGGCGTGCAGGAACACGGGCAGCCCGGTCAGCTGAGCGCACTCGGCCAGCCAGGTGGCCCGCAGCCGGCTGGTGTCCAGCGCCGGCAGCCCGGCGCCGCCGGCCAGCGACCGGGTCAGCGGGTTGCTGATGTTATGCCGTCCCGGGTCGCAGCCGCCGGTGACCAGGCCGTTGCCGGTGAACGCCGCCGCGGCCAGCAGCGGGCCGTGGTAGCGGGCCAGCACCGGCACGCTGCGCGGCCTGCGGCCGCGGACGGTCACGATGACGCCGCCGGAGCGGGCGGCGATGTCGGTGCCCCGCACGCCGCGCAGGTCGGAGCGGATCAGCCCGGCGCCCGCACCCAGGCACACCAGCCCGGTGGTGCGCGCCCGCCGCGTCGCCGTGGGCTGCGCGTCCGCCAGCGCGAGGAACCCGCTGATCTGCGCGGCGGTATAGGGGGCCTTGGCGCGCTCGCGGGGCAGCGGCGCGTCCGCCGGGTCCAGGTGCGGCACAACCCGGCGGGCCAGAAACCGCAGGTTCGTCCGCAGCGTCCGGCGGGCCGGCCCGGACAGGCCCGGGGAGTGCGCGGTGAACCGCTCGATCACCGACGGATGCAGCAGCACCTCCGGGACCGGGTCCAGGCCGAGCGGGACCGCCCAGTCCGCGAGCTTGCCCGCCGCCCACAGCAGGTTCTTGGCCCGGTCGCGGGTGTGCGGGCCTGCGGCCTGCACCGCGGCGCGCGCGAACGCGGCCGCCTCCGGCCGCACCGACGACGGCCGCCAGGACACGATGTAACCGGCGTCGCACGCGGCCGGTCCCGGCATGCTCCCTCCCTTCCACAGTAAAATACTGTGGAGAGACGGAGCCAGCCCGGATCTGAGACGGTGTGTCGCATGGAACCAGCCACGGCCCGGACCCTGGACCAGATCGCCGCCGAGTTCGCCGCCGCGGCCGGCCCGGCCCTGCCCGGCACCCTCACCGTGCGCTCCTACGCCTGCGGCAAGCGCCGCTGCCGCTGCCGCGCCGACCCGCCCGTGCTGCACGGCCCCTACGCAGAATGGACCCGCAAGATCGGCGGCAAGACCGTCACCCGGCAGCTCACCGCCGAGCAGCTAGACGCTTGGCAGCCCCTGTTCGACAACGCCCGCAAGCTCCGCGCCCTGCTCGCCGAACTCCAGGAACTCACCCTCCAGGCCATCGGCGCAGACGTCGGCGACCCCCCTGACAGGCAAGCCCGGCAAAACCCCGTAGACCGCAGCCGCTTAACCTGTGGGCAGCCCCACGATCAGTGCCCGTTCCCGCAGGTCACGGCCAAATGTGAGGACCTGACAGTATTTTTCGAATGTGTTACCGATCGTTTGGGCCAGGGGCGGCATTCGGCGTCTGTCGCCTCACGTCGGCCGCCGTGGCTCAGTGTCTGCGCACGTTGGCTCCCACCTGCCCCTCTGCTGACCTCGTTCTGCGCGTGGCCCGCGCAGCAATGCCTGGTTCCAGTCGGCATCCAGGGTGCCGGCGACCAGCCGGTTGCCGGGGTCGACGGCGAGGTAGCTGCGGCGGGCCAGGTCGGCGCGGTGGCGGGCGCGCTCGATGTGGCTGGCTCGCATGGCGTCCCGGGTCACCAGGACCCAGGTCGGCGGCTCTCGGCCAGCCGCGCCAGGGCCAGCAGATCCGACACCTTGAACGGGCACCGGCCAGCCCCGGGCCTACTCAGCGCAGCCTGCTCATGCGGGCATGCCCAAGACCTGCTATCACAGCCCGACCTTGGTGAACTGGTACTGGCCAGTCACGCCCTGATCCGGGTCGCCCTTGTCGAAATACAAGATCACCGCCGACCCTGCACGCTCCAAGCCAAGCTCTACCTCTGTCATGAAGCCCGCGAAGTCGAACGCGACGCCTGACGGCGGCGTTAGCACCACATGCCACACACCGCTGCCCTGGGTCGGAGCCCAGCTCACGAACCCGCCGAAGGTTTTCGGCAACGATCGGGCGGTAAAGGTGCCGTCAGGCCGCAACGTCAGCTCGGCGCCGGCGGCGCTCTTCCACGTGCCGATCATCATCGACCGCGTAGGCGTGATGTCCGTGGGAACCGTAAGCTCCGCCACGCACGCCACCGCCGCCGCCGCGGCGAACAGGACAACGACGACAAACATGACCCATGTCCCTGGCCGCCCCCTCCGGCGCGGCGCCGGCGCCGAAGGGATGACGGGTGGCCCATCTTGGCTGGCCATGAGTGCCTCCCGCCAGAAGCGGCGCCCGTGATTCTTCTCAGCATCGTGCGCGCCGTCCCTAGTAGCCTATCGTGACCTGCCATTGGTAGGTCTGGTACACACCCGACAACGGCCCTGTCGACCACAAGTCGAGCGTGTGGTGGATTAGCGAGTTAATGTGATATAGGCCCGAGTTGCTGTCGGTCAGGTTCGTTACCGTGAAGAAGACCCTGGCCGTGCTCCTGCTCGTGGGCACCGCCGCCCACGCCACGCCGTAACTTCCCAGGAAGCCATCCACCGGGGACTTCCCGCCGAGGTGGGTGGCGTCGGTCCAGTAGTTCCACTGGTCCTCGAAGGCTGAAACCGGATTCGCCGGGTCTTTATAGTTATATCGCCGTCCACCAACACCGTAATAGTTGCCTGCCTCGACCTGGTTCCTGATCAGCCCGGTCACGTACTGCATGTGCTCGTCTCGCATCAGCTGCCGGGTCATCGGATCCCACTGGTTGAAGTACTGATGCCGGCTCCCGAAACCGAGCAGCCAGTCAAGGGCCACGGTGACTCCAGCACTGTCGTTATGGTATCCCTCATAATGGAAGCCGCAGAGATATTCCCTACCGCATATAGTCGGATAACGTGTCAAGACGGGGCGCGGCGGCTCCGGGAACAGCAACTGGCGTGGGATACCCAGAGCCGATGATACGGCGCCGTAATTGCCGACCTGAAGGTCATACGCAAGCGCTGCAGGGCTGGGAGCGGGCGGCGGCGGCGGAGGTGGCGGCGGCGTGTAGCAGGGGCCGCCGCACCAGGGCATGAGTCCGCTGGGGTCGGAGTTGGTGGCGGGGTTGTTGGCGGCGTAGTCGTAGGGGTTCAGGTCGACGGGGTCCTGGGGGTTGAGGACCGGGTCGGGGGAGATGAAGCCGGGGGTGGCGGGGTTGTACTCGCGGGCGCCGAGGTTGGTGAGTCCGGTGGTGGAGTCGTAGGTGCCGCCGACGAAGCGGCGGGTGCCCGGCCAGGATCCGGTGACGGGGGGCCGGAACTGGCCGAACGGGGTGTACCAGCGCCAGGTGAGCTGGCTGGAGACCGCGGCGGCCGGGTTGACGTCGGTGGTGGCGGTGCCGTGCGGGTCGGCGAACAGCCAGGAGAGCGCGGTGCTGCTGGTGCGGGCGGCGATGACCTGGCCGCCGAGAGAGTAGTAGCGGGTGGCGCTGACGGTGGACCCGCTGGCCGACAGCTCCTCGCCGGGCAGGTACAGCCGCGAGGTCGAGCCGTCCTTGCGGACCAGCAGGTTGCCGGAGGCGTCGTAGCGGTAGCTGGTGGTGGTGGACCCGGCGGTGACGGAGGCGAGCTGGCCGGGGACGGCTCCGGTGCCGTTCCAGTTGTAGCTGGTGGTGGTGCCGCCGGTGGCGGTGCTGGAGAGCTGGCCGGGCGCGGTCCAGGTCTGGCTGGTGGCGACGGCGTTGCCGTTGGTGGTGGTGGTGTACCCGGTCGGGGCGTGCGGCTGGGCGGCGCCGTAGGCCGGGTACTGGCCGGCGTAGCTGATGTCGGTGGTGGTGGCTGATGACCCGCTGCCGGTGACCAGCGTGGAGTCGGTGATGTTGCCGGTGGTGCCGCTGGTGGAGCCGTTGGCGGTGCCGCCGTTGTCGTAGGTGAGGGTCTGCTGGTAGGGGGCCGGGCCGCCGAGCCCGGACGCGCCGGGCGGGCCGGAGGCGCAGGTCGCCGAAGGCTGCGCCCACGCCGCGGTGAGCCGGGCCAGGTAGTCGTACTGGAAGCACTGGTTGTCCCCGCTGACCGGGTCGGTGGCCGAGGTCACGTTCCCGGCGGAGTCGTAGGCGTAGCTGGTGTTGGTGTCGTTGGCCCAGCTGTTGGCCTCGCGCTGGATCCGGGTCTGGGTCAGCCGCAGCGACGCGCCGTCGTAGGAGTAGAGCATCCGCGACCACTGAGCCGAGGTGGAGGTGCCCCGGTCGATCTCGGCCGGCGCCCCCCACGGCGTGTAGACCGACTGCTCGGCGTAGTCCGACGCGCTGCTCCACTCGCTATAGGGGAAGCCCTTGTTGTCGTACCCGAAGTTGACCGTTTCGGCGGCGAGCGGCCCGGACGCGGGGTAGCCGACGGTGGCGGGAGTGCCGTCGATGTTGTAGGAGGCAGTGAACGTGTAGGAGCCGGCCAGCGACCCGGTGATCGAGTTGGACGGGATGGTGGAGGTGGTGGAGGTCGGCCGGTAGCCGGTGTCGTAGCTGTTGATGACCTGCTTGTAGACCTCGCCGCCGGTGCCGCCAACGTAGGAGGTGGCGGAGGTGAGCTGGCCGACCTTGACGCTGTCGTAGGCCCAGGCGGCGAGCTGGTTGCCGGAGGACTGGCTGCCGACGGGCGCGGCGTACTCGGCGGTCTTCCGCCCGGCCGCGTCGTAGGCGTAGCTGATGACCTTCCCAGCTGAGTCGGTGGACGAGGTCAGCTGGCCCAGGTCATTCCACGTGCTGGAAGTCGTGCCGGTGTCCGGGTCGGCCGTGGTGACGACCCGGCCGAGCAGGTCATAGGTCCAGGTCCACTTGTTGCCGCCGACGTCGGTGACCGTCTTGGTGCTGCCGCCGGAGATGTAGGCGTAGCCGTAATTGGTCGCGTCGTAGGCACCAGACGCGGAGGTCTTGGAGTGGTACTGGTCGATCTCGGTGGTCCGGCCCCTGGCGTCGGCGTAGGTGGTGGAGATCGTCCCGCCCGACGGCGGGGTGACGGTGACCGCGTCCGCCCCGGGATAGGCCCAGGTGGTCTTCCACATCAGGGTCCCGCCGGAGCCGAAGTCGGCCTCGACCGGCCTGCCCGCCCCGTCATAGCTGGTGGCGGTCTCGTTGGGGACCTGCGGCTCGGTGGTGTTCCACAAGCTGCCTGAGGCGGTGGTGTTCGCGTTGTATGGCCCGTTGCGGGTGACCGCGTTGCCGCGGGAGTCGTAGAAGGTGTCGGTTACCTCGGTCCCTCCGGACGGGCCCTCGGCCGGGCCCTGGGTCTGGCGGGGCCGCAGCAGCGAGTCGTAGATCTGGTAGCTGGTGATCGGGACGCTGCCCAGGACCAGCTTGGTTGTGGCCACGTACGATGGCGCGGTCGCGGTGACGCTGTAGGCGAAGGTGTATTCCGCGCCCGCGATGTTTGCCGCCGTGCAACTCGGGCTGGCCTGGGCGGGCAGCCACACCGCAGTGACCCGCCCGAGCGGGTCGTTGCAGTACGTCGTGGTCTCGCTGTTGGCGTCAACTGTCGTGGTCGGTGATCCCCAGGCGGGGTTCAGGTTCGTGGTGGTGGTCGCGTAGGTCGCCGACGAGGAACCGCAGCCGGCGCCGGTCAGCGGCGAGGCGACGGTGACCGAGGTAGTGGCGCGTCCGGCGCCGTAAGCCGAGGTGTAGCTGGTGCTGGTGCAGGCGCCGCCGGCGTCCTCGGAGGTGAGCATCCGGCCGTAGGAGTCGTAGCTGCCGCGGTACTGCTTCACCCAGTGCGCGGTCACGCCGGCGTCGCCGGAGGAGTACACGTCGGTCTCGGTGACGTTCCCCGCGGTGGGGGCGGTGCCGAACGCCTGGCCGTCGTAGGAGTTCTTGGTGTCGGACACGGTCGGCGTGCCGGAGGTGCCGCAAGCGGTGGTCTTGATCTCGTCGGGGTAGTTGATCAGCCCCGCCGTGGAGGCAGGGGAAGGGTAGGTGTAGGTGGTGCACAGCGCCTGCGACGGGTCGGCCAGGTCGCCGTTGTCGGTGACCTTGGTCAGCAGCCCGGTGGTCGTGTCGTAGGCGTTGAGCACCTGGGTGTGCCGGGTGCCGCCGCCGGCGTGGGCGGACAGCGGCGCGTAGGTGTCGGTCTCGCCGGTGCCGGTGAGGTAGGCGGTCAGCGGCTTGCCCCACGGCTGGTTCGCCGACGTGGCGGTCGGGTTCGGGGATGCCCACGGCAGGCCGACCTGGTCCGAGACCTGACCCGCCGTATTCAGCCCGTTGTAGGTGATCTTCTCCAGCTGGAACCCGTTCCACTGATTGGAGTCGGTCACCTGGTCGTTCTGGCTGTCCTTGAACGTGACCGGCGGGTAGGTCCACGACCCGTTCGACTTGACCGGGTCAGAGTCCATGCCGCGCAGGAACGTGTAGTCGGTCTCGGACTGGGTGCCCGAGCTGTTGCCGGTGATCACGTGCACGTACCGGTAGCCGCGCCACTGGCCGTAGCCCTTGTCCTTGGCCGGGACCAGGTCGATGTCGGTGTCGTAATGCCACGCCCCGCCCGCCCCGGTGGGGTTGGAGGCGCACTGCGGGCTGGAGGTATCGCAGTAGGTGTAAGAGGTGACCAGCGGCGGCTGGCCGCCGGTGGCGTCGTCGACCTTGACTTGGCTGACGGTGTACTTGTAGAACCACGACGTGGTCGTCGGCGTCCCGCCCAGGTCGCCGGGCGCCCATTCCTGCTGGAAGCACGGCAGCGTGTTCGTCGCCGGGTCGGGTGCCGAGCTCGCGCACGACGCCGGGTTGTACGCGATGCTGGTCTGCGCGCCGGTCTCGCCGATCACAGACGTCATCCGGTACCGGCCCATGGCCGGGTAGGTGGCCGTGTCATACGGCACCCGGTTGTCCATGCTCGTCCACCCGAACGTGACGCCCGGCAGCTTCCCGGTCCCGCCGACCACCCCGGAATGGGTGATCGAGGCCAGCGCCAGGTCGCTGTTCACGTCGGCGGCCAGCCAGTCGTACTTGAGCGCCCAGGTATCCACGTTCTGATACGGGTTCGACCCCTCATACAGCGACGTGGTCACCGAGGTCAGCATCTGGGTCTCGAAGAACGCCGGCGCGTCATGTTGCGATCCCGAGCACCCCGACGACGACGAGCATGACAGGTCCCACGGGGTGTCGGGCCAGTCCGTCTGGCTGGAGTGGTTGGCGTCGCAGGTGGAATTGTCGACGTTGCCGCTGCTGTCAAGCACGGTGCACCGGTCGGAGTAGCCGAGCGTGACGTGGAACGGCCGGTGGGAGTACAGGTTCCCGCCGGGCGAGGTGCCGGGCGTGCCGCTCGGCGTCACCTGGGATCCGTAGTAGATGTCGGTCAGCGTCCCTCCGGTGTCGTATTTCAGCCATGTCGACCCCAGCCCGGACGATGTCGAGCCGAACGCGTAGTAGCTGGTCTGCGGGGTGTAGTAGTAGGAGGTGGCGTTGCCGTTGGGGTCCACGACCAGGTCCAGGTTCCACCGCCACGCCATGGTCTTGCACACCGAATTCGCGTAGCTGCCCGAGGTGTTGCACGGGTCCCCGGACTTCAGGCCGACGACCGGCACCGTCCACGCCGAGTTGGTGACCTGGTCGCTGGTTGTCCAGCCGGGCAGCTCGTTGAGGCCGAACCAGTACTGGGTGCCGTTCGGGGTGATGATCTCCCAGTGGCTGTTGTTGTACGCCCCGTTGCTGGTGCCGCCGTTGATCAGCTTGACCGTGGACCCGTCGTCGGAGCCCAGGTGCCATATCCCGGACGAGGAGTCAAGCACGATCGGCCCCGAGTGGCCGGCAAGGGACAGCACGGCGTTGCTGCCGTCCCAGCACTGGTCCCCGGTCTTGCTCGTCTGGCCGGTGTTATTGGACGAGTCGCCGACGTGGTCGGCGCAGGAGGCGTACTTGCGTTCGATGTATCCGCCGCCGGCCAGCGAGAACCCCTCGCCGAGCGGGCCGGGCTGGGAGTTGGCCTGCGCCGTCTCCCCGTCGCTGGCCTGCGAGTCGTACGACAGCCCCAGGCCCGGGGCCGCGCCGGCGATCGGCGGCGGCGCCCGCAGCGGGTAGGACCAGGTGAAGTCCCCCGACCGCAGCCCCACCTGCCACGACGATGACGGGGACAGCGAGGTGGCCTTGAAATCCCCGGTCCCGCCCGAGGTGGTCGAGGTTGCCGCCAGCACCACTGGCGCCGTCCCGGCCGGGGCAACGGCGACCGTGGCCGACATGGTCCGCGTCTTCCAGTCGTTCACCGCAGCCACCGGCGTCGCCGCCTGGCACGCCCGGGCTCCCGGGGTGGTCAGCGCGCAGGCCGGCAGCGCGAACAGCGCCAGCCGCGGACCGAACCCGCCGCCAAAGGCGGACGCGAACCCCGCGTAGCTGACCCGCACCCGGACCCGGCCCGCCGCAGTCCCGGCATCAGCGCGCGACAGGGCGAGCAGCATCCCGTCCGCGCCCGCCGCCCGGGCAGCCGCGCGCGCCGCGACCACCACCTTCACCCGGGAAACCCCGGCCGCGGCCGGGGCGCTGCCCGGCGACGTCGCCACACCGGCGACCTGCACCGGCAGGCTGCCCGCCCGCGCCCACGACGCCGCGCCGGCCGCATGCCGGGTAGCTGAGGGCACGGTGATGACCGCGGTCCCGGCCGCCGGGAACACCGGCGGCGGGGCGGGCCGCGCCAGCTGCCATGGCCGGATCGCCGCCCGGCGGGCGACCCTGGCGGCGTGATAGCCGGGCACCGCCGCGAACGGGCGGCGCGGCGCGGCCAGGCCGTGCGCCCGCCGCAGCGCCGCCGCGGCAGCCGACCCCGCCGGCGGGGGCCGCAACGACACTGCGCGCGAGCCCACCGGAACCGGCGCGGCGGCAGCCACGCCACCCTGCGCCGCGACCGCGGCCACCGCCGCCGTGACCGCCACCAGCCCCGCCACCCCGCACCGGGTCGCTCTGAACTTCCTCATCCTCGGCTCCTTCGCTGCCGGACGGGCACGGACGGGATGCGGTCCCGCAGTCGCGCGGCACCGGGCAGGGACTAGTTACGGATAGGTGGCGTACAGGGCCGAGCAGCCGTCACCCGAACCCTTGGCATAGAGGTTCTGCACGTCCGGCTGGCCCGACGTGGTCAGCAGCACGCCGAAGAACACGCACGCGTCGGACACCGAGCCGCTGAAGAAATCGCCCGGCCCGGTGCCTGGCCCGTCCGCCCCGATCCGGAAGAACCTGTTCCCCGGTGCCGACCACGGCAGGGCCGTGGCTGTCGCAGCCGGGTTCCCGTCCCCGGCGAGGCCGTCACCAGGATGCTGGGCGCCGTCCCCGCCGTTGACGTACAGCGTCAGCGTGTTGTGCGAGGCGTTGAACACGCCGGTCAGCTGCGTCCACGTGTTCAGTGCCGACGTCGGCATGTGCCAGGCAGCTATCCACCATCCCGAGTTGTTCGACGCCGTTGGCGAGTAGTTGTCACCCGAGACGTCCTGCTTGGGCATGGCGAAGATCCAGCACGGGCAGGTCACGCCCGCGCCGTTTGCCGAACCGTACCGCTGGTAGCCGAGAGTGAACGCGCTCACATTGCTGGCAGCCTGCGACGCCACAGCGCAGTACGCTGGAGACGACGACGATCCGCACCCGGTGGGGAACGCCCACGCCGACACCGAGAAGTTCCCGTCGTTGCCCATCACCGGTCGGCCCGTGTACGCACGGCCGGACGAGCCGTCCAGCGCCAGCGAGCACGTGTACCCCGGTGGGCTCGCCGTCGCGCTCCCCGGGCACCCGAACGACGCCCCCGACGATGACAGCGTCAGGCTCGCGTCCGCCTGCCCGGCGGCGGCGGCCGAGTCCAGGCCGTTGTTATTCAGCCTCCACCAGGCGAGTTCGGCGATGTTTCCCAGCGGCGCTGTGGCCGTGACCGGGAACAGCGGGCTGACCGGCCCGACGTTGCCTGCCCGGTCCACCGCCTGCACGTAGATGTCCGCCTCGGCCGTGTTGAACGGGATGAACGTGACCGTCGCCGAGCTCGTCGTGGCGCCGATCGTGGACGCGGGCACGTATGTCGAGGGCTGCGGGTTATCGATCCCCCAGAAGAACCCCACGACATCGTTCACCGTCCCGGCACCGCCCCCCACCGGGGAGTCTTGCGCACCCGCGGTGAAGGTGTACGTCCCCCGGGAGCCCACCGGCAGCGACGACGGCCCCGACACCGTCGGCGCCGACGAGGGTGCTGACTGGTCGGGCTGGAAATAGCACCACGAGCTCTTCGGGCCGTTCAGGACCGGCGCCTTGTCGCCGGGGATGCCGGTGTCCACCGACAGGGTCGCGCCGTAAGCGCGCCACTGGTACTCGTTCCCGTCCGACCCTGAGCGCTGCCCGTGGAACACCGACTGCGGCGCCTTCGGATTGTCATAAGCGTCCATTCCGGTGCCGGAGTTCCCGTTGGTCAGGTTGTTCCAGTCGAACTCGCCGTCCAGGGACTCCTGGGACTGGCCGTTGTTGCTGTCGTACTTCCGGTCAGCGGAATCGTCGATGGTCGCCTGCCACACCGGCGCGTTGGTGTTCACCCAGTCGGGGCTCGACGCGCTGGTGGCGCAGTCGGTGATCGTAGTACCGGTCGGGGCATCGAACACGCCCTGCGTGCCGAGCCCGGTCGGTACGTCGGGCTTGTGCCGCCAGTACAACACCAGGTCCATCGTGTTGGCGTCGAACCGCTTCCACGAGTTCGGGTCCAGCGGGGGGCTCTCCGCGGCGTCGCTGGCCCGCAGCTCGAACGTGACCGTGTTCGGGCCGTACCCAGCCGCGCCGGCCGCCTTCAGCGCGGGCGTGGCGTCCATCGCCACCGTCGCGGCCGGGCAATTGGTCGGGCTCCAGCCGTGCGCGATGTACGGCGAAGCCAGCTTGGTCAGCTGCTGCGGACGGCTGTTCCAGTCGATCCCCTTGTCAGCGTGGTTGGTCTGCCACAGCTCCAGCGTCGACGGGGTGCACGAATCGGACCACTGCTCGGTGATCTGCAGCTGCGCATCGACGTAATCCGGCGCCGAGCGGGCGTAACCGGGCGGGAGCGTGAAGTTAATGTACGACCGGAAGATCGTCAGAAGGCCGTTCGGACAGCTGCTGTCCGGGCATACCCCCGACCTGATCCCGCCATAGGTCGAGTTCGTCGGCTCCCAGTCCCCGCTGGTCCCCGCCGAGTTCGTCCACACGTCCAGCCACGTCGCGTCCGACTCGTGCCCGTTCCACTTCGGGTCGATGAACACCGGGTACACCACCGACGAGCCGGACAGCACCGACGCCGCCGGCCTCAGCGACACCGACCCCGCGCCCACCGACACGCCCAGCCGCGCCGTGTGGTCACCCGGCGCCGGCCCGCCCGGCGCGCCGCCCGCCCACACCGCCTGGCCACCCGGCGCCCGCGAGCCCGCCGAATCCCACATCCGCGGCGCCGCCGCGTCGAACACCGGCGTCCCCGACGCATCCGACGCCGTCAGGTTCCCCTGCCCGTCCGCCGACACCGACAACCCCCTGCCGCCGACCGGGAACGTGATCCTGGCCAGCGCCGGGTTCGCCGCCGCCTGAGCGGACATCACCTCCACCAGCTCCGACACCCCGGTCGGCGTGGCCGACACCAGCAGGTCCACTCCGGGCAGTACGTTCGCGTACGTCGCTGTAGCCCCCGACAGCGACGGCGCCGGCAGCGCCCCGAACGGCCACGACACCGACAGCGAGTCTGCTCCCTGGGACAGCGTGTACAACGGCCCGGAACCGCCCCCCGACAACGACAGTCCAACCGTGATCGCCCCCGGCGCCACCGAACCATCCGGCCGCACCGACAGCGTCGTGTCCACCGGAACCCACGAGCCGTCAGGCCGCTGCACCCGCCGCGGCACCAGCGACTCCACCATCCGGAAACCCCCGCCCGGCTGCGCGAACACCTGCGACCAGTCCGTCCGGTCCGCTATGACCTCCACCGGCTGCCCGGTCGAATCCGCCAGCGCCGACGCTTGCGGGGCGTCCCAGGCCGTCAGCGCGCCCGCGGGTGCCGCGTCGTTCGCTGCGGCCGGGCTCGCTGGCAAGCCGGCCAGCCCGAGTATGCTGACCGCCACCGCCGTCAAGGCCGGTACCCACCTCGGCAGACGAGCCATTGCACACCTCCGGGGATCGATGGCGTGTGCCACACACCGGCCGCGGCCTCCTTTTTCGCTCGCGGCACGGCGGCGCGGCGCCAGGGTCGGGTGACGTGGGGAGAGTCTGCGGGAGCCGGTCATACTCGGCGCTAAGCGACCGCAAATCAGCCATTCCCGGACCATGCAGCCGTCTCGCGACGACATTAAGCCTGGTTGCGTGGATGGCAGTTATTGATCGTCAGGCGAGCGATGAGTATGAGGAGTCCCGGAGTACGGGCACGCCGGGAGGATCAGCAGCCCGGGTTACCTCCGGCGGCGCTGTTGACACCGCCGTTGATGGATCGGTCGGGCATCTGCCTAGCCGGGAACGTACCTCCTCGGCGTCGGGGTGATTTAGGTCCTCGAGGATGTCCAGGGCTTGCTGCCAGGCACGCCGGGCAGCGCCCGTGTCACCGGACGCCTGGTACGCATCTCCGAGGTGAGTGAGAATCTCGGTGCGTAGCTGCAGGTCGCTACTGTTGCCGAGGACTTCGTTGGCCTGCCGGCAACAACTGATGGCCTGGCCGCAGTTGCCAAGGTGATAGTGGATGTAGCCAAGGCTGTCCAGGACGCCGGCCTCGGCGACCGGGTTCCCCTGTTCGCGGAGCAGCCCGAGGGACTGCTCGCAGGAGTGGAGAGCCTCCTCGTAGCGGCCAAGCTGGGCACAGAGCCAGCCGACCGAGTTGAGGGCATTGGCTTCCCCCGGCCGGTTCCCAGCCGCGCGGTACAGCCGCAGCGCCTGCTCTGCGTGGCCGAGCGCGTCATGCATGTCGCCTTGCAACTCGCAGATCCGGCTGAGGTTGTACTGCGCCCGTGCCTGGAGGAGGCCATTGCCTAGCTGCTGGCCTAGCTCCAGCACCGAGGTCACATGCGACCTGCTCTCGGCGAAGGCACCCATACGCATGTGAGCCCGGCCCAGGTAGTGGTGAGCCTCTGCCTGCGCAGCACGGTCTTGGACCCAGGACGCGGCTGCCAGCGCGGCCCCCTGGGTCACCGCCAGGTCCTGCCAGTACCCAGCCCAGTCAAGGAAGATGGCCATAGCCCAGGGGAGCTGCCAGGCGTGCATGCTGAGCTCGCGGTCAGCAGCGGCTTGACCGATGACGGCGAGCAGAACCTGGCGTTCGGCTCGGAACCAGGCCATCGCGTGCCGACGCTCGCCGAGCCTCTCGGGCCGCACTCGCGGCTGGGATGGCTCCAGCGAGACAGACCCACGGTATGGGTGGATGAGGAAGGAAGCTTCATACGCCGTGTGCAGGTAGTGGTCGAGCATGCGGCGGGTAGCCGCGTCTCGCTGCACTTGGGACAGGTCGCGGGCCTGTTCGGCGGCGTAGGCGCGGACCAGGTCATGGCAGGCGAACCGGCCGGGAGCATGTTCGGTGATGAGATGGGCGCGCTTCAGCTCGGCCAGCTCCTGATCCGCGTGGACCTGAGCCACGCCCGCCAGGCTGGCTGCGGCCGGGGTGGTGATGTCGGGTCCCGGATGCACGCCGAGGAGCCGGAACATCCGTGCGGCCGGTGTGCTGAGCTGCCGGAAGGACCAGGAGAACACGGTGCGGACGTCGGTGGCCGCTTCCCCGGTGCTCAAGGCGTCCAGCCGCGCCTTGACGTCCCGCAACTCGGCGGCGGC
>Ga0070708_100001966_pt1 | contig 15848 bp, 17 predicted proteins | sample KBSK5503metaG_FD_65469 | JGI IMG/M metagenome (GOLD analysis project Ga0070708, IMG submission 65469) | Corn, switchgrass and miscanthus rhizosphere microbial communities from Kellogg Biological Station, Michigan, USA - KBS K5-50-3 metaG | ecosystem: Host-associated > Plants > Roots >... | reverse complement strand
CGAGAACGTTCAGCTCCTCATCGACGGTCATGAGTTCTCCAGCCGCCAGTCTATGGGAGATTGGCCCAGTTGGACGAGGTACCGGTTGGACACGGGAGGGATAGAACGAAAGTAAGGGGAAGGCAGCTCTTCGCCGTTAGCTTTTCGCTCTTAGCTAACGGCTAAAAGCTAATGGCTGTCCTTCTACTTCGCCGCCATTTTCTTGACCATGGCTATGACCAGCTTGCGATCGCTGTCATTCAGGGTTCCAGAATAGCGACGGATCTGAGACAGGAAACGGAGCTCGTCATCGGAGAGTTGGGGGAGGGCCTTCGATCCGTTGCTGTTGCCGGGTTCTGAGAAGAAGTGCGAGAGCGGGAGCTCCATGGCGCCGGCGATCTTCGAGAGCGTATCTAGCGAAGGCACGGTGTGGCCGTTCTCCACGCGGGAGAGATAGCAGCGCAGCAGGCCAGTACGTTTTTCGATGTCGCCTTGCGACATTCCCCTTTGCAGCCGGAAACTTCGGATTGTGACGCCGATATTCATCAACAGGAGTTAGCGTGCATGGTAACCAGAGTAGTACATGATGGCAAGCGAAAAGTTATCAATCAGCCGCAACCCTGCTGCGGCCTACCCGCGCCGCCTAAAATCATTGCTCCCAACGATGCCCGTACCTTCTCGAAACCAAAGGCGCAGGGGTTCTACTTCTTCAATGTGCTGGCAAGGAAGTTAACCGTCTTATTCCATGCGTCGGCGGCGTCCTTTGCACGGTAGCCCTCTTTGTTGTTCGGATTTTCGAAGGCATGGCCCGCGTCGGGATAGATTGTGACGTCTATCTTCTTGCCCATCTTATCGAGTGCGTCGCCGAACTTCTTCACGTCCTCGGGAGTAATTCCGCGGTCCTGAGCGCCAAAAAGTCCCAAAATGGGAGCGTTGATTTTTTTCAACTCCGCCGGATCTGTCGCCAGCGGGCCGTAGTTAATGACATCGGCAGCCAGCGTCGGCTCCTGCAGCGCCACCTCGAGCGAGTATCCGCCCCCCCAACACCAGCCGATAGCACCGATGCGGTCCTTCTTCACATTGGGCTGCGATTGCAAGTACTGGAAAGCCGCGTGCAGGTCGCGCTTGGCGCGGTCGTCCGGCACTCCGCGCATGATTTCGTGGGCTTCATCCGGCATAGTAGCAACCTTGCCGCGGTAGAGATCGACCGCGAGAGCCACGTAACCCTGGTCGGCGAGCTTTGCCGCCTGTTCTTTGACCCAGTCGTTCAATCCCCAAAATTCGTGGATAACAATAATCCCGGGGAAAGGCCCTTTAGCGTCGGGCGTGTACAGGATTCCGTGGACCGTTTCGTCTCCGCTCTTGTACGAAACATCTTTCGGAGTGGCCGCCAGCGTGGGCATTCCGAGCAATAGAACCACGCAACAAACCAGAATGGATTTCATGTGTCTTCCTCCCACAACTGCAACTCCATGTATAGCGCGCCTTCAATCGGATTCTCTCGGTAGGGTGCAATCTCGCGAAATCCTAACTGCCGATACATCGCCACGGCTGTCCGCATCATGGGCTCGACCGTATCCAGGCGCAATTGCTGGTATCCGATCTGCCGGGCGTCAGCGATGATACGCTCGGCAAGAACGCGCCCTAGGCCGTTGCCGCGGAACTGCGGGCGCACATACAAACGCTTCATCTCGCAGATTTCAGGAGCGAGTTTGTGCAGAGCCACACATCCGGCAGGAGCACCGTCGTAAGTCGCAAGTAGCAGGTGGCCATCGGGCGGCGCATAGTCCCCCGGCAATCCGGCGAGTTCTTTGTCGAAGCTCTGGAAACACAGACTGAAACCAAGGGATTGGGCGTATTCGAGAAACAGCTCCCGAATTCGGGCAATTTCCTCGACGGTGTTCGCTGAAGCGATGGAAAAGCCTTTTACCACAGAGGACACTGAGGTCGCAGAGGAAGACGAGTCAGGCGAAGGTTCTGAGCTTGGTTGTACTCCTCTGTGCACCTCTGTGTCCTCTGTGGTCAATGTTTAACGCTCTACCCCATCAGCATGCCGCCATTTACATTCAGCACATGTCCGGTGATGTATCCGGCCTCTTCGGAGGCTAGAAATGCTACACACCTTGCAACGTCCTCAGGCGTACCGATCCTGCGGAGAGGAATCGCTTGCAGCGCGCTCTGCTTCAGCTCTTCTGACAACACCGAGGTCATGGCAGTCTCAATGAATCCTGGCGACACGGCATTGCAAGTGATGTTTCGCGATCCCACCTCGCGCGCAATCGCCATGGTAAGCCCAATCAAACCAGCCTTCGACGCCGCGTAGTTCGCCTGCCCGGCCTGACCCGTCTGCCCGAAGACTGACGTGATATTGATGATCCGTCCCCAGCGTTGTTTCAGCATCGAACTAATCGCTTGCTGACTGCACAGATACGCCGAAGTCAAATTGATATTGAGCACCGCATCCCAGTCGGCGCGCTTCATCCGCATGATGAGCTGATCACGCGTAATGCCAGCGTTGTTCACCAGGATGTCAATCTTTCCGAATTCCGCGAGAACTGCTTTGAACACGCTCTTAATCTGATCTTCGTTTCCTACATCTGCCACGAACGCACGGGCGGGGACGCCTTTGGCCCCACCAATCTGAGATTCTGGAGGTGCGGGCGTCCCCGCCCGTACAACCACAGTTACTTCCTGCGCCACTTCTTCGAGCTTCTGCTGGTTGCGCGCGACCAGTCCGACGCTAGCGCCGCATTTCGCCAGCTTCAGCGCACACGCGCGACCAATTCCCTGTGAAGCCCCGGTCACCAGCGCCACCCGGCCAGTCAGGTTCATTCCATAGTTCCTGCAAAAGTTCCTGCAAAGGCGGAATTATAACTGCACCGGTGCTGGAACGTGTTCCTCCTGGCGATGTTTGATCTCGTTCCGGAACAAGTAACGCAAGAGTGGTGGCGCAAGAATGGTTGTAACTACAGTCATGAGCACAACGATCCCGTACGCGGACTCACTCAAAATCCGAGATTGCAGGCCTACCAGCGCCACGATAAGAGCGACTTCTCCGCGGGGCATCATGCCAACGCCGACGCGAAACACCATTGTCCAGCCTTCGCGCAAGAGGGGCAGCCCACAGCCGATCACCTTCGAGATGATGGCCAGCACTGAGATGACAATTGCCATAGTCAGCAAGTTTCCCGTGAGAAGGCGCGCATTCAGCCGCGAACCAATGTCAAAGAAGAAGAATGGCGCCAGAAAAGCAGTGATGCCGCCGACCCGGGGCACCAAATTCCATCGCGGAGCGTAGTCAGCAAACATCAATCCGGCAAAGAAAGCGCCAACGATCGCGGCCATTCCGATCTTGGCGGCCAGCCAGGAGAGTAGCAGGCAAATGGCAAGCGCCACGACCAATGAGGCGTTCTGGGTGGAAAGCTGCTCCAGTCGAGGGTGCAGTTGGTGAACCAGCCGCGGAGCAACAAACATCATGAACAGCGCGAACGTCAGTGCCTCAGCGATGAGCACTCCCAGATGCCACCACTGCACTCCTGTGCCCGATGCGGCCCCGGCCACGACCGCGAGTACCAGCATGCCCAGGACATCGTCAAAAACCGCGGCCCCCAGGATGATCCTGGCGGTACGGGTGGAGAGAACATTCATGTCGGCCAGGGCGCGCGCCGTGATTCCAATACTTGTAGCGACCATAGCGGCAGCGATGAAAACAGCCTCAACCGTCGTGTCCCCGCGCAATTTCATGTACGCGAAGCCGAGCGCAAAAGGAACCACGACGCCCGCCACAGAAACCAGCAGCGCCTTGCGGCTGACGCGGATCAGGTCGCGGGGACTGGTTTCCAGGCCCGCGCTGAAGAGCACAAAGATCGCGCCAATCTGCGCCACCGAGCGGAGGGTGTCGCTCGGAGGAATCCACCCCAAGGCGTACGGCCCAAGCGCGACTCCTGCCAGAATCTCCCCGGGAACGGCCGGCAGATGCAGCCGCTCAAAAATTTCTCCCAGCATTTTCGTGGTCACGAAGATCACGAATAGAAAGAGTAGTAGCTGCTCGGTTCCGCCTGGAATGGCCGTTGCCATTGGGATTCCCTGATTCGCAGCATATGAGAAGCCTAAGCTGCGCGCAATAAAACTCGTGAGCTGGATTCAGCAGCTCTGGAAATAACGAGTGAGCGTTGTCAACCCTTTTTCAACGGCCAGATCAGGACTAGCAGCTTCTCGGAGAAATGCAGCAGCGGCGGGACTTCCGGAAGCTTGATTCCGGCGGCGATGGCCATAGTGTTCTCTGAAATTTCTGTTTCGGCATCCTGCAATGGCCATTGCTGGTGGTGAATTTCTGCTCGAAAAACTGAGTTGCGGTAAACCGTGTAAAGGCAATACCGCTCGGTAAGCCAGTTCGCGAGAGTTCCAGGGCTTCTCAATTCGATGGGGGCTCTCGGCCTGTATTTCGCGTGGAATTCTGCGTCACTATCGCGGCGGCAACGATACGCGATCCAATCGCCTTCGTGCTGCTCCACATTCATTCGCGCATGAAAGTAAGGCAGCCGATACGTCGCTCTTGCTGCCCAGACAGCCGCACGACTGCCTGCATCCAGACTGAAAAAGTAGACGCCCGGTTTGTCACGGAAGCTGACGTAAGTGCGAACGTTCAGCTCGGGGAACCGTGAGAGGCCCGGCAACAGCGGAATCCCACGAAAGCGAATCGCGGTCATATGGAAGGGAGTAACCGCCACCCAGCATTGTCCCTCGAAGGTGTCCAGAGAAAGCGGGGATGGGACTAGCGGCCGCAGAATTTCGGGAGAGATTGGCCAGTGAGCAAAGAGCAAATCGTTCCAGGTCTGTTCCATGATCCAAGGGCCGGACGGGAGCGGCCAGGGGCGATGGTCAACAAGTTTGAGGGCCGGGTGCACAAGTCCCTTCAAGAATCGGGTTCGCGATTCTACCGTGGAAGCGCGGCTCTTCGTGGAAGAGCGGCCATTTCATGGCCGCGTCAAGCGCCTGTTACACGGCGCTCAAGGCGCCGCTGTTTCACCCGTTCTGCGGATCGGCTGAACCACAGCAGTCAGACAGGACGATACAATAATCGCGTGAATGCCCTCGCAACCCCCGCGCCACCCAAAGTTGATACTCCCTGGCGAAAGTTCACGCTGAAGCAGCGCATTCTCTTGTGGCTGATTGCCTGGGCGGGATATTTTGCGGTCCGCATCCTGTGCCCGACGATCCGGTTTTCCGTCTCCTGGGAAGATGGCTCGCCTGAGAGCCTGGCGCAGCGGCCATTCGTTTACTCATTTTGGCACAATTGCATGATTCCGGCGATGTATTGGTGCCGCGATTTACAAGTCCGGGTAATGAGCAGCGACAGCTTCGACGGTGAGTACACCGGGCGCATCATGCAGAAGTTTGGCTTCGTCAAAGTTCGGGGATCAAGTTCGAAAGGCGCGGTCCGAGCGTTGCTTGGAATGCGGCGGGAACTGGAGCAGGGCTGGACAGCAGCGTTCACCATCGACGGCCCTAAAGGTCCGCGCTACGTGGCCAAGCCCGGCCCAGTGGTTTTGGCTCGCAGCACGGGTGCGCCCATGGTCGTGTTCCATATCGCACTCGATCGGGCGTGGATCCTCAAGACCTGGGACGGCTGCATGGTCCCCAAGCCGTTTACCCGTGCGCTGATGCGAGTGAGCCGGCAGATCCCCGTTCCGCCAGATGCAAACGACGAGCTATATCTCAAGGAATTGCAGGCCGCTCTGGATCGAGTGCGAGAGTTTGCCGAGGCAAATATTCACAAAGCGGGGACGCCGAAGTTCCCCGAGTCCCGGCACAACCGCGAACAGCACACGCAAATGTAGGGCAGGCGCCCTCGGCTGCCCGCCCAGACGGGGACGTCTGGGCCTACATGAAACACGACGGGTGCTAAAATTCCATTTCCGAGATCCCATGCCCGCAACTATCCTTGACGGCAACAAGATTGCCGCTGAAATCCGGTCTGAGGTTGCCGCTGCTGTGAACTTGATGGCTGCTGCGGGCGTGCGTCCCGGGCTTGCTGTCGTCCTCGCCGGCAATGATCCAGCTTCAGAAATCTATGTCCGCGGCAAAGTTAAAAGCAGCGAAGAAGTCGGCATTTACAGCGAGAAGCACACGCCATCCGCGAACGTCACCACCGAAGATTTGCTGGAACTCGTCGCCGAGTTGAATCGCCGTGACGAAATTGATGGCATTCTCGTGCAACTGCCGCTGCCGCCCCAGGTGGATTCCAAGAAAATCTTGCTGGCGGTCGATCCGGCAAAAGACGTAGACGGCTTTCATCCCATGAACGTTGGGTTTCTTTCGACCCAGCGACTGGGACTGGTCCCGTGTACTCCGGCCGGCATTATGGAAATGCTAAAGCGCAGCGCAATCAAAATTTCTGGCCAGGAGGCGGTAGTTGTCGGTCGAAGCGATATAGTCGGTAAGCCGATGGCGATGCTGTTGCTGAACGCTAACGCCACGGTGACGGTCTGCCACTCCAAGACCCGAGACTTGCCAGGGGTGTGTCGACACGCGGACATTCTGGTTGCGGCGATTGGGCGCGCTGGGATGATCACGCGAGAATTCGTCCGTCAAGGCGCAACCGTGATTGACGTAGGGATGAACCGTGTGACCGACCCGATAGAATTCTCCAGGCTGTTCGCCGGAAACGCCAAGCGTGAAGAGGCGTTCGGTGCCAAAGGTTCAACGCTGGTCGGCGATGTGCATCCGGAAGTGGCGGAGGTGGCGGGCGCTATCACACCCGTGCCCGGCGGAGTGGGCCCGCTCACCATTGCGATGCTAATGGCGAACACAGTGAAAGCGGCAAAGATGCGGCGAGGAAGTAATGTGGCCGAGTTGTCCCGAGTATAGGTAAGATCTTTCTCGCCACCGAGAGACCGAGAAAGCCCTATTTTGCATTTCCTTTCTCCGTGCCTCCGTGGTGAAATGGTTTCGCGAGGAATCCTTGCTGAAAATTGGACTCACAGGCGGTATCGCTTCGGGAAAGTCCCTGGTCGGACGCATATTCACCGAGCTCGGCGCGCACACCATTGACGCTGACGATCTCGCGCACGAGCTTATGCGCCCTGGAGAAGCGGCCTATCAGGAGATTCTCGAAAAATTCGGCCAGGAAATTCTGGGTCCGGATGGGACTATCAACCGCGCCCGCCTGGCCGAGTCTGCATTCGACAAACGGCGTCCGCGAATTTACGAACTGAATCGCATTCTGCATCCCGGCGTCATCCAGAAGTACGAACAGTGGATGGAAGAAATCCGCCGACGCGAACCGGATGCGATCGTGATGCTCGAAGCCGCCCTGCTGCTCGAGGCGGGACTACGAAAACGTTTCGACCGGATCATCGTGGTCACCTGTAAGCCGCAGCAGCGTGTCGATCGCTGGGCACAGAAATTCGCTGGGGACGCGGAGGCTGCGCGTAGCGAGATCACGCGCAGAATGATGGCGCAAGCGCCTGAGGAAGCAAAAATCCAGGCCGCCGACTATGTGATCGACAACAGCGGCACACTCGAAGACACAAAAAAACAGGTACAGAAAATCTACGGCGCGCTACTGTCGCAAGCCAGCACCTTATCGGCCTGAGCACTGCACAGCACTTTGCGACTCCCGCGCATGGCGCGTAGCATCTAATTTCAGGTGACCGTCACCACCACAGTATCCGAGCTGGCTCCCAAGCTCGCATTCAGCGAGATCCTCAGCTTTGCGTTCGAAACTTTCTGCAGCAATAAAGTACGTTTTCTGCTTACCGGTCTGGGGATGGTCATCGGCACCGCTTCGCTGATCCTGGTAGTCACCATCGGCATGACTGGCAAGCAATATGTGGTTAACCAGATCCAATCCATCGGCGCCAACATGATTTACGCCGAATACCCGGGTGGAGGGCAGCGCATCAACAACGCCACGCCGGATCCGCTGACAGTGGATGACATGAGGGCCGCGCAAGAGGAAGTGCCGGGCATCGTAGCTGCCTCGCCCGTGGTCACTTTGGACGACCGTATCCCTGTTGGGGGCGGGAAAGAACGGGACATCATCATCCTCGGCGTATACCCGGAATACCGCATCGTGCGCAATCTTGTTGTGGTTTCGGGAAGGTTCTTCGACGCCCAGGATGAGCAAGCTCACAACAAGGTCGGCGTCGTCACAGAGAAGATGGCACAGGACATCTATGGTTCAACAGATGCGGCCGTAGGCAAAGTCATCAAATTGACGGGGCTGCCATTCACCATTGTGGGGACCTTCAAAGAGCGGGTGAACACCTTCGGGCAGTCAGAGGTAACCGACAACACCCTGGCGATCCCCTACAGCGTGGCTCGTTATTTCATCGATACGCCCACGGTAAAGGAAATGTACTTCTCGGTTGCCGATCCCTCGATGGTGGGGACGGCGACGGCGCAGATCGGTCGGGTCATTCAAGGCCGCCACCGAGCGGAGTCCGTTTACAAGGTCACCAATTTGACCGAACTGGTTGCCGTCGCCGAGAAAACCGCGAATGCTCTGACGATTGTGCTTTTGCTGGTCGCCGCCGTAGTCCTGCTCGTGAGCGGCATCGGCATTATGAACATCATGCTGGCGACGGTCAGCGCGCGCATCCGCGAGATTGGCATCCGGAAGGCGCTGGGCGCCACCAATCGCGAGATCCGTTTCCAGTTTCTGTCGGAGGCCATCCTGATTTCTGTAGGCGGAGGCCTCTTGGGAGTGGTGATCGGTTTAGCCGTACCTTATTCTGTGCGCTTCCTAACCGAATACCGCATCCCGATCTCGGGACTCTCAGCCATCGTCGCCATTGTGGTCTCTTCTTTGGTAGGAATTTTGTTCGGGACGGTTCCCGCAGCCCGAGCGGCCAGACTCGATCCAGTTGAAAGCCTTCGATACGAATAGGCTAGTCCGCGGTCAGTTCCTGATTTGCAATCTGCTTCTTGACGCGAGGTCGTGGGGTGACCGCATAAGCCGCAAAGACAACAATGAAGGGGTCGATTGGACGCATGTAGTAAACCTCAGGATGGGTGAAGTAATAAGTCAGCGGAAAGAACGCCATCAGCAGCACGAAGGGCGCCACCAGCGCAGGATCCTCTCGCCAAAGCCGCCACATTCCGATCAGCGCCAGCGTCAGAGAAGCAACGGAGAGCACGATGTTTTCCGGATCCATGGGTTCCTCCGACAAATAGGAGCGTTCCAGGCTCCAAAATCCTGTCCACAGATAGATTGCCCGGCGCAAAGTCATGACGGCATACCAGCGCGGGTGCGCCTTGATGAAATCGAGCGCTTGCGCCTTCTTGTGCGCCATGTATGCCAGTTCGCCCTGCTTGAACTCGCTTAGCTCCGCCGGGTTGTTCGAGGGTCGCACTTTGCCGTTCGCCCAGTGGCGGCTGTAGCCGTTGTTTCCCACGTAAAGCTCCAAGCCCAGGCCGTCCCGGAAAGGAATGAAACGATGAAAGGTGCGATAGTCGCGAATCAGCCATGGCATCACGACAACAAGGAACGCTGCTGCCGACAGTGCGCCGAGGGAGAACCACCGCTGCCCGCACCGACGCCGATCTAGGCACACCCAGAACACCAGCAATGGCAATACTGAGAGCACATTTGGGTCGTTCAAGGCGGCAAAGCCAGACAGCAGACCGAATCCAACCCAAGCCCATTTAACCCAGGCCCATTTATTGTCTGCCGTTTTCAGATGTAAGAGGATGAGAAACAATGAGGCCAGTACGAGAGTGGTCAAACACGTTGGCCACATCCAATCCGCGGAAAAGTAGATGCCATTCGGCCAGAATGCCCACATCCACCCCGCAATCATTGCCGTCCGGCCGCCAAGCAACTTGCGACAAATCAGCACAATTGGCAGGCAGGTAAGGGCGGAAAAAAGACTGTTCAGCGAGAGAATGGCGATCGCCGAAGCTTTGGAGTAGATCCCGAAAACCTTGAAGACGCCTGCCAAAATAAAAGGGTAGACCGGCATGATCATCGCGGTGGGTCCCGAATCCCCATGCAGCGGATTGCTGACTCCCTGCCCCAGAGCGATTGATCGGGCCACCCGGCCGTTCTCGTAGCCAAAATAGTAGTGATCGCGACGGGCGTCCAGCCAATCGTGATATACAAAAGCCACCACCGCCAGCCGGACGGCCAGCGCCGCGAGGACCATCCATACTTCGGGCCTACGGAAGAGTTTTCGCTTTGTTGCTAACGCAAGGTCTGAAACTTCGCTTGTAGCCACCGTTCCTTGAACTGACGATCCCAGAGTAACCTGCCTGATTGTTGAATTTTCAACAGCTTATACGTTAAGGCATATCCCAGGTTCAACTAAATTGGGATATTTTTCATCAGGTGGCCGGTCGAGGTGGATACGAGGCGGCAATAGGGACAGCGTTCCAAAAACAAGAACGCCGGGCTGGTTTGCCCGGCTCGTTCCTTGTTCATTCATCTGTGGGGAGCGACTGGTTACGTCTCAGTCCCCGCGGATCTCTTTTTAAAAACTCGACTGCTTCTTTTAAACTCGATTGCTCAAAAATTTCGCTTCAAAACTCCCATTCTGCTCAAAGACTGCTGTCTCGCGGTCACCGCTACATGACCAGCGCGAGGTTCTCTAGTTCTTTTTGCAACACTGGCAACGCGCATCCTGACATTTCTACGCGACCCACAGCATCGAAGGCCGCCTGCGGCGACACGCCATAGCCCCGCCCCATCAGGAAGACTTGCACCAGCTCCGCGGCCTCGCGGGAGTCTGCTAAACCCCCTTGCAGCAAGTCATTCCGCAGAGCCGCTAATTCGGTGACGGAAAATCTTTCTCTCATCTTTCACCTCCGACCCTGACTACCTCTACCCATTAGACTCAGCTGCAACTGGTTTTGTTGCATGCAATTTATTTGCCGAACCCAGGGTCATCATGTAAATCTCAATAGATAAACCGTATAGCCACTAAAACCCTTAAATATCAGCGAAGTTGCTAGCTCTATCGGCGGGCAAAGACGAAAAGATCAAAGGCAGCGACGCTCGGGGAGTCTCAAGACTGACACAAAGTGTCATTCCAGGACCGAGATGATGTGTTCGTTTTGAGACAGAAACTTGTCGGGGGACGGACACTTTGTCACCAGCTGCCCGCGCAAGCTTGCCCCCGAGCACGTCAAAGGGAGTGTCCGCCGGCGGTCACGACGGCTCAGTCACAGCTTCGTCCACCAGCAGTATCGGTATGTTGTCGCGCACCGGATACACACGGTGGCACTCACCGCACTTCAAGCTCTCACCAGTGTCTTTGAGCACCAGCGGCTTCTTGCAGACCGGGCAAACCAGTATGTCGAGAAGGTCTTGGGGAATCATGGCAGATATTTTACGCCAAATTCAGAATCGTCTGGTCTAGGATTGGATCCGGAGTTGAACCGGCTGATGCGGATGTAACATTGAGCCGTGCACAAGCTCGCCCAATCGGTCCTTGCCTATGTCCGCAAAAATGATCTGCTCCGGCCGGGAGACCGTGTGGGCGTTGCGGTTTCCGGAGGGGCGGATTCGGTTGCGCTGCTGCGGCTGCTGATCGACCTTCGGGGCGAGCTGGGGATTGTCCTTTCGGTAGTTCATCTCAATCACCAGCTAAGAGGCTCCGAATCAGACTTGGACGAGCAGTTCGTCCGGGAGCTCGCGGCAAGTCATGGGCTGGCGTTCGTTTGCGAAAGCTGCGATGTGAATGCGTGCGCAGCCGAAAAAAAGATGAGCCCGGAAGCGGCCGCACGGGAAATGAGATACGAATTCTTTGAAAGCTGTCTTCGAGGCGGGCCTCTGGATAAGATTGCTACCGCCCATACTCTCGACGATCAAGCGGAAACGGTGCTGATGAAGCTGGCGCGTGGTGCCGGTACGCGTGGCCTGGCGGGGATTTATCCGAAGTTAAGCATTCAATCAGCACTCAGCATTCAGCGGAATACAAGTGTGGTTGTGCGTCCTCTGCTCGGAACTCGACGAAGCGAGCTACAGGTCTACCTCGGTGAATTCAGCCAGAGCTGGCACGAGGACGCCAGCAATCGGGACTTGCGGCATACCCGAAACCGCATCCGGCATGGAATTCTTCCCCGGCTGGAACGGCATGTAAATCCATCAGTGTGTGAGACCCTGGCGGAAACGGCGGAGATCGCCAGAGAGGAAGAGGAATATTGGGCGAAAGAAATCGGCCGGTTGCTGCCGGAACTCTGGAACAGGTCTGAGAGGACTGGGATCCTGAACGGGAAACATTTGGAGGAGCTTCTACCCGCAGTCCAAAGGCGGCTGGTGCGGGCTGCCGCCGACTCGCTCGGACTAGGGTTGGAATTCCGGCACGTCGAGGAAATCCTTTCCTTGCGGAATGAAGGCGGTTGCGCGGCACTTCCGGGAAACTGGGTTGCCTTTAGGCATAAGGGCGAGATCAAGTTTGAGGCGGCGTCCGCCGAATTGCACGATTACGACTTTGAATACCAACTTGCAATTCCCGGAAGCACGGTGGTCAGTGAAGCGGGACTCGTTCTAGAAGCGTTGTTCGTGAACGGGGATTGCAGCTCTGAGAGGTATAATCCCGAACACTTGATGGATACGCCGGCCGCGCAGGTGGGTCTGGTGGTGAGAAACTGGCGTGCTGGTGAGCGGTTCTGGCCACCGCATAGCAAAGAACCAAAGAAGATTAAAGAGCTGCTGCAAGACAGGCATGTGACTGGTGACGAAAAGAAACGCTGGCCGGTCGTAGCGAGCGGCGACGAAATTGTCTGGGTGCGGGGACTTGGGGTAAGCCGGGATTTTCAGGCGAAAAGCGGCGCTGGAGTGCTCATTCGGGAGCTGCCCCTGAGCTGAGGACTCACATACAGAATTCCTCGCATGCCCGCCTGGCTTGCGAACGCGCGGCACGACATCTTTCCTAAATGACTGAAGCACTAAAACGGGACACGTTACAAATCATCATTCCTGCTGAGCAGATCCAGAAGCGAGTGCGGGAGATGGCTCGCCAGATCTCGCATGACTACAAAGGGAAGACTGTCCACGCGCTGGCAGTGCTGGAGAACGGCTTCATTTTTCTGGCCGATCTGGTAAGGGCGATAGAGGTGCCCGTGATCTGCCAGTTCATTAAGCCTCGCTACCGGCCGCAGCTGACGGATGACCTGCCCGGAATGATGGAAATTTTCTTCAGCCATGAACTTGCGATCAAAGGGCAGCACCTGCTGCTGGTTGAGGGACTGGTGCATTCCGGGGTCACGACCGAGTTCCTGATGAACGACTTGCGGGCGCGTGGTGCGGCATCGGTGAAGTTAATTACCTTGCTGGACCGGCAATCCGCACGCCGCGTGCAGTTGCAGCCGGACTACTTTGGCTTCCTGGTGGACAGCGCATTCTTAATGGGATACGGCTTGGGATCGCCGGAGCAGACCAACCGCAACCTGCCATACCTGGCGGTTTCATCCTGAAACTGTTGTGACCTAAGTTATTCGAACAACACTCGGCTTTTTTCCGTAGAGCGGGGTAGAATAACGGCATCGGCATTTTGTCGATCCAAATTCCGGCGAGAGCATCTAATCTGATGGGAGAGGTGTACTTCCGGCGGTGTTCCGACAAGGCGGCCTTTCTTTAGGAGCTTTTCAGTGAATTCAACAGTTAAAACGATCATTTTCTGGGTGGTAATTCTGATTTCCGCAGTCGCGCTATGGCAAGTCGTTAAGACGGCGAACTCCGGTCAAAAAGAGAGGGAGATCAACTTCTCTCAGCTCATGGCAGAGGTGGAGCAGGGTAACGTGAAAGAGGTGACCCTGACTGGCATGGAAGTACGGGGTAAGTCGGGCGACGGTTCGATTTTCCATAGTACGGCGCCGGCGAACTATCCGGAGATGATCAAGAAGCTCCAGGACAAAGGTGTCAGCATCACGGTACGCGATGTGAGCAACAGTAGTTGGGGCTGGCTGGTGAATCTGTTGGCGCCGTTGGCGTTGCTTGCGGCGCTCTGGTACTTCATGATCCGGCAAATGCAGACCGGCGGAAACAAGGCGCTTTCGTTTGGCAAGAGCCGGGCGCGGTTGCTCTCCATGCAGCAGAAGAAGGTGACGTTCAAGGACGTTGCCGGCGTAGAGGAAGCCAAAGAAGAGCTGCGCGAGATTATTGAGTTCCTGCGTGAGGCCCAGAAGTTCCAGAAGCTGGGTGGGAGGATTCCCAAAGGCGTGCTGCTGGTGGGTTCTCCGGGTACGGGCAAGACCCTGCTGGCACGGGCCGTCGCAGGCGAAGCCAACGTACCGTTCTTCTCGATTTCCGGCTCAGATTTTGTTGAGATGTTTGTGGGCGTGGGCGCCAGCCGGGTGCGTGACCTGTTCGAGCAGGGAAAGAAGAACGCGCCCTGCATCATCTTTATCGACGAGATTGACGCGGTCGGCCGTCATCGCGGTGCTGGACTCGGAGGTGGACACGATGAGCGTGAACAAACCCTGAACCAGTTGCTGGTAGAGATGGACGGCTTCGAATCGAACGAAGGCGTCATCCTGATGGCGGCGACGAATCGTCCAGACGTGCTCGATCCGGCGTTGCTGCGGCCGGGGCGCTTTGACCGGCGAGTGGTAGTGAACCGTCCCGATGTGCGTGGACGCGAGGAGATTTTGCGGGTACACACACGCAAGATTCCCCTCTCGGACGACGTGGATCTTTCCGTTCTGGCGCGTGGTACCCCGGGATTCTCAGGGGCCGACCTTGCAAACATGGTCAACGAAGCTGCGTTGAGCGCCGCACGGCAGAACCGCAAAGCTGTGCTCATGTACGACTTTGAACTAGCCAAGGACAAAGTGCTGATGGGCGTGGAGCGCAAGTCACTGATCCTCACCGAAGACGAGAAAAAAGTGACGGCGTATCACGAAGCAGGCCACGCGCTAGTGGCGGCAAAGCTGCCGAACTCTGATCCGCTGCACAAGGTGACGATCATTCCGCGCGGCATGGCACTGGGCGTCACCATGCAGTTGCCGATCGACGACAAGCACAATTACACCAAGGACTATCTGGAGACCGAGATTGCGATCATGATGGGCGGGCGCCTGGCTGAGGAAATGTTCCTGAGCCAAATGAGCACCGGTGCAGGCAATGACATTGAGCGCGCCACCGAGTTGGCCCGCAAGATGGTTTGCGAATTTGGCATGAGCGAGCTGGGGCCGCTGACTTTCGGCAAGAAGGAAGAACAGATTTTCCTTGGCCGCGAGATTGCGCAGCACCGCGACTACAGCGAAGCCACCGCGATCAAAATTGACGACGAAGTGCGCCGGCTGGTGAAGGCAGGTTACGAAACCGCAAAAACTGTTCTCGCCAGCGATAAGGACACATTGGTCAGAATTGCTCTCGCCTTGCTGGAGCGTGAAGTTCTGGATGCGAATGAAATCAAGATGCTCATCGATGGCAAAGAGCTACCGAAGATCATCCCGCCTTCGAAGCCCGACGATGGCGTACAGCAAGTACTGAAACCCGAGCCCGGACGTCCGGGCTTGGCGAAAGGCGAACGTCCAGCGCCCGCGTAAAGAGTTCTCAGCTTTATCAACTGTGAGGAATTTAGGGCGGCCCAGGAGCCGCCCTTCTTAATGCCTCATTTGACAACTGCGGTGCGAGAGTTACACTCACACCCACGTTGCAGACGTGTCGCGTCATTTTTCATAACGTCCGAGTTGTCGCTAGCCTTGATCGGAAACGCCTCGGCACAAAAATTTCCAGGCAGACGAGCTGGGCCCGAGGCGTTTTCGATAGGAGGCAAGTAGGAAGCCGCTGGCGTTCCCGGCGGGCGCGGTTAGCTATGGGATTTGAATGGCGTTTTTCTTGACAATCGGACACTCAAGGTTAGTTTCTGTGCCGGGTAGTCTACATTTACCATGGCGGCTAATCATACGGCGCTTCG
>Ga0070708_100001965_pt1 | contig 15854 bp, 13 predicted proteins | sample KBSK5503metaG_FD_65469 | JGI IMG/M metagenome (GOLD analysis project Ga0070708, IMG submission 65469) | Corn, switchgrass and miscanthus rhizosphere microbial communities from Kellogg Biological Station, Michigan, USA - KBS K5-50-3 metaG | ecosystem: Host-associated > Plants > Roots >... | reverse complement strand
GTCACGCTGTCCAGGGCCTGGGCCATGGTCCGCCAGCCCTCGACCACGACGCGCAGGAACGGGTCGGTCTGGTCCCAGGCGCTGTGCAGCGACAGGGACCTCACCCGGGCCGGGTGCTTCGCGGCCAGCCACATGCTGGTCGCCGCGCCCAGCGACAGCCCAAAGATGTGAGCGCTGTCGAGGCCGACGGCCTGCATGAACGCCGCGACATCGTCGGCGAGCAGCTCGGTGGTGTAGCTGCCCTCCGGCTTGCCGGACAGGCCGGCGCCGCGCAGGTCAACGGAGAAGCAGGCGAAGTGACTGGCGTACTCGGCGACCTGGAACGCGTAGCACGCCTGGTCGGCGGCCAGGTACGGGATCAGCACCAGCGGCGGGCCCTCGCCCTGCTGCTCGTAGTAGATGTCTATGCCGTTCGCCTGCACCGTTGGCATCGCGCACCCTCCCATCGACTGAGTCGATCATGCCGTGCCTGGAGGCGTTAGGCCAGAGGTAGCCTCGGGCCACGGCTCCGACCGCCTCAGCGCCGCGGCGCCGCTCGAGGACCAGGTGTCCGCGCTGGTAGCGGCGCTCCAGCCGGCACCGTGAGCGACTCGACCGGGCCGTTGAACCAGTGACCGCGCGGGCACCGGATCCGGGCACTCTCCAGCGGCCCCTCGCTCGACTCGGCCGTGTACCGGTACTCCACCTCAGCGGGAAGCCCGCACCGCACCGCGCCCTGCCGGTCCAGGTACTCCGGGCAGTCCAGGAAGATCACAGCGGCATCCATGTACGCCCCCCGTCGATCGTTGCCCCTGCAGACAAGAGCACCGGACGTCGCGCCTGATACCCCGGTGCGCCCGGGGGCCCTGAATTCAGAGACCCTTGAGGCTGCCGATGTCGAGGGATCCGGATGACATCCGGGGGCGGCTGGACCGCTCCGCCTCGCGGACGTAGGTGGCGGGATCCTTGTCCACAGGCTCGATGCCCGCGAAGTGCCGCGCCTCGAAGACCGCGAACGCCACGGCCAGGTCATGGCGCTGCGGCAGCCCGACGAAGCGGCGGAAGTCGGTGAGGCCCTCGCGTTCCTCCTCGGCCATGTGGTCGCCGTTGGCCTGGTTCACCGCGGCGACCGCGTCGTGCCAGCCGTCGCTGCCGACCGCGTGCCCCGCGACCGCCGCGATCGTGTCGCGGATGTCGTTGTGGTCTCCGAGCGCGTCCAGCGTCTCCTCCTCCGCGGTGCCGACGCGGCCGGTGGCCTGGCCCACGCGGAGCAGCTCGGGGTAGAACACCTCCTCCTCCGCCGCGGCGTGCACCTCGAGCAACGCGGCCAGCCGCGCCCACAGAACGCCCAGCGTTCCTGCGTCGCCCCGGTCGATCTGCTCCAGGATCGCGAACAGCCGCCGCTGCTCGTGGTGGTCGTCAAGGATCAGCTGGGTTATGTCCACCGGCTCTCCTGAGTAGCCTGATCGGATCACGCGGTCGCGACCCTACTGGAGAATAATGAACCCGTTGTCTCGCATCGCTGGCATGGCCGTCGACCGTGTGCTCGGTCTTCCCTCCGGGAACGGGTCCTATGTGCTCCGGGCCAACGTCGCGGTCCCGATGCCGGACGGCGTGGCGCTGCTCGGCGACCACTACCGGCCCGCCGGGAACGACCAGCCGCTTCCCGTGGTCCTGATCCGCTCGCCGTACGGGCGGGCCGGGCTGGCCGGGTACCTGTTCGCGGCGCCGCTGGCCCGCCAGGGACTCCAGGTGTTCATCCAGAGCACCCGCGGCACGTTCGGCTCTGGCGGCCAGTTCCGGCCGTTCCTGCCCGAGCGCGACGACGGCCTGGCCACCGTGGCCTGGCTGCGTGACCAGCCCTGGTGTGACGGGCGGGTGTCGATGGTGGGCGGCAGCTACCTGGGTCATACGCAGTGGGCGGTCGCGCCCTACGTCGACCCGCCGCTGCGGTCGGTCTCGCTCAACATCACCATGGCGAACTTCACCGCGGCCTTCTACCAGCACGGCGCGCCGAGCCTGCAGAACTCGCTGGGCTGGACCGGGCTCGTCGGCAGGCAGGAACGCGGCCTAGTCGGCCTGATCCCCGGCCCGCTTCAGCAGGCCCGGATGAAGCGGGCGCTGCGTAAGGTTCCGCTGCAGGCCGCGGACGTCGACGTGGCCGGCGCGCCGGTGGCGTTCTGGCGGGACTTCGTCGAGCACGCGGAGCCCAGCGACGCGTTCTGGGCCGGGATTGAGCACGACGACGCGGACCTGACCCGGCTCCCGCCGGTGAGCATGGTCACCGGGTGGTGGGACCTGTTCGTACCGGGCCAGCTGCGCGACTACGCGGCCATCCGGGCGGCGGGCGTTACGGCCCGGATCACCGTCGGGCCCTGGCTGCACGGCGAGCCCGGCGAGCTGAGGGAGACCCTGCGGCAGGATGTCGCCTGGCTGGGCCACCACCTGAACGGCGGCCCGCCGCCGGACGGCGCGCCCGTGCGGGTCTTCCTCCAGCAGGCAGGCACCTGGCTGGACTTCGAGTCGTGGCCGCCGCCCGCGGCGGGCACGGCCTATTACCTCCGCACGGCGGGCGGGCTGAGCCGCGACGCCGAGCCCGGCGCGGCCGCGCCGGACACGTTCGTCTACGACCCGGCCGACCCGACGCCGTCGGCGGGCGGGCCGCTGCTGCAGCCGCCGGGCAAGCAGGTCGACAACGCCGAGATCGAGGCCAGGCCCGACGTGCTGACCTACACCAGCGAGCCGTTCCCCGCCGACCAGGATCTGGTGGGGCCGGTCGGCGCCCGGATCTTCGCGCGCACCAGCCGCGAGCACGCCGACCTGTTCGTCCGGGTCTGCGACGTCGACGTCACGGGCGTCTCGCGCAACATCGTGGACGGCATCCGGCGGCTCAGCCCGCAGACCGTCCCCGCCGCCGACGCCCGGGTCGGCGAGGACGGGATCCTGGCGGTGGACGTGGAGCTGTACCCGACGGCCTACCGGGTGCGGGCCGGGCACCGGATCCGGGTGCAGGTCAGCGGCGGCGCGTTCCCGCGGTACGCACGCAACTTCGGGACGGGGGAGCCGTTCGGCGCCGCGACCACGGCGGTGCAGTGCCGGTTCGAGATCCACCGCGATTCCCGGCACCCGGCCTGCGTCACGCTTCCTGTGCTGCGCCCGAGCTGAGGCGTTACGCATAGAAGGGCTCCTCGCCCGGGTGGGCGCGCAGGATGATCTTCTTGTGCCCGCGGGAGGAGTCCGCGAGGCTCACGGAGCCCAGCGCAGCGTGCGTGCGATCGCGTCGAACAGCTCGACCATCCCGTCGGCCAGCGGGTCCAGGTTGGTGGAGAACGCGAGCACCAGGTACCGGCCGCTGGCGGGCACGGGGACGTAGAGGTCGAGGTTCGTGACCGGCAGGATGTTGCCAGTCGGGTCGTCCGGCTCGGGCACCGTGCGGCGCCTGGTCCGGACGGCCGTCCCGGACGGCAGCTCGACCAGCGTGGCCTGCCCGGCGCCGAACGTCCCGGCGAGCTGCTGCGGCGTGATGGCCCGGCCGTCCCGCCCCTCCGGCGTGAGACTGACGACCAGCGAGGCCGGGACCGGCACGCCGAGGATGTCCTGGTGACAGAGGTAGATCTCGATGCCGCCGCTGGCGTGGGCGGCCTTGGCCATCTCCAGCAGCTTGCCCTGGAGTTGCTGGCGCAGCGCGTGCGCCGCGTCGATGCCCCGGAACTGGGCGTCCATGAGCCTGGCGATGTCACGCTTGCGGGGGCCGGGCCGCACGTCGATCCGGGACCATCCGTCGGGCAGTACGAGCTGGTAGTCCTTCGGCCGCCCGGCGGGCGGCGCCGTCGGCTGCGGCGCGGGAGGTGTCGGCGGCGCGGGCGGGCTGGTCATGTCACCGGCTCCACGCTCAGGGTCCGTGCCAGCTCGTCGGCACACCCGGCGAGCTCGTCGCCGAGAGCGATCATGGCCCACGTCGTGGACAGCAAGAGGAGATCATCGATCTGCGGGGGGCGCACGGCGTGCATGACGCGCTCCACGAGCAGGCCGCTGCCCTCCTGGTCGCGCACCTCCGCGTAGATCCCGCGGAGGCGGACGGCTGGACCCGCGGGCAGCTCGACGACCTCGGACGCGGCCTCGCCCACCGCCGGCCGCTGGTCGGCCGCCAGGTTGCTGCTCAGCCACTCGATCGTGCCCGCCGCCGGGTCGGCCGGGTCCGGCGCGTACGTGCGCAGCTCCGCCACCGCGGCCACCGTCGGTATCTCCTCGGGCACCAGGGCGAGGGCGGTCGGCACCTCGCGCCGCAGGCAGTCGCCGAGCCAGAAGTCCAGCTGCGCGGCCAGGTCCGCGCGCAGGTCGGGCGGCGTGTCCGGGTCGAGCAGCCGCGCGGCGACCTGGTCCTGCCAGCCGTCGCCGGCCGGCGTGTCCAGCGGCAGCCGGACCCAGCGGCTGCCCGGCGCCAGCGACCAGCGGTACCGTTCCCGGTTCATCGTGTCACCTGTTTCACCATCTCACCCCGTTCGCGTTGGCGGGCGGTCGCGGCGGGTCCGGGTGAGCCGCAGCGCCAGCCACGAGCCGGCGCTCACCACGACCGCGAGGCCCGCCAGGGCCACAGCGGGCGGCGAGGCGGCCCCGGCGATCACGGTGAAGATGCCGTAGATCACCGGGATGCCGAGGCTGGCCTGCCCGGGCAGCCCTCGCCAGCGCAGGTACCTGGCCCTGGCCGCCGCCGAGGGGAAGCGCAGCGGGCGGTACGGCCAGATCGTCTCCGGGCCCTCGGGGATGTGCGGCCCATCGGCCTCGCGCAGCGGCAGCCCGGCCGCGGCGGCGAAGCCGACCAGCGCCTGCTCGCCTCCGGCGCCCGCGAACCACCAGGTCCAGGGCAGCACCGCCCGCGGCCGGCCGTCGGCGGTTCGCAGCTCGAGCCGGCTGGGCCTGCCGCCGACGGTGACCCGGGTCAGCTCGGTGACCCCGGTCGGGCCCGCGCGCGGCAGCCACCGCTCCTCTCCGGCCTCGCTGGTCACCACCAGGTCGGCCGGGAACAGCCGCAGCGACGCGGTGCGCAGGAACCGCCCAGGCGCCGGCGCGGAGCCCGAGGACGCGGCGTGCCCCGCGGACGCGGCGTGCCCGCCGGGACGCGGCGCCAGCGTGGCGGACGGCTCAGGCAGAGCGCGGTCGCTGGCCCGGTCCAGCAGCCAGGCCCGGGCGAGCAGCACCCCGGCCAGCAGCGGCTGGGCCAGCACCGCCGCCGCGCAGGCCAGCGCCACCGCCTGGTAGGTCGCGTCGGTGGCGAAACTGTGGCCGGCCTTCCTCGACGTGCTCTCGGCGTAGATGAGGATCGCGATCAGCAGGCCGGCCGCCGCCGCGGCGAGCAGCGCCCGCGCCAGCAGGAACCAGGCGGGAAGCGCGGTCCGGAACGTCGCCACCCCGGCCTGCGGGCCCGCGGGGCGCCGCGGCGTCCCGGCCGTGTCGTGGCCGCCGCGATGCGCCGCTCGTGCCGCCTGCCCGGCCTGCCGCTCGTCGGCCACCGGGAGGCCGGTCGCCGACGCGAACGCGGCAGCGTCGTCGGCCGGCTGGCCCGCGTCGTGGAGTGACTCATCGTCGGGGGCCTCCGGCTGCCAGTACGCCCGGGGAAAGCTCGCGAGCACCTGACCGGCCTCGCCGAGCAGCACCACGCTGCCCGGCAGGCCGCCGCCGGGGAGAGCGGGCTCGAGGACAACACGGGTCGCGCCGCCGGGGCCGGCCGCTATCCGGCGTTCCCGGCCCCGCGGGTCGCGGATCACGATCGCCGCGACGGGACCGGAGCGGTCCACGTAGACCCGGGCGCGGCGGGCCGCGGCCCGGTCTGGGAACCGGCCCTCGACCGGGCGCAGGGCCGGCTCGGGGACTGCCGCCGAGCCGCGGCCCGGGCCGGCCTGGCCTGCGGTCATCCCCCGGAGCCGCCGGTCAAGTCCTTCAGCTGGTTCCACTGCGACAGCACCGGCAGGTGCGGGAACCAGCCGGAGGACTTGTCGAACAGGTCCACGCCGGTCCCGGTCCCGATGGTGACGAAGTTTCTGAGCCTGGCGGCGTCGGCGATGTCGATCCATTTCACGACCCTGGGCAGCTCGCCGATGTGCGAGAAGTCTCCCAGGCCGTTCGCTGAGAGGTTCGCCATCACCTTCGAGAACGCCCGCATGTTCTCGAGCATGCCGAAGTCGCCGACCAGGGGGAAGAGGCTCTTGGACCTGGCGAAGCTCTCGGTGAGCCCCTGGATTATCGTGGCGGGGTTCGAGCCCATGAGGGCCGCCTTGCCCCAGTTCGGCAGGCTGAGGCCCCTGGCGTCGGTGAGGACCTTCTGGGCCTCCGTCCAGGACACGCCCGTGATCTTCTCTGCCTCTGTCGTGACATCGCTCCGGGCCAGCCCGAGGCCCGCCTTGCCGAGCATGCGGGCCAGCGGGCCGCGGGTGGCCGCGATCGCGGCCTCGTAGCCGGTCTCGGCGGTCTTGGCGAACGCGCGGCCCATGCCCATGGTGACCAGGGCGAACATGTCGAGTCCGACGTCGAGCCATGAGCCGTTGCCGGTGATCGCCAGCATGAGGTGACAGATCAGGCTGACGAGGGTCGCGAGCACGGCGACCGTGTCCAGGATCGCGGCCAGTGCCTGCCCGATGATCGGGATCCACCCGAACAGCAGCGACAGGATGCCGCAGATCGTGGCGATAAGCGACGCGATGTCCGCGATCTTCTTGATGATGTCGGCGTGCTCGGTGACCCAGTTCGAGAACGCGTCCCAGGCGTTCCCGAACGTGCTCTCCCACCAGGAGTCGGTGACCCCGTCGTGGATCGCGTTCTCAATCTTGTTCCGGGTCTCGCGGCCCTTCTGGTCACGGTGCGAGGTCGCCCGGTCCAGCATCTGCCGCGCGGTGGCCAGGTCGGCGTTGGCCTGGTTCAGCGCGCTGGCCCGCTGCTGGTCGTCCTGCTTGTCCTGCGCGGTCTCCTGGTAGCCCGACTGGTAGGTGGCGGGCTGGTTGGCCCTCTGCCGCCCGGCCGCGTCCTGCGCCATCGTCAGCGCCTTCAGCGACAGGTTCTGCGCGTAATCCAGCTCGGGCACCCAGGCATTGAGCGCGTCGGAGGTCTTCTGGTAGCGGCCGATCACCTGATCCAGGCCGTTCGCGACGTCCGCCGACGCCGACTTCAGCTTGTCGACGTGCAGGCCTTTCTCCGCCGACTGCCCGGACGCGATCGCCCGCAGCTGGCCGACCTGGTCGTGGATCTGGCCGGCCACCGACGACAGGTGCGCCGCCTCCTGGGAGATCCGCCCGGGGTCGCCCGGCACCGGGTCCGAGCCCGCCAGCGGCGACCAGTCCGTAGGTCGTGCCATCAACCGCCCCTCACGCTCGACGCGCCCGGCCCCAGGCCCGGCCGCGGTTACTTCTTTCCGGTCAGGCTGGTCTGCAGGTCGGTGTCGAACTGCTGGGTGTCAGTGGCGACCTCGTGCACGCTCTTGGCCAGCGCCTCCATGGACTTGACGATCTTGTCCCGGTGGTAGCTCCAGTTCCCGGCGAAGTCGTCCATGGCTCCGGCCACGTCGCCGGACCCGTAGGCACCCGTGTACCCCTGCTCCTGGGCCTGGATGTTCTCGAACTCCTTCTTCAGCCCCTCCAGCGTGCTCTCGACCTGTTCGAGCAGGGAGTAATCCACCACCAGATCAGCCATGACCCCGGTCTCCATCCATGTTCCCGGCCAGGACCTGCTATCCCCGCTCAGAACGGAGCATCTCCGGCGGGAGCCACCAAACCCTAGCCATCCTGCCGCGCGGCCGGATCACGGGCAACCGAATCGGCGGGATTGGTGCGCGGCCTTTGTCAGATATGCCAGATCGGTGGCGGGACACTCTGGTTGATGCCATTCTTCGGGATGACGTCGCCTCTGCGGGGTGACATAGCCACGGGGCGGCACCAGAGATCCATGCTCGACACGGAAGGGAATCAGCAGTGGCAAACGTCACCCTCGGCTACGCCGAGATGGAGCAGGTTAAAGCCACGTTCGAGAAGGACGCCGCGGACATGGAGACCTCGCTGCGGAACCTGCTGAAGCTGGTGAACCAGCTCACCAGCAGCAACTTCAAGACCGACAAGGCCAGCCCGGCGTTCCTCCAGTCCTGCCAGAACATCGAGAAGGGCGGCCTCCAGGTGATGCAGGGCATCGAGGGCCTGGGCAAGTTCCTCGGCGCCGCTGTCCAGGGTGCCCAGCAGCTCGACGACCAGCTCGCGAAGGCGCTCGGCAAGGCCTGAGCGGGCCCGTTCGCACAACGGAGGGGCGCCACCGCCGGTCGGGTGCCCCTCCTTCGTCGTCGCCAGGGGATGATCCACATGCGGCTCGCGCTGACCGTCGTCTCGCCAGCGTCGCGGACCTCCGCGAACCTGGTCCTGGAGGCCGACGCCGCGACCGAGATCGGTGTGGTGGCCGGCGAGCTGGCCAGGATGGCCGAGGGCGCGCTGGCCCCGGCGCAGGCGGTCGGCGGCGGCGCGCGCGTGCTGCGGTTCCCCGGCCCGCGGGCCCAGGCCGACGCGGGGCACGGCGCGGGGACGGCCGGGGGCGCGGTCTTCGTGGACGGCCGGCCGGTCAACCCGCGGGTGACCCTGGCCGAGTCGCCGCTGCGCGAGGGCTGCGTGGTCAGCCTGGGCGACCCGGCGGGCTGCGTGCCGCCGGAGCCCACCGGGATCGTGGAGATCCGGGTGGCCGGCGGGCCTGCGGCGGGAACCGTGCACCGGCTGAACGTCGGGCAGGCCGAGATCGGCCGGAGCCCGCTCGCGCACATCCGGGTCAATGACCTGGACCTGCCGGAGCACGCGGCCCGGGTGATCGTCGACAGCCGCGGGTCGGTGCAGGTGGTCGCGCTCGACGGCGTGTCCGCGACGCTCGACCGGAAGCCGCTCACGACCGTGGCGGACTGGCGGGCGGGCATGCAGCTCGCCGTCGGGTCCAGCCTGCTCGACCTCGCGCTGTACGAGCCGCCGGACGCCGCTCTCGAGCCGTCGGAGGACGGGTCAGGCTTCGACTTCAACCGGCCGCCGCGGCTGCTGCCACCGCAGCGGGAGACCCACTTCCGGCTTCCCGCGCCGCCGGGCAGGCAGGACCGCAGGCCGCTGCCGGTCCTCATGTCGCTCGTGCCGCTGGCCATGGGCCTGGCCAGCTACTTCATGTTCAGGTCGCCGTACATGCTGCTCATCATGGGGATGAGCCCGGTGATGCTGATCGGCCAGCACTTCTCCGACCGCAAGCAGGGCCGCCGGTCGCACGCACAGCAGCAGGCCGACTACCGCGACCACAAGGCGCGGATCGAGCGCGACGCCGAGGCGGCGCTCGACGCCGAGCGGGTCCAGCGCCGCCGGGACTGCCCCGATCCCGCGACCGTGCTGACCATCGCCTCGGGACCGCGCCGCCGGCTCTGGGAGCGCCGCCGCAGCGACCCCGACTACCTGCTGCTGCGGGCCGGGACCGCGGACCTGCCGTCCGCGGTGGTGCTCGAGGACCCGACCAAGGACGAGCACCGGCGCCGCGTGACCTGGGACATCCCCGACGCCCCGGTCACGGTGCCGCTCGCCGTGCGCGGCGTCCTGGGCGTGGCGGGCCCCGGCGACGTGCCGCGATCGGTCGGCCGCTGGCTGCTCGCCCAGGCCGCGACCCTGCACAGCCCCAACGACCTCCAGCTCTGCGTGCTCACCGACTCCGCGGGCGAGGCCAGCTGGGACTGGGTGCGCTGGCTGCCGCACTCCCGCCCGGCCGACGGCCAGAACGCCAACGTGCTCGTCGGCAACGACGCGGAGACCGTGGCGGCGAGGATCGCCGAACTGCTCGGCGCGGTGACCGCCAGGCAGAAGGCCCGGCGCGAGGCCGGCGGCCCGGTCGCGTTCCGTCAGGCGGAGATGATCATGATCCTGGACGGCTCGCGGCGGCTGCGCTCGATGCCGGGGATCATCCAGCTGCTGCGTGAGGGTCCTGAGGTCGGGGTCTACGCGATCTGCCTGGACGCCGAGGAGCGGCTGCTGCCGGCGGAGTGCCAGGCCGTGGCCGTCGTGGACCCGGACGGGCTGCGCGTCCAGCAGACCGGCGAGCCGACCATCCGCAGGGTGCGGCCCGACCACGTCACCACGTCCTGGTGTAACCGCCTCGCCCGCGGCCTCGCGCCGGTCAGGGACGCGAGCGACGACGAGGAGGCGGCCGGCCTCCCGGAGTCCAGCCGGCTGCTCGACGTGCTGAACCTCGAGCCGCCGACGGCCGCCGCGCTCGCGTCGCTGTGGCGATCGGGAGGGCGGAGCACGCTCGCGGTCGTGGGCGAGTCCTTCGACGGCCCGTTCGGGATCGACCTGCGCCGGGACGGCCCGCACGGGCTGATCGCCGGGACCACCGGGTCCGGCAAGTCGGAGCTGCTGCAGACGGTCGTCGCGTCGCTCGCGGTCGTCAACCGTCCCGACGCGATGACGTTCGTGCTCGTGGACTACAAGGGCGGCAGCGCGTTCAAGGACTGCGTCCACCTGCCCCATACGGTCGGCATGGTCACCGACCTGGACACGCACCTGGTCCAGCGCGCGCTCGAGTCGTTGTCGGCCGAGCTGACCCGGCGCGAGCACATGCTGGCCGACGTCGGCGCCAAGGACATCGAGGACTACACCGACGCGGTCGATCGCGGGGCCGGCGCGGAGCCGCTGCCGCGGCTCCTCCTGGTCATCGACGAGTTCGCGTCTATGGCCCGCGACCTGCCGGACTTCGTGACCGGCCTGGTGAACATCGCCCAGCGCGGCCGCTCCCTGGGGATCCACCTGATCCTCGCCACCCAGCGGCCTTCTGGCGTGGTCTCCGCAGAGATCCGGGCCAACACCAACCTCCGGATCGCGCTGCGGGTCACCGACGCCGTCGAGAGCGCCGACGTGATCGACGCGCCCGACGCCGCGCGGATCTCCAAGGCCACGCCGGGCCGGGCCTACGTCCGGCTCGGTCACTCGTCGCTCGTGCCGTTCCAGGCCGGGCGCGTGGGCGGGCGCCGCCCCGGGGCCGTAGGCGAGGTCACCCGGCCCCCGTGGGTGAGCAGGCTGGACTGGCCGCAGCTCGGCCAGCGCGTGCTGACCCGCCCCGAAGGGCCCGCGGTCAGGGAAGAGGACATCACCGACCTGAAGGTCCTGGTCGACGCCGTCCGGGAGACCAACGAGCTCCTGCGGCTCCCGGCCCAGCACAGCCCGTGGCTGCCGGCATTGCCGCCGTCGCTGCTGCTGTCCGAGCTGAGGGTGCCGGAGGCACCGCGCGGTGAGCTGGCGCTGGTCCCGTACGCGGTCGACGATCTGCCGTCGCTGCAGGAGCAGCGGGCCGCGGTGATCGAGCTCACCTCGTTCGGGCACATGCTGGCCGCCGGCGCGCCGCGGAGCGGGCGATCGCAGCTGCTGCGCACGGTCGCGGGCTCGATCGCCAGCCGGGTCAGCTCCGCCGACGCGCACATCTACGGGATCGACTGCGGGAACGGTGCGCTGCTCGCGCTCACCCGGCTGCCGCATACCGGCGCCGTCGTCAGCCGCACCGAGACCGAGCGGGCCACCCGGCTGCTCGGCCGCCTCACCCAGGAGGTCGCGCGGCGCCAGGAACTGCTCGCGGTCGGCGGCTTCGCCGACTGCACCGAGCAGCGGGCGGCGTCCGGGCCGGAGCAGCGGCTGCCGCACCTGATCGTGCTGCTGGACCGCTGGGAGGGCTTCCTGACCTCGCTGGGCGAGATCGGCAGCGGCGACCTCACCGACGTGGTCTACAAGCTGCTCAGCGAGGGCGCGAGCGCCGGCGTCCATCTCATCATCACCGGCGACCAGCGGCTCGTGGGCGGCAAGATCGGCTCGGCTACCGAGAACAAGATCGCCTTCAGGCTCGCCGACCGGACCGACTTCTCGATGATCGGCGTGAACGTCCGCAAGGTGCCAGAGGACATGCCGCCGGGCCGGGCGCTGCGGAACGAGACCGCGGTGGAAACGCAGGTCGCGCTGCTGGGCCCGGACGCGTCCGGCCAGGGACAGGCGGCGGCGCTGGCCACGATCGGGCGCGATGCGTCGGAGCGGGACGTCGGCGTGCCCAGGGCGCTGCGGCCGTTCCGGGTGGACGTGCTGCCGGCACGGATCACGTTCGAGGAGGCCTGGGCGATGCGGGGCCCGAAGGCGGCCGCGCCGTTGTTCAGCCTGGTGGGAGTCGGCGGCGACGAGCTCGCCGCGCTGGGCCCGGACCTGTCCCAGGGGTTCGCGGCCTTCGTGATCGCGGGGCCGATGCGATCCGGACGCAGCACCGTGCTGGTGGCGATGGCCCGCTCGCTGCTGGCCGGCGGCGCCCAGCTGGTGCTGGTCACTCCGCGACCGTCGCCGCTGCGCGCACTGGCCGGCGAGCCCGGCGTGGTCGCGGCGTTCGAGGCGGCCGCGCTGTCCACCGAGGACTTCACCGCCGCCGTGGACCGGTTCACCGGGCCCGGTGTGGTGATGATCGACGACGCGGAGCTGCTCAAGGACTGCGAGTGCGACGAGGAGCTGGCCGAGCTGATGACATTCGGCGCCGACCGCCGGCGAGCGCTGGTGCTGGCCGGCAGCTCCAGCGACGTCTGCGCCGGGTTCAGCGGATGGCAGGTCGAGGCGAAGAAGGCCAGGCGAGGCTTGCTGCTGGCGCCGCAGGACTACTCCGACGGCGACCTCATCGGCACCCGGATACCCCGCGACGTGCTGGGCAAGCCGATCCAGCCGGGCCGCGGGCTGCTGCACCTGGGCGACGGGCAGCTGATCACCGTCCAGGTACCGGCGGACTGAGGACGGCCGGATGGAGCCCCGGGGGTTGAGTACAGGCCGCCGCCCCGGCAGAATCGATGCCGTCATGGACCTGCGCAGCAACCCCCGGGCCGTCGCGGCGGCGAAGCAGATCGAGGCACGCACCGGCTTCGACGTCCTGGACGAGTCCCAGGTCCAGCAGGCGCTAGCGATGTGCGCCGGGCGGCGCGCCCGGGCGGTCCGGCTCGCCGTGGTCTGCGGCGCGCTGGCGGCGGCCATCGCCGCCGCGCTGGCGGTCGCGCTGGCGTTTGGTCACGCCAGCACGTACGCGCTCGTCGTCGGCTCGGTGCTGCTCGCGATCAACCTGGTCCGCACGGGGCAGGCTCTGTGGTCCGCCCGGCGGCTGCGCCGGATCCCGCGCAGCATCGAGCTCATGCGGGCCGAGGTGCGCGAGGCCGGCCGCGCCGCCCCCTCGCGGGACCGCGCACAGTGGAACTGACCTCTCGGTCAGCCGGAGGTCCCGCCGCCCCGCTCGATGAGCTTGAGGAGCATCTCGGCCGCGTTCTTCACCGGCTTGGCGTCCCCCGGCAGCACGAACGTGCCTACCTTCTCGCCCCAGCCGGGGGAGACGTTGTATTTCTCCCCGCTCAACGTCAGCGATAGCGTCTGACCGCGGGTGAACCGGACCCTAGCCGCGCTGACCGTGGAAAGCGGCGCGCTGGCGATGGGCTCCCGGCTCGACCCCAGCAGCGTCAGCGTGCCGCCGTCGATGACCACGTGACCGTGCTGCGCCAGCGGTTTCAGGCCCTTTCCGATCTGAACCTGGTCGAAAACGTACTCGGGCTCGTTCTCGCTCATTCGGCTTTGCCTCTCTGACCCACGACTGCACGGCAGGGCCGTCTCAGCGTACGGGGCAATCGCATCGGTGGCGGGCGCACCTGACCTTCCTACGGGAAATGCCCGGCGGGCCCGGCGACGATCAGCACCGCCAGCGCGCCCGCGATCAGGAACGGACCGAATGGGATCTGTGATTTCCTGGTCGCCCGCCGCGCCACGATCAGCCCGATCCCGGTGACCGCGGCGAGCAGGTACCCGCCGATGAGGCCGGCGAGCAGGGTGCTCGCGCCGAACCAGCCGAGGTAGAGGCCGATCACCCCGGACAGCTTCACGTCGCCCCAGCCGATCCCGCTTGGGTAGACGAACGCCTGCAGCACGAAGAACAGCCACACGGCGGCCATGCCGATCAGCCCGTAGACCAGATGGCGGCCGCCGGAGTGCACGAACGGCGCGGCCACGGCGAGCAGCGCCAGCGCGACCGGGTACGAAGGCAGCGTGAGCAGGTCGGGCAGCCGCTTGTGCCGGGCGTCGATGAACGCCAGCGGCACGCCGACCGCGGCGAGGTAGCAGAGCGCGGGCAGCAGCGGGCTGGCCTGCAGGCGCAGCCACAGGGCCGTGAACGCGACCGCGGTCACCACCCCCGGCGGCCACCAGGGGTCCTCGCCGGGCACGACCCGCCGGGCCAGGACGGTGACGCCGGACCCGGCGCCCAGCCCCGCGACGGCCATTCCCGCCGCTGCCGCGGTCACGCCGGCGCCGCTCATGCTCCTCCAGCCCGGTCCGCCCGGTTCATCACTCTAGGGACCTGGGCCCGGGCGGCCAAGCTGGCCGGGCCGGTCAGCCGCCGTTCACGCTCTGGATCTCGTTGACCGGGATCGTGGTCACGCCGCTGGTCTGCGAGCCGTCCGGCAGCGTGCCGCCAGGGGCGCCGGGCACGTTCACGCCCGTCCACGAGCGCTGCCAGGTAATCGTCACGCTGATGCTCGACCCCTTCGACGGCGCGGTCCAGAGCACGCCACAGTCCGGCGAAGTCCCCGGCGTGGTGTTCGGCGGGTGGCCGAACGCTACGTGCGAGCCGGTGTAACCCGCCGTGTCAGGCGTCAGGGTGCAGCTGGTGTACGCGGTACCGGGTCCGGTAACGTTGATGACGAACTTGAGCGGGACCGACGTCACCGTCACACGCTCCTGACCAAGGGTGCCGGCGGTGACGTACCGGGTCATCGTGTTGGTAACGACGCTCTTCGCCCACCTGGCCCAGAGATAGGTGGCCAGGTTCACGTAGCCCTTGTTCTGCGGGCTGAGCCGCAGGTGCGGAACGGGCACGGTCTGATGGTTCGCGACGTACTCCGCGATGTTGATTCCGGGAACCGGGACGGGCGGCGGCGGCGGCGCCTGCCCGGGTAGAACAAATACGTAGAAGACGTTTAGCGGAGCGCTGGCCATGCAGTCGGCAGCCGCCGGGCCGTAACTGGCATATCCGGCGAGAGCAAACCACTGGCCAGCATCAGGGGGACCGTCGAAGACAAGCTTGTTTGCTTTCGTATCGATGTGGGCGTTGGCATACTTCAGTATCTCGGCGTTAAGGATACCCACGTCCGGGTGGCTGGGCGGGCTGGTCACCCCGTCGACCGCATCCGGGTCCTGCCCGAATTGAAATTCGGCCATAGCCACGGCGCTGGTGTCCGGAGCGTCAGGAATATACCAGCACGGCGGCGGGGGCACCGTAAGGGGGGAGGGAGAGACGGGGCCTCCGGTATCGCCGGTTATCCGGATCTGCTGGTACAGCAACAGCCCGCAGGTTGGCCCCTGGCAGCTGACCGGGGGCGGGGAAGCGACCGCGGGGCTGGCGGGAGCCGCTACCACCGCGATCACGGCCAGGCCTGCGGCGACGGGGATCAAACGGAAATGCTGGCGGTTCATGAGCACTCCGGTGGACTGATCAGCGGGGAGCCGGCGGTGCCGGTGAAGACGTCGATCGTGGCGATCTTCCAAACGCCGCCAACCTGGGAAAAGGCGTCCTGCTCTTCCTCGCGGATATCGCCGTCCACGGCGGGGTCACGGGGAATCACCTTTCCGGTCCTGGTGTCGAAGACCCGGAAGTGAGCGTCGTTAATGCAGAAGTCCACCACCATCTGCCCGGGCAGGCTCGGGCTGGTCCGCACGGTGGTGCGGGAGATGACCTCCCGGCCCTCGAAGCCATGGTGAAACGCGATTATCTGCTTCAGCTCGTGCTTGATGCCGGCCCTGCTGTTTCCGGACAGCAGCACGGGGGTCAGGTAGGACTCCCACTGC
>Ga0070708_100001964_pt1 | contig 15857 bp, 17 predicted proteins | sample KBSK5503metaG_FD_65469 | JGI IMG/M metagenome (GOLD analysis project Ga0070708, IMG submission 65469) | Corn, switchgrass and miscanthus rhizosphere microbial communities from Kellogg Biological Station, Michigan, USA - KBS K5-50-3 metaG | ecosystem: Host-associated > Plants > Roots >... | reverse complement strand
TAGAACCCTCCTGAGCCGATCGCGATCAACGATTGGTTGATGGTCCATGCTGCCCCTTGGGTGTCGTAGTCGGGATTTATGAAGGTGGTCAAGCGCTCCCGCTGGTACGGTTTGAGACCGAAATTCGCGATTACCGGGACCAGCGCGAGTCCGCAGACAATCATGACGAGCAAATAGCGTTTTGGGATGCGGCCGACGAAGAGGAGCGCCAAGATCATCGGGAGCTGAACCAGACATTCGCCAAGATCCGGTTGGATCAAAACCAACAGCCACGGTGGGGCAACGATAGCGGCGCAACTCAAAATGCGCCCGACCGTCGGCCAAAATCCCACCCAATTGCCGGTATTGGCAAGCAGCCAAGATAAAAGTAGCAACGTGGATACGATTGCAAGTTGAGCCGGCTGAAAACTAATCGGGCCAAGGTCGAGCCAGCTTTTTGCGCCGAATGTGGTTCGGCCAAAAAAATGGGTGAGAACGAGGAATCCAAGTCCGGCCAGGTAAAGCAAAAGCGGAAAAATAACGCTGGAGAGCCAGTAACGGTAGTTAATCAGAGCGGCAACGAAAAAGACGCCTACGCCAAGCACGAGGAAAACGATCTGGCGGCGCCACATATCTTTGAGATAGGCCTCTTCCCGCATGTAGGTAGCGCTGTAAATAGCGATTACGCCGAATATCGATAGGCCGATCGCTAAGCCGACCAGCAGCCAATTCATCCCGAGCAACTTCCTGAGAAATGAATTCATGAACGAGCAAAGAGATTAATCTAGAGTGGGTACACTGGCCAATAACTTTCTCGTGTAGTCGTGCTGGGGGGAACGATATATGTCTGCGGCCGAGGCTCTTTCGACGATCTCCCCGCGAAACATCACAGCCACCTCATCGCTGACATGTTCCACGATGGCCAGATCATGAGAAATGAATAGATAAGAGACACCTAGTTCGTCTTGAAGATCGAGTAGCAAATTCACGATCTGAGCTTGAACGCTGACATCCAAAGCGCTAACGGCTTCGTCGCAAACGATCAGTTCTGGTTCGACTGCCAGCGCCCGAGCGATGCCGATTCTTTGGCGTTGGCCCCCGCTGAATTCATGTGGGTAGCGCAACATCAGGTCGGGCTGCAATCTGACCTTTTCCAGCAGAGAAGCCACCCGGTCCCGCCGGTCGCGTCTTGTCATCTTTGGAAAATGGATTTGTAACGGTTCGCCAATGCTGCGGAGGATTGGCCAGCGCGGGTTAAGTGATCCAAATGGGTCCTGGAAAATCATTTGGATCTTGCGACGCCACGGGCGGAATCGCGCCTCGGGCAAATTCAAAATTTCGTGATTGGAGAAACGGACCGACCCACTCGAACTAGGCACGAGATTCAGAATAGCCTTACCCAAAGTCGTTTTACCGCTGCCGCTTTCGCCGACCAGACCTAACGTCTGACCAGCCCTGACGGTTAAAGAAACGTCGGTCACAGCACGGATAACACCTTGACGCCGGCGGGTAGGGAACCAGACGGACAGGTGTTGTATTTCCAGGAGATCAGCCATCTTGTTTTTCCCTAGGGAGAGGGAAGAAATAGGCAGAAAAGAGTCAGAGAAAGATTAGCCATTGGCCTTTGGTCACTACGGGACCAGATGCTTATACCGTTCGACAAACTTCCGGCATCTCTCTTTAACCACCGGATCCGCTCCAATATCGTCGTTCTCGCTCATACTTTGTCGATAATCGACACTTTGCCCGTTCGAAGCAATCTCGTCCTGGAAATGACTTGGGAATCATTCCTGATTGAAGCATCAGGGTGTGCCAACGTTACTTATTGCATCAGCAGCAATACCAGTATGGAATTCGACGAAGTGAGCCGCTCGATTTATTTCCCCATTTTCCTCTTTCTGTTGCTCTTCGCTCTTTTGCTTCTGTTCAGCGAACAGTTCAGTCGCTTTTCGGCTCCGCGCTCCATGCGCGAATCTGGAAACGCACTCGATCGGGCGGCTGTGGAGACGGCAACCTTGATTGACCCGCAGGGAGTGACAAAGCGCGATCCTCAGTCGGACCTGTCGCCGCTATTAATCGAAATCAAAAGACACTTGTCCTTTGTTGGCTTGTTTCCCCATCCGGTTGAAATCAACGTGTCGGAAAATGAAGAGCGAGTGGTTTCCTTTGTTGATGCCGCACTCAACAAAATCACGCGAAAGCTTCGTGGCGTGCAAATTCACCAAAAAAATCACGTCCACTCGTCATTCAACCCGAAGGCGGTAAATCTTGTAACCCGAATCCATTCCCGCCCTGTGGCTTTCTACCAACTCGGGCTCTCGCATAAAATCGGTGCCTTTGTGCCATATCGTCAGTCTATCGGTGGCGCAGGTCTCTTCGTCCATAAGGACGCGCTGGTCACTCGAACGAGTGGACGATCACGGAAGAAGATTCATAGCGATTCGCGAAGGCTTGAAAGGCAGCTCTCGCGTTTTTTTCGTTCTATGTGGCGTCGTGGTCGCTACGCACTCGGACCGTAAATGCTAAAACAGATAGCTTCAGAAAGACGATACAGGAAAAAGCAAATCTGAATCAGCCGGTATTTCCGATTCAAGAATCGGTTGCAAGATATTGGCGAGTAAAGATTGGCTTCTGTGGCTGGTCGGCGACACGTCGTAACTTTAGACATTAGTTTTGGCCAGTTCGCTTTGTTAGCCGCTAAGCACGATAGTGCTTCGGTGGACGTAATATGATAAGAAATTTTCTTAATTGCTTAAAAGCCATACGGGTTAATCGTCGGTTTTATAGCAACAGCTATCGCATCGCGGGGGTCAAGAATTGTTTCGAAATTTGGTATGGCCAAAACGAGCTGGAACTAGCCAGCCAGCTTTATGCGCTGGATCGGGAATTTCGTTGTAAAGTACAGAATCCCACTGCTGCGGATTTTATTAAACACGTGCGAATGCTTAGCAGGCATAGCTGGAAATCATGATCAATGAAAATTGCTGATAACTTGCTGAATTCCAACCGCGTGGCTATAACCATGGATCGCTTTCACCCATTTTCACTGCGATGTGCCAGCCGATGAAGCGAGTTCCTCCTAAGATCAGTACGCGCATTGAAAAGGATCTTGTTCAATTGGGCCTTAGCACAATATCGTCAGCCACAATGAATCGAAAACAATGCTTCTGGCTTCTTGCCCTGCTCGCGGCGGTACTCATTTTGAATTCGTGCGCCAACGAGGAGGGTGTAGCCCCAGCCGAAGGAGAACTGAGCAGGAGCCACGGCGGCTACTGAACGGCAGCCTATTTTCCCGGATTCCGTGTTCCGCCCCTTACAATGGCAGTCCTCGCGCGACGGCATCACGTCTTGGTAGAAGGTCGCGATCGATGCCGGTCACGCCAAAATGCTCAGCGAGCAGGGTTCGAAGCTCGGTCTCGTTCTGGATCAGTCGCTCGGTGCGATCGCCCTCGTGAGTCTCAATGAACCGATCGCCGCTGACCGTTACGCGGCCGGTGGATGTTGCGATGGAACAGATCGTCCCGCGGGTGAAATGGCTTTCCGCTGAAGTCTGATGGTACCGGCACATTTCGGCGAAATCATCGATACTGCGAGGTACCAAAGTGAAAAGGTATAAAGGCTTCCAGGTCCCGTCAGGTGCGCGCTCGCGGACCAGCCAATCATCGGCTGTGTGCGTTAGGAGCAGTGTCTTGCGTGGATCGCTCTGTTCTACGCCGGCAGTAAGGCGCAACGGCTCAAGGAACGCATCACCAAAACCGACATCGACGAGGTAAGGCTGATCGAGATCGACTCGCAGCGCCAAATGATCAAATGCCGGACCGAACCCTCCTTCGCGATGTGCGGCCCGAGCAGATAGCAGATTGACCTGGAAACCAAGTGATGTCAGCAGGCACGCAAACAACCCGTTAAGTTCATAGCAAAATCCGCCCCGACGGCGGCTGACGATCTTTTCGCAGAGACTGGCGAGATCCAGTCGAATCGGCCGTCCAAGGTGAATATCCAGATTCTCGAATGGCACACACATCAAATGGGCGTATTGCAATCGGCGCAGACTTTCGGCGTCGACGGAAATAGGGCAGGCGAGGCCAATTCGACCTAGATATTCTGCAACGTTAATGGCGTCAGGCATCTCCGAAAAAGAGATCACAGCGCGACTGAGCTGCGATTGTCGAGTCCGAATTCCCTATTCTCGCTTCATATGTCAGTTGCCGTACGCCTCGCGAGCCGGAACGTTCTTGTCCATATGGATCACTGGGTCAGGCTAAGAGCATACCGCCGGCGAAACATTCCCATCATTTCGTTCAAATCACGGCGGCGATCGCAGCACTGGCCGGACTGCTGTTCGGCTTCGACACCGGAGTCATCTCTGGCGCGATCCTTTTCATAACGGGAGCGTTCAAATTGGCGCCGTTTATGGAAGAGCTTCTGGTGAGCGCAGCGTTAATCGGCGCCGTCTGCGGCTGTATTCTCAGCGGGAGAGTTACGGACTTGATTGGGCGCAAACGTACAATCCTAATCACGGCGGCCATTTTTATTGTCGGATCAATTCTCAGCGCAGTAGCGACGAGCATCAGAACTTTGATCATCGGACGAATCGCGATCGGGGTCGCGATCGGAGTCGCTTCTTACACCGCGCCGCTCTACATTAGTGAAATTGCGCCGCCCAATCTTCGCGGGGAACTGGTTACTTTGAATCAGCTTGCCATTACGGTGGGCATCCTGCTCGCCTACGTCGTGGACGCGGTGTTTGCTGGCAGCGGAAATTGGCGGTGGATGTTCGCGTTTGGCGTTTTGTCGGCCATAGCCCTCGATGTCGGGATTGCTGTTCTGCCGGAGAGTCCACGCTGGCTACTGCTTCACCAGCAGAAAGCAAAGGCTTGGGACGTGCTGACCCGCATCCGCGGTACGCCTGACGTTCAGGCCGAAGTAGACGACATTATCGAGCACGCCGAGTCTGGTTCCGGCCGGTTCGCGGACCTGGTTTCCCCTGCCGTGTTGCGAGTTATCTTCTGCGGCATCGCTCTAGCCGTTATTCAACAAATCACCGGCATCAACACGGTGATTTACTATGCGCCAACGATCTTCCAACAAGCCGGTTTTCATTCTGCTCTGAGCTCGATTCTGGCGACGGCCGGCGTCGGCCTGGTGAATGTGTTGATGACCATCGTTTCAATTCCATTACTGGACCGGGTGGGTCGCCGGCCTTTGCTGTTGACAAGCTTGGGTGGAATGTTCGTGTCGCTGCTCGCTCTTAGTCTGGGGTTCGCGATTGGTGGCGTAGCACTGAAATGGATCGGGGTACTTAGTCTGGCTGTTTATATCGCGTCCTTCGCGATCGGGCTTGGACCGGTATTTTGGTTACTGATTTCGGAGATTTTTCCACTGAACATCCGGGGCCAGGCTGCCAGTGTCGCCACTATGGCCAACTGGCTTAGCAACTTTGTGGTGTCGCTCACTTTTCTCAGCTTGTTGAAGGGTCTTGGCGATGTCTGGACATTTTTGCTGTATGCAGCCCTTTCGTCGGTTGGTCTCTGGCTCTGCTTTCGTTTCGTCCCCGAGACCAAGGGAGCGCCGCTCGAACGGATCGAGCGCGATTTGCGGTTGGGGCGGCCGTTGCGAGATCTGGGAAGAACCGTGTGACTCGACCAAAAAGGACTAATAGCCGCAAAAGACCCGCCCGCATTCGCTACGCGAAAGCGTTGCGGGCAGGACGCAGAGACCGCAAAGATACAGAATACAAAACTCCCAACTAGGACTCACTAGGGCTTCTCGCTCAATTTGTAGGTTCGTAAGAAACCAGAATCTAATCTGCGAAATCTGTGTAATCTGTGGATCGACGTTCTTAATCATAAACTCTTATGAAACTCGAAGGAAAAACTGTTCTCATTACCGGCGGAAGCCAGGGTATCGGTCAAGGTATCGCATTCCGGCTGGCTGAAGAAGGCGCCAATATTGTGGTTGATTACGTTGGAAGCTCGCAATCCGCGGATGCAACGGTTGCGCAAATCCAGAAGCGTGGACGCCGCGCGTTGGCCGTCCAGGCCGACATTTCATCAGTCGACCAAATTCACAGCATGATGAAGCAAGCGGTCGATGCCTTCGGCGGAGTCGACGTGCTTATCAATAATGCCGGAGTAGAAAAACATGCCTCCATCTGGGAGGCAACCGAGCGCGATTATGACTTGGTCCTGACAATCAATTTGAAAGGCGCTTTTTTCGCCAGCCAGGCTTTTGTTCAGCACAGAATGGCGGTAAAGAAGCCGGGAAAGATCATCAACCTCAGTTCAGTGCATGAGGAACTGCCTTTCCCGCATTTCACTTCCTATTGCGCGAGCAAAGGGGGGATGAAGATGATGATGCGCAACCTGTCTATTGAGTTAGCTCCTTACGGGATCACGGTGAACAATATCGCCCCCGGGGCGATTGAGACGCCGATCAATACTGCGCTGCTTAACGATCCGCCCAAGCTCAAGGCACTTCTCGATAACATACCACTCGGCCGATTGGGACAGGTCAGCGATGTCGGCGGGGTCGCTGCCTTCCTGGCGTCATCCGATGCGGACTACATCACCGGAGCCACCATTGTGGTGGATGGGGGATTGACCTGGAATTACAGCGAGCAATAGCGAAGCGAACCGCCAAGGAACACTGCTAAAGAAAAGCCGGCAGAGACCCGCCGGCAACGATTCGCGTAGCGATGCGGGCGGGACGCGAGGACGGCAAAGGCGTACAGTCAAAATTAACCACGAATGTGGTGTCTTTATTCGCCTCCATTCGTGTCCATTCGTGGTTGGTTTTTCGTCGTCTTTGGGTGCAGGCTATGCCGCGCTGTCTTCTTCGTTTCTGTTCACCTGCATTCGTGGGTCCTGTTATTTTGCCCCAATTCTGCAGTTGAACCGCGGATTGGTGTGACGAGAATACAAGATGCTACCGGTCGAACTGATCGAATACGAAAACGCCTCTGCGGAAGTCCGGAGTGTCTTCGACGATATTATGGCCACGCGGAAAGTTGATAAGGTGAACAACTTCTGGAAGGCCTTGGCCAATCATCCGGTCACTTTGCGTCGGACCTGGGAAAGCGTAAAACAGGTGATGGCGCCCGGCGCACTCGATCCTCTCACGAAGGAGCTGATTTACATCGCTGTAAGCGTCACTAACAATTGCGATTACTGTATTCATTCGCATACCAAAGCTGCACAGAAGGCGGGACTGACGGAGGAAGCGTTCGGTGAGCTGCTCGCGGTGATCGGCATGGCGAATGAAACAAACCGTCTGGCTAACGGATATCAGGTACCGTTGGACTAGGACTTCGTAATAGCCAATAGCCATAGCGATCGGCACGATTACCGATTGTTGGCAAAATAACCGCTGGCATTCAGAAGAAAATTGGATACTTCTTCTAGAACAGTTTCGAAAAACTGAACAATGATACGGACCAACCTCGACACGGATATTCTTCGCACGCTGGTTGCGGCGCAGCAGCTGGGCGGATTTAACCGAGCGGCCCAACAGGTTGGACGGTCTCAATCCGCAGTCAGCCAGCAAATACGCAAATTGGAAGAGCAGCTCGGCCAGGCACTGTTTCGGAAGGAGGGTCGGGGTCTTGCGCTGACGGAAGCCGGCGACGTCGTGCTGTCCTATGCCCGCCGCATTCTTGATCTCAACGATGAAGTTGTCGCCGCTGTACGCGGTTCGACTATTGATGGCTCGGTCCGATTTGGGCTGCCGACCGATTTCGCCGAAACCTGGTTACCCACGGCACTCGGCCGGTTCAAGCGCGCACATCCGAAAGTGCGGGTCGAGGTATATGCGGATCGACGGGCCAATCTGATCGACCGCCTAGATAAAGGACAATTAGATCTTGCGTTGTTGTTTGGTGGCAGCCTGCGGAGCGATGCGCAACGTCTCGCGGCGTTGCCAATGACTTGGATTGGCTCCAGCAAAGAAAAGCCCATGTGGCAGACTGGCCAACCAATGCCGCTCGCAGTGTTCAATCCACCCTGCTTCTTCCGTGAAACTGCGATCGCCGCCCTCGACCGAGCCGGTATTCCCTGGCACATCGCGTTTACCAGCCTGAGTCTGCATGGTATTTGGGCGGCAGTTGATGCCGGACTCGGTATCACGTTACGTACGGTGACTGGGTTGCCCGACCAGCTCATCGCGTTGGACAAAAAATCCGGCCTTCCACCATTACCGATGATCGATCTCTCGCTTCACGATGGCGGGAGGGAGCTAACTCCGACCACAACACGCTTTAAGGAGATTTTATTTGAGACATTGGCAGCGAACTTGCCGATATCACGGAAGATCAAAAGGAATTTTTCTTAGAGATCGCGGTTTGGCCCAACGACCGTGAATTCTTTTATGAGCGTCTCATCAATCCATCACTTAGCCGAAAGGCGTTTAACCGAGCTTGGAATTGCGTTACCGGCCTTTCCCATGCCAGTAGCCAATTATGTTCCATTCACAATAAGCGGAAATCTGCTGTTCATATCAGGTCAGGGTCCACGGACAGCCGATGAAAAGTATATGACCGGCAAAGTCGGCCGGGATGTTACGGTGGATGAGGCGTATGCCCACGCGCGGTTGGTCGGTATCAATTTACTGTCAGTGGTTCATCACGCTCAAAATGGGCTTAGCACCGTGCGCCGGGTGGTTAAGCTGACCGGATTCGTGAACGCGTCTGATGATTTTCGGGATCACCCGAAAGTGATCAACGGTTGCTCGGATTTACTGGTCGAGGTTTTCGGAGACGCGGGCAGGCACGCTCGATCAGCAGTCGGGGTTAGCAGTTTACCACTGAACATCACGGTCGAGATCGAAGCGATCTTCGAGGTCTCCTGAATTTTCTGCCCATGTTCAACATCGCTGAGCTTGAGCGGGCCGCGGAAGTCGTGCACAAAGTGTTGCCGGAGACGCCGCAGATCCGCTGGCCGCTATTGTGTCAACGCGTCGAAGCCGACGTGTGGGTGAAGCAGGAGAACCATACGCCGATTGGCGCGTTCAAAATCAGAGGTGCATTGTTCTATATCTCTGAGCTTCAGCGCAAATATCCTGAGGTGGGAGGAGTGATCGCAGCCACGCGGGGCAACTTTGGTCAGAGTGTTACCTTTGCCGGAGTCGTTGCCGGCCTCAGGACCGTGATCGTGGTTCCGCATGGCAACGGCCGAGAGCAGAATGCGGCGATGCGCGGTTGGGGCGCTGAAGTGGTCGAATTCGGCCAGGACTTCCAAGACGCTCTCGAGCGGGCTGAACATTTGGCGAAAGAATTACGGCTCCATTTTATCGATTCCTTCAGCCTGGTACTCGTACAGGGCGTAGCCAGCTACGCCCTAGAGCTGTTTCGGAGAGTTCCGAACCTCGATTACGTTTATGTCCCGATTGGCATGGGCAGCGGCATCTGCGGAACCATCGCGGCGAGAAACGCGCTGGGATTGAAAACCAGAATTATCGGAGTGGTTTCGAGCGGGGCTCCAGCCTACGCTCTCTCCTTTCAAGCCGGCAAACCTGTGTCCACACCGACGGTGAAAACGATGGCCGATGGCATGTCTTGTCGAGTTCCGAATCCGGTCGCCGTCGATATCATCAACCGGAACGTGGACCACATCGTGACAATACCAGATAGCGAAATCATAGAGGCCATGAGGATCTATTTCAGCGCAACCCACAATGTAGCGGAAGGTGCCGCGGCAGCGCCTTTGGCCGCGCTGTTGCGAGAGCAGAAAATCGTTCGCAATAAACGCGTCGCCTTGATCCATTCCGGGAGCAATATTGACAGCGACATCTTTGCGTCGGTGCTGGCGGGTTGAGCGCCGACCTGTCCGCTGAAGCCTTTCCTCCGCCGCAAGATTGTAGACGATTAGCTTAGCGAAGGCGGAAGGCGCTACGAAAGTGAAACCGCAGATTCTTATTCTCCACACCGAGTTACTCCAACCAGACCATCGATCGAGGTTGCGTTCTTTTCGCGTTGATACATAATCAATTTTTCTGGGCCCTTGTGCTCAGCCCATGCCGCGAGCTGGTTTCGATCTCCGCGAAATTCGTAAAGGGGTACTCCAAACCCGCACGAAGTGGAAATGCGAGTCAAGCGCACGCGAATAAATGAGCGAAGCCCTGGCCCACCGCCAAAACGCGCCTGGAGCGTGGCGAAATCTGTATGGCGGGACTCAACTATTTCGCTCTGGCCATGCAGGCGGACGATGTTTGGCGCACCGGCAAAAGCACAGAACATCAAAACAATGCGGCCATTTTCTTTGATGTGCGCGATCGTTTCCACCCCGCTACCGGTCAAGTCCAGGTAAACAACGGTTCGTTCGTCAAGAATGTGGAATGAGCGGCCATCCTTTGGCGAGCAATTGACATGGCCGTGCTGCGATAGTGGGGCGGTAGCCACGAAAAATATCTTCTGTGCAACAAGCCAAGCGGACAGCTTTTCATCAATCGCACGTAAACTTTGCCCATGGCAAATAGTGGGTCAAAGCTACCGGACGGTCAACGGTGAGGCAGTCCGTCCTGGACCGCCCGGGCGCGTCATCAACCGGTAGGGCAGTCCGTCCCGGTCCCGCAAACATGGCATTCACTTTCAGCGCGATTTTTTTGATCATCGATTACGCTCAGACGAAAGTTTGGGCCAAAAGGTAGAATATATCCGGTACAACCCGGTGAGAGCTGGACTAGTGTCCGAACCTGAAGATTGGCCTTACGTTTATTTTCACGATGACCGGTTGCTTGCCGGTCAGGGATGAATTCGCCGGCGGTCCGGGACGGACCGCCCTACCGTTGACGGCACGTGCCAACGGTTCGGGACGGACCGACCCACCCCGCTCGCCATGCGCCAGCCGAGCAGAATGAGCACACCTCCGAAAACACGCTCAACCAGAGGGCTGTATTTCGCGTACCAAGCGCGCAAAGCAGGCGTGGAGAATAGGCGGCATAACGCGAGTCTCCATAAGACCGAAATCAGAACGATCTCACTCCATATCGCCGCTTTGACCCAGCTCGGCGTATCACGGTGAAGCGCTACCGCAAAAATGCTTCCAAAAAAGAGGATGGTCTTTGGATTAGACAGATCGGTAGCGAGTCCACGAAGAAAACATTGCCAAATTCCGGGTAGTTGATGGCGGTCGAGATCGTCGGCGACCGCGCTGCGACGCAACCACATCCGGATCCCTAAGAACGTTAGGTATCCGGCTCCCAAAATTTACAGTGCTTGGAAAAGCGATTCGCCTTGCGAGCTAAGAGTCGAGAATCCCAAAAGACCTATCAACGCATAGAGTCCGTCGCCGGTCGACGCACCAAGACCGGTAAAAATTCCTGATCGTTGACCACCGCGCAGCGTACTTTCGATCACCACCAAGAAATTTGGTCCTGGACTCACTAACCCGAGAAAAAAGAGCGCTCCTGCGGCCGTGATCGATTGAAACTCGGATCCCATCAGATTGCGATACGCTTTTTGTCAGTGCGCAGCCAGTCGATTTTTGGATGCATGGATTTTTCAGGGAATAAAAAAAATCGACGCGCACATCTTTGCATCCGTGAACGATAGAACAGCGCATCCATTTGCGCGTGCTCAAGCTTTCCTATCCAAGACTTTCTTTTTTGTTAGGCGGTTGCGCCTTAGCTGGATTTGGACTGTGGAAAATCACGGTTTCGAATGTGGTAACGTCGCCCGCGATCAAAAAAACGAAGAGCCTTTCAGCTCCAGCCAACTGCTCGTGTGAAGTCGCTCTCTTGCCGCACGACGGGATCGAACAGATTGACCGCCAAATAAAGCAGCTACAGGATCAAGCCCGGACCGCTCCGAAGCGGGGTGAGACGATCAAGCGCCTTGGATGGGCATTCATCACCAAGGCCCGCTTAAGTTACGATCCCGGCTACTACAAGCTCGCGGAGCAGTGCTCACTCTGCGTGCAATCGGAGAACGCCAACGATCCAGACGCCTTCCTGCTCCAAGGCCATATTTTGGACAGCTTGCACAAATTTAAGGAAGCGGAATCGGTCGCACGAAGGCTGGTAACGATTCGGAATGAGGCGCTCGACCACGGTTTGTTGGGAGACGTCTTGATGGAGCAGGGGCGGTTGGACGAGGCGGTAGTCTCCTACCAAAAGATGATTAACCTAAGGCCGGACCTGCAAAGCTACACCCGCGTGGCTAACATTCGCTGGTTAAAAGGCGATCTCCAGGGTGCGACCGAGGTGATGCAGATGGCAGTAACGGCCGGCAGCCCGCGTGAAGCGGAACCTACCGCTTGGGCCTACACCCGGTTGGGCATTTACCAATTGCAGGCGGGCAATAGCGAGGTTGCGGCAAAGTCAGCAGGAATCGCGTTACAATTCGCAGAAAATTACGCTGCCGCGCTGCTTCTCCGCGGTCGGATCCTTTTGGCCCAAGGTAAAGCTGTGAAGGCCATTGAATCTCTCCAGCCTGCAACAACTCTCACTTCGTTACCGGAGTACCAGTGGACGCTGGCAGATGCTTTGAGAGAGGTGGGTAGAACCCAGGCGGCGGAAGACGTGGAGAGCCGCTTGATCAGCCACGGCGCGGTTAACGATCCGCGAACGTTTGCACTCTATTTGGTAACCAGGGGCCAACGAGTCCAACAGGCGCTCGCGCTAGCCGAAGCGGAGCTGAACACTCGGGCGGATGTCTTTACCATGGACGCCGTTGCGTGGACGCTAAGAGCAAATGGCCGCCTCGATGAAGCACGGGATTACTCCGCAAGGTCGCTGAAGGAAGGGACACAGGACGCGCGACTTTTTTATCACGCTGGGTCCATTGCCATGGCACTCGGCAACCCTTCCAGTGCTCGCGAGTCGTTTAGGCGTGCCGAGCAAGGCAAGCAGACGCTGATGCCATCAGAAAGAGACGATCTCAATAGACAATTTGCTGCGCTCAGCCGGCGGGATGAAACGCCCGCTATCGCTCGCGGCAACTAAACCAAAGAACAAAAAATAAACAAAAACCATGAAAGATCCACGCAGGGCTTTCGCCATTACCTGGCTCGGCGCCGCATTATCCGCGCTGGCGTTCGCGCCCGGCAATGCCACGGCATCCAGCCACATGGATGCACCGCTGATAACTCTCGATCCAGCCGCCAATACCACGGATGTGTACGCATTTGTGTCGCAGGTGAATGGGATCAAATACCTCACTGCAGCTCTGGCGGTATATCCGTTTGAGGAGCCGAGCATCGGACCAAACAAATATAACTTCGATGACAACGTGCTCTACGAAATCCACGTTTCCACCCGGGCCGATCTTCCGGAAGCAGAGGCTACAATCAGCTACCAGTTCAGATTTAAGACAACTTTCAAAAACGAAAACACAATCGCGCAATCTTTCCTTGGCCCGATCCAACATGTTGACGACGCGAACCAGAATCTGACCCAGCACTATACGGTCACTAAAGTTGTTCACATAGAGAAGCGCGAGGGCAAGGACGAAGATCCGCGAAGTCGAGTTGAGGTCCTCGGTGAGAATCTAACTGTTCCACCAAACAATCAGGGTCTGGTTACCCCGCACTATAACCAGGGTGAAAATGGCAATCTACCGGCTAAGGAAGGGGTCGCAGATCCTTCCTTATTGGATGTTTATACTTCCGAAACCACTCACAAATTAGACAAAGGCTATATCGTGTTCGCCGGACAGCGAGATGACGGCTTTTACGCCAACATTCAGAGCATTTTCGACCTCGACCCGACCTTCTCCGGCCCGGAAAAGCCGTTAGACAGCCAAGCCGGATTTAACGTGCACACCATTGTAATCAACATTCCTATTTCTGAATTGGGTGGTGACCAACAAATAGTCGGTGTGTATGCTACCACCAGCCGCAAAGCTCTCACCGTCTTGCGCGATCCAAGGGCTCCAGAGCACTCGGGCGAATTTGTTCAAGTCGGTCGTCAAGGCAATCCGGCGTTCTGTGAGTTGCTGATCGCGGGGAAAGACAAAGATCTCTATAATGAGACACCACCGGCGGTGGATAAGAGCCTCTTTCAGAAGTATGCTTTGGCCCCTGAGTTAGCCAAATTGTTAGGAGACCCGGCTAACTTGCAAACCAACCGAACCGATCTAGCCGGAATCTTCATTCCGGATTTGATCAAAGTTGATTTGTCGACTGGTCCGGCGCATTTGGCAGGAAGTCCGAATTTCCATCGACTCGGTATTTTCGGAGGAGATACGCTTACCAGCGCAGTACAGCAAGGCTTCGGTAAGGGAACTATCCCGGGAGGCTGGCCGAACGGGCGCCGCTTTGGCGATGACGTCCTGGGCATCGCGGTAATCGCCGTCTTAAGCGATCTCCGGACGAGTCCACCGACGATTTTCGCAGGCTTTGATCCCAACACGTTCAACGTCGGCGGCGTTACTCACAACGACATCACCTACAACATCGTATTTCCTTACGCGGCGACGCCCCACAACGGACGAGATAACGAACATCATACGCAACCGTAAGCACCCGGTAGGGACACGCTCCCGCGTATCCTTCATCTCACCGAAGTTGCGGGCGGTTGCAGTCCAATATCGTCTCCCTCATTGCAAGTGATGCTTGCGCTTTGACCTCAAACCTTTAAGGGACGTCTAATGAGACGTCCCGACCTAAGTTCCTGCGCATCGACCCGCCTGCAACGCTGTCGCGTAGCGACTGCGGGCTGGGCGATCAGACCACGTTAACTGTGAAATCGCCCGTACAATATCTTTGTCGACTTTGTCTCGGCTCGATTCTCTTCGTCATTTGCGTGTTCAGCGCCCAGGCCCACGATCCTGGACTGAGCACTGCGACGGTCACGGTCGCAGATCGCCAGATTGACGTGCTTCTCGGTTTCGCCGAGAAGGATGTTGAATCCCTGCTTACTACCAGCGGAAACGGACCTGATCTCAGAAATGCGGAAATATTCGAAGGTATCCGACGCCAACTGGAATCGTTGGCAGCGCGGGAAGTTAGCCTCTTTTTGGACGAGGTAACAGCGCTACCCGATCAACCGATTGTAAAGCGGAAAGCCGGCCGAAATATCGAGATTCTGCTTCGTTTCGAAAGGACGAAAGCTACGCGGGCACGCTTGGTTTCGAAACTCTTCGAAAGATTACCTTCCGGCCATCGCGAGTTCGTAACGGTCCGAACAACGAGCGGCGCCAGCCTCGGTGAAGCGATGCTCTCGGCGAAGGAAAATTCGGTTCAAATCGACTTGTCGGCTATCGCCAGTTCCACGGTATCTGCGCGTGGCGATCACTCATTCCTCGCGTTTCTCATGCTGGGCGTGGAGCACATTTTAACTGGTTACGATCATCTGCTTTTCCTGTTCGCGTTACTCGTAGTCTGCCGGGATTTGCGTTCGATCTTAACCGTAATCACCTGTTTCACGATTGCGCATTCGATCACTCTTGCGTTGTCTAGCCTCGACGTCGTTCGATTGCCGGCCAGGATCGTGGAGCCGTTAATCGCAGCCTCCATCGCGTATGTTGGATTCGAAAATCTGCTTCGCGGCGACTCTCCGAAATGGCGTTGGCTAATAACTTTCTCTTTCGGGCTAGTGCATGGCCTTGGTTTTGCCGATGCGCTGAAGGAATTTGGAATCGGCTCTGGTCAATTTGGAATCGTTTGGCCCCTCGTCGGCTTCAATCTCGGCGTGGAGGTTGGTCAGCTTTCGGTTGCCGCCGTGGTTCTACCAATTCTGTGGCAACTAAGAAAGAATCCTGGCTTCGCCCGCCAATGGGTGCCGGTCTGTTCTGTGGCTGTCACATTGGCCGGCAGTTATTGGATGGTGGAGCGGATCCTGCAAAAGTAGGGAGAGAACACGAAATACTTTGATCCGTGAAAATCTGTGGCTTCATTGGTAATCGAGCCAATGAGCACGGTTTCCAGCAAGTCTATCGATGCGGC
>Ga0070708_100001963_pt1 | contig 15859 bp, 13 predicted proteins | sample KBSK5503metaG_FD_65469 | JGI IMG/M metagenome (GOLD analysis project Ga0070708, IMG submission 65469) | Corn, switchgrass and miscanthus rhizosphere microbial communities from Kellogg Biological Station, Michigan, USA - KBS K5-50-3 metaG | ecosystem: Host-associated > Plants > Roots >... | reverse complement strand
CGACGGCGGCGTCGATGAGGACGGGATCCTCGCAGTGGACCTGGAGCATCCCCCCGCGAGCGCCGAGGACCCGCATCGCCTCGAAGATCCGGCGATCGTCCAGGCGGAAGTCGAACACCATGAACGCCTTCGCCGTCGGAACGCCCGCGTCGACCATCGCCGCTAGCTCGCCGACTGGGTCCTCCATCCGACCGCTGATCGCGAGGCTGACGGCGAAATCGACGGCGCTGTCGCCCTGCGTGGCGGCGCGCCATTCGCGGAGGCCGGCAAGAAGGGATGCCTCGGCGGCCGGCGACGAGCCGGTCCCCGGGTTGTTGAAGGCCAGGAACGTGGTCGTGCCGCCGAAGGCCGCGGCTACGGAATCCTGGAAGAACCGGTCCGGCTCGGCGTCCGTGGCGACGCGGGTGTGGGTGTGGACGTCGACGGCACCTGGGAGCACGAGGAGGCCCGCGGCGTCGACGACCTCGGCACCACCCGCGCGCTCGCCGATATCCGCGTCGATGGCGACGATCGTCCCGCCTCGAACCGCCACGTCGGCCCGACGTGAGCCCCCCGCGGTGATGACCGTGCCGCCGCGGACCACGAGGTCCGGACCGGGTGCCACGGGCGTGCTACTCGACCTCGTCGATCCGGATCGGCTGCGCGCCCTCCCAGAGCGCCCGACGGCCGACCTCGCGAAGGCGGTCCTGCCAGCCATCCTCCGGCTCGATGGTCGCGAAGTGGTTGGCGGCGAGCTGGCCGACCTTCGAGGCGGTCGTGCACGCGCCGTACGGGAAGAAGATCTCGCATTCGCTGATCCCGCCGGGGTACAGGGCGAGCTGACCCGGCGCCGGGTGGGACGTGTGGTTCTCGTACTCGATCCCGGGCCGGAACTCGCCGTACGGGATCCAGGTCGATTCGCCCGACCAGCGGCAGTGGATCAGGCGGCTCTCGATCGGCAGCATCCGCCGGATCGCCCGGATCGTCTCGGGCGCGGCGTCCTCCCAGCGGGCGCTAAAGTGCAGGTCGCCGACGGTGATCGTCAGGTGGCTCATGGGCGGGAGGATACGTGGCCGAGACCGATGGCGGTGGACCCGGCGTCCGCGGAGGCGCCGCGCCGACGATCTCGACGCACGTCCTCGACACCGAGTCGGGCCAGCCGGCCGTCGGCGTCCACGTCAGCCTCTACAAGCTCGGCGAGGACGATCGCCCGATCCGGCTGACGCAGGCGCTCACCGATGGCGACGGCCGAGTCCGGGATCTCCTCGAGCGGCCGATGTCGCCCGGCGTCTACCGGCTGGAGTTCCGGCTCGGCGGCCGACCGAACCCGCGAGCCGAGGGCGGCCCGTTCTTCGAGCGAATCAGCGTCGACCTGCGCGTTGACGACACGTCCCGCTCATACCACGTGCCGCTTCTGCTGGCCCCGTTCTCGATGACGACCTACCGCGGAAGCTGAGGGGCGGTCAGGCCGCCGGGCCCGCCTTCGGACGCCGTCGCAGCGGCAGGTCGTCGTAGCCCTTCCAGCGATAGATCAGGGTGGACAGCCCCCAGCTCACGACGAAGATCGCGACGATCCCGCCCCCGATCAGCCCGAAGTCGAGGTTGAGCACCAGGTCCCACAAGCCGCCGTGCAGGCCCAGTCGGTCGGCGACGATGCTGAGGACCTCGATCCCGCCGATCAGGAACGCGATCAGCACCGACACGAGGGTGATGTTCAGGTTGTAGTAGAGCTTCCGGATCGGCTTGACGTACGCCCAGCCGTAGGCGCCGAGCATCATGATCCCGTCGGTCGCGTCGACGAGGGACATGCCCGCCGCGAAGAGCGCCGGCAGGATGAGGATGTAGGCGATCGGCAGGTGGCTCGCGCCCGAGGTGGCCGCCAAGCCGAGGAGCGCGACCTCGCTGGCGGTGTCGAACCCCAGCCCGAAGAGGACCCCGAGCGGGTACATGTGCCAGCTCTTCGTGATCATCCGGAGCACCGGCCGCAGGAGCCGGGCGAGCAGGCCGCGGTTGTTCAGGAAGTCCTCGAGGGACTCCTCGCTGTACTCGCCGCCGGCGGAGACCCGCCGGAACATCCGGTAGATGTCGAGCAGCACGACGAGGTTGATCGCCCCGATCGCGAGCAGGAACACCGCCGACACGGTCGTCCCGACGAGGCTGCCGATCTCGCGGAGGGTCGGGATGTCGCTGACGATCCCGGCCGACACCGCGAGCAGGACCGACAGGCCGACGACGATGGTCGAGTGGCCGAGCGAGAAGAAGAGGCCGACGCCAACCGGTCGCTGGCCGTCCTGCATGAGCTTGCGGGTCGTGTTGTCGATCGCCGCGATGTGGTCGGCGTCGACGGCGTGCCGGAGCCCGAACGTGTAGGCGAGGAAGGCGGCCGGCAGGAGGATCGGGTACCGGATCGAGGCCCAGATGGCCACCGCCCAGGCCAGGAGGTTGAAAAGCGCGAGGAACCCGTAGACGCGGAGGATCCGGGTCCGAAGCTCGCTCGGGGTCGTCATCAGCCGGAACGCGTTCGCGAACATCGGGTCCTCGTGGTACCGGGTCGAGTTCGAGCGTATCGCCGGCTCGACGTTGTTGCAAGATGTTGCAACATGCCCCCGTGCGCTATCTTCGAATACGCGCCCGGGCGGCGGGCGGATCAGATCAGCAGGGACAGCAGTGATGGACGGCGCGGCGACGGTCGTTCCCTGGTCCTCGGTGCGGGAGCTCCTGCACGCGCGCGGGATGCGCTGGACCCCCCAGCGGCGAACCCTCATCGAGGTCCTGGCGATGACGTCCGGTCACATCGGCGGAGCCGAGCTCGTCGAGCGCTGCCGAGCCGTCGACCCGAAGACCACCCCATCGACGGTGTACCGGACGCTGGACGTCCTCGAGGACCTCGGGCTCATCCGCCACGGTCACGGCGCCGACGGTCGGGAGGAGTTCCACGTGCTTCCGACCCGGGATCACGGCCACCTCTATTGCGGGTCCTGCGGCGAGACCTGGGAGCTCAGCCTGGCCGAGGCGCAGGGCATGGTGGAGGCGCTCCACGGCGGTCGCGGCTTCGAGGTCGACCTCTCCCACGTCACGATCGTCGGCCGCTGCGCCGCTTGCGTCGCCCGCGGGTCGTGACACGCTAGGTGGCACAGGGCGCGCCGAGGATGCGCGCCATGGAAGCCAAGCTCGTCAGTTTCCCGAACCGGACCGAGGCCGGTGTTCGCGTCGAGGCCGACCGCATCGTGGTCGAGCGGCTCGTCGTCCCGGATCCGGTCCTCGCGGCCTGGCTGGCCGCCCAGCCGATGGACGATCACGCGATCCTCGTCGAGCGGGCGCTCCGGATCGGCCTGACGGCCATGCAGGGCGTCGGCGTCACCCTGAACCTGGACGCGGTCCGCTCGGAGTTCGAGCGCTTCGCGGAGCAGAGCAAGACCGCCAACGAGAAGGCGGCGACGGCGCTGGAGCAGGTGCTCCGGGCGAACTTCGCCGATGGCGACGGTCACCTGCCGCGAACGCTGGAGGCGTTCCTCGGTGATCGCGGAAAGCTGCGGTCGATGGTCGAGGAGCTCTTCGACCCGACCCGTCGGGACTCGGCGATCGGCCGGATCTCGGGCATGCTCGAGACGTACTTCGATGGCGATTCGTCCCGCCTCGCGACGCTCCTCGACCCGACCCGGCTCGGGTCGCCGCTGCACCAGTTCCGGCTCGAGGTGGCCGAGGGATTCCGCGCCCTCCAGGAGAAGCTCGTCGCGCTCGAGGCCGCCCAGAGTGCCCGCTCCGGCGAGCGAGCGAAGTCCGCGGCGAAGGGCGGCGACTTCGAGGACCTCCTCGAGGACCTCCTCGGCGAGATCGCCCGGGGGGCCAACGACCTGCTCGAGCGGACCGGGACCGAGGCGGGCGATGCGGGGCGTTCGAAGAAGGGTGACTTCGTCCTGACGCTGGACCCGGATCTCAGTCGGGGCGCCGAGCTGCGCGTGGTCGTCGAGGCGAAGGATCGCCGTGTCTCCGGCCGCGAGATGCGTGAGGAGCTTCGCGACGCAAAGACGAACCGCGATGCCGCGGTCGGGCTCGTCGTGTTCACGCCGCAGCACGCGCCGGCCGGGATCGCCCCGTTCGACGTCCGGGCTGGCGATGTCTATGCCGTCATCGATCCCGCCAACCCGGATGCCGCGGTCCTCGAGGCAGCCGTTCGGCTGGCACGGCTCCTGGCGCTCGCCTCGCTTCGGGAGTCGGGCGCACCGCTCGACGTCGCGAGCGTTCAGGCAGCGCTGACGTCGATCCGGGAGGCCCTCGAGGTCATTCGCGCCCTCAAGGTCCAGCTGACCGGCATCGGGGCCTCGTCGCTGGCGGTCTCAACCAGCCTCGAGAGGCTCCGCGAGGTCGTCCTCGCGCAGATCGCCCGTGTGGAGCGAGAGCTGGCCCCGGTTCGCTGACCGGCAGTCGTAACGGAATCGCGGGGCCGCGGCATCGGGCGGATTGCACACGAGTGGTATCGTCGCGTCCCGCTTGCACCGCAAGCAGCGAGCGGCGAGCACGAGGGCATGCCCGTGGCGCGTTCCATGTGGAAAGGGGCCATCCAGTTCGGCCTCGTCACCATCCCGGTCAAGCTCTATCTCGCGACGGAGTCGCGGGCCGGGGTCAGCTTCAACATGCTCCACGCGGAAGACCTGTCGCGGATCCAGATGAAGATCTTCTGCCCGGTCGAGGAGGAGATCATTCCTCGGACCGACACGGTAAAGGGCTTCGAGTACGCGCCTGACAAGTACGTCGTCATCACCGACGAGGACCTCGAGAAGCTTCCCCTCAAGACCGTCCGCTCGATCGAGATCGAGCAGTTCGTGCCCGTCGAGGACGCCGAGGCGCACACGAAGTTCGTCAAGCAGGCCTATTACCTCGAGCCGGACAAGGTCGGCCGCAAGGCCTTCATGCTGCTCAAGGAGGTCCTTCGCGACAAGGGCCTCACGGCGATCTGCAAGATCGTCATCCGCGATCGCGAGGCGCTCGCCGCGCTTGATCCGTTCGAGAACACGATGCTCCTCTCGACCCTGTACTGGCCGGATGAGATTCGGGCCCTCGGCGAGCTCGACATCCCGACCGAAGCACCCGAGATGAAGCCGGCCGAGCTGAAGATGGCGTCACAGCTCATCGACGCGATGACCGGCGAGTTCGATCCCGCGGCCTACCGCGATGAGTACCGCGAGGCGTTGATGCAGGTCATCGAATCGAAGGTCGAGGGCCGAGAGACGGTGAGCCTCCCCGAGGTCGAGGAAGGCACGAAGCTCGTCGATCTCATGGCCGCGCTCCAGGCGAGCGTCAAGGCCGCGACGACGGCCCGGGACGCCAAGAGCGAGAAGCCGGTTTCCGTCGCCGAGGCCAAGGCCCGCAAAGCGAAGCCCCGGGCGGCCGCGAGCGAGGAATCGGAGCAGGAGCGACCGACCCGACGCCGAAAGAGCGCCTGACCCTCGCCCGCCCGGTCGCGTCCGGCGCAGGCGCGACGTTGTCGAACCGACGGCCGCGCGGTTTCGGGCTCAGCGCTTCCCGCGGATCTGCGTGCGCATGGCCCGGTATGCCGCCGCGGCTGGACCCTGGAGCGACGATGGCAGCCGCGCGTAGGCCCGCCGGCCGGCGCGCGCGAGGCCAGCCGTAGCCCGCCAGACCGAGGCGGTCGGCGGTCGGTAGATCACCTGGTCCGTCGGCGGCCCGTCGACCCGCGCCACCGCGACGCTCGCGCCCTCGGTTGCGGTCGATCGCAGGGTGATCAGCCGATCCGGACTCCGAAACAGCGGCGGCAGCGGCTTCGCGGTCGGGTCCTCGGTCCGCGCGCCTCCAAGGGATGCGGTGATGTCCACGCCGAGCCCCGCAAGGCGCGTCATCAGGACCCAGTCGCCCGTCGGCAGGGACCGCCCGCCCGCGACCAGCTCGGGGTCCAGCGTGGCCACGACGTGGATCGGCAGCCGGACCTGCGTGGCGGGCCCCACCGAGCCGCCTGTGACCGCCGTCGGATCGATCGTGAGTCGCGTCGAGACCGGCCACTCCACGCTGGTCGCCCGCTCTCGAAGGAAGGCGGTGGCCCGGATCCGCTTGAGGTCGGCGGTGACGTCGATGGGATCCGGGCGGATGTCGCCCATGAGGACAGATCCCAGCACGAACCGGTCGCCGACGCGATCGAACAGCAGCGGTGTGCCATCGGGTTGCTCGATCTCGACGACGTAGCCGATCTTCAGGCGACCGGCATCCCAGCGAGCTCCCTCGATGCGCGACGGGACCCGGAGCGCGAGCGTCCGACGGGCCAGCTCGAGCAGCGCGTCGGGATCATTCTCGATGATCAGGTCGGCCCGGACCCGGGTCACCGCGTCCAGGTCGTCGAGGACGCGATCGTCCACGAAGTCGACCATCAAGCTCCGGACGTTCGCGAACATCCGGCCCCACAGCTCGGCGTCCCAGCCGAGTAATGCCCGGCGGCTCAGTCGCCCCACGAGCTCCGTTCGACAGAACCGGCCGATCAGCCGCGCCCGGCGCTCCCCGGGCTCGGTGTTCGCGATGACGACCTCGAGCACCTCCCGGAGGTTGCCGAAGTACGCGTCGGGGTCGAGCGGCGTCGCCCCGGCATTGCGTCGATCGGTCCGCTGGAGATAGAAGTAGCAGGGCTCGTCGGCGAGGATCGAGATGACTCGCGCCGCGAAGTACGCCTTGACGACGAAGAGCTGGTCCTCGAGGCGGCGTTTGCCCTCCGGGAACTCGAGACCGCGTTCGAGGAGGAAGGCGCGCCGGAACATCTTGTGCGGCGTGAGCGAGTCGATGACCGGCGCGTCGTGGATCGTGCAGGCCTCGCGATTGTCGCGGTAGACGCCGGGAGCGACGGTTCGGAAGTCGCTGACGACCTTGCCGAGGACGACGTCGGAATGGTTGCGGCGGCCCATGTCGACGAGGCGTCGCAGGGCATCCGGGGCCATCTGGTCGTCCTGATCCATGAACTGGACGTACTCGCCGCGCGCCTGCCGGATGCCGATGTTCCTGGGGCGTCCGGCCCAGCCCGAGTGGTCGCTGTGGACCACCACGACGTTCGAATGCCGGGTCGCCAGCTCGTCGAGATGGGCGGGCGTGTCGTCCGTCGATCCGTCGTCCACGATGACGATCTCGAATTCGTCGGGTGGGAGCGTCTGGGCCACGAGCGATGCGATGCCGGCATCGAGATCGGGCCCGGGGTTGAACGTCGGGATGACGACGCTGACGAGCACGGACAGGCTTCTCCAGGTGATCGGGGCAGCCGGAATCGTGGCACACCGGGCCGCCGCTGGCACACTCTCCCCATGCCGCTGCACGACTACCAGCGCAAGCGTGACTTTGCGAAGACTCCCGAGCCCGCTGGCGCCGCCGCGAAGGCACCGCTGGCCGGGCATGGCGGGCGGTTCGTCGTGCAGCGCCATCGGGCAACGCGCCTGCACTACGACTTCCGCCTCGAGATCGACGGCGTCCTGGTGTCGTGGGCCGTCCCGAAGGGCCCGACGCTCGATCCGGGCCAGCGCCGGATGGCCGTTCACGTCGAGGACCACCCGATCGAGTACCTCGACTTCGAGGGCGTGATTCCAAAGGGCGAGTACGGCGGCGGCGACGTCATCGTCTGGGACTGGGGGACGTGGACGCCGGAGGCGGAGACCCCGGACCCGCGCAAGGCGGTCGAGGATGGCGAGGTCAAGTTCGCCCTTCGCGGCGAGAAGCTGCGCGGCCGCTTCACGATCGTGCGAACGAGCGGACGGGGCCGCCGAGGGGCGAGCTCCGGCCGGCCGTTCGAGGACGACGAGGGTGACCAGTGGCTGCTGCTCCACAAGCGCGACGAGGCCGCGGTCGCTGGCTGGGACGCCGAGGACCACCCCCAGAGCGTCAAGACCGGCAGGACCAACGATGAGGTGAAGGCCGATCGGGACGCGATCTGGCAGAGCGCCGCGCCCGCCGCGACCGCCGAGATCGACCTCGGCGCCGCGCTCGAGGGTCCAATGCCGTCGTTCATCGAGCCGATGGCGGCGACGCTCACGGACCGCGCCTTCCGCGACGAGGACTGGCTGTTCGAGGTGAAGTGGGACGGCTACCGGATCGAGGCCGTCGTCCGCGACGGCCAGACCCGGACGTTCACCCGTCACGGCAAGGACGGCGAAACGTACTTCCCGAGGCTGCTCACCCCGGCGACGTGGCTCGACGCCACCGAGGCGATCGTCGATGGTGAGGTCGTCGCCCTCGACGAGGACGGCCGGCCGAGCTTCCCGCTGCTCCAGGAGCTGACCGGCACCCAATCGTCGCAGCTCGTCTACCAGGCATTCGACCTGCTCTACCTCGACGGACGATCGCTCCTGAACGTCCCGCTGGAGGACCGCAAGCAACTCTTGAAGATGGTCCTCCGCGGCGGCGACCGCCGAGTCCGCTTCGCCGACCACGTCATCGGTGAGGGCCCGGCCTTCATGAAGGCGGCCGAGCAGCAGGACCTCGAAGGGATCATCGCCAAGCACCGGACCTCGATCTACCTGCCCGGCGTCCGCTCGAAGACGTGGTTGAAGATCAAGAACCGGCCCGAGCAGGAGCTCGTCGTCGGCGGCTTCACGCCCGGCGAGGGCGCGGCGAAGGATCTCGGCGCGATCGTCGTCGGCTACTACGAGCCCGACGGCTCCGAGCCGAAGCTCCGCTTCGCCGGCAAGGTCGGCTCGGGCTTCAACGCCCAGGTTCGTCGCCGGCTCCGTGACCGCCTCGCCGAGCTGGAGATCCCGGACTCCCCGTTCGACCCGCCGCCCCCGAAGGACTACCGCGGTCGCTGGGGCGGCGAGCTGAAGAACGTCGTCTGGGTTCGACCCGAGCTCGTGATCCGGGCCGAGCTCGGTGGCTGGACGCGGGACGGGATCGTCCGCCAGGCCGCGTTCAAGGGCATCGACGAGGGCGGCAAGCCCGCGATCGAGGTCGTCCGGGAGCGACCGGTCGGGTCCAAGGAGACGGTCCAGGCCGTCGAGGCCGGCGCCGACGCCGACGCGGACACCGGCGCTGACACGGGCGCCGGCGCCAAGCCGGCGAAACGCGGTGCGCACGGCTTGGCGGCGCGCTCGTCCGGATCGAAGAGCACGTCCGTGTCGAAGAGCCGGGAGCGGGCATGGCAGGCGACGGCCGAGGAGCTGGCCGCGCTCGATGCGATGGAGCGCGACGGGGTCTGGAGCGTCGGCGGCTTCGACCTGAAGCTCACGAACCTTGACAAGGCCCTCTTCCCGCCGAGAGCCGGCGAACCCGAGCCCGACGGCACTCGGCCGGCGAAGGGGGCGCTGCCGGCCCCGATCACGAAACGTGAGCTGATCCGCTACTTCACGGTGATCGCCCCGGCGATGCTGCCGCACCTCGCCGAGCGGCCGCTCAACCTGCACCGCTACCCGAACGGACCGGCGTTCAGCGGCTTCTGGCAGAAGGACATCCCGGCAACGGCCCCGGATTGGTTGCGTCGGTGGCGGGAGGTCGGGGTCGAGGAGCGCGAGGCCAACGAGCACCTCATCGCCGACCGGGTCGCGTCCCTGGCCTGGCTCGGCAACCAGGCGGCGTTCGAGGTCCATGCCTGGACGAGCCGGCTCGACGATCCAACTCGGCCGACGTTCGCCCTGATCGACATCGACCCCGGCGAGAAGACGACGTGGGACGAGACGCTGACCCTGGCTCGGCTCTATCGAACCGCGCTCGGCCACCTCGGCGTCCGCGGCTACCCGAAGACCACCGGCCGGCGCGGGATCCAGGTCTGGGTGCCGATCGTGCCGAAGTACACGTTCGCCGACACCAGCGCGTGGGTCGAGAAGCTGTCTCGCGCGGTCAGCCAGATCGTGCCGGACCTCGTCTCGTGGGAGTGGTCGAAGGATCGTCGCGGCGGCAGGGCCCGCCTCGACTACACCCAGAACACGTACATCAAGACCCTGGTCGCGCCATATGCGGTCCGGCCCGCCGACGGCGCGCCGGTCTCGGCCCCGATCGCATGGGAGGAGCTCGACGATCCGGAGCTGCGAAGCGACCGCTGGACGATCAGGACCCTGCCTGAGCGGGTAGGCCGCCTCGGCGACCTCTTCGCGTCCGCGCAGGCCGATCCTCAGGAGCTGCCCCCGCTCTGAGCCTGCGTTTCGCCCGAGGCCCAGGCGCCGTTCAGAGGAGCGGCACGACCTCCGCCATGAACCGGTCGACCGCGCGGTTCAGGCCTTCCGGATCGTCCTCCGGGAATCGGAGGGTCAGGTGGTCGACCCCGACCTCGGCGAACGCTCGGACCTCGGCCGCGACCTCCGCCGGCGTTCCGGCCATCGTGTAGCTGCCCGGGTCCGCCTGCCCGCCGAGCTCGACGCGGACCCGGGCCGAGAGCCTCGGCATCGGCCGACCGGCCGCCTCCGCGGCGGCCCGGATGACCGGAATCCGTCCGGTGAACGAAGCCGGCCCGGACGCCGAGCTGTGATAGCCGTCCGCCAGGCGACCCGCGCGTTCGAGGGCCCGGGCATTCCGGCCGCCGATCCAGATCGGCAATGCGGCCCCCTGCGCGGGGAGCGGTCCGAAGACGAAATCGTCGAAGGCGTGGAATCGGCCGTGAAACGGCTCGGCGCTGCCCGACCAGAGGTGTCGCAGCAGGGTGATCGTCTCGTCGAGATAGGCGCCCCGAACGTGGAACCGGTCGCCGACGCCGACGTTCCGGAACTCGGGCTCGTTCCAGCCGACCCCGAGGCCGACGATCAGCCGTCCCTCGGACAAAGCGTCGATCGTCGCCAGCTCCTTCGCCAGCACGATCGCATTCCGCATCGGCACGACGATCACGCTCGTGCCGATCCCGACCCGGCGGTAGCGGCCGGCCACCCAGGCGAGCGTCGCCACGATCTCGTAGATCCGGCCGTACTCCTCGGCCGCCGCCGCGTCGACGAGGAGGTGGTCGGTGCCCCAGACGTCGCGGAAGCCGTGGCGCTCGGCGGCCTCGCACGCTGCCTCGATCCCCTCGCGGGTCGACGCGTCTCCGAACGACGGCAAGGCCAGCCCGAAGTCCATCGCCCGAGGGTAGCGATTACCATCGATTCGTGACCGAGGCCAGTGCGTCCCCCCGGCATGTGAACCGGCTCGCGAACGAGACCAGCCCGTACCTGCTCCAGCACGCGCACAACCCCGTCGACTGGTTCCCGTGGGGTCCCGACGCCCTGACCAAGGCGAAGCTCCTGGATCGGCCGATCTTCCTCTCGATCGGCTACGCCGCCTGCCATTGGTGCCACGTCATGGAGCGCGAGTCGTTCGAGGACGAGGCCACCGCCCGGTACCTCAACGACCACTTCATCGCGGTCAAGGTCGATCGCGAGGAGCGGCCGGATCTCGACCAGGTCTACATGGGCGCCGTCCAGGCGCTGACCGGTGGCGGCGGGTGGCCGATGTCCGTGTTCCTGACGCCCGAGGGCCGGCCGTTCTACGGCGGCACGTACTTCCCGGACGTGCCCCGGCACGGGCTGCCGAGCTTCCGCCAGGTCCTCGAGGGAATCGCCCACGCCTGGCGAACGCAGCGCGACGACCTCGAGGGAACGGCCGCCAGGCTCGTCGCAACCGTCGGCGGGAATGGCCGGCTGTCGGCGCCAGGTCCGGCAGGCGAGTCCGTCGGGCCGGATCGGCTCGACGCGGCCGTGGCCGGGATCGAGCGCGCCTTCGATCCGGTCAACGGCGGTTGGGGCGGCGCCCCCAAGTTCCCCCAGCCGATGACCGTCGAGTTCCTGCTCCGGCGAGCGGTGGCCGGCGATGCCAGGGCGCTGCCCATCGCCCGCCGGACCCTGGACCGGATGGCCGACGGCGGGATCCACGACCAGCTCGGCGGCGGCTTCCATCGCTACGCGACGGACGCCCGCTGGCTCGTTCCCCATCTCGAGCAGATGCTCTACGACAACGCCCAGCTTGCCCGGGTCTACGTCCATGCCTGGGCGTTGACCGGCGAGGAACGGTACCGGGCGGTCGCGACCGGGACGCTCGACTACCTGCTCCGGGAGCTCCGGACGGACGACGGGGCCTTCGCCGCGAGCCAGGACGCCGACACGGACGGCGTCGAGGGCGCGACCTTCACCTGGCGCGCCGAGGATGTTCGACGAGCGCTCGGCGACGAGGCCCCCCTGTTCTCGACCGCCTACGGGGTCACGGACGGTGGCAACTGGGAGGACGTCACGATCCTGTCGCGCGTCCGATCGGCTGCCGAGCTGGCCCAGCTGTACGGCCTCCCCGCGGGTGAGATCGAGAGCCGCCTCGAGGCGTCGCGCCGGATCCTGCTCCGGGAGCGGGACGCGCGCGCGCAGCCGGCCCGTGACGGGAAGGCGCTCGCCGCCTGGAATGGGCTCGCGATCGGCGCCCTGGCCGATGCCGCTCGACTGCTCGCGGGTTCGCCCGACCCGGCGGTCGTCGTCACGGCGGCCGGCTATCGGGCCGCGGCCGAACGAGCCGCCGTGGCGATCCTCGCCGGGCTTCTCGGTCCGGACGGGCGCCTCGGTCGGTCGTGGAAGGACGGTCGGTCCTCCGGACAGGGCGTCCTCGAGGACTACGCCGACCTCGCCGACGGGCTCCTCGCACTCTACGAGGCGACGTTCGCCGAGCGCTGGTTCAGCGTCGCCCGGCAGCTGATCGACGTGATCGTGGCCCGCTTCGCCGATCCCGATGGCGGGTTCTTCGATACCGCCGACGACCACGAGCGACTCTTCACCCGACCGAAGGACGTCCAGGACAATGCGACGCCGTCCGGCGGTGGCATGGCCGCGACGGTCCTTCTGCGCCTCGGCGCGCTCACCGGCGACCGCCGGTATCGAAGCGCCGCCGAACGGGCCGTTGGGAGCGTCCTGCCGCTTGCCGAGCGCTACCCGACGGCGTTCGCGATGTGGCTCCAGGCGCTCGACCTGCTGCTCGCCAACATCGTCGAGATCGCGATCGTCGGCGACCCGGCCGACCCGGCCACGGAGGCCCTCGTTCGGCTCGCGGCGGGATCGTACGCACCGTCGCGGGTCGTGGCGCTGGCCGCGGCCGAGGGCTCCGGCCACGCGGTCGCACTGCTGGACGATCGGCCCCAGCGCGGCGGCCGTCCGACGGCCTACCTCTGTCGCGGCTTCACCTGTGAGGCGCCGGTGACGGACCCCGATGCCCTGCGGGACCAGCTCGCTGAGCGAGTCGGCGCGCTGTGACGCCCGAGCTCGCCCGGCTCGTCGTCCGCGAGGCGCGGCCCGAGGAGTACGCGGCGATCGGCGAGCTCACCGTGGAGGCCTACCGGGACGTCGGGGAGACCGAGGAGTCGTATTTCCCGGAGCTCCGCGACGTGGCGGAACGAGCCCGCGACGTGCCGATCCTCGTGGCGGTGACGGCGGACTCGGACGCCATCCTGGGTGGCGTGACGTACGTTCCCGGCCCCGGGCCGTACCACGAAGGCGAGTTCGGAGACGCCGGGTCGATCCGGATGCTCGCGGTCGCCGCCAACAGTCGCGGCCGCGGCGTGGGTCGGGCCCTCGTTGCTGCCTGCATCGAGCGGGCACGAGCCGACGGCCGCGCCGCCATTGGCCTGTTCACCCGGCCGTTCATGACCGCCGCCCATCACCTCTACGAGTCGATGGGGTTCCAGCGAGTCGTCGAGCAGGACTGGGAGTTCGAGCCGGGCGAATGGCTGTGGGCGTACCGGTTCGACCTGTGACCGACGAGCCAGTGCCCGGCGAGATCGGGCGCCCGGAGCGGGAGGATCGACCCGAGCGACGGCGGGGCAGCGAGGTCGTCCCGCCTCGGCGCGCGGCGACGCTCGTCCTCCTTCGGCCCGGGCGCGGCGGGCCGTCCGTGCTCCTCACGCGGCGCCCGGTGACGATGCGGTTCGGGGGTGGCATGTATGTCTTCCCGGGGGGCCGGGTCGATCCGGAGGACACCGACCACGCCGCGGCGGCGACTCGGGAGACCCGCGAGGAGACGGGCATCGAGGTGATGCGGGACGACCTGATCCCGCTCGGCCGCTGGGTCACTCCGCCGGGCCTGCCGTCGAGATACGACGCCCGGTTCTTTGCGGCCTTCGTCCCGCCGGGCACCGACGTCCGAGGCGCCTCCGAGGAGGTCGCCGACTGGCGCTGGCTCGCACCCGCCGGCGCGCTCGACGCCGTCGCCGAGGGCGAGCTGGCCATGTGGCAACCGACCCTCGTCACCCTGCAGCAGCTCGTCGGCCTCGACGATGGCGTGGCGCTCGCCGCCGCCTTCCGCCCGCTCGACGGCGTCGGGGAACCGACCTTCGAGCCGGTCGACGCCGGGATCCTGCGGGTGCGACAACCGTGGGCCGCCGGAATCGAGGGTCGCGAGGCAGTGGGCTGGCTGGTCGGTCGGCGGGAGTGGGTCCTCGTGAATCCGAGCGATCCCACCGGCGCGACCACGGACGCGATCCTCGCGGAGGCGATGCGCGCGGATGCTCGCGTGGTCGCCGTGGCGATCACCGACCTGGATCCAGTCCACCACGCGGGCGTCGAGATGTTCGCGGCCGGTCTTGCCCTGCCGGTGGTGGCCGGGCAGGGGGCGAGCCGGCTCGCGCCGTATCCCGTGACCGAGCTCGCCGACGGCGACGAAGTCCCGTTCGGGGACATTCGCCTGGTCGCGCGGGTCGGCGAGCCGCTGGTCCGACCCGAGGGTCTTCGGTTCGCGGCGCCGGGCTGGATGCTGCCCGAGCCGCCCGGGGCGGAGGCGGGCTAGCTCAGCTCGGCTTGGGCTGGCCGTCCTCCGGCTCGCCGGCGCGGAGGCGGGCCGCCTCGTGTCGCGCCTCGCGGACGCCGCGGCCGAACATCGCCCCGATGCGCGGGAGGTTCTTCGGTCCTCGCCAGATGAGAGCGAGGATGAGGATCACGATCAGGACGACGACGGTGTCCGGCACGGGCCGATGGTACTCCGGCTATCGTGCCGGACGTGTCCGACGACGGCCCGCTCCTCGTGTTCGGCCCACGCTCGCCGACGTACGACTTCGGGCCCGCCCATCCCCTGACGCCGCGCCGGTTCGGGCCTGGAATCAGCCTCCTCGAGGCGCTCGGCGCGGTGCCCGGCCTCGCACCGGAGCCGGCTCCTGACGAGGCCATCGCGTGGGTCCATGACCCGGCATACATCGAGCTGGTCCGGGCGTTCTCGCTCGATCCCGACGCCCGCCCCCGAGCCGGCATCGGCCCCGGCGATACCCCGGCCTTCGCCGGCATGCACGATGCATCGGCGACTGTCGCCGGCGGCTCGCTGGCGGCGATGGAGGCCATCCTTCGCGGCGACGTCAACCATGCCTTCCATCCCGGCGGCGGCCTCCATCACGCGATGCCGGCCCGGGCGTCCGGGTTCTGCGTGTACAACGACCCGGCCCTCGCGATCGCCCGGGCGCGGCGCGACGGGCTGCGGGTCCTGTACGTCGACCTCGACGTCCACCATGGCGACGGCGTCCAGCGGATCCACTGGTCGGATCCGGGGGTCATGACGGTCTCGATCCACGAGTCCGGCGACAGCCTCTTTCCCGGCACCGGTGACATCGATGAGCGGGGCGACGGCGAGGCCGCGGGGACGAAGGTCAACCTGCCGATGCCCGCGGGCACCAGCGAGCGGGGCTGGCTCGGGGCGCTCGAAGCCGTCCTCCCCGACCTCGCCGCGTCATTCCGCCCGGACATCGTCGTCTCGCAGCACGGCGGCGATGCGCACGCCTTCGACCCACTCGCCCACCTGAACGTCACGACGACCGCGATGGGGGATGCCGCCCGCCTCGTGGATCGCCTGGCCCACCGCTGGGCGGGCGGTCGCTGGCTGGCGACGGGCGGCGGCGGCTATGACATCTACCGGGTCGTGCCCCGGGTCTGGGCCCTCGTGTGGCTCGCCGCGACGCACGCCGAGGTGCCGCGGGTCCTGCCGGCAGCGT